>Ga0256405_10000626_pt1 | contig 113571 bp, 83 predicted proteins | sample RumenRJG_02DNA_FD_189096 | JGI IMG/M metagenome (GOLD analysis project Ga0256405, IMG submission 189096) | Bovine rumen microbial communities from Lethbridge, Alberta, Canada - RJG_02 | ecosystem: Host-associated > Mammals > Digestive system > Stomach > Rumen | place: Canada: Alberta...
GGAGGCCGCTGAAAAAGGTTGACTATCATAAGTCTCTGAGATTTACATATTAGGACGTCCCCCTGAGGATTCTGCTCCGTATCCGGATTTGCGATTCTCAGGGGGCTATTTTGTAGGGTTATGGGTATTTCCCCTCATTTTTCGGACATTCCGTCCATAATCCTCGTTATTCGGACTAGATTTGAGGTGAAGAATGCAACGGCTCCTTGCATTGTATATGCATCTAGACCATAACTGATTGCCCTGTCCAGGTGATAGGAGTTTTTGATTTCGGAGTTTTTTGCTTCAACGATGAACCGTATCCCGTATTCTTCCTTGAACTTCCCCGATTGTTGGGCCTTCAGTTGCTTCTCCTGTTGTTCTGTCTTTATGATGACTCCATATGTCTTGGCTTGTTGTCCTTTCCTGTAGCCGCACAGTGCACTGTGCTTGCATTTCCTGCATTTCAGGATGTCAAAGTAATAGATATACTTCTCGTTGCCGCTCTTCCCGCTTCTCCTTGCGTGTGTACACCTGACGGCCATATGTCCTGCAGGACATACATACATTCCTGCATCCTTGTTGAAAGTGAACTTGTCATCCTTTCTCGTACCGTTGGCTACGTTTGGATTCAGTTTCGCTATGATTTCTACTCCCTCTGTCTCGGCGTTCTCAAGGTTGTCCTGGCCGGAGTACGCTCCGTCTCCGATGACCTCATTCAGGTCCGGGATGTGAACCTTCGCCTTCCTGATGAGTTCAGGCAGCTCCGGCCCGTCGCCCTTTTCTCCGGAAGTCATCGTGGCGGCCACTATCAGACGCTCCGGCGTGACGGCCAGATGGCCCTTGTAGCCGAAGAACTCCGAGTCCGCAGCTTTGTGTCCCGTCCTGGCATCGGGATCCGCTGACACCGTATAGTGGTCGGCGATGTCTTCCATCATCTCGGCCAAAAGGTTCATCTTTTCAGATACGGAGGGAAGGAATGACACCTTCTGATCCTTCAGGTATGCGAGTAGGCCCGCTATGTAATCCATCTCTTTTTCAAGGTCGGTTCCCTCGTACTTCTCCGGAAGCCTGTCCTTCATTTTCGCGTCGGCTTCGTAAACGGCTTTCCTCAATACCTTCGCCTGCTTCTGAAGGGCCATGGTCGGTAGAACAGGGTTGGAGCGGGCCAGGGTGTGGGTGGAGTCCACGATAATCTTGCGGCTGATCTCTATACCATTCGAACGCGCGACCTCGATGGACTTGCCGATCAGCATGTCCAGAAGATTCACGTCCTTGAGGCGCTGGCGGCGGAACTTGCTGAGCGTGCTGGGATTGATCACGTTATCCTCGGGAGCAAGACCCAGGAAGTACTTGCATGCCATGTCACTCATGCACCTGTCTACCAAATCCACATCGGAGAGACCAAGCACACTCTTAAGCATCAGATACTTGAACATCCGGACAGGATCCTCTGCCATGCGGCCGTTATCAGGGCAGTACTTGTCCTTCAGTTCGTCAAAGACGAACGAATAGTCCGTCAAGTCGTTCAGGCGACGCCACTTGTTGTCTTTCTTAACGACGATGTCGTAGAGGGAGGAGTAATCGGAGAACCTTATTGTGCCTTGTGTAGGGAGCATACATCTTACTATCAATCAGTAAGTTAAAGTTACAAAAAATAAAGCAGAACACCAAAAATAAATGATGTTCTGCCCTATTTAATTAACCTCCTCTACAAGTTGACCAGAGAGGTTTTTCAGCGGCCTCCAAAAACGGAAGAGGATAAGTAAGGAAAACATTTAATTTCAAATAGTTATGTTGCACGCACAAAATCGGGAGAGAAAGGGAGCAGTCTGCAATAGCGTCCTTGACGGAAGCGACGATGTCTTTGGAATTCAAAAACAAATGCTTATCTTTGTTCCAACAAGATTACGGTCGTGGAATCGGCTTTTTTTAACGACTAGAGCATTGTCACCTGTGAGGGGATGATGCTCTTTTTAAATGGATAAATCCAGAGCTATTAATAATAAGGTCCAGGCTAACAGATGGCTTGAATAAAAACCTATTCATCTTTTACCTCCAGAGCTAAAAACTTATTATAGTTTGCCATAAAAACTCTTACTGAATCCTTCGCCCAAATACTGTCATCAGACTTATTTATTCTCTCAACTATAGAAGGTATTACTGACTCAAACTGTTTTATAAACAAATCAAAAATGCTTACTTCTGTACTATCAATGAACTTATCCAGCACCTTGACGTAAGTATCATCAGAAGAATCAACCAAGCCAGTTATATACTTTGTAAATGACTCTGGATCAAGTCTCTTCCAATGCCCGAAAAGTTTAATTAGGAGAAACTTACTCCTTGAGAACTGTTCAGGAAAAGACTCTAACTTAAAACGGTTACATAAGGCAAGGATCGGTCTCTTTCCGTCATACTCTCCTGTTCCCAATATATAATCTGACGAAGCAAGCATTGAGAGGCAATAATTCATCTCTGCCCTAGTAAAAATGTCAAAAAGAGTTTCATCAAGAAGGTCTCTGTCACTGACCTTCATTCCCACATAATCAGGGTCTTGTTCCAGCAAATAATCATAAACTATTCGTATTGCTACAAAAGTTGCTATATCAAATCTATAAGGATTGATATGTGCAGGATAGCCTACCGCCATCTTAGAAAGAGATAAGGCCTTGGCAAGTCTAGATGCTAACAATCTACGTTGACTTGCAGAGTCATTTCTATCAATCAGGTATAAACATGCTCGACCGACTTCCTCAAAAGAAAAACTATCTGAAGCTAGGTTCAGCCAATTTATGAGCTCATCATTAGATATCTCTGAGAGTCTTTTCCCAAAAGCATTGAGTTCAGAATCAGGAATAATATTCGATGGAACGGTTTGAGTGAAATACTTATAGAAATAAAAACTAGAGACAAGCCTTTTTTGTTTAATTGATTGACGACTAGATGGTAATTCAGAAAACAAGCTTTCAAGAATAGATTCCAAAAGATATGCTCTTTTGGGGTCGGCCTTCTTAACAATTACATCAATTGCATCTTTACGCCTTTTCTCATAAACTTTAGTTCGTTCCTCTGAATTAGGATAATAATCCAACCCCTGAGCCTCCATAAGCAAAGAAGCGCGACTCCTATAAACCTCATCGTATGCTTCGTTACTTATCAACTTGACTGCCTCCAGCAGACATAAATCCTCAACATTCACTTCATCCTTCAAATCTGGAAGGACAAAAGACAACTGATTGCAGTACCTTATAAGATCGCGACGCGTCATAATAACATATTTTACCCTCTCTGCAATCTCGTTAATTTCATCATCTCCCGCATAATCTTCCAGCACATCGTGCAAGTCCTGGCTAATAATGTTCCACATATCCAGGCTTGAAATTACAGGTAGAGTAATAGGTACCTGAACAATCTTATCAATAAAGTTTCTGCCATCGTTTTTGTTCCCTTCACCGAAATAATCCCCCAACGACTTAGACACCATGTCTACATCCATTCCAATCATATAGATGAAGTTATCAAAATCAGCAACTTGTCGAATCAAGCGCATGACAGAATGGACTTCATTCTTATCGAGGCGGTCAACATCATCAACTATTACCAAGAAATGCTTTCCCGACTTGCGGATAGTTCTTATGACCTTATCTTTTAATTGCGACAATGATTCCTCTGAATCCATAAATGCTGTTCTAAGAATATCTGCTCCTTCACCAATGGTAGTACCTACTACGGGAAAAACAGCATTAAGGACAGTCTTAGATGCAAAGACAGCAAGAGACCCATACTGGCGGAACAGATCCTTCATCTTACTGTTCCTTTCCGGAATGACAACATTAAAAAACTCCCTTATAAGAGACTCCTCATTTCCAACTATCCACGGATTGAACCTGACAATGGAGAGGTTCTTGTCCTGTCCAAATAGCTTTCTCTCAACTAGATTCATCAAGGAAGTCTTCCCCTCTCCCCAACGCCCATATATGCCATAGACAGTACAATGGTGTGTTGACTGAGAGAGAGACTTGATAGAATCCACTATAAGATCAACTAATGCCAATCTATGGAACTCATCCTGCGTCTCTTTCCCAATAGGAGAATCTATATACAGTTTTTTCATAGCCAATCTGACTAATTGCGTTCTATCACGCTAAATACTATCATAATCAAACTTCTGGAACCTCTCCTCTTGAGTTTTCAACACAGACCAACTAAAGTCATACAGCTCGTCTTCTGTCCAATCATCAGGGTATTGCACTTGAAGATAATCGCCGATACCAAACTCACCTTTGTAGTAAGAGTCATCGCCCAAAGATAAAGAGAGAAGTATGCTTCCTGGGGAATAAGTTTCATGTCCAAACTGTGCAGACAGCAAAGCAAAAAGCCCGGCAAATGCATTCAGCATGTTCCCGAAATTTGCTTCGGGCATATATTCATATCAATTATGCTTGCACTTGTTATAAACTTGATACCAGGTCAAAGGCTTATACTCGTCATCATCCCATTCCGCAAAAGGTGTAAAGGTTGCTTTATCCCCGCGCCAAATAGGGAAAGTAATCTTGTACCCGGAAAGATGGTGTGTCTTATTGATCTTGAAGTAATCTTCAATCGTCAGTTTTACCGGATTACGTCTATATTCATTCTCCCTAAAGATAGCTTTGAAATTGGCCTCCACTTCCAAACAACCCGAACATAGAGGTCATAAATCTTCATTGAATAAGTGGCCAGGTTTTGGTCATCGGGCTCAATGTACTCAAAAAGATGGCAGATATCATGCTGGATAAGATCAAAGGATCGTATATACATCTCCGGCCTTTCCGCGTACATATGATCTGCTAAATATGCCGTTGAATTATATCCTTGATCCACCCCAGGTAGGGCCTTCCGATAAAAACGATGATAAGGCTTACTGATACTCAAAACGAAAAAAATAAGCGAATAGTAAAAATATCGAGCTTTTCTTCGATAATCAGCAATTATCGAGTTTTTCCTTGAAATCCGATATCCACGGCGAGTCTTTCGCATATGCGGTAAGGAAATCTAAGGGTAGAGAGTCAAAAACCATTGTCAGTAATTTCAAAGTCAACTTATTAGAATGTCGAAGTCCCTTAACCAGCCATGAGTCACTGAAATGCTGTTCAGAGCAGAAGCTACATGTATTCCTCAAAGGGGCCTATGATGCCTCCGGAAAAACAGTCGAAACGAAGGGCTGGCTATTCACATGACTTCCTTAACCTTATTATGGAACTCAACCTATGATGAACTTTTATTCGTAACATCTCCAAACGATATACTAAGGATGGATTTTCGTTGCGTTTATCACATTCTTTCATACACCAGCCGCCATATTTTTTACAATGAAAGACCTTTACCCACATCAACATCTTTTGCGAAGCATCATTAGTGACCCTCATAATTCTGGATGACATTTTTAATAGACTGACCTGGAGGCTGGCCATTTCATTATACTCTTCAGTATTTTTTATATCTGGCTCAATCTGAACAATCTGATCAAGCCTATTACCCAATGCCCCTATTTCATCGCTCATTTTAAGAGAAAAGGACTTGGTCTCGTGGATAGAATCTATATAAGACTTTATTTCTCTATGATTGAAAGTCCCAGTAGCAAGTTGCTCACCAATATCTTCAATCTTTTTTATTTGGGGTTCAAACGCTTTTATTGAGTTCTCCATTGCTGCTAGTTCTTTGTAGCAAGCATCCATAACCCCATATCCCATACGATGTATAAGTACTTGATGATATATTGATTCTTTAGATCGTCCTTTATATAGATACTCGTCAAGTAATACGTCTAACCGTTTTGACATAGTATCTCTTAAATTGATCCTTGCGAGCAAATATAGAAGGACAACTATAGCTGCAAAGCAAACTGCTAATTCGAAATCTGATGAGCCATGAAAAGAAGTATTAACTTTCTTGAATGATTGAACACATAACACGGACAATATGCCACCTAAAGCCCCCCCAAACCAACGCTCCCACTTGTCCTTAGTAAAAAGCAAGCCATCAATATCTGGGCGCACTAACCTATCTTTATTCTTATACACCACCAAAACCGTAATGAAAAAAATAAAAGCCGTAATTATCCAAATTACACTAATAATACTCCAGGGGTTCTCTTTGTCCACAATAGGGAAAAACACCGAAAAAACAAGAGAATAAAACAAAGCAAAACCTAAATAATGTTTCGGAGCGACATCTTTTAGAAACTTTACTCTTAAGTAATCAATACCCCTTTGTCTGGAAACCAAAAAGGAATATGGTCGTAAACAAAACAACGCAGATAAAATGCCACTCAAATAATATGCAGTGTCCAAAACATCAATTTGAGAATTGTTTTTTATGATGTTATAGCATGCACATAAAGCCGCTACAATAGCGCCCGCGACCGCCCAGTTATTCCATCCTTGAAAAGAATTCAAGCTTTCTTCCCTCTCCCGTTCCGCATACAAGAAAGACAAAAAGTCAGAATCTGACAACTCAATGATTCGTTTATTCTTTTCTTCCACTATACTCACCTATTTTTCAAGCATTTACCACATCTCATTATTAATCCCCTCATTCCACCCAATAATTTCATCTTTTCATGAAATCTCTTTCAACCCAAAATGATGAGGATAGTCCGGTAAGGCATAATGCTTCTTGAATGCCATATCAAACTCATTCTTAAACCCTAACCCCACACGATAATAGGCGTCAAAAATGGTCCCCATATTAGGGGATGTATTGATTAGGGATTCCCTATCCGCATACTCCTTAAACTGTTCTCTGTCATTCAGGTACCATCCACAGATTTCAAGTTCATCGGAACAAAGCACATGTCCATGTAACCGTTCTCTATAATCCAGGAATTCAACGAAGCGGTTTGATGCAATACCTTTAAGTAATTTACGCATCAACAAGAAGAAAACTTCAATATCATCAATGCACACAGACCATGGGAATAAGGCTTCCTCATCTTTGTTTAGCAACGATGAGAGATCAGTTTGAATGCTCCCATATTTAAAATCTGTGACCACAATAGACCAAACAGCACTGATGTTCTTATTTTTCAGATGATAGTGTACTTTTTTCATATCGCCAGCATCGAGGATGTAAATATCTCTCCCCGAAAAGAGTACATCCTCGACTCGTTTACACTGCTCATACCCCAATTGGATGGCATTCGAATAATCCTTTTTTATGCGCGGAAAAGCCTTGAGCGGGTCACGGAATGGTGAACGGAAACCACAATTCTTGATTTCCACGACAATGCAGGTATTGCCAATGATTACCAATAAGTCATTCTCCGATACACCATCAACGCTATAGTTGGTAAAAATCTTGGTTTTTGGTGGAAAGAAACCACGGAACAGTTCTTCCACCTTTTTCTCAAAGGACTTGTCCTTATGCTGTTTATACTTCTGACCAACGACTACATCCCGCATTAAATCATTATCGATACGATAGTACATCCCCTCAAGCATAAATTTATTAATAGGACAAACGAATCGATCACCAATTTGTATAAGGGGATGCGATTCAGAATGATGTTTATCTGCATAATATACAGTCTGACCTCTAATCGATTCCTTGTCATAGGCGAAAAACTCAAGTATCCGCATAAGGACAGTACTGTCAAGATCCATATTCAAAAGCTCTTCTCTTGAGTGAAGATGGACTTCACCAGGGTTAGTCGTCAAAGTCTTTAGCATTCCGCTTAACTCCGGCTGATACCACCAATCGTGCGGATCTGTGACACCACGGTCGATAAACATCTGCGTGAGTTTCTGCCATTCTTCCGGATGAGACTCATAAAAGAAAAAAGTGTTCGCATATGGATGGATGACATCATTCAGTTTATCGTTGTTAAGCGTTCTGACGTGAAGGATAAACGACAACGCCTGGTCAACAGAAAAACCGTAGTGAGATTGAATATAGGAATCATAAGGTTTAAGGTATCTGAGAATTCTATCATGCGTCTGTTCCTCATAACTCATCAAGGCGTTCCCAAAATACCACATGAATGTGGACAAGGCTACCCCAACTTGTTCATCCCGGTCATCATGAAAGACATCTCCGTCATTAGGGAAACCGATGTTGATGAAATAAGTCATCTCAATCTCATCGAGAAGAACCGCTATCCTATCCCATCGTTCAGGGTCCATCTCAACCGACTCATCCCTATCCATAATGGAGTAATAAACATCCACCATGTAAAAGGTTTGCCTCATTGGAGACTGCAGATGCTGATATAGTGGAGATGTTGACCTATAATCCAGTTCAAGAATCAACCTCATCGCGTGTATGAGCAACGACTCTTCCTTAATGGGTTTAAGCTCCATCTGCAAATCCGTCACAATAGCCTCGATTGTTCTATAATGCTCCTTGAAAAACATCATTCTCTTAAAGGCCTCAACGTAATTGTACTCTCCATCAACCATCTACTATCAGAAAGTATTATGATGAGATTGCCCGTCTAGCCGGAAACAACGGTGCTACAATGAACCTTGATTATCATCAAAATAATCAGCATAATCAACGATCTTTTGCCCAAATGCCGGAGTAGATTCTATTAAGTCAAAACTATCCACAGAATGGAAAGCGACATCTTCGTCTGATATAATAGATACAATATCACGATAGTTTCTTGATCCCACGTATGTTCTTACACTATTCACAGGCTTCTCAACTAATGTATATGCTTTCCCTCTCTGATACAGTACAACTTTATCAAAAAACTCGATTACGCAGCCATTGGGCACTAAACAACTAGACAAAACTTTTGTAGCCTTGTTTTTTTTGTGCAATTTGGGTTGGATTGTAGATGAGGAGGAGGAGAAGTAGACTTCTGCAATACCTGATTCATTCCGAAAATTCACGTTCAAGAAACTACCACTCTTAAGAATGAAAAAACCTGCCTTTGAACTGTTAAAACAGTACTCAATATCTTCTTTTTTAAAATCAGCAACTTTTAACAATGAGTCCATGTCAAACACCGATTCCGCAAAAGATATGATCCTTTTTCGTTCAGGATTATCACCATATCTAAACTGCTTCGCAGGCTGTTTGTTAATCAATGATGACTGGTTCTTAATATACTCGAAAGACTGGGCAGATTCATAATTCATCAAATCACAAACAGAGGCCCATGATGTTCGAATGGAACGCTTGGTGCTAACTTCATTCTCGTTAACAATTGTTCTTTCTCCTCCCTCAACAATCTCTGCACTGAATAGTCCTTCTTTGTCTGCAGAGATAACCAATGAGCCATTGCGGGCATTCAAATTAATAACTTTAGAATCAAACAGTTTGCACAATTTACTTGGATGCAGTCTATATCCTTTTTCCTCCATATTCAAGCAGCTTTCAAAAAGCCCTTCCTTAGTCCCGAGGAATAAACGCATCGCATACATTCGAACGTCTAGAGGCATCGACTTCCACTCTCCCATCTCCTTACAAAAAGGGTCAATGTCTGCAAAGTCCAAAGTGAAATCTATTTCTTTTGCGGCCCGAAGCCACAATTTTCTTGTTTCATCCTTTATCTCCTTTACCCCAAGAAGTATCTTGCCAGCAAAGGTTTTACTGTATTCATTATGAAGAAAAACAAGATCTATAAGACTTGAATAATGGGGAAACCTTTCCTTAAGCATGTGTATTACCCTATGATATGATACATAGGTAATACGCCCATTGGCAAAAATAAAGAAAAGATAGCCTGCATATAAATAACAGTCTACCAGATTTGCCCTAATCTTAAACTCGACAGTATTGTTCATATCTTATGACGCATCAACCTGAGGTAGGTCGTATTTGATATCAAATCTTTATTATGCCAGTACTCAATTAGATTCTCCCCAAGATCTGAACTATCCACGGGATATCCATGCCAAGGATCTCCCTCATTCATTGGTTTTGGGAAAAAGGCCAAGCGCTCTTCATCTTTACCTAGAATCTCATTACAATCATCTACCATTGAAAACAGACCATCGTCATTATCGTTCATCCACCGAATGTCTCTTTTCCCGTTTTCATCCATTTCTCCTTTATGCTCATCAGCAAGATTGAAAACATGATATTCTGCAGAACTAGGATAAGCCCAACGACTCTTGTCCGCCCGGCGTCTAGCCTTAACGCCATGATAGGGAGCTGGTTTATACTTATGGCCAACGCTATTAGGGCCATACACACCATCTTCATTTAGAACTGCTTGCTTGTTGTATTCAAATGCCATACGAATACCTTAAACTTCCTGGTATTACTCTAGCCACATCTTGTCTCGAATCATATAGCCCAAACGCTATTTAAGAATCTCCCCCTCCCCCAGCGGCTCGTACGGGCCGTCCTTGCACTCGAGGATCACCGTGCCGCTCTCGAGGACCTCAACGGTGTGCCATTGGCCGAGCGGGATCTGCAGCGCGGGCACAGGCCCGCCGGGGAACATATCGATCACCTCCGTCACCTGGCCCGATTCGTCATAAAAGATCTCGCGCAGATGCCCGCGCAGCACGACCACGGTCTCGGACGATTTCATGTGCCGATGGATCGGCAAAGGCGTCCCCGGCTCCAGCGCATTCAGCATCCGCTGCGAGCCATCCGCGGGAGAATTCCGCAGATCGAAATTCATCCTCAAGCGAGGCGAAGCCTTGGCCTGGGCGGAAAGAGAATCGAGAAGATGAGAATCAATTACCATCGAAAGTCCAAAATCAAGGAAATCTATCTGCAATAGCGGCCTTGAATGAGGCGACAAAAAAAGGGGAAAACTATTGGTCAACAATTGGATTTCAAAAACTAATTCGTAACTTTGTTCCAGCAAGTTTGTGGTCGTGGAATCGGCCGTATTTTATCAGTTAGAGCATTGTCTCCTCTCAAGGAGCGATGCTCTTTTTATGTAACAGAGCGGAGATGGTCAGGTTTGTCAATGAGAAGGTCCCCGACTAAAATAACAAACTTGAATATGATAAAATACGACCTGTTCATCATGTGCATCTCTGTCCATGGTACAGATGCCAAACCCGTTTATGTGCGCTCCCACTGGAGAGTTCAGAACGGCAAAAGAGTCCACGTGAAGGCCCACTGGCGAAAGCGATAGCTTGAGTCATGGCCTAATCGGTCTCTGACCGGTGCTGCACCGACATCTCCGCAGGAGCCTTGGCTCCGGAGGGCTGCCCGCAAGAGTGGCCCTCTTTGATATTATGCGTCTGGCCCCTGTTCATCAAACTCTACCAACCAATTTGAAAAAGCCCAGCATACGCGTGCAATGTAAAACCTTGATAATCAATTAAATCGCCAACTTCCCTGTCTCAAAAACGGAAGAGGAAAAATAATGAAAGTGTTCAGTTTCAAGCATTTACATTGCACGCCTGCAAGACCGGGGCGGGCCGGAAGACGGAACCCGCAGAAGATTACCCGTGCACATGCGCGGAAATCCGAGGGAGGCGGTGCGTCATGATAGTTTTAGGTCCTTGACGAAGAAGTAGCCCCAGACGTAGCGGAGGAGGCAGCCGAGGCGGGTCTCGTCGGAGAAGAGGCGGAATTTCCAGCCGGAACGGAGGATCCGCAGCGCGATGCCGAGCCGGCCTCCGACGGAGCCGGAACGCTCGCCTATCGTCAGGATGTCATCAAGCATTCTGCGGTCCGCAAGGGTAAGGCGGCTAGGCTCGGCAGAGCCGGAACGCTCGCCTATCGTCAGGATGTCATCAAGCATTCTGCGGTCCGCAGGGGTAAGGCGGCGAGGATCGCCAGCGCCTCCCCGCTGGGCGGATTCGGCGGAAGCCGGGACGCCGCACACATATTCCGCCAAGCGCGTCATGGACTCCGCGAAGCTCGAAAGGCCATAACGGGAGCATATTGACATGAATTCTTCCCAATCAAACTCCTGGCGGTATCGCTTCAGGAACATCGCCCAGTCGCAAACATGCCGCAGCGAGATACCTTCTTCCACCAAAAAGTGCTGGTGCGCATGCCTGGTCAGGAAAAGAGCATTGAACAACGGAGGACCGACCAACAACGAAGACCCCTCCAAAGGCCGCAGCGCGCCCGGGGCTTCGAGCATCCGCTCAAGCTCGAGCTCGAAGCGCTTCCAGCGCGCGCTCCCCCGCCATCCCGTCAGGAACTGATGGTTTTCAACGCTCGCACCTTCATACTTAAAGGACGAATGCTTGTAATGGAATCGGCGCACCTTCACCCCCGCAGCCTCCATCGCGCGATTCCCCTGCTCGAACGCGCTCCGGTCCGTCGCCGGCCCGTCGCCCAACAGTAAACAGTCGAAATCGCACGAATACCGATGCTGCGGGACCGGATAGCATTCGCCCAGCGCAAAGCCCTTCAGCACCAAGGTGCGAAGCCCGTCCGCCGAGAACAACTCTCCCAGCGCCGTGACCGCCTTCCACTGCTTGTCGCACTCAACCTCGACGTTCAACGTGGCCCCGAACCAATCGTACTTCACCGCCTTGAGCTCGCGGTCCAACGGGAGCGAAAGCCGTGGATCGGCCTCGTAGCACTTCTGCAAACCATCGTGCGCGAGTGCTGCGACGCCCTGCTCCGTGGCCAAGGCCACAAGCGCAGGCCAGTCCGCGCCCTCTAAGGACGGTATTTCCTCCGATGTCCCTATTCCCAACTGAATCAATCGCAGCAGGGCCTCTTGTGTCCTAGAATACATAAACCTTCTTCTTTTTTCCCTCTCAGTCGAGGAAAAGAGAAAAGCTCCATCATAAAACAAATCTTTGTTTCCCTGCAACAAATCACGACTAATTCTGCAACTGGGTAAGAAAAGGCGTGTGACACAGGTAACTGGCAATCTCTCTATTTCGAATGAATCCCGAATTACACAAAAAACAAGTACAGGGCCAATACAAGTAAGTCATTTCTCGTCCTAACGTTCCAAGATGACTTTTTCCCTAGGCTCCGATACTATCTGACCTTAAGCAAATGGACATCTTTCCAATAAATACTAACGAGCATTCCTTTTCCACAATTCTGCAATTTCTGCAACATCTTCATCACTGATTGCAATAACAGTTTCTGGGGTCCTTCCGATAGAAAGTGACAGAAGACTCTGGAACACATCCTCCAATTCCGGATAGGAACAATGTGGATGAGCATTCTGATACTCCATGTAGCAGGCGTTAATCAACTCCCAACACTGCAATTCACGCTCAGGATACAAATCCAGTTCGAAAAGATTGATATAATCCTGAAATGATTTGTTGAGATGCTGTCCGATGCCATAATAAACGATTTTTGCCCGCGTTAATTGTTGGTCTGTCAAATGCGATCGCTTGTTTAGAGACATTTGAAGTTTACTACGAGGGACTTTCATATCCCTCCCTTTCCGAATCACCTGATTGATAAAAGACTCTAGCCTCATTTGTCGAAAAACATCCGGCCGGATCACGGACACTAACTCTGCCACAATTTGTTCCAGGCTGTACGTATCTGTATTGAGCGCAAAGATATCTGCAAGAAACAAAGAGTAAACCTTGACTTCTTCTTTGGTTACCCCATGCCAGATAGGCAAGATAACCCGTTCTCCGTTCACTTGCCGAGATAGCAGCGAGCGGAATTCATACTCTGTCCACCGTTTCTGGAGAAATGCCTTGGAAAGGACAACTATCCCGAAACGTGACTCCCGAAGCCCCAAATCAATCGATGATGACAGACTGTCCCCAACCTTTAGAGAGAACTCATCATACCAAACACGAACCTGTAGTGCGTCAAGTCGCTCCGCAAGCGCCCGCACAATAGTATCCTTGTCCTCAGACGCATGAGAGATGAAGACGTCCCAAGTCTTTAAATGATCCAATTAAGAGTTAATTATGGTCCCTATTCAAGAGGAATGCCCATTTGATTTAGAATAGACTCATACGAATCTTCGCAATAATACTCTGTCGATTCTCCGATAAGGTGCAAAATCGCACAAGCATCCCGATGCCTTAGTTCTGGCATACTCTTAAGATCCTCTTCTGTGAAAGACTTTCGGTTTATGATCATGGAAATTTGGTCCTTACGGATAGTCCATGAACTACCACCGATACTTTTTACGTGTATATAATCCATTATATGCAAAAATTTAGACTGTACTTCTCTTAACTAATGCCGTTTCCCTTCGCAAAGATCGAACCCCCAATCTCTCATCTATGATTGCATCCATTAACCCAAACTGGGAGTCAAGATACGCCTCATTGCTGTCCCCGGAGACCAATCGTTCCGGTTTAAGCAGGCTTTCCCGTTCCATTGCAGTTGTCTCCGTCTGAATAAATAAATCCCTCAAGCTTTCATTATAACCATTGTGGAGAGACGCAGCAGCGGGAAAGACATAATTGTAGTATCTGCTAATCCATATCGGCTCATTGTAATCACATTGAAAAAAATCAGCATCTCCGTCTAGAAAATGTGAAGAAATATAGCGTACACCAAACAGTTTGTGACTATACAAGGTTCTCTTAATCAAAGCGAGCAAAATGCTTTGGGGAAGAATATACTCTTCCTTAAATAGAGCATTCCTATCAGCCTTAAGACTGCAGGCAAGAATCAGCGAGACTCGTCGAATATCTTCAAGAGAGCGGATTGACGGCGGCAAGGCAAGGTCAAATAAACTGATGGTAACCTTATTCAGATAGCCACAGAAGTTGCAGCTGGAAAAGTCCACACGGTTTAGTTCTTCCCAGCAGATGTACGAAGAACCTCCGAGGTACAGACATGGGGTACCCGAAATACTGAAACGCTGATTGCCAACCTTTGAACGTTTATCGAAAGGAATATGAAACATTTTATCCTTTGAAAACAAGAAGTGAGATTCAGGTTCGCGTCCTTTATAGAATCGTGTACCTTTGTCCAACGGACTCATGGACATATCGGAAATAAAGCCATAGATTTTGTCATAAGCACTAGAATGATTACCTCTAAGATATGACGTCAAGAGGCTCTCAACCATCATCCAGCATTGATTAACGTGATCTGCAAGGACTGAATACCTCTCTCCTGTCACGACTTCTAATTCCGCCTGATTAGACTTTATATATGAGCGAAAATTGTTCAACAGTAATCTTGTCCGAGAAAAAATCGTACCCTCAAGACACTCTTTGGATCTAAGCCATATAGCAGCTTGTTCAATCAGATTATTCATTCATCATTATTTCATGGTTACCAAGACCAGCTGTCTGTAACAATAAAACGGGTATTAAAGAAAATAACTTGATAGTATTAGCAGAAAGTAAACATTTAATCGACACTTTTCGGTTCGCCTTTGCCCTTAATAATCTCGCACTTATCTTGTTACTTTCTCAATCACATCAAACAACTTATACATCTGTGAATATGACCTGTAAACCTCAGGCTCCTTATTTCTCAACTCTTCAAGTTCTCGCGACAGTTCAATAGCCCTTGCCATATTACCCCTATTCTTCAATTCCCTGTAAATATGAATCTTGTTAAAGAAAGTCTCCGTCTTGTCGTAATTAGGTATATGCTTCTTCAATGCCTGGGCAACAGCATCGTAGTCAGCAAACTCCTTGCTCGATGGCTCCGGCATATAGTGCATCAGGAACCAATACTCAGTACAAGGGCTTGACTCCACAAAAATGATTTCAGGATTCTCCCTCTTCAATATACGGTAATGCTCCATCTTCTCGTGATTACCCTCTATCACGTCCATATCAATCAGACACAACACATAGTCATAGCCTGCGTTCATACGCTCTTGTGCCAGCCTCACTATATCATCCAGATCAGAATGCTTTGGGATGCCGGGGACAAGACTGAACCTGTAGCGCTCAGTTGTGCGCATATCATCTATGTAGCGATACTCTGTCAGTCCTTCACCAATGATGGCTATGCTCTTCCTTGCCTTCTTATTCCTCTGTATCATGCTCATAGTATTCATCCATATCCATATATATACTGTCCAGGAATGGCAAATCCACAAGCTTCTCCTGCCTGTACGCATTGTAAACAGACAGTGTCTTATGAAGGCCAAGGGTTGACAGCCTTATCAGCTGAGTCTCTCCACCATCATTCTTGTCAGTAAACCAGATTACATCCCTGCGGATATAATCCTCATCCAGCAGGTTAATGTCATGCGTAGATACAATCAGCTGACCACCTCGCTTGCTATTCACTAGGAACACTTTGATGAAATATGAGAGCAATTCATAGTGAATACTGGTCTCTATCTCGTCTATTGGAAGAATGACACCGTGAACCAAAAGGTCGTAAAGAATTGTTGCCAGTCCCATATACCTCTTGGTTCCACGAGACTCCAATTCCTCATATAGCTCTTTATCTCCGTTACTGGTATGATGCACAAAGAACATCTCGTCTGAATGTAACGTCCCCTTATTAAGAATCTCCTCTTTTGCCTTTTCGGGCATACCCGAGGTATTCCTGATCATCAGTTCCATTTCCGGCGTAATGCTCACCTCCTCTTCATGAATGGCAATGTCCGAAATATTAAAGTCAGATGCCTTCAGGAAATGCAAGATAAACTTCTTCAGCCGTCCATCCTTGTCTCTGGTAATACGGCGTTTTGTGAATCCCATCAGGCTGCTCTGCGGATACATAATGGGCGCTATCCTTTGGGAAAAGAACTCATACACTAGGTTCAACCTTGATTTCTCCACATTTGATTTTCCAAAAGCAGCAATCACCGTCCGGTTATTGATGGTGTTGCCCTCTATGGCCTCTCTGCTTTTCTTTACCAAGCCCACCTTTCCACCAAAGACGATGTCCGTAGCATCCTTTTCAGCATTGTAAATACGCTTGTATAGTAAAGTCGGCTGAACCGAAGAATAGACCTGCAGGGTTTCCTCATAAATGACCTTGTTGTCCAACACTAAATTGAGCTTATACCTCTCGCGGTTCAGATAGAATGACATCTCAAACTGTGTCCGTTCCTTCATAGACACGTCATCAAGCAAATAAGGCACAACACCAATCTCGTCGCCTTTGTTCAGGCTGTCATCAATCATGAAACGAGAGAAGAAATCAAGTACTTTCAAGACATTGGTCTTCCCTGAAGCATTGGAGCCGTAAATGCAGCCTATTTTCAAAAGTGATACGCCGTCAGCCACCTCTTCGGTGTAGATATCACGCAACGTATCATCATTCGTCGGGATAAAACTCAGCGTTTGCTCATCCCGCAACGAATAGAAATTCCTGATTTTGAACTCTGCAATCATAATTGATCATTATTAAATGACGACGCAAAGATACGACAAAATATTGATGCGATCGCGTCTATTTCGATTTTTCGTTCATTTTTCACAGATTTCTCACATAAAAACTGCCATTTTGTCATTCTTTGACCCATTGGCACTCTAGTTGCCATAGTAAAAAAGAGTCCTCGAACTTAAAACCCTGCTCCAAGGAGGCAGAGAGGATTCGATTAAAAGAATGGAAGAAAATATTATTCTTCATGTTTGGAACAAGGGACAAGCCGTACCAGGATACGACAGTTCCAAGTATCGCAAGGACCAGTGTGGTGCCTGGATGACATTCAGTGAATACGGAAACCGCACGTCAATCTATGGCTGGGAAATCGACCACATCACTCCACAGTCCAAATGTGGTAGTGATGCATTGTCAAACCTGCGTCCTTTGCAGTGGGAGAACAACATGGCTAAGTCTAATGGATGGCTTAGCTGTGCCGTTACTTCAGAAGGAGACCACAACAAACGTCTCTAACATTTTCAGCATTCTACAAATTACCGTTCGCAGAATGATTTCTTTTGACAGGTTGCAGTTTCGCCCGCGCTGCAACCTGTTTCGTTTCCGACTTAAGTCACGCTTCAACATCACTCCTCTCTCGATCTTCCCAAACTCGTGCCATACTACCCGAGTAAGACCAGAGTATGACAACAAGCAGCTTAGAGTATTGCCAAAAACAGTCTCAAACGATCTTCAATCTCTTATTATTCTTGTGCCCCCCAGCCGAACAAAACTATTGAATCCTCGGATCAATTCCTGTCGGATTGTCCTCGGCCAAAGCAGCATCTAACGCATCAGCATCAACAGAGGCGACACGCTTGCCACCAAGGAACCGGCTGTCAACTATCTTCTTCAAAAACTTCCAGAACGAAGTCGTAGTGATATTGGTTCCTTTACCATGCCTGCACAACCTCTGATAGAACTCAGAACCATCCCCATCATTCATCCGCTTATGCTTCTCTATGAAGAAATAGAGTCCGCTTGTAAACAGGATAGAGACGCCCACCACCACATAGAACTGGCCATTAACAGGCATCCTGAGCTGCCAGCACACAGTCAGCAAACCGACTATTAAAGCATTGCACATGACAATGATTCCAGAAGTGGCGAGATGAGAGAATCCCATCTCGATAAACATGTGATGCAGATGCGTCTTGTCCGGACTGAAAGGAGAAGTCCCTCTCGCCATACGATATATCATCACCTTGAGGGTATCGAACACCGGTACAGCCAGAATGGCCAGCATCAATGCCACCATCGAGAGCCCGTCGTGCCTGGCAAATGCTGCACACGGAGAAGCGGAGACCAACGAGTTGAATGTAAACATCGTCAACAATGTCCCCAGCATCAGCGAACCTCCATCTCCCAGGAACATCTTGGATCTCACTCCGAACACGTTATGAAAGAAGAAAGGAATCACCGCTCCAATGGCAATCAATGCCAATGTAAACATCGCCATGTCCCCCGCATGCAAAAATATAACAGCAAATGCGACACATGCCATCACACCATAAGAAGAACAATACCCGTCGACGCCATCTATCAGATTTACTCCGTTAATGATTCCAACGCCGGCAATCAGAGAAAGTGGAATGCTTATACTCTCGGGGATCTTGTTGATGCCCCACAATCCATGGAAATCGTTAATCTCGATATTGAAAACGATAATGATTGCCCAAACCACAAAGAGCTCCACCACGAAACGAAGGGAGGCGGGCACATCTTTGACATCATCCCAAGCACCGATGGCATACATGACCGCCAATATGGCCAGCACCTCGAACAATTCGAGATTCCCCAGCACAATACTTCCCACTATCGTGGTCACCAGCAAACCAATAAACACAGTCGTACCGCCCATAACAGGAACAGGCACGCGTTGAAGCTTGCGAGCATTAGGGTTGTCTACGACATTGTGCTTTCGCGCGAATCCAAGTACGTGAGGATACACGAGATTGGTCACCACGAAAGCGACAACCATAAGGGAAATAGAGAACCAAACAGAATCGTTTATCATAGATAGCCAGTCATTCTACTTCCATTTGACACTATTCGCCCATCTCGCATAATCATCAAGTGGAGTCTTATCCTTCAACTCCAGCCGATAATACTCGTGATAGTCGTGCTGATGCTTGATCGTCGATAATCTCAACTCCGAGACCTGTGGCTTCCGCAGAAGCACGACAGGCATCATAAGATCTTCCGAAAACGCAGAGATAGCATTGACGATATGTGACACAAAAAAAGCGGAGAAACCGTAGGCCACATACAGCCCCACCTCCGTATTGAAATACAAATGGATGGTCTTCCCATCATTCTTTACCTCGTTCAAGGTAATCAGTTCCTTATCCATTGATTATTCACTTCTCTAAAAACACTCAAAAAGTGTTTTAATACTTATTATCAATAATCTCGATACAATCGTCTTTTTGATTTACGCCCGATACGAGTCGGTGTATTAATCAATCTAATATAATATCACGCTTTTTCATACCGTCACCCACAGTAATACATCAACACTATGGCTCATTTATTATATCTAGATTTCTACAAATGAAGGTCGCATTCTATGCAGCAAAAAGCACCTCAGAACTAGTTCTTGCCCAATCTTTAATAGCTTGATAAAGCATAGTCTTAACAAAACGGCTGAAGGTAAAACATGAATAGATGATTGCCCTCAAAGAATCCTGGTTAATATCATGTATACTGTATTTATTAGCGATGTTTAGTGAGAGCATATCCAAGAAGTCATGGCCATTGGTAATCTCAAAAAAGCTCTGTTTTGTCTGACTACTAACGAACGCCGACACATCATCTTCAGTAATAATTACCGTACATTTAGGAGACTGAGGCCTAACATCATTATATATTGAACCAAAAGACATTAAATCCACTTTTGACTTACCTCTAGGCTTATAACCCTTGAAGTTTAAATTCAAATGATGATGATAATTAAACCACTTAAAATAAGATAATGTCTTTAATTCATCAAATGTCATCGCTACAAGATCAGAGTCATATGCAATGGCATGGTTTTCAAAGATGGCAACCATTATCTCATTGTCTGATAAACACATCATTTCGTGATCATGGTAATCAGTTAAAAAATAGTTACGCTCTATAGGCATTCTACCACACACACGAGCGAAATCGCTGTCTTGAATAGCAAAGTTTGGGATTCCGAATGGTTGAAAGGCATCAAACAAACGCTTCATACCATTACAACCTCCAGTCGTCCTTATCTCTACCGTATTATGATTAAACAATTTAAAGTAACACTTGCGGTCATTATTATTTTCCACAAGTAACAATACTTTCCCATCAAAAGCAGGTGAATCCCACTCCATTTTGATGCTGTTAGCAATTTCTTCAGGCTTAGTCTTTGCCCGTTCCTCCATATCAAACTCGCTCATTTCGCATCTTTTCCTTTATACTGTCTATATAGATCTGAAGTCATGTCCCATCTTCCATCAACAAACGTAGGAGAATGGGTCGCCAAGACAATCTGACACCCAGTTGTCTCCGCCATATCTATATAGTCATCCAACATCTTACTCTGCCAAGCCACATGGAGCGAGTTCTCCGGTTCATCAATAAGCAGAATCGTCTTACTATTAGACGTGAATATCAAATTGAAATACAGAATTAGAAGGTTTTGTTCCCCACTTGAAAGTTTATGTAAGTCTTCCAGTACACGTCCATTCACATTCATCACTGTCAGACCGCTATCACTAAAATCAATGGTTTTCTCAGATAAAACCTTGCTAGTCACTACACGTTTATAAAGAGATATCTTTTTGTAAAGGAGTTCGAAGCGATCCATCTTATCATTCATATCATCCACGTATAATGACAATACTCTCTTAAACTCTTCATATGACTGTTCGTCATCCAGCGAATAATCCAACAGCTCCATATTGTTGAACAAGTTCAACTCCTTATAGTCCCCAATACGTTTCTTCAACATATCAAGTCTCTCTTGCAATTCCATTTTGGAATAGCACACATCGCGTTTAATAAGACGACTGATGTAGGTCGCATCTATTTTTTGACTTGTTGCCGCAAATTCATTTTGTGTTCGTCGATATAATCTGCCTATCTCATCATTTACATGATCAATCTCAAAAGAATAACTACGAATAGGGCGAGAAGGACGCAACACTTCACGATTAAAGATACGTTGGGCGGGCAAATACTTAGTATCATATTCCTGAAGTGCTAAAGAAATGTTTTTGCAGCGACTCTGCCTATAATCATCTTCCTCTGCATCATAATACAAAGCTATTAACTCTTCATCCCGCAAGTTTGTTATGTCCCGATATGCCCTCCGTCTAGCATCTAATAATAGATTCTGAATATAACTATTTGTTACAATGAAACTCTCAACTTCTTTGCCAAGATTATCAAATAGTGTGATTTTAGCCTCATATGCAACCTCATCTGTCTCATCTGGAATTCTTTCAGCACTATCTTCACGTCTAACCTCAGAGTCAGTAATAAATACTCTGTGTTTTTCGATGACAATACTCTGCTCAATCTCCTGTTCTGACAAATAGACAGAAATCTTTTGGAAATCCAAGTAATGAAAAAACCAGAAATAACCCTTATATAAATAGTTAACGGCCATCAGCAATGTGGTTTTGCCGTAGCCGTTAGGACCTGTTAGAATCTTTACTGCTGGCTTGGGGGAAAAAGGTATATCATAGTCATAGAGGCCAAATAGTCCCTTAACTTGAATTCTACGTATCATAAGCTATATAATTCTTTAAGTTTGGATTGAAGAGCCTTCCCAACAGTGCAGCGTGTCTCACGAACAATATTTTTATTGTCCTCTGACACAATCTCAGCTATGTATTCCGGATAACTATCACCTTTGCTAATATTGTTTCTCCAGTTAATTGGGCGTAAGTTTATGTCCTCATCCGTTCCACCTCTCGCAACGGGATAAACGTGATCAATCTCCCAACCTAAAACACTATCTCTATCAGCGTAGGCGTTACGTGAGATCCAAGCTCCGGAATAATCTTGACGATAAAGATCTGGATTATAACCTTCCACAATCAGTCCTTTTCGCCAAACATAATTAATGGTTTCTTCGTCCTGTAAATTCATTATAGCCATAGTTAATACCTTTTATTCACAAAAATACATTTTTTAATATAATACCCGTCCTTTCTAATTATTCTTTTATACTAATAACATATTGTATAAGTCGAAAAACTAGTTCCATTTGTTTGGACTAATAAAATAAAACCTGATTCTTTCACCCTTCCCTCATCAACCCCTCAACGGTTTCCACGGCGTGGCTGAAGCTGAAATGCTCCTGGCAATAGGCCTTCCCACAAGCACCCATCGCGGATAGTTTCTCAGAGCCAAGACTCTGCATTCGCTTAATCAATTCTGCGAGGCCTAAGGAATCCCCCGCAGGCACGGAGAATCCGCACGAAGCCTCCTCGATTATAGCCGGGCCTTCTCCATTCATCATGGCTGCGATAGGCTTCTCTGCATTCATATAAGCTTGAATCTTAGCCGGCGCTGTCCTATTGAATATCTTGCTATCCTTCAAGGTCACCAGAAGCACATCTGCAGCCGCGAAAAACGCTGGCATTGTCTCTATCGGATGCCTGCCGAGTAAATGCACTGTCGATTCCAGGCTGTGCTCCTTGACAAACTCCTCCACAAATAGCCGTTTGCGCCCATCGCCTACAATACAGAAATGCACGTCGTGAGAATTCTTCAACTCCAGAGCAGCCCCCATCAATGCCTCCATATCCTGCGCCTCGCCAATATTCCCGGCAAACATCACGCGAAAGCCCTCTGGCAAACTCACCGGCAATTCCACCTTTTCATCCATCAACGCTACATCCGCCCAATTCGGGAAATACACCAACTTATCCTCAAAAAACCCTCTCTCACAAATGGAGTCCTTGAACCGTCTGCTGCTGATGAGAATATGACGCGAATGCCTATAAATCCAAGTCGTCAGTCTTCCAAAGAATCCCAGAATCTTGGCATTATTCACTCCCCCTGCGTCCTGCAAACTCTCAGGCCAAAGGTCAAGCACCCAGAAGTCCATCGGGATCCGCTTCATCTTCGAAACGATTACCCCAGGGATACCAACCATCACCGGCGATGTCTCATGCACCAACACATAATCATATCGGCCGAAAAGGCCCAACCATAGAGCATCCCAGCATTGTGCCAGCAGTGATGATCCATAATTCAACATCAACCGCACCTTACCACCATTGCCGCGAGGAATAATAAAAGAGCGAAGTACTTTCACCCCCTTAATATGCTCAATGCGCTTGCGAAAGATGCCGTAACCTTTATGGAACTTCCCCTTGGGATAATCAGGTATTGCAGTCAGCACGGTCACATTATGCCCACGCTTAGCGAGTTCAAACGCAAGGTCATTGCATCGGAACTCCTCTGGGTAAAAATGATTTGTTATAAACAGAATCCTCATTTCGTTGAACTTCTCAAAGCCTTTCCATACAACTCCATGTATTCTGCAAAACACTTATCCTTATCAAACTCCTGAATGGCTCTCATTCGGCAAGCTTCCCGCTGTGCTGTTAATGAATCAGAATCGCATTTCCATAGGCATTCAACTATCCTCGCCACATCCGCAATATCCCCTTGCTCAACCACCCAACCCGTCTCTGGAGTAACAGCCTCTGGTGAGCCACCTGTCTGGTAAGTCAGCACAGGTGTTCCACATGCCATAGCCTCAAGATTTGTAGTTGGATAGTTATCCTGATATGTCAGATTAATAAACGCCAAAGCCGATGAGTACAAAGCCGCAAGTTCGGCAACACTTTCTGTATATGGGATATCCACAACACTCGAAGGGAGCTCTCCTGACCGTCCGCGTTTATTCCCGACCAGGACGATCATAATCTCAGGAGGGAGTAACCTTCTCAATGCAATAAAGTCATTAAGGCCCTTTGAATCATCCCACACATTAGCGACCCCAATAACATATTTGCCCTGGAGCAGCCCGTGTTTCTCCAAAATGAAGTCATTGGGAGATGGGGTAAATAGCCCGAGATCAATTCCATTATGAATTGTTTGTATCTTTTTATCCTTTAGAAAACTCTCTCTCACAAAGCCCTCTAGCCAATAACTGACCGGCACAACCGTCAGGTTCTCATTTGCTACGAAAAGAGACCGTTTCAATTCAAAGTGCTTACGAGTCTTCTCAAAAAAGCGGCGACAAAGAGCCTGCTGCTTTAGTGGACACCCTTCCCCACAGGTCTCATCTTTCCACCGCTGGCACTGCATTGTGACAAAATGTGGGCATCCACCCGTAAAGGCCCAACAGTCGTGTAATGTCCAAATAATAGGCTTATCAAGTGCATTGAGAGCCTCAAAAAGAATACGATAGTTTATCCAATGGTCATGAATATTGTGAACATGGATGATGTCGGGATTAATCTCTCCAAGTATTTTTACAAACTGCTTCGTTGCCTTCCGGCTAGCCAGTCCGTCATTGTCGAACAGTCTATACTCTGCGTAATGCTCATACACCTGCAACATAGACCCAACTCGAATTAGCTTTGACTGTGATGAGATACAGTTGCGGCCATATGCAATAAATGTCTCCCAACCCTGCCGTTGTGCAACAAGATTTATCTGTTCAGCAATCTTACCCGTACTGCCCCAATTGGCAGTGACGTTTAGTTGTAGGACGACCGGCTTTCCCATAGGTTTTGCACTGGTACTACACAGAACTATGACAGATTATAACTCAATAAAATCCGACCTATTATAGAAATGCTCAATGACAGAAACAATGGATGCAGATACAGAATCATTAATATAAGAAAATGTCTTTCCTAACTGTATCGTTTTTAAAAAGCTCACGATTTCGTAACGGATTCCCTCACCATCTAACTGATAGAAATAACGTTTGTTGTCTGCAGGGTTTTCATAACGGATTTCGAAATAATCCGTTTTCCACCAAGGGGCTGGGACATAAATATATCCTTTCGTACCAGAGATGATTAACTCACCTTCAGATTTGACACCTTTCCCCACCTTCAATGAAGCTACAGCATGAGGGTATACAAATGCAATCTTAGAGAATATATCAAAATCTTCTGCTATTAAATGCGATGTAATCTGCTTGCTCACATAATCTGTTCCCAGCAGTTGGAAAATGGGCAAAATGGCCGTGGGTCCCCATGCGCAGATACTATTCCATACTTCATCTAAACTGGTTCCTAGCCTAGTTTTCTTCTCCAAATCCGACAGACTTGTACATATTGAATCCACAGAAACTATGCTACCGATTTTCCCCCCCTTTGCCAACACAAGCATTCTATTATATGCAGTGGAATATGCCGTCTTGATGGAGTCCATCAATTGTAGGTTATTCTTATGAGCCAAGTTTTGCAATTCGACGAATTCAACTGTCCTAGTTACTATTGGCGACTCACAGAGAACGTGCTTTCCTGCTAACAGAGCCTGCTTTATCTGATCAAAGTGCTTCTTTGGATGGGATGCAATATAAACAGCGTCCGAAACATCCAACAGATCCTCGAGCCGACTAGTAATCATGTACTGTGTCTTTAGCGCTTCAGATAAATCAACGTCATCAGTCGTGCACGTCCCACTCACAGATACACCATTAACATAATTGCATTCCTGCTCAAACTTATTTAAAATCGCGGAATTGCCGACAAGACCTATTCGCAACTCCCGCTTCTCTGCGCGAATCTCCGAACTGGAAACACCTTCAGTACGGTCTAGGTAAACAACCTTGCAAAACTCATTCAAGTAGTCAAATTTACCTTTCCAATCTGACCCTACTGTGAAAATGTCCACATCATATCGTTTGATATCATCAATCTTTTGCCCCTCATACTCTTCTACGATAATTTCGTCCGCAATACCAGTTGCCTTAACGGCCTCGATGCGCTCCATAAGTGTCTGTTGGACATTGATCTTCCCTCGAGTGAGATCAAAACTATCCGCAGTGACACCAACGATAAGATAATCTCCCAAAGCCTTTGCCCGCTCCAATAGACGAATATGACCATAGTGGAGTAAATCATATGTACCGTAAGTAATTACTTTTATCATATCAGATGAAACACTTTTCTCTAAGATCCACGAATGCTGCTATTAACTGATCATAGTCTGCTTCAGTTAGATATCCTATATGCCCCACACGAAATACAGAATCTTTCAGATCGCCACCATTAGGACATATCCATATACCATACTCATCCTTAATTCTCAAAAAAATCTCAAAAGCAGATTGAGTAGTAGGATGCAGTGGGGTGACAGCATTACTAAGACTCTCGCTTATAATTTCAAACGGAAGATTATACTCTGACAACTTTTTACGAAAATAACTAGCCAAATGAGCGGTTCGTTCAATCTCTACCCCAGCGCCACCAGCGGCATCAATCTCCTTCAATCGCGTATTAATTTGACGCAGCACTCCCACAGCCGGCGTCCACGGGGTTTGTCCTCTCGTCTGATTCTTAAGCGCCAGCTTCAAATCCAGATATTGACAACAGCATTTTGTTTCGGCCACGCGTTTCAGCGCAGATGGAGCCATTACTATTATAGCGATTCCAGGAGGGCAGGCCAAGGCTTTTTGGCTTCCCGTAATCATTATTCCGGCCTCCAACTCTGCCATATTGAAAGGGTCTGCCAAAAAGGTACTGATAGTGTCCACTATCAAAAAACACCCGTTGCGCTTGCAAAAATTACTAACCAGGTTGATGTCAAAGTGTACCCCTGTAGATGTTTCATGTTTCTGCAAAAGGAATGCAGTATAGCCTTTGCCCTCAAATGGAGACAGGTGCTCTGGTCTTAGCGCCTTACCATACTCTATCTTGATTTCCGTGAAAGGGATCTCATGCAACTTCAGCAGTTCAACAAACCTCTCGCCAAAAGACCCACCATTGATAACAAGAGCCTTATCCTGCTTGGTTAGACAGTTCATAATTGCCGCTTCCATACCACCCGATCCGGAACAAGTCAAAAACACGGCTCTGCTATCTTCCGTGGCATATGCAAACTTCTTTATCAGACGCTCATTCTCCAGCATTAGTTCGGAAAACTCAGAGGTACGAAAATAGGGTACTTGTTCAGCGCCAATGGCTCTGACTGCCTCACTCGACATGACGGGGCCAACTGTAAAATTCAACATATTATGAGTTATTATATCTCAGTTTATTCTTCAAACTCCAAAAGAAAACCTTTTGCCGATTCCCCCAAATATATTTTTGCCACAACAGTTTGAAAGACGGTCTCTTTGCCCACTTCTTATTGATTGCGATGAACGAAAGAGCACTCTGAAGATCCCGCATAAACAGCTCACGATCCGGATTCTCTGAAATGCTTTTTCTCATTGGACTCTGATATCTCAAAGCATCACTAAAAACCAACTCGTGCCCAAGCATCTGTCCCTGCGCTTTTGCGAAAACAGCTTTCCCCTTAGCAGAATTACACACCACCAAAGAAGAACCACCATTCTTTCCATACAGCTCAGGGCAGTATAGGTGAACTCCCCAAAGATCCCCTAGTGTAATATCTGAAATACGCTCGGAGGTTGTAAAACGACACTTATAACACGAGGGTCTACTCATCAAGTGATTTAACCAAATGGACCAAAATGGGTTGAACCACCTGTCTCTTTTCACTACTGTCTTTCCTAATCTAGAAACGATTTTCACTTGCTCAAAATCCCACTTACCTTTCTGAAAAGGGGCATTGCCTTTATATCGATAATCAATGCTTGCAATTCCGCTTCCATAGACCTTCTTAAGATGCTCTTCCCATTTCCGAACATAAAGAGGTGATGGTACCCCTTCGCAAATAACCTCCACTGTAAGCAACTTATCTATGTTAACGTTTCGAAGAAAACTCCTCAAACCAGCGATCTGGCAAGGCGTACCGGAGAACAAGACCTTCCTTCCTTCTATCAAGAATGATCTTACCTGCTTATATGAATCGCCGATTATGCTCTGTGAATACTTTGACTTTCGAAAAACATTAAGATCCTTCTTATCTTCAATGTACGAGTGGAAGACTCTTATCCCCTCTGCCTTTGCCCCAAAGACCACATAATTTTCATCACAGAAAGCGTCAACAATGGCCGAAAACGCCCCTCCGGAGGTACTTTCAAATCTTATTTGAGGATTCTTAATATATCCACCAAAGACGAACTTCTCCTCTTGGTATTTAGCTGGCATGTCATAATACTGACACACCATTTCACATAAGCCGCACTCTTTACAAATAGACGGATCAATGACAGGATATCTGAATCCCTCAAAGTCCTCCACCATCCTTATTGCATTATGCGCACAGACTTGTACACAAGCCTCACATCCACAACACTCTGCCTTATCAATGATTTGAACACTCATAATTCAGCCAATAGTTTAAGTGCATAACGAAGATAATCATTTGCAGGTTTGCGCGCCTCAGCTATTCTCCTGTGCACATTATCAAAATCAATAACAGACGGGATGATTTCCTTCCCACTCACCAGGATTCGATTTTTCAAACCGAAAAGGTCCAAAACTTCACCAATTTTTGTGTCACCCTGTTCACGAGAAAAGCAATAGAAAGGAGTCCTTAACTGGACGGATAGGATAACCCCATGAAATGAATTAGTTACAACACATTCTGCATGTTTAACCAAAGAGAGGAATTCCTCAATACCGGCATCATATCGCATTATATGCCCCTTCTCTACATTAGTCGCACGAATACTTATTTCCACCAATTTGGCACCCATTTCTTCCGCCAACTTTTCAGCATACTGCTCCATATTCTTATTATAGCGTCTTGAATATAGCAGTATGTACCCCTCCTCCATCTGGGGATCCGCAATGAGGCTATCATATAAAGAGGCATCCGCGAGCAATGTTGGATCAACCGTTCGTTCTACCAGAACATCAACATGCTCTTTAACATATGACAACATATTGTTTTCCCGGATTCCAAGGGCCTTAAAATTCTTCAAGCGCTCGTTCAGCACCAAAAGATCATTATCGGAGAAGGTCGGATCACCAAAACTGGCAGCATATGAAACACTTTTGCCACGCATGCAATCGAAATTGGCGTAGTACCCCTCGACAAACCCCTTGAACTCATTAATACAGAAGATCGTGTCACTGCCACAAACAAAACCGCTTATATCCTCATCAGTGATAACACCTGCGAAGTTGTCGTCTGTGTATTTCTTTCTGGTCCTAAGGAACCGTTGTGTATAGAACTCTTCAAATTTCTGATAGTTTTCGCGTATGGCAGGCATCATCATTTCCACCTGACGTCGAGCTTCCACATCTGTATCCCACATTTTTTTTATGGGATTCAAACAGTCTGAGTCCTCCAGAACTCTAGGACAATAATCTATCAACTTAGATCTCAACCCGAACTCTTTTCCTATCCTGTCTATCGCCTGACTTAACGCCCACGTCTGAAGGGCAGATCCATAATTGGTGAAATTGCAATTGATGTTGTAGCTTACTTGACCGATATACTTCATGATACACTAAGCTATTGATGTGAATTCAGACAAGAATGTACGGGTGTCATTCTTTATCTCCTCGAATCTATCCCGAATTGCATCAACCAAATATTGGATTCTGGACGATTCTATCCTGTCATTTACATTATAATATGCATTAGGATCCTTACCAAGATCATAAACTTCTGCTAACTCGCCATCTCGGAAGTCTTCGAATATTCCAACTTTATATGCCACAATAAACCGCGAGTCGCGTGCACTGAACCAGATCCGCCTGGTAGCAATGTCCGGACATCCCGGTCCCATATATTCCGTTACGATATAAGGACGAGGTTCCTTTTCCTTCAGCATAGAGTGCCCTTTGAAGAACTTAGATTGCGATATTCCGAGAATATCTGCAAAAGTAGGAAACACGTCTTTAGAATACTGATAAGTATTAATCTCCATCGGGGACATCCCAGGATGACGAATCAACATAGGAATGTGATAGCACTCGTCATCAAAGCAGTTAACCCTCCTATTATGCAATGGATTAAATGTATATGAAGATCCATGGTCAGAGATAAGAAGAATAGAAGTGTTCTCCCATAACCCCATCTCTTTAAGAGAATCACAAAAGCACTTGATGGTATAATCCGTATAAACTAGCGACAGTAAATAGACCAAGTTCCCCTTAAACTCCCGTCCAACCTTGTTCACATAGTTTTCTATTACCTTCAATTCCTCATCTATCACTATCTTATCCTGAATGTCATAGGTAAAGAACGCAATATTATTATGTGGCTCCCCAAGATGGAAGAACAAATAAAAAGGTTTCTCAGTATTGTCTCGAGATCTCAGGATATCTAAAGCTGCATCATAGTTCATCTTTGCGGAGTGACCATACTGCCAGCGTGGTTGCCTCCAGCGTTTTTTCATAAGACGCATCTGTGAAAGTCCCAATACATAATTCACAATGAATAGCAAATAGGATAAATCCCTGGTCTTTAAAGATTTTCCTATTGACCAGAAAACACGTTTCAAAGAAGGTAAACTAGTTCGCCAATTAGCCTTGAAATTTGCGTGTTCAATTCTACGGAACAGTTTCTTATACTTCTTTTCCACATATTCCTTCATGAATTGGGGAGACATATAAGCATCTATCGTAGTCTCATCTAACTTAGCTAGTTTGTGTTCCTTGCCTTGACGGACAAAACTTGTAGCATATGCTTTGGGGTCGTTATGGAAGCTCTCTTCTTCTTCTTTTAAAACATGTAAAGCTGCCTCTGTATCATAACAGTCGAAGGCCTTTTTATGCATAATAAGAGTTTCGGGATTAGTAATGGCATCATTAAGATACAACTCCCAGCTCTCAAACATATATTGAATTCTCTTTATAAGGAGGGCTGATTCCAGATCAGTAAGTTCCCTTTCTTTTACAATGTCATGATAATAGTAATATAGCCCCCCCCATTCACTTGCGAACTCAAAGCCACCAGAATATATTCTGTGATCAATAGATTCATTTATCTTGTTTCCTTTGATATAATACGGGTAGTGAAAGTCATAGGTCTCATAGCCCGCATCATGAAATAATTTATAATGATTTATGGGTGACGTATTAAGTTTGAAATAGTAACCATAGTCATCAAGACAGTTACGACCAGTGAATAAACTTCTTGTCGCAGCATCTGTATAGGGGCCATGGCTATACAGCTTATTAGCGACTAAACTTTCATTCTTCAGCGAATCCAGAAATGGTGTGGGGCTGACCTCTGCCCTAGTTGTACCGACATAATCCCATACTACTGAGTCCACGAAAAAACAGATCGCATTATTCATCATTATGCTTCAATTAAATCAATATAATCATTGATAAACCTTTCTTTACAGAAAAGCTCTTCAGCTATTTCCCGGCTCCTTATCCCCATTGCAATACGCCTATCATATGATGTTGACAAATACTCATTTATAGCCCGTGCTATATCCTCAACATCAAGTGGGTTAAAAAGGAAACCGTTCTCCCCTTCATGCACCATAACCGAATTATCGCTCACATCACTGCAAATAACTGGGCGGCCACAACATATATATTCTGAGATTGAATTCGAGAAGCCCTCATACAAAGAAGGGAGGCACAAAACATCAAATGTCGGTATAAGGTTCGGAACATCCTTGGTCGCATCGTGTACAAAAAAGACAGACTCTAGATGGTACTCTACAACTCTTCTTATTCCCTCATTATAGTAAGTCTTTTGATCTGCCGTTTTGAAAGAATGATTACCATACCAGTCTACCCGAAATCCTTTGCAGGTTTTTTGAGTTAATAATCTTAATGCTTCAACGAACCTGTGAAAATTCTTTTGCTCTTCAAATCGGCAGAAAACACCGATTCTTGGTAAAGCGTTGTTAGGGACAGGCGAGCTATGATATAAATCCAAATCTGTATAATTTGTAATGACATGAATCTTTTGTTTCAGCGACGGCATTATCCTTGATAAATACTCTCCTTGAGAATAATTGTTTGGAACAATAAAAGTAGCTCTCTTATATACTCTAGTCCTTACTAATATCTTTTCGAATAGATCTGGTTCTCCGATCGTGTAGTTTCTCTCGCCGCAAATAGCTTTGACTCTAGGCCTAAACAGAAGCGGGAATAAGCAAAGAACACTAAGTCTCTGGGAGAACGCAACAAGAACATCTGTACTTACACTCCACAGGAATACCTCTATCGCGATTATCTTCCTAATTGTAGATTTTCCCGGCGCCAACTGGATTCTCTTCACTTTTGGAGATACATAGTAGTGATCTTGAACATCTCCAAAAGAAGCATATGTCACATCGTAGCCTCTCTCGATAAGCATATTCATCAGTTGAGAACACTGATGCTCAGCGCCACCACTAGATAAACCTGACCCCAAAAAAACAACTCTCTTCATTCTTCATCGAATCTTTTCAGCATCGAGTTTTAACCAACTTCCGAACTTATAATCCCACTCTTCGGGGTCAAATGGCATCATACCACTCCAATGAAAGAAAGTCATCTCACCAAAGAAGACTTGATCTCCAACCTCATAGAAGTCAATGCGGACATGAGGGATGCCCTTTGATAACGTTGCGGCCAATTCTTTCATTTTTTCAAACATCTTGGGTTTATCCGGAATAACATCAGCATTGGGGTGCCCATTAGTAAATGCTAGATGCCTAAAGTCTTTATCAAAAAAATCGAATCTAGTAGCATGGTCACCCTTGCTACGGTCAGTCGCGATAAATAAGGCTTTTACTTCACCATCAAAACAGAATAGTTTATAGTCTCGCAACTCACCGTACTCATCTTCCATATACTGTTCAGCAAAGACTCTACGTTCGACATTTTTATATGGCCATTCCCTATTTGCAACGTAATAGTTTTGTTTAATACCCTTGCGAAGTCCGGCTTTTACCTCCTTTATATCCATTTTACTCTTGTCCTTGCATATGTACATCCCCATACCACTGTTATGATTACACTTTAGGACAAAACGGCTTGGTAACTTATCAAAATCAATATCATCAGGACCATTCCAAATGCCCAGTGTAGGTATTATATACTCCTCTCCAATGGTGGAAGCAACGTACTCCTTCACTTTTACCTTATCAACCATCATGGTATACTGTGGTCTTCTATTATATAGTTTTAACCATTGAAGCTTCTCGCTAAAGGATTTAGGATCCATCAGATTAAGCCTCTTCCCCATTTTCAATCTGAATAAAACCCGCAAATAGAACCTATCTGGCCACAGAAATGAGGTGTGGTAAAAAAGCGATACAATCAAATGCTTATGGTGCAAAAGGGTACTGATTACTTTCATAATCGCGAATTAATAAAATTGTATTTATACAGCAACAGGTTTTGTCTTAGATATCCATTAGACGACTTCAGGCCTATCAATAGTCATCTCTAAACTGCTTTCTTTGGAATTCCTCAGAAAACACTGTTTCATAAGGAGAACACCCTTTGTATGTTTGTGACCAAATATGAATATTACAAAGAACAAATAAAGCAGAAAGACAAGAATACAGCAAGACTCGTTTAAATAGCGTTTGGTTTTGCTTAATAATAAGTGGGACTGCAAAGAGTTGAAATGAACTATAGTAATAGCCAATACGATCAATATTCAGCAAGCCACCTGCAATTATATGTATAGCCGTCCCAACCATAATAACATTGGATAAGGCGCCATCACTTTCTGGAAGCATATAAATAAGAGAAATGAGAAAAAACGCATTGAAGATATAGCTTAAGTCATGGTAAGTCATGGTCGTATTTAGTCCTTCAGCCGTATAAATATCTGAGTAAAATGGGGTAATAGAAACCAAAAAGCCATTAAGGCTTGTTAGAATACCGAACTCCGCCAACACAAACAAAGATAAACAGATTGCAATAGACACTCGTTTTTTAATCTTGATTAGCCCAATAAAATAAGCTCCGGAAAACAAGAATGCTGAATAGTGTACCATTGAGGCCAGTCCTACAAGAAGAAAGAAATTGAGTATTTTCTTCTCCTTAATACATGGCAAGCTATTAAGCAAAATGGCTAATGCAAGGCCTTGGCGCATCACGTCCCATATTGTAAAAAGGAGGCCACTAAGGAAGAACATTAACAACCCCCACTTGTGAGCATTATACTTCTCCATCGCACGATAAAGGAGAGCCATAGTAAGAACTGAATACAACGCTACTACCCACACCTGAGGGTTCGAAGCATACGAAAACAAACTCGAGAAAACTATTATGCCAGGTTCAAATCCACGAATACCTTTATAAACAGATATTATATTAAAACCATACTGACGGAAGTCGTTTGCAATAGTTTCTATCACCAGAGTATAACCATCATAGTCTGCTCCAATATCATAACGTATTGCGGAAAGAACTGAAATAATGATATACGCCCATATAGTATATGACTTTTCATGGGTCTTTTCGCCTATACTGCATAGAGCAAACGCCAGAATAAAAACGGCATTATATAGTATAACTGTAGAGAAAATACTAAACATATTTATTAGGCTTCAGGGATTTACCAAATAAAGTCTATCATGGCTTTCTTTTTAGCCATTGAATAAGCTTATCACGATGTGATTCACAACATATATAATCTTCAGCTTGAATCTTTCTTTTCTTTGAGATCAGTGATGGTAACAACCCTCGTGTTTTACAGGCTAAAAAGAAACGGCTCCTAATTGGCTCGAAAATACTACTAACATGTTCCGAAGTAGACGAATAGTATTTGTCATTTTCCTTTTTTAGGATACTCAAGTCACAAATAGTAGAATTCAACTCTTCCAGCTCTCTATCATAAACACCCTTATCTAATAATTCAACCGCCGCTTTTTCTGAGCATTGTACAATAGGAAATAGCTCAAAATCAATCTTTTCAGTTAGATTTAATTTAAGAATAAGCCCCTTGTTCCATATATCATTTCTATGATTTGGAGTATCAAAACAAAAATTCCCCAATCCATAGAAAATTGGCTTGCCTTTATAAGTCTCATATCCGCTGAAACAATGCTGATGATGATTAATTACAGCATCTGCTCCGGCATCAATAAAAAAACGATATGTTTCGACCATACGAATCGAAGGCAACTGGTATAATTCATGACCACCATGAACTATCACAAGAACATAGTCTGCTCTAGACTTGGCTTCCTTAATGTCATAGTATTGCTGTATGGGTTCTAAAGGGTTTGACCCGCAATGGGTATCTGTCGCAATAGAAAACTCATGTTCACAACAATTGATGATGGCTAATTGTTGCCCTCTAATAGATTTATAAAGGACCTTTTTAGCATCGGCTAAATCAATTCCTCCTCCAACAGTATCTAGCCCTAGCCTCCTACATAAATCTATAGTATTAATGACACCTTCATCTCCATAATCCCCAAAATGGTTGTTCGCTAATGTAACGCAATCGAACCCTACCCACCGAATAGCCTTCAAGCCATTCTCCGAGCAACTAAGATTAGGACCTAGCTTAGGAATAGGATTACAGCCACATGATGCTACAGGACATTCAAAATTGACTATTGAGTAATCAGACTCAGAAACGACGACTCTGACACCAGATAGTATAGATGAATACTTTTCCTCTTCAACTAAGAACGAAACTCTGTTTCTGGGGCAAAAATCACCGGCAATAAGAACATTCATTCTGTTATTAACTTTCTAAATAGACTTAGGTAAACTAAGCATAATCTTTCGTTCATTAGAAAAACTCATAATAACTATCAAATAAACGAAAAGAGCAATAAAAACATAACAAACAGTTAAAAGTACGCCCTTCGGGTTTGGTAATAACAGAACAACCAACATACTAAGGGCTGCTATACATGACGGTAGTATGTTAGTGAACATTTTAGCAATATTCATTTTTACAACCGCACCCATTATAATTAAATTTACAAGTATCAGCTCTAAACGCACAATAGATCGTGCAATATAGAGCGTCTCAAAGCCATACTTAACTGCAAACAACACCGTTGGCCACAATACAACAATATGTAGAACCTGAGCCAAGACTGATAGTTTGGGCCTTCCTTTAGCACGATAAACTTCAGATGAATAGTGGCTCAATACGATTGTGAGAGTACTAGTAAGAGCCCAGAGCCCAACAAATCCAGAGGCTTCCATCCACTGATGGCCAAGCAGTATATCTGTTACGAAATCCTTAAAGATAAAAATACCCACGCCTAATGGAATAACGAGTAAACCAATAAGTTTCTGGAAACGGAAAAACAATCTGTGAAATTCAGCCTCGTCTTCTTGTAGACGCGACAAAGCGGAGAAGAGAATCGGTGTTGTGGTCGCAGTAATTAAACTCATAATCTGACCGACTAAAGCGGAGGATGTCTTATATAAGCCTAAATAGTATTGATTAAGCATTGTACCCACAATGAAAACATCAACATAACTAGTAAGCCAAATACTAACCGCCTCAATCATAGACCAGACAGTAAACTCTAACATCTCTTTCAGTTTTCTAAACGAATAAAACCATCGTGGTTTCCATTTACTAAAGACAGTCAGAAGTACAGCATTCACAAGGTTAACACATATTGTTCCTATCACCAATGCCCAATAACTTCTTAACCAAAATGCTAACGGAACTGTCACTAAAAGAGGGATCATCGTTGACACAATACGGACTTTTGCCAATGTCTTAAAGTCAAGATCACGCTTGAAAAGTGCCATTTGTATGCTACTGAATGCAGCGAGGGGTATCGATATGCACGCAATAACAAGTACATGGCCTAGCCCTGGGTTTCCGACCAAATTTGACAACTGATTAGAAAACGCCGCTATTAGCCCCCAAATGAGGAGAGACATTACTAAATTACTCCAAAAAGCAACATTTGTGCTCTCATCACGATCCACAGAATCAATGAACTCATGTTGAACAAGATACTTTTGGAATCCAGCATCAGTAAATATCTCCGCAAAAGTAATTATCATGGTAAGCGTAGTCACAACACCAAATGCATCTGGAGTAAGCAACCGCGCCAAAACCATACTCGAAACAGGAGTGACCAACTTTGCTGCAACTTCACCAACAATTGACCACTTTGTAGCAGTTCTAACTTTTTTATTAAGTGATTCTGACATTAAGCCCTTAGTAACCTTAACTCATACTGTATCTTATTATACATATTGTGGTATAATAAGAAATAACACTGAGTCAAAAAAGAAAAAGATTCGAATCCATCTAATGCAACAAAACCGATTATATACTAGAATTTTAAGATCTTCTTCCACACACCATCTAATTGACGAGTCCGGTATATGATCGGACAATATCGATGACCTTTGTGGAGACATTCTCATCGATGTAGCAGGGAACGGGGTCACCAGAAGCGTTCATAGCGACGGCCGTGCAAACGGAATAAGGTAGGCTATCGGAATCAATACCGGCGATGAGGAAGCATGCCTTGTTTAGCGCCTCAGGCCGCACAATAGACGTTCGTATGCACACTGTCGGAAAAGTTGGCCAACTGACGTTAAGAATGACTATTCCCCCAGAAAGCATTTGTCCTTTCAACGTAAACTCTCCATTTCATTGCACAGGCTCTTAACTATATATCCTATTAAGCCAGTCACAAGTATCTTCATGGCCACTCGCTACTTATATCATTCCTCTTTTGTTCTGATTTCAAGACCTAAATCCTCACGAATGGGCCTTAATTTCATCAGCAATTCTTTCATGCCCCGACATTGTGTCTACAGGTATTGTGGCGATGGTAGCAGAATCTTGTATTTGAATACTGACACATCTTTTTAGTGCTTGATCATTCCATTGTTTGGAGTGATTTGTTTTCCACGATTGAAATGCATTTGGGACAGTCTGAGTTAGAGGTAATCCTCCGTCGTCTCCGGGTCGTACTTCGTATTCTTGAACTCCATTATGATCGTTCCGCTTTCGAGGCTGCGGCAGGTGTGATATTGCCCCATAGGCACGTGAATGGCAGGGCTTTCTCCTCCTGGGGTGAGTAGGAACCGGCTGGTTTCATTTCCATTGTCTTCGAAGAAAACTTCCTCTGCCCGGCCACGGAGGACGATCACGTCCTCGCTCGTGGCCGTGTGACGGTGCACAGGAATCACTGTGCCGGGTTCAATGGCATTCAGCATACGCTGGCTCTCGTCATCCACGCTATCACGCAGATCGAAATTCTGACGAAGCCTTGGTGATGCTTTCGCCTGAGCAGTAAGTGTATCAAAAAGCTCGTTATTGAGAACCATGTTTTAGTTATACCTTCTTAGTGTTTCGTAGGAAGCGCATTGCGACGAGCAAGTTTTTAGTTATCTTTGTACTTACAATTGTACGGTTGTCATTCTACTCAACTGTACATTGCGTACTATTACAGTTTCGTGCTGCAGTGATGCATCGCGAAACTATTTTTTTGCTCCCGACGCTTTTCACACAAATACTAGTACTTCCTCCAAACCATCTTGTTCACAATCCCCGTATAGGACTGGATGATCTTGACGACTTTGGTGGAGACGTTTTCGTCGACGTAGTCCGGGACGGGCGTGCCGTGGTCGCCGGCGGCGTTCATCGCCACGGCGGTGTCCACGGCCTGCAGCAGGCTGCCGGAGTCGATGCCGGCGATGAAAAAGCACGCCTTGTCGAGCGCCTCGGGGCGCTCGGTCGACGTGCGGATGCATACCGCCGGGAACGGATGGCCTACCGAGGTGAAGAAGGATGATTCCTCAGGGAGGGTTCCGGAGTCGGAGACCACCGCGAAGGCGTTCATCTGCAGGCAGTTGTAGTCGTGGAAGCCAAGGGGATCGTGGCGGATGACCCGCGGGTCAAGCGCGAAGCCGGAGGCTTCCAGGCGCTTCCGCGAGCGCGGGTGGCACGAGTACAGGATAGGCATGTTGTATTTCTCCGCCATCGCGTTGATGGCATTGAAGAGACTTAGGAAGTTCTTCTCAGTGTCGATATTCTCCTCCCGGTGGGCGGAGAGCAGGATATACTTGCCCTTCTCAAGCCCCAGCCGGGCGTGGATGTCCGAAGCCTCGATCTCCGCGAGATTCTGATGCAGTACTTCCGCCATCGGCGAGCCGGTCACGTACGTGCGCTCCTTCGGGAGCCCGCAGTCCGCCAGGTAACGGCGGGCGTGCTCCGAATACGCCATGTTCACATCGGAGATGATGTCCACAATGCGGCGGTTGGTCTCCTCCGGCAGGCACTCGTCCTTGCAGCGGTTGCCCGCCTCCATGTGGAAGATCGGGATGTGGAGCCGCTTCGCGCCTATCACGCTCAGGCAGCTGTTGGTATCTCCCAGCACCAGCACGGCATCGGGCTTCACAGCAACCATCAGCTTGTAGCTCTTGTCGATGATATTGCCCATCGTCTCGCCAAGGTCCGAGCCCACGGCATCCATGTAGACATCCGGATCGGCAAGCTTCAAGTCCTTGAAGAACACGCCGTTGAGATTGTAGTCATAGTTCTGGCCCGTATGGGCCAGCAGACAGTCGAAGTACTGTCTGCACTTGTTGATGACTGCCGCCAGCCGGATGATCTCCGGCCTCGTGCCTACGATGATCAGAAGCTTCAGTTTCCCGTTATTCTTGAATTGTGCCATAAGACAAATCTATTTTACTGGATCGAAATATGTATCCGGATGTGACGGATCGAAGATCTCATTGGCCCACATCACAGTGACGAGGTCCTCGGTGTCGGAGAGGTTGATGATGTTGTGGGTGTAGCCAGGAAGCATGTGCACGGCCTGGATCTCGGCGCCCGAGACCTCGAACTCGATGATCTCGTCCGAGCCCTCGCGCCTCATCTGGATGAGGCCGTGCCCCGCCACCACGATGAAGAATTCCCACTTGGTGTGATGCCAGTGCTGTCCTTTGGTGATCCCTGGCTTCGAGATGTTGATTGATACCTGGCCGCATTTCTCGGTGTGCAGGAGCTCAGTGAAAGAGCCGCGCGCATCGACATTCATCTTCAGCGGGAATGCGACCTTCGAGGCCGGGAGGTACGACAGGTAGGTCGAGTAAAGCTTCTTGGCAAACGAGCCTGCCGGAATCTCCGGAATCATGAGCGTCTTCGGCTGGTCGCGGAACTTGTTGAGAAGGTCCACGATCTCGCCGAGCTTGGCGTGATGCGTCACAGGGCAGTAGCAGTAGCGCCCCGAGGGCGTCGGAAGTACATCCAGCCCGGCGAACTCGCACCTGTGCTCCTCCCCCTTCAGCGCCGCGATCATCTCCGCCACCAGGTCGTCGATGTACAACAGTTCGAGCTCGACTGAAGGGTCATTTACCGTGTACGGAAGGTCGTTGGCGACTGCGTTGCAGAAGGTAGCGACCGCCGAATTGTAATTCGGCCTGCACCACTTCCCGAACAGGTTCGGGAAGCGGTATATCAGCACTTTCGCCCCCGTAGTGGCCTGATAATCAAGGAACAAGTCCTCGCCGGCCTTCTTCGAGCGGCCGTACTCGGAGTTCCCGAAGCGCCCGGTGAGCGACGCCTGCTGCGAGCTGCTGAGCATCACCGGGCACTTGTTGCCGTGCTTGCGCAGCGTGTCGAGCAGCGTCGAGGCGAATCCGAAATTGCCCTCCATGAACTCCTCCGCATTCTGCGGACGGTTCACCCCGGCCAGGTTGAAAACGAAGTCCGCCTTAGCGCACCACTCATCCAACTCCTCAGGCGTCGAATCGAGATCGTACTCGAAAACTTCCTCGACGGCGGGGCCGGGAGGGGCGCCGGCGGTGCTGGGCGGCAGCGGAGCGTCTGCTCCGCCCAGCCCCCAGCACCGCGCCTTCCCGTCCCGGATGTTCTTCAGTTCCGCGCACAGGTTCTTTCCCACGAACCCCTTCGCGCCAGTGACAAGTATCTTCATTATTTCGCTACGTTCGGGATGCCTTTCAATTCATTCTGAATATATTCCAGGCTTGCGATCTTCTCCATGGTCTCCTCGAGACCGAGTCTTCGCGTGTTGTTGGAGTTGAACTCGTCGATGGTGACGCGTTTGGTGTCGCCCTCCTTGAAGTATTTGTCGTAATTGAGATCGCGGTTGTCGGCAGGGACGCGGAAGAAGTTGCCCATGTCCTCGGCCTTGGCGCATTCTTCCTTGGTGAGGAGGGTCTCGTAGAGCTTCTCGCCGTGGCGGATGCCGATGACCTTGATGTCCTCCTTCTTGCCGCCGAAGAGTTCGCAGACGGCCTCGGCCTGCGTCTGGATAGTGCAGGCCGGGGCCTTCTGGACGAGGATGTCGCCGTTCTGGCCGTGCTCGAAGGCGAAGAGCACGAGGTCGACGGCCTCGTCCAGGCTCATGATGAATCGGGTCATGCTGGGCTCGGTGAGGGTGATGGGCTGGCCGTTGCGGATCTGGTCGATCCAGAGGGGGATGACGCTGCCGCGCGAGCACATGACGTTGCCGTAGCGCGTGCAGCAGATCTTGGTGCCAAGGGAGTTACGGCTCTTCGCGACGGCAACCTTCTCCTCGAGGGCCTTGCTGATGCCCATGGCGTTGATGGGATAAGCGGCCTTGTCGGTGGATAGGCAGATGACACACTTCACGCCGGCGTCAATGGCCGCGTCAAGGACGTTGTCCGTGCCAATGACGTTGGTCTTGACGGCCTCCATCGGGAAAAACTCGCAGCTCGGGACCTGCTTGAGGGCGGCGGCGTGGAAGATGTAGTCCACGCCGCGCACCGCGCTCTTCAGCGTGGACCTGTTGCGCACGTCGCCGATGTAGAATTTGATCTTGCCCGCGACCTCCGGATAATTGGCCTGGTACTCATGCCGCATGTCGTCCTGCTTCTTCTCGTCGCGCGAGAAAATGCGGATCTCCTTGATGTCTGTCTTGAGGAACCGCCTGAGGACGGCATTGCCGAAGCTCCCGGTCCCCCCGGTAATCATGAGTGTTTTGTCTTTGAAGATGGACATATCTGGTTGATTTATATTCTGTTTCTTCTATTCAATCTCTCCCGTGCTCGTTTTCGCCCTTCTCGAGCACATTTTCGCTCTATTTGTGCTTTTCGTGCTCGTTTTCGCCCTTTTCGAGCACCGCTCTTTCATTCTTGGCCCATCCGTGCTCATTTTGCCCGCTTTTGAGCACCGGGGCGGCATTTCTGGGTCTTCCGTGCTCAGATCGGCCGTTTTCGAGCACGAACCCGCTTTATTTATGCCTGCCGTGCTCAGATTGGCCTGGATTGAGCACGATGCCGCTATATTTAGACCTGCCGTGCGACTTTCCGCCCTTTTCCCGCACCGATTCCTCATTCTCACTCCCTTCGTGCGGATTTTGCCCCCTTTTCAGCACAAACTCGCGGTTTTTGTGCTATTTGTAGACGAGGGATAATGCTCAACGACGCAATAAACCTTTAATCTACTAGCCGTCCTTCCATCCCTAAGTTAATCTCGAGTGCTAACCGGTATAATGATACACATGCGTTGCACAGGGTCTCAACGGATTTCTTTGTTTCCATATCGACCGGTAATGGTATTACCTTCAATTTATTCAATTTCATATCAAAGTCCTCAGTATCCTTGAGTGTTCTCTTCGAGACCGAGCCACCTTGAGCCAGCTCATCTATCAATTTTCTGGGAGCATCTGACTTCTTCAACAACTCCAATACCGCCTCACAAGTCTCATAGTCCTCATTCCGAAGCCCAGATATTCCTTTTATAAAACTAGCATACTGCTTCCAAGCCGCAAGAAAACCTTGCAGCCAATCAATACACTTTTGATATGATGGCGTTTTCAAGCTATTCATTTACTAGTACATTTCTGCCAGACAGAACAATTGTGCCTATCACATAACAAAGATTCATGAGCTAAACATCTCTCTTTTGAATCATCACTGGAACGGTCGTGTAAAACAGATCTTTATTCTATACGCATATCTTCTTTTATTGTCTCCACGAGGTTGACCGGAGGAAGTACAATCGAATTTAGAACGGTCCCTTCTGTCTTTGTGTGGATGATACCTCTCGCAGTCCCGACAGCGATAGTTGCCATATAGCGAAGAAAATCTACGGGGATCGCTCCTTTCTTTTTGATCTCGGAAATACCTTCGTCAGCTATCTGGAAATCTACAAAGATCTCAAGAATCAAAAGCGTCTTGTCATTCTGGACATAATTGAATCGTGAAGCGCATTTGACTGTGGAAAAACCCAAGCTAAGGGAGAATCCATATGATGAATTAACATCGAGCGCGGCTCCGTTTTCAAACAGTTCAGGGAAAATCGCGAACTGCTTGGTCTCAATACGGAATATTCTATATGGGATAGTCATAACTAAGCTGCAGATATCAGTTCTTTAATCAATGCTTTCTTTTTCCCGGTCTGGCCAGAGGAAGACCATGAAGATGTGTGCTCACCAAAGCCGTGAAATGTAATACTTTCGGAAAGAATGAACGAATCGATATCTTTGAACTCGAGGATCGGGAGTTTACCGATGGAGAGCGAAAGTTCCACGAACTTGCTCAGTTTGTTGTCATAATCCCCCGAGAGAAGTTGAGAGACATATCCTTTCGTACAACCGAGATAATCGGCAAGTTGTGTGCGATTCATGTCTTTTTCCTCCATGAATCGTTCGATCTCAGCAAACAGTTTGAGTTGGATGTCAGATGTCCAATACTCTTTGCTTCTCAAAAGCTCTTCTCTTGTAATATCTTTCATAATGAATCGATGTATCCTTTCTTCAACCTGCGAAAATATACCTGGTCCTTCTTTTGATTACTCTTTGTTCCTCCTATGATTACAATCTGTCCACCAGGCTTTTCGATGGAGTAAACCCTTAGATGCTTCGTTTTGAATTCGTATTCTCTTACACCATCTTTTCCACTACTATATGGATGATACTTGTTCTTCGGCAAGGAACCTAGATTAGCAACGACATCCATATACTTATACATTGTCCGGATCTCACTCTGATAGATATCTTCCAACTCTTCAATGAAGACATCAAAAGGAGCGATGCCGTTTACCACAAGTTTGTCGAAAACCTGCTTCCCCCTTACCTGTTCCATTCGCTTCAAGGTATACCGATCCATATCTCTTGTGGTTCGTTTTGCAAATATAAAAGTTTAGTTCCAACTAAACAAATCTTTTTTTATGTATTCAGATCCTGACTCTAATTCTATTCCAGCCCCTGAGTCAATTTGGCTCTTCAACCCCGCCATCCGTGCTCATTTTGCCCGTTTTTGAGCACCGGGGCTATCTTTTCGACCCTTCCTTGCTCGTTTCGGCCGTTTGCGAGCACGAACTTGCTTTATTTATGCCTTCCGTGCTCAGATTGGCCTGGTTTGAGCACGATGCCGCTGTTTTTGGGTCTGCGGTGCTCGTATTGGTCGCTTTTGAGCACCGGGGCTCTGTTTTCGACACTTCCGTGCTCGTTTTGAGCGTTTTTGAGCACCGGGGCGGCATTAAGCGTCAGGGCGAGGCAGAGCGGAGGCGGCGGGGCTGGCCTGGGCCGGGTTAGGCCGTGCAGAGCGGGGGTGGCAGGACCGGGCGAGGCGGGGCCGAGCGGGCCGGGCAGAGCCTGGCGAGGCGGGCAGGCCGGGCTAGCCGCCGTACCTTTCCTCCAGGACGGCCCAGTCGACGAGGGGCCAGAGGGCCTGGAGCTGGGCGGCGCGGCGGTTCTGGAAGTCGAGGTAATAGGCGTGCTCCCAGACGTCGAAGGTGAGGATGGGCTTGAGGCCGCGGGTGAGGGGGTTGCCGGCGCCGGGCTCCTGGGTGATGGCGAGGGAGCCGTCGGGGGCGGCGGCGAGCCAGACCCAGCCGGAGCCGAAGAGCCCGACGCCCTTGGCGACGAAGTCGTCCTTGAAGGCGTCGAGGGAGCCCCACTGCTTGACTATCTGCTTAACGAGTTTGCCGGCCTGGTCCGGCGATGCCGGGCTGGGGGCGAACTGCGTGAAGTACATGTTGTGGTTGAGGATCTGGCCGGCGTTGTTGAAGACGGCGCCGTCAGACTGCTTGACAATCTCTTCCAGCGGGAGGCCTTCCCAGGGGGTGCCGGGGAGGAGCTTGTTCAGGTTGTCGACGTAGGCCTGGAGGTGCTTGCCGTGATGGAAGCTGATGGTACGGGCGCTGATCACGGGCTCCAGCGCATTGTCCGCATAGGGGAGGTTGATAAGTGTGAACATGGTCGGGAATTTAAATGGCTTCGCCTCTGCTCGCCTTGTGGGAAAGCACGGCCGGGAAGACCCCATAAGGGGTCTTTTCCATTAAAATGCAAATATATTAAATATTTGTTGTTAAACAAACGAAAAGCGTCTCCAGCCCTTTTGAGACCGGAGACGCAGTATAATCAGGATAATTATTCTACTTCTACCGAGTTGGCGGAGCCGGGGGTAGGAAGGCCGGTGAGCCGGAAATCCTTGCAGAGCATGTCGGTGTCCGCGCCGTCCGGGAAGCGGACGAGGCTGCGGTAGAGGACGGGGGCGGCGGCGCCGGCGGGTCCGAAGGGCCGCCTCGCCTGCGGCAGCACGGCGATGCAGCCGCCGCCGTCCTGGACGCCCTCAAGGGTGGCGAGCTCAGGACTGGCGATGGTGCCGTTGGCGCTGGAGCTGCTCTGCTGCGAGCCGTAGACTATGGCGTCCAGGACTGCGCCCGTGGCCGGGTCGACGAGGGCGACGGAGCCGGCCGTGAGGGACGGGGCGTAGCCCAGTCCGAAGCGGACGGAGGAGTCGTCCTTGCCGACGATCAGGCGCAGGATGTCGCGTACGACCTCGATGCCTGCAGGCAGGCCGACCGCCTGATAGGCGGCGACGTCGGCCTTAAGCGGCGCATCGAGCTTGTAAGGCGCGCCGAGGGGCTGGACGGCTTCGCCGCTGATGTGGGCGAAGCCCGTCGCGGGCTCGAACGATACGCCCGTGCCCGGGCAGGAGACATCGACGCTGACGGCATGATCCTTTTTCAAAGGCTCCGTCAGCTCGATGATGCCGGGCTCGTGCGGGACCTGCGGCTGGCCGAAGCGGCGCGGCGCCGGCGGGTCGGAGGCTTTAACGAGCTCCTTGACGGTCACGACCTCCACGCGGTCGCCGGTGTTGACGGTGACCTTGGAGCCCGGGACGAGGTTACGCGTAACCTCTATAACCAACTGAGTGTCACCGGCATTGGCGGCCTGCATCAGGGTGCTCTGGGTGGACGGGGTACCGACCTCCGTCACGGTGACGACCTCGTAGTTGCCGCCGAGGCCAATGCCCATCTTCTCCCCTTTCGTGAAGCCCTCTGTGGAGGTGACGGGGATGTTGGTCGCACCGGCCGGGATGTTCATCCAGGGGCCGGTGGAGACGGGCGTGAAGACGGTGGTGAATTCGCCGGCAGGCGTGCCGCGCTGGGCGATGCCGTACTGCGAGCCGTCGATCTCTATCCTGTCGAGCGCGGCGAGGTCATACAGGAGGTTGACCTCGCTGCTGCCCTTGGCGGCCGGGGCCGTTACGGCCGAGGCGCCCTGCTCGAGGGTGACGAACTCACCGGGCTTGACAAAAGTTCCCTTCGGGAAAGTAAAGGCCTTGACAGGCGTCCATCCGCTCCTGCGGATGACGACGTCAACGCCGGAGAGGTCGGCAGCGTCGGAGCCCGAGTTGTAGAGCTCGACGAACGCGGTCCTTCCGACCGCAGAGGGGATGCCGACTTCGTTGATCTTGACGGGCTCGACGCTGCGCACGCGTTCGACGAGCGAGGCTTCACCGCCCTTCCATTTGGCGGTGAAGCGGATGAAGCCCGCGGAGCGGGCCGCCGGCGCCGTGACGGTGAATACCTTGGAGGTATTCGCCCCGGCGCCCAGCGACGACGACGCGTCGCCCTTGCCGTCGAGAGTCCATCCTTCAGGCAGTTCCGCACTGATAGTCAGTCCGTTAAGCTTCTTGCCAGTGGTATTGGTAAATGCTACAGTCACGTCAGAGCCGGAGCCCGGCGCGAAAGAAGTGAGGCGCGAGACGCTGAGAGGATACCTGCGGTATCCGGCAGCGGCGATGCCCTCCTGGACCTTGTTGATGGCCTCGTCGGTGGGATAGCCGAAGGTCATGACACCCTCGAAGAAAGTGCCTGCCGAGCCGTTGCCGTTGTCGCCGCCATTGCCAAGGAGCATGCCGCCCTTCTTGTGCATCGGGTAGTAGGCGTCGCTTTCCGGGGTGTGCGGGCGGACTCCGCTGTAGAAGGTGATAAGCGAATCCTTCTGGGCGTCACCTCCGCGGAGGTCCCATTTATTGCCGCCTCCGCCATTGACGAAGACCGACACGAAGTCCCAGTCGGTGATGGACGGGACGTCGTTCTTCTTGGCATTGTAGCCGGAGAACAGGCCGGCCTCCATGTCGGACATAATCCAGGGGCCGTCGCCGTTGCCGCTGCCCCAGGCCGTCGCGGTGCCGTAGTAGGTGGTCTCCATGGTGCCGGTACCGACGGCTCGGCCGTTGGTGGAGGAGTTGCCGTAGTCGAAGCAGCAGCCGCTGTCGTAATGCATGCCGTCGATGACGTAATACATGCCTTCAGGCTCGTCATCGATGGCCAGGCCGCGGGCGTTGTTGCAACGGAAGCCCATGCCCGGCATGATGTACGCGCCGTAGACCTTGTGACCGTCCAGCAGGACCGGGGCCATGTCGGCGATCGGCAGGGCGTTGAAGCCGCCGTCGTCCGGCCCGAGGAACGTGCCGGGCGACGCCTGGACGAGGTCATTGCCCATCCCGGACTGGTCGAATATGACCGTTATACGGCCCAGGGTTCCCTCCAGGAACCGGTCCTGCGCGGCGGCGTCGGCATAGCCCGACGCGTCGGCGCCGATGTCGAGGGTCTGCCCGTCTGAGTCACGCTGCACGCGGTACAGGGGGCCGTGGTATTTCGAATAAAGCAGGCGCGTGGTACTGTGGGCGGTAACGCAGGGCGTGCCCCCGGCCTTGTAAATGTCGCAAGGCAGCGACTTGCGGCCGGGGCCGCTGCAGCACACAAGCAAGATGGCGGGCAGCACTACGCACGCCGCCAGCGAAATGATGAGTCCAGGTCTTTTCATTGTCTGATTCTCTATTTACGTACGAAAACCGGGATGTTCTCGAGGGAGACGGGAATGTCATAGTACTTCCCGCCCTCGAAATGATCGTTGGTCCAGAAGTCGTCCCATCCGCCGGCATTGGCGGGCAGGTACACCCTCCAGCTGGTAACACCGGCCTCGAGCACGGGGCACACGAGGTACTTAGGGCCAAACATGTACTCGCTGTCCTGACGGAGCGCTTCGGCGTCGTCACAGAAGTCGAATACGAGCGGCCTCATCATCGTATAGCCTTCCTCGGAGACCTTGCGGGCGCAGTCGATGACATACGGCTGCAGGGACTTGCGGAGGTTGATGTACTTGACGAATATCTCCTGCGTCGCCTCGCTGTACCTCCACGGCTCGGTGCGGCTCATGTAGCCATGCACGCGCATGAAAGGAAGGAAGCAGCCAACCTGGATCCAGCGGAGCATACGCTCCTGGTACTCCTCGCTCTGGTACTGGTCCGACGGGCGGAAGAATCCGCCGGCGTCGAAGGTCCACCAAGGGAGGCCGGTGGACATGAGTCCGAGGCCTCCGGCAATCTGCCTCTGCAGTGTGCCGAAGTCGTTGCCCACATCACCGGACCAGGTCACGACGCCGTAGCGCTGGATGCCCGAGAAGGCGGAGCGCGTCAGGATGGACGGCTCCTCCTTGGAAATGCTCTTCAGGCCCTTGTACATCGTCTTATTCACCATAAGCGGATATACATCGCGGTAGAACTCGCCCGGAAGGCCGTCCTTGCCGATGGACCTGCCCAGGAGGTCGTCGTTCTCCGGCTCGGTAGCATCGAACCACCATGAGTCGATGCCGAAGCGTCCAAGGCTGTCGAGGAAATTCTTGCAATAATAGTCGGCCGCATCGGGATTGAAGAAATCAACCCAGTCCGTGCCGTCGATATAGTAGCCGTTGCTCTCCAACGCCTTGCCTACCTCGCTCTTCCTGTCGACCTTGGACCAGACCGACAGCATGAGATGGACATTGTCCTTGTGGAGGGCGTCGGTCAGGGCCTTGGGATCCGGATAATGGTCCTCGTCAAAACGCAGGGCGTTCCAGCCGTATTTGCCCCACCACTGCCAGTCCTGGACGATCACGTCGAGGGGAATGCCACGATCCTTGAATCCGGCGGCATTCTCGAGGATCTCGTCCGACGAGCTGTAGCGCTCGCGGCAGTGGATGTATCCGAACATCCATTCGGGCATCTTGGGGACTTCGCCAGTGAGCTTGCGGTAGGAGGCGATGCACTCGTCGGCATTTCCGGCGAACACCGTGAAATCCAGCGCCGTAGCGACGGGCGAATGGAAGACGGTGGCGTCCTGGGCCTTGCCCCAATACACCTTCGGCTTGTCGCCGCGCATTCCGCTGACCTCGAGTTTGTGCTCACCCGCGGCGAGCTTGACGATGACCGAAGCGGTGGGTGGCAGCCAGGAGTTGGTAAAGTCGATCACGGGCTCGCCGTCGATGGCGAGGTACTGCTTCCTGGACATGGTCTGGCCTACATCCAGGAGGATTGAATACATCCCGTCCTCCGGCAGCTGGAGGGTCTCCTCGAACTGGGTGTTGAAACGCATCTCCCGCCTGTTGCCGAGGGTACCGGTGACATTGAACATCCTTCCGTCGGCTTCGGTCTGTATCTGCTTCATCTCCACGCAGTTGGGCAAGGGATTGAACTCCGTCAGACCGTAGTTGTTCCACAGCAGGGCGTATCCCTTGCTGGACAGGACCATAGGGATCGCAATCTGGGTGTTGACCTGGGTCAGACGCCTCGAGAGGCTGCGGATATCGAGATATCCGTCCTGGAACTGGCCGGTGCCGTACAGATGCTCGTCCGCGGGCGAGGTGAACGCCTGCGTGACGTCATAGCAGGGCACGCCGGAGACGGACGACTCCTTGATGCTGTGCGAAGTCTCCTTGAGTATGACCTTCCCGTCAGCGCCGTAGAACGTCAGCACGTCCTGCGCGGGGCTGTACTCCACGGATATGCCTTTCAGGGAATAGAGCGTGCCGCCCTCGGTCTTGCTCGTCTTGAATTTTGGCGCGCGGACCTTTTCCGTGTAAACGAGTTCCTGGAGCTGAGGGGTCTGCAGGTCGCCTTTGACCTGCACGCGGATAGCATTGTCACTCAGCGGGATAAGGGTCAGTTCGCCCTGGCCGGTAGCGATCTTGGCGCCATGGCCGGAACATCCGGCCACGACGACGCAAAGGGCTACGATGAGATGTCTGTATTTCATAATATGGGACGTATGGTTACGGTACGGGTATAGCCGGCGGGGTATGCACGGTAGGCATCGAAGATGCCGCGGGCCGTGCAGCCGACGCCGGAGGTGACGTAGTCGAGGTTGAGGGTGATGTCCCCTCCCCTGACCAGCTGATACTGGTACACTGCCTTGGTGAGGTTGTCAGTGGTGCAGTCGTAGGCATTGAACGAGAAAGGAGCGTCCATCGAGAACTCCAGTCCCGCTCCGGAGCCGTCGGTCAGGCGGACCCAGCGGTTGTCGGTCCTGAGGCCGTAATCCTGAGGGATCAGGTAAGGCTCGTACATCTCGTCCATGTCGGACTTCCAGATGCCGATCCTGTAGCCGGTCTTGCGGTCGGGATACGAGGCCTGGGGGCCGCGTCCGTACCATTCGACCTCGCGGAGGGACTTGTCAAGGCTCAGGGTGAGACCCAGACGCGGCAGCCACTGCGGCATCTGTCCCTGGGGATTGGCCTTGTGCAGCAGTGTCAGGGTGCCGTCTCCGGACACTCTCCAGCTGTAGGTCTCGTCGAATCCGTCGTAGGAGCGGCCGCTGATGTAGGCGTCGAGCTGCATCATTCTGCCGGTGCCGGCACCGAACAGCGCGAGGTCACGCACGTCGACGACAACATCGTCACCGGCCTCGCGCGCCTGCACTGATACCGGCATGTAGGCGACCTTGTCCAGTCCGGCCGAATAATAGTGCGAAGCAAGTACCTGGGCATGTCCTATCGAACCGTAGCCGGATACCCTGGCATTGCCGGCATTGCGGCCGTTCCAGCCATCGATCTCGTTGGCAACGGGAGCGCGCCAGAGGTTGAGATGGAGCGGTTCGGTCATCATCTCCTTGCCGCCCACCTTGATCGAGACGAGGGCTCCGGACCTGGTGTCGAAGCCGTATTCGAATCCGTCACCAGCCGCGGTGATGCGGCCGTTGGCATTGCTCATCCGGACCTTCTTGCCGGAAGCGGGTTTAGGTGCGGCCGGGACATTCCAGGAAGAAAGCTCGAACTGGTCCCAGGACACTTCGTGACCAGCAGGGGCCCATTTCTCGTCCTTCGCCAGCACGGAGCTGAAATTGAGCCTGTATTCCTTGCCGGGGACGGACTGAGGACGTACAAGAGGGATCTTGACGACCTTGCGGCTCAGAGGAGCCACGTCGAGATCCATCACACCGGACGCCACGACGTCGTTGTCGGCGGTCAGGGTCCAGGTAGTCTTGTAGTACGAAGCATTGAGGAAATGGTTGCGGTTCCAGACCTCGACGGTCCCCTGCTCCGGGCTCAGGAGCTTGAAAGACAGGGGCTGGGTGCTCTTCTTGAGCTGCCACATCTCGGGCTGGGGAGTACGGTCGGGCCAGATACATCCGTAGGTCCTGGCGCCGATGCCGTATGTCCAGAAGGTTCCTTCATTGGTCTCCTCCTCGAAATCGAGCCAGAGAGCAGCCTTGGAAGGATCCAGTGAAGAAGGCGAAACAGCCTCCGCGAACACCCCGGCGTTGTCGATGAGGGCGTCACAGATATAGACATTGGTATCCTGGCCCTGGGCCTCCTCGCTGCGGCCTATGCAGAGCGAGAGAGGGAGGTTGCGGATGGAGCCGGTCATCGGCTTGGATGCTGCCTCGGCACCGTCGATGAAGATGCGCATGGCGGCACCGTCGTATGTGGCGGTGACATTGTGCCACTTGCCCTCCCAGTCGGCCGGGAGCGGCGCGGTCAGCGTCTGCTTGCTGCCCGTGTCAATGTAGAACAACAGGTTCTCGGTGCCCTGCTGCTTGAGGCCGAACTGGTTCTCACCCTTGGTGATGAGGTATCCGCCGCTGGCGTTGTAGTGCCTCGGCAGGAGGTCGAGGGTGAGGGTGAGTCCGGTGCCGGAGATCTCTACGGCGTCAGCCCTGTACACCTGGACCCACTGGTCCTGCTTGTTCAGGTCGATGGCATTGCCGTAAGGGCCCTTAACGAGCCTTGCCTTGCCCATGATATGCGCGGGGACGTCGTTGCCGGACTTGTCCTTGAGGGCGCGGACCGGCTCGTTGAGGCCGACACTGACGAAGTCCCAGAGGGCTCCGCCCATCGACTTCGGATGCGCATAGATGACATCCCAGTAGTCGTCCACGCCACCGCCGCCGTTTCCGGCGACTGACAGGTACTCATCCATGAAGGACGGGCGCAGGTCCTTGGTATCGAGGCCGTAGCCGAGCTCGAGCTCCATCGGCGAAGGATAGCGGGGACCTACGATATCCTCGGCGGGATGCTTGGCGGCGTTGCCGCCGTACATCCAGAAGCGGGTGGGATCGTAGGACTTGCCTTCCTTCACGACTTCGGTGATGTTGTTGCCCTCGCCGCTCTCGTTGCCGGCGCTCCAGAAGAGGACGCAGGCGTGGTTGCGGTCGCGCAGGACCATCCTGCGGACGCGCTCGCGGTACATCTCAGTGAACTCGGGCATGTCGCTGACATACTCGGAGGCATGGGCCTCGTCACCGGTCTCGTCGACGATGAAGATGCCGTACTCGTCCGCGAGGTCGAGGTATTCGTTGACCGGCGGATAGTGCGAGGTACGCACCCCGTTGAAATTGAACTGCTTGAGGATCTCGAAATCCTTGCGAATCACGTCCTCGGTCATGGCGTGGCCGAGGTCGGGATGCTGCATGTGGGAGTCGACGGCGCTGACCTTGAGCGGCTTGCCGTTCAGGTAGAAGACGCCTTCGCGTATCTCGGTCTTCTTGAAGCCTATGCGCTTGGTGACCTCGTCCACGACGCGTCCGGAAGCATCCTTGAGCGTCATCTTGAGGTCATAGAGGTCGGGAGTCTCGGACGACCACTTCTTCGGCGCGGTCACGCGGGCGCGGAAGTTCACCTTCTGCTGCCCTCCGGCAGCCACGCTGAGCCCGGACTGCTCCATGGTAGCCACAGCCTTTCCGCCGTCGGAAACCACGGCGGAAAGGGAGTAGCCGGAGGCCTGGGCGTCGAATGCCTGGACGTCCACCGCCAGGCTGAGGTCGGAGTCGGTATACGACGCGTCGAAGTCCGTGATCACCTGCCAGTCGCGGATGCGGACCTGGGGCGTGGCGAAGACGGTGACATCATCGAAGATACCGGCCAGACGCCAGTAGTCTTGTCCTTCCAGGTAATAGCCGTCGCAGTACTTCACCACCATCACTGCCACGGTGTTCTTGCCGGGCTTGACATACTTGGTGATATTGTACTCGGAGGGCTCCTGTGCACCTTCATTGTATCCTACCTGCTTGCCGTTGACCCATACGAAGGAGCCTGACGCGACCTTCTCGAAACGCAGGAAGACCTGCTCGCCCTTCCAGGACGAAGGGAGATTGAAGGTGGTGCGGTAGGCTCCCGTGGGGTTGAAGTCCATCGGGACGTTGGGGATCTGCGCGGCGAAAGGATTGACCGGGCCGCCCCCGGCGCGGAACCGCGCCATGCGTTTCTGCTGCTCACTCGCATTGGGGTCATCCAATATCTTGCGGTACCGCTCCAGGAGGGACTCGGGCATGGTCACCGCGAAGGGGGCGCTGACGTTGCGGAACAGCGCCTGTCCGAAGCCCTGCATCTCCCAGTTGGACGGCACCTCGATCCAGGACCACTTCCTGTCGTTGAACGACGGATTGAAGAAGTCCTTCGGAACGTCATAGGGCGACTCGAAATACTGGAAACGCCATTTTCCGTCCAGGGAAACGTTGTGGGCGGGGATATGGAAGGCCCTTCCGGGCTCCTGGTTCAGCTCGAAAACCTCAAGGTTTTCCATATAGTACGGCAGGTCCTCGAGGAAGGGTTTGTCCTGTGCAGGCGCCTGGAGGGCGATAAGGCACAAGGCAAGTGGTAGAATGATTCTGCGCATGATGCTGAGGTTGTTTCTATAGTCTAAAGGGAGATCTTGACGGTCTCGCCGGCCTTGGTGTCGAAATCATAGTAATTGTCTCCGACCCTGACCTTCAAGGGACCGCCGACCTGGGACTTGATGCTGGCCTTGACGAGCTTGCCGCCGTCCCAATCCATGTCCACAATGAATCCTCCGCGTGCACGGAAACCCTTGACGCTTCCGGTAGGCCATGCGTCAGGCAGTGCGGGGAGTAGGTGGACATAGCCGTTCTGGCTCTGGAGGAGCATCTCCGCCACGCCGGCGGTAGCTCCGAAGTTGCCGTCGATCTGGAACGGCGGATGGGCGTCGAAGAGGTTGGGATAGGTCCTTCCCATCTTGGGACGCTGGCCGCCCGGAGCCATCCTGGGACGTCCGAATCCGACGTTCGGGTCGATGAGCGTAAACATGTTGCTGAGAATAAGGAAGGCATGGTTGCCGTCCAGCATGCGTGCCCAGAAGTTGGTCTTCCAGCCGAGGCTCCAGCCTGTGGCCTGGTCGCCGCGCTGGATGAGGGTAACTCTGGCGGCATTGAACAGCTCGGGCGTGTCGGGATTGATTTGATTTGAAGGATAGAGGCCGTAGAGGTGGGAGATGTGCCTGTGCTCATCCTTGGGATCATCCATGTCCTCGATCCACTCCTGGAGCTGGCCGTACTGGCCGACCTTCATGGGCGGGAGCTTGGCCATAGTCTCGGCGAGGGTCTTCTGGTAAGCCTCGTCGATGCCAAGCTCGGAGGCCGCGGTCTTGGCCGCGGTCATGATATCGACTACGATCTGGTTGTCCATCGTACAGCCGGCAGTGAGCGGGTTGGCCTTGCCGACGCCGCCGTGCTCGGGGCTGACGGAAGGAACGACCACGAGATAGCCGTTGTTGGGATCGACCTGCATGTAGTCAAGATAGAAGTCGGCGGCGCCCTTGATCACCGGATACCACTCTTTCAGGAAAGCCTTGTCCTTCGTGAACAGATAATGCTCCCAAAGGTGCGTGGCGAGCCATGCGCCGCCGTTGGGATACATACCCCAGTCGGCAGCGTCCACGGGACCGGCGATCCTCCAGATGTCGGTATTGTGATGCGCCATCCAGCCGCCGCATCCGTACATCTCGCGGGCTGTGATGGCTCCTGTCTCGCTGAGATCCTTTATCATCGAGAACAGCGGCTCGGTGGTCTCCGTAAGGCCGCAGACCTCTGCAGGCCAGTAGTTCATCTCAGCGTTGATGTTGATGGTATACTTGCTGTCCCAGGGGGCCATGTGCTCCTGGTTCCAGACGCCCTGGAGGTTGGCGGCCTGTCCGCCCGGCTGCGAGCTGCTGATGAGCAGGTAGCGGCCGTAGTTGAACATCAGCTCCACCATTCCCATGTCGTCGCTGCCAGTGAACGAGTCGAGGCGCTGGCTGGTGGGAAGGGATGCGTTGGCTCCAGCGGGAAGTTCGAGATCCACCCTGTCATACTGGTCCTTGTATGCATCGACGCTGCGCTTGAGAAGCTGCTTGTAAGACATCTTCTCCGCCACGGCCAGCCTTTCGGCGTTCTTGGCGGAAGCGTTGCCGCTGACGTCGTGGTAGTTGACGAAGTTGGTGGCTGCGGAGATGAGCAGCATGGTCTCGGTCGCGTCGCTTACATTGATCTTGTCCCCCGCTGCCGTGACGGAGCCGTTGGACTTGACCCGGATCACGATCTCAGCGGCGAGCTTGGCGTCGATGCCTTCCATCGAGTCGCCCTGCACGACCGCTACGAGGTCGTTGCCATCAGCCTTGGCCTCGAACGGCAGGCGCGCGTTGTATGACAGCGAGAACGAAGTCTTCTTGTCCTCGGTGAGACGGACCACGACTACCTTCTCAGGCAGCGAGGCGAATGCCGTCCTCGTATAGTTGACACCGTTGGAGGTGTACGTGGTGGTGTTGACGGCATTGGACAGGTCGAGCTGACGGTGGTAGTTCTCAGCCTCGCCCACTCCCTCGAACTCGATGAACAGGCTTCCGGCATTGAGGAACCTCATTCCGTGCGGCCCGACGACGAAGTCCTGGTCGATGATGGTCTTGGCTTCAGCCTCCTTTCCGTCGAAGATCAGCTGCCTCACTTCGTCCAGGCGGGCGAGCGAGCGGGGACTGTTGTTGTTATGGGGACCGCCGCTCCAGAATGTCTCTTCATTGAGCTGGATCTCCTCTTTCTGGACACCGCCATATACCATGGCTCCCATGTTGGAGTTGCCCAGGGGCAGTGCTTCCAGCCAGACACCGGCCGGCGCATCGTACCATAAGACTTCGTTTACGCCTGCCTCGGTCTGTCCGTTGCAGGAGAGGGCGCACATACAGAGTACCGCGCCGAGAATGTAAGCTGCTCTTTTCATAGCTGTATTAAAAATTGTGCTGTGGTTGGATACCAGCCACAGCACAAATATAATGAATTATCTCCAGGTTCTGGTCTGCTGCAGAGTACCGTTGTTCTTCAGGAGTTCGTCCGTTGCGATAGGAAGCAGGTACATCGTATCGTAGAACTTCCTGTCGAGGAGCAACTCGTCTTCGTAAGTCTTTACGCCGGTTGCCTTGTCCAGGGTGATCTTGATACCATGTCCAGGGCGGTTAAGCACCTCGGAGGCGATCATCCAGCGGCGGAGGTCGAAGTACCTGTGCTCTTCGAACACAAGCTCGATGTGGCGCTCGTTGTAGAGACGGGCCCTGAGGGCTTCACCGGTAACGGATGCCGGCAGGCCGGGCATTCCGACGCGGGCGCGGATCTTGTTGATGTACTCGCGGCACTCGGCTTCCTTGCCGGTCTCGAATGCAGCTTCTGCGAAGTTGAGGTAAATCTCAGCCAGACGGAAGTGGATCCAAGGCATGACATACTTCTCCTGCCAAGTAAGAGGAATCTCATCCGGCGGCATGAACTTCCTCATCTGCTGGTTGCTGGCAGGGTTGTCACTACTCTGGTGGACGTTGTCATATCCCCAGCTGGTACCATCGGAAGACACCCACATTTCAAAAGTGACACCGTGGAACTGCGAACCGTCGTGGAGGATACACATATCCATACGGGGATCCCTGTTGTCATAAGGGTGCTGGGGATCGTAGCCGGAAGCAGGGTTGATGGTCTTGACACCGTTGTTCCAGATGAAAGCAGGCTCGCCGTTGATCATGTCATAGTCGTCGAGGAGCTCCTTGGAGACACCGGAACTTCCCCACCATCCGCCATATCCACCGTAGCGGCGGCCGATCGTGTTGATCGGGTACTGGTGGCTGCTGGTCGAGGTGAAGTTTTGGGCGAAGATGATCTCACTGTTCGGAGTACCGCTGGCCTGGTTGAACATCTTCTCGTAGTCAGGATAGAGAGAGTACTGGGTGTAGGTATCGATGAACTTCTTGGATGCCTCATAGGCCTTGTTCCATTTCGACTTGTCGTTCGAAGTGTTGAACAGGGGGGATGCGGCATAGAGGTACATCCTGCTCAGGAGAGCCTGGCAGACAGCCTTGGTGGGATGGCCGAAATTGGCATCGTTCGTGGCGTAATAATCAGGGAGCGAAGGCATGATGGCAGCCAGTTCCTTGTCTATGAAAGCCACAATCTCATCGAACGGGGTGCTGGAGAAGGTATTCTCCGAACCAAGCTCGTAGGACTGGGTCACTAGCGGAACGTCTCCGTAACGCTCGATCAGGTAGAAATAGATGAATGCGCGGAGGAACCTGGCCTCGGCGATGAGCTTATCCTTGTCCTGCATGGAGACTTCGGTCGTTTCCATCTGCTCCAGGAAGAAATTGATCCTGCGGAGGTACTGGTATGCCTGGTTCCAATAGTTGAGGTTGCATCCGCCATGCCACTGAGTAGTGGAAAGGTTGCCGACGTTGTCCGGAGTAAGGGTTCCCAGTGCGATCACCGGGGAGCTGCCGGAGTTGACGGTGACGATCTCGTCAGTGGTCTTGCACTGCATATCGATTTTGAAGCCGTGAGGGATGGCATTGAAAAGAGCGGTATGGTAGGCCCTGATCAAACTGGGATCCGACCATACGGCAGCATCGGAAATGCTGTTGGTAGGTTTGATATCCAGTATCTTGTCACTACAAGCGGATATTGCCAGTACTGTAAGGATGATTGCAAATATCTTTTTCATATCGTTAGCATTTAATTAGAACTGGATTCTTGCTCCAAGGTTAAGAACGCGCTGCTGAGGATAGCTAAGGAAGTTGCCGCTGACTTCAGGGTCACACCACTTGATCTCCTTTGCCCAGGTCAGGACATTGAATCCGCTGACATAGAATCTGCAGGAGTTGAAGCCGATACGACCCATGACACTCTTGGGGATGGTATAGCCTAATTCGATATTCTTCAGACGGACGAACGAAGCGTTATAGAGGAAGAAAGTGGAGTTGCCGGGCTGATAGCAGTCCGCTCTCGGCATGGTACCGTTGGGGTTATCGACGGTCCAGCGGTCCTTGGCCCTGTAGACGGATCCGTTGCTGTAGTCGGAGACACCGACCTTGACGAACTCGTTGTCATAGTTGTATGCTCCGGCCTGACCCTGGATGAGCATGCTGAGATCGAAGTTCTTGTAATTGACACCGAAGGTGAGTCCGAAGACATACCTAGGCGTAGCATCGTAGTCGAAACGGAAACGGTCGTTGGAGTCGATCTTGCCGTCGTTGTTGAGGTCGATGATCTTGGGGTCACCGACGTGGGTCCTGCTGTGGTGAGGATAGGAGTCGAGCTCTTCCTGGGTGTGGAAGATGCCGTCAGCCTTGTAGTAGAGGCCGGCGCCGATGGTCTTGCCGGTACGGTTCTGATACTCTTCCACATTCGGGGTCTCATCCATGAAGATGATGGTGTTCTTGGCGTACGACATGTTGCCGGATACGTTGTAGGACACATCACCCACCCTGTTGCGATGGCTCAGGACGATCTCATATCCGTGGTTCTCGATCTTTCCGATATTCTCGTTAGGGAGAGAGGAGAAACCGAAGGTGCTCGGGATGGAGAGGTTCCTGGCGGTAAGGATATTGTTGCGCTTCTCCTTGAATACGGTGACTTCAGCGCCGAGCAGGCCGTTCCAAAGGGTGGCCTCAAGACCGAGGTCGTACTTCGTACTCCTCTCCCAGGTGATGTTGGGGTTGGGCATGGTGCCGGGCTGGATACCTGCAGAGGTGCTGGTTCCGAAGATGAAGTTGCCTCCGAAACTGTAGTTCTGCATGTACTGGTAAGCGGAGACGGCGTCATTACCGGTCTGTCCGAGTGATGCGCGGAGCTTCAACTGGTTGATCCAAGGGGCGTTGTTCTTGATGAAAGGCTCCTCGGAGATACGCCATCCGAACGAAGCTGCAGGGAAGAAACCGTAGCGCTTGTCCTTAGGGAACTTGTAGGATCCGTCATACCTGAACAGGAGCTCCAACAGATACTTCGATGCATACTCGTAGTTGAAGCGGCCGAAGTAGTTGTTACGGGCGGTCTTCGAAGAAGAACCGGAGTTGTCCTTGTCTTCCGCAGCGGTGCTACCGACGTTGATCTCTTCGATCGCGGTACTGATGAAGTTCTGCCTTCTGGCCATTGCGGAGGAGCTCTGGTTGATCTGCTGCTCCTGACCGACCATGAGGGCTACGCGATGGTCACCGAAATACCTGTCATAGGTAATGCGGTAGTTGTAGAGCATGTTAGTACCATAGTTGTAGGTGTCGGTAAGCGTGACGGTGCTCTGGCCGGTACCCTGCTTGTAGTCATACTTTCCGGTGTTCACGTTGTACTCGTGATAGAAGTAAGGAATGGACCATACTTTGTTCTTCGAGGTGGAGATGTCGTAGTTGAAGGAGGCATCTACCCTGAGGCCTTCGACCCACGGAATCTTGTAGGTAGCGGTGAAGGTGGAATAGATAGGAGACCTCCAGGTCTTGTTGTAACCGCGCGTGTCGAGCAGGAGGGGGTTCTCTCCAAGTCGTCCGGGAGCGATAAGTCCGTTGGGATAGACAGCGATGAGACGAGGGTCAGCCTGGAGGATGTTCACGAAGTTGTCGTGGGTGCTCACATGGCTGTGGGTCTCGTTGGAAATGATAGCGCTGATATTGGCGCCAACGGTGAAGTACTCGCTGAAGTCAACCTCAACATTGGACCTGAATGTGTACTGGTTGTACTCCTCGATCTGGTGATAGAAGCCAGGTCCCTGGGTCCTAGCGCCGAAGGAAAGGAGGTAACGGACGTTCTTGGTACCGCCGGAAGCCTGGACACTGGTACGGGTCTGGAGTGCATACGGACGGAGGGTCTCCTTTACCCAGTCGGTGTTCGGATAGAGGACGGGATCGGAGCCGTTGCGATATTTCTCGATATCGGAAAGGGCGATGGCAGGATTGTAGTTCGCCGGCCTTCCCTTCCTGTCCCAGTCACCTTCGTTGTAGGCCTCGGAGTAGGTGACCGCATCGAGCATCTTAGGGATCTTGGTAGGACTGGAGAAGGAAGTACTGAAATCAACCGAGAAGCTGGTCTTGCCTTCCTGTCCCTTCTTTGTGGTGATGAGGATGACACCGTTTGCAGCACGGGCTCCGTAGATAGCGGCCGATGCGTCCTTCAGGACGGTGATGCTCTCGATATCATCAGGGTTCAAACGGGTCATGCCGTCACGCTCGACACCGTCGATGATGTAGAGCGGGGTCGTGGTACCGAAAGTACTGAAACCGCGGATATGGATGGACGGGTCGTCACGTCCAGGCTCACCGGAACGCTGGTTCACGATGAGGCCGGGGAGACGGCCTTCAAGGGACGAACCGAGGTTCGGAGAAGGGCTCTTCGTGAGTTCATCGCCTTTGACGGTCACGATGGATCCGGTCAATGTCTCCTTCTTGTGGACACCATATCCGACCACCACTGTCTCCTGCAGCTGCATGTTGTCAAGTGCAAGGGACACGTTGATGTTGTTCGACTGTCCTACGGGAACCGTCTGGGAGAGGTAGCCGAGGGACGAGAACTGGAGGACGGCTCCTGACGAAGGGACCGAAATTGAATAGGTTCCGTCAAGTTCCGTGATCGTTCCGACGGAGACGCTACCCTGAAGGAGAACGGCGACACCCACCAGGGGTTCGTTGTTCTCATCCGTAACGACTCCGGTAATTGTCCTTTGCTGGGCAAAGGCGGACTGGCATACAATTAAAAAGAACGCCAGCACAAACAAGAGATGTTTTTTCATCATGGTTATAGAATTAGTATGGTGAATGTTAATTCTTTCGTTTTCAATCTTGTTCCCTGGGGGCCTTTGCCTCCCGCGCTTCCCAGCGAGGGAGGCTGCCCCGGAACCAACCATTAACCAAACAAACAAACAAACTTTAAGTATTATTCCATCGCTCGCCGAAGTGCGGTTCGATGATCTTCATGACCGCCTCCAGCAGAGCTGCATCGGTTTCGGATTCAACGTATGCGACATTCCTCCTGACATTGTCGGGATTGGCCGAACTGAACAGGGTTGTGGCTATCCTCGGATTGTCGGTGGCAAACTGCATGGCGAGCTTCTCTATCGGGTAACCGACGCTCTTGCAGTATTCTGCCGCCTGCGCGCAGACATCAACCAGTGTCTTCGGGGCGGGATGCCATTCGGGGATACCCCTTTCAGAGAGCAATCCCATGGAAAGGGGCGAAGCATTGATGACGCCAACTCCCTTCTGCTCGAATTCGTCGAGGTAATCCAGGATCAGCGTATCGTTCAGGCAGTAGTGACAGAAGCAGAGGACGGACTCGACCAGCCCGCTTTCGGTATTGTCAATCACCCATTTGAGGTTTTCGGGCTGCAGGTCCGTGATGCCGATATGGCCGACAACGCCCTCCTCCTTCAGCTCATGGAGCGCGGGAAGAGTCTCTTCCGCCACCTTTTTCAGGCCGCCGGGCAGGGAGGCCTGGAACTCTATATCGTGGACATTGATAAGGTCGATGTGGTCGATGTTCAGGCGCTCCATGCTCTCATACACGCTCTCTTTCGCCCTCTTGGCGGAATAGTCCCAGATATTGACCCCGTCCTTGCCGTATCTGCCGACCTTCGTGGACAGATAGTACTTGTCGCGGGGAATGGACTTCAGGGCCTTGCCCAACACGGTTTCAGCTTTGTAATGCCCGTAATAAGGCGAGACATCCAAGAAGTTGATGCCGCACTCGATGGCAGTAAAGACAGCTTCGATGGCATCCTGCTCCTTTACGCTCCGGAATACCCCTCCCAACGAGGAGCATCCGAAGGACAATTCGGAGACTACCATCCCTGTCCGACCGATTTCCCTATAATTCATAAAAAAGATTGGTTATCCCGTTTCGTTTATAAAATTACGGCAGAAACTCAGAAGTAGTTGGAAAATTATTTACAAATAGTTGGATTATTTTGACATGTGCAAAAATATTGAAACGTTTTATCAATTTTATATCAGAAAATTGCTATATTGCAGTTGATTTTTTAGCTTTCGCCATGGATTATTCTGTCGATGACCTGAGGCTTCTGGTCCTCAATGTCGGATATGCGGTCCACAACAGTGACTGGAACTGGAAGGATGTCTCCAGTCCTTTCACCAGGCTATACTATGTCACTGACGGTCACGCACAGATACGGATGGAGGATGGCGTCCATGACCTCTATCCGGGCAAGCTTTATATCGTACCTTCATTCACCAGGCATACCAATATCTGTAACGAACATTTCGAGCATTACTATATACATATCTATGAGGATGTGCAGTCCAAGAGCAAGATCTTCGAAGAGTACGAATTCCCTTTCGAGGTTGCTCCCCACGAAGGCGACTCCAAGCTCTTCCAGAGGCTCTGCGAGCTGAACCCGAAGGGCCGGCTGCAGCAGTCCAATCCCAAGAGCTACGACAACCATTCAACCCTGATCGAGAACATTCGCATCAACAAGACCAGGGAGTTCCAGGACATAGTCGAGTCCCGTGGCATAGTGTATATCTTGACCTCCAGGTTCCTGGAGGCAGCCAGGCCCAAGTCTTCCTCCAAGGATGAGAGGATCAGGATCGCACTGAATTATATCCGGAAGAACATCGGCAACAAGATAATGGTCAAGGAGCTGGCAGACAGCACTTCCCTCTCCATGGAGCACTTCATCAGGCTGTTCAAGAAAGAGACCGGGGAGACTCCCAACATGTATATTACAAGGGTTAAGATGGAAAGGGCCATGGTCCTGCTCGCCACTAGCAACGCCAACATCAAGTCCATCGCGCTGACCCTGGGGTACGACGACCTGTCCTATTTCACCCGCACCTTCAAGCGCTTCACCGGCGTTTCGCCCCAGCGCTACCGCGACCAGCACTTCACCCCCGCCGGGTAGGAGGCGGAAGTTCTCTGTTTTCGAGCGCCAGGATTCCGCGGCCCGCAGCGGCCGCGCGGGCCGCGCGCGGTGGCCGCGGAGGTGCAGCGGTGGCAGTCGGGCCGCGGTGGCCGCAGGCGTTTTCTCACTGAGCCAAGGCCGTACTTTTCCCACTACCTTTTTCCCATAGGACGCTGCAAAAAGAACCGACCCTGCTGGAAAATCGCTATATTTGCCGAAGTATGCCTAAAAAGGAGAAGATACAGCAGATGTTCGACGGGATCGCCGGAGACTACGACCGTCTGAACCATATAATGTCGCTCGGGATTGACCGAAGCTGGCGCCGGCGGGCGATCAAGGAGATCGTCCGCAAAGCTCCGGCGCCCAGCGTCGAGGCTGGTGCCGTCGTTGGGGCCGACACCGGAGCCCGAAGCGTGCCGGCAGCGGTCCCACGCCCAGCCCGCGACGCCCAGGCTGCGCCCGAAAAGGATTCCGTAGCGGTGGCCCCGCAGCAAGCTGCACAGAGTGCCAGCAGCATAACCGTTCAGAGCGCCAGCGCCACAGCCGCTTACCCTGCCGCGCAGGAGATCCTTGACATCGCGTGCGGGACGGGCGATTTCAGCATCGCCATTGCCCGCGCTATGGCGCCCGGCAGCCGCGTCACCGGCCTTGACCTCTCCGAGGGCATGCTGGCCGTGATGCGGGCCAAGCTCGCGGCCGCCGGCCTGGAGGACCGCGTCGCCTGCGTGCAGGGCGACAGCGAGGCCCTCCCCTACGCCGACGCCACATTCGACTGTGTCACAATCGCTTTCGGCATCAGGAACTTCGAACACCGTGAGACCGCCCTGCGTGAAATCCTCCGTGTCCTGAAGCCCGGCGGCAAACTCGTCATCCTGGAACTCTCTGTCCCGTCCAACCCGGTAATCCGCTGGTTCTACAAACTGTATTTCACCGGCCTGCTCCCCGTCATCGGCGGCAAGATCTCCGGTGACAAAGCGGCATACCGATATCTTCCAGCGTCGGTGCTGAATTTCCCCGGCCGCGACGAGTGGATGGCGACTATGCGCGCCTGCGGCTACGCCGGCGTGCGCCACAAGGCCTTCACCCTCGGCATCTGCCGCATGTACATCGGTCTCAAACCCTGACCTGCCGAATGTACGCCAGCCCCAAACCCTGACTCCGCCAATATCTCTTCCCCAGAACCACCTCCAAGAGCCATCTTCCTGGAAATACCCAACCCACCCCAGGATTTCCCTGCCGTTCAAGGTTACCCTGCTGGTTAGGATCACCCTATCCCCATCCACCAGTATCACTCAACCGCTCTGAATACCCCGTCGCCCATTATCAGTTTCACACTCCCCACACGCTCACAATTCCCTTGTCTCTGCCATCCACTGAGGATCAACTTGCCCCCAGTATCCACACGACCGCTCAAAATCGCCCGGTCTATCCTCCTCATCACCACCGAGCCCCCTTTATCCTTCGGCCGCCATCAACGCTTTCTGAACAGACGATGTCGAATTGTTCAGATTCGAAGAAAAACGTCCCCTTTCTGAACAAACCACGCCAAAATATTCAGATTCAAGCAGGAACGCTCGTTTTCTGAACAAATCACGCCAAATTATTCAGATTAAAGCAGAAATGTTCGTTTTCTGAACAAATCGCACCAAAATATTCAGATTCAAGAAGGAATGCTCGTTTTCTGAACAAATCACACCAAATTATTCAGATTCAAGAAGGAATGCTCGTTTTCTGAACAAATCACGCCAAATTATTCAGATTGAAGCAGAAATGTTCGTTTTCTGAACAAATCACACCATACTATTCAGATTCAAGCAGGAATGCCCGTTTTCTGAACAAATCGGGCCGATTTGTTCAGAAAAAGGCGAGCCAGCATGCTACCGACCGGACAGAAAACGCTAAAAAGAGCAAAAATGCCCAGAACCGTCGACTGGAGGTAGATAATTAACACGGAAAACAGTAAAAACGCCCGGAATCTTTGACCTGAGGTAGAAGGATGACAGGGAAAGTGAATTATCCCTCAGCCGATAGGTCTCTTTAACCGAAATCAGGAAAGCACAAGCCGATAAAGAAAGCACAGGCCGATAAGGAAAGCACAGGCCGATAAGGAAAGCACAGGCCGATAGGTCTCTTAATGCGCAGGAGGAACGTGGGGGCGTTAAGAATCCTCCTACAAATAGTAAAGTGCCATTGGAGGGCGTTTTCCCGCGCGTAGGAGGACTGGGAGCAGCCCGGGAGTCCTCCTGCGCAGAAAGTAGTGGGGCTTTTTATCCCTCAGCCGGCGGGTGAGGGATAACGAGTGAACGGCCGCGGGAGGAGGAAGAGCCGCGGGAGGAGGAGGGACCGCGGGAGGAGAAAGGGCGTGGGGGCGTAAGAAGGGCTGCGGGCGAGGGGAAGGGACCGCGGGAGGAGGAACGGCCGCGGGAGGAGGAAGGGCCGCGGGAGGAGGAACGACCGCGGGAGGAGGAAGGGCCGCGAGAGGAGGAAGGGCCGCGAGCGGAAGAAGGACGCGAGCGGAAGAAGGACGCGCGGGGGGCTAGAAGAGGAATACCACGAAGCCGAGGCCGGCGAGGAGGGAGAAAAGGAAGGAGCTCATGACGAGGAGCGGGAGCATGGGGTCGAGGGCGCGGCCGTCGCGCGTCCAGACCCCGCGGAGGTGCAGGACGAACAGCGGAAGCGTCAGCACGAACAGGTAGTGCCAGATGCTGTAAATGCGCAGCGCGCAGTAGGCCAGCATTGCGGCCCAGCCCAGCGCTATGAGCGCGGTCTGGTAGATGCGCGCGCTGCGCCCGCCCAGCTTCATCGCCACCGTCACACGCGTGGCGGCATCTGTCTTCATGTCGCGTATGTTATTGACATTCAGCACCGCCACACTGAAGCAGCCGATGGCGGTCGCGGGCAGCAGGAGTATCCACGAAGGGAACTCATGTGCGCAGAGGAAGTACCCTCCGCACACTGTCGCGATGCCGAAAAACAGGAAGACGAACAAGTCGCCAAGCCCGCGGTAGCCGTAGGGATTCTCGCCCAGGGTATAATGCATCGCCGCCCAGATGGCGGCTGCCCCGAGCACGACGAAAGTCATCGGATGCCAGTCAAAGACCTTCCCGAAGGAAAACTTGATCATCAGCAGCCCGAACACGCAGCACAGCGCCACCATGACGCCGATGAGCCGCTTCATCTGCGGAACGGTCATCTCCCCGTCCTGGATGGAATAATGTATCCCCTGCCGGTCAGAAGTATCGGTACCGTGCAAGGTGTCCCCGAGCTCGTTGGAGAGATTGCTCAGGATCTGCAGGCAGACAGTCGTCAAGGCTAGGAAAACCACCGTCCAAGGTGCGATACGATAATCGGCCGCAGCTAGGAAAACGCCCATGACAATGCCGGAGAGAGACAGCGGCAAAGTCCTCAGACGCATGGATTTAAGACAGGAGGAAAGGGTCATGGCAGAAGTGGTGTGGCTTTGACCCAGGTGAGGTTGTGGACCCGGGTCTTGGAAGGGTCATATTTCTCGGCTTCGACATCCGGAATGGCTATGTAATAGGTCTTGCGCTCCTTGTTGACAAGCTTGGAGTCGCGCAGCCAGAGATTGGCCCGCTTGAGGTCGGCGTAAGTGACGCCGTATTTCTCGGCGAAAACGGTAAGGTCGTCGATCGGCCCGCTGACCTCGACCTCCTCGCGCGGCGGGATGTTGGGGTAAAGCCCCTCGCGGGTGAAATAGAAGCCGAAGGCAGAGGGATCCTCGAAATACATCTTGGCCGCAAGGATGCGGAACATGTAGCGCGAGGTCTCCTCGACCAGCCAGAGGTCCATGGCGGACGTCTGGTGCTGGTCGGTCAGGCGCTTGCTGATATTGCCCTGGCCGGCGTTGTAGCTGGCGGCGGCCGTAAGCCAGTCCTTGTATTTGGCGTAAGCCTGCTTGAGGTATTTGCACGCGGCGAGCGTGGCCTTCTCGGTGTTGTACCGCTCGTCGACCTCGTTGTTGACGACCAGCCCGAAACTCCTGCCGGTCTCCTTCATGAACTGCCAGAAGCCCGCCGCGCCGGCGGTGGAGACCGCCTTCGGATCGACATTGCTCTCGATGACCATCAGGTACTTGAGGTCATCCGGCACTCCCCCGGCGCGCAGAAGCGGCTCGATCTGGGGGAAATAGCGGTTGGCCCGCTTGATCATGAGAGTGGAGTTGGTATGCGAATAGCAGAATGCGATGATCTCACGGTCCATCCGCTCGCGGAGATCGGCCCTGTCGAAGCGGACAGTATCGCCCGCGAAGACTATGTAATCCGGCACCCTGGGCTGGGCGGCGGAGGATATGCAAAGGAGAAATAGGGCCGCTGTGGCGGCATATAGCCTGGTTGTGAGTTTCATAGTGTCAATCCGGATGTGTGTGTACAAATTTAGACAATTTCTTCGTATATTGCAGAAAATATCTAACTGCACAATTATGAAAAAAGCACTCTTCATCGGCGGTACGGGCACCATCAGCACCGCCATCACCCGCAAAGTAGCGAAGGACGGTGAATGGGAACTCTGGCTCCTCAACCGCGGCAGCCGTTCGGACATCCTCCCGAGGGAAGTCAAGACCATCCAGGCCGACGTTTCCGATGAGGAAGACGTAGCGCGTAAGCTCGAAGGGACGGAGTGGGACTGCGTCTGCGATTTCATCGGATTCGTTCCCGCACAGGTCGAGCGCGACTACCGGCTCTTCAACGGCCGCACGCGCCAGTACATGTACATCAGCTCCGCGTCCGCCTACCAGAAGCCTGCGGCAAGCCCGTACATCACCGAAGGAACTGCACTCGCCAATCCTTACTGGGAGTATTCGCGCAACAAGATCGCATGCGAGGAGTTCCTGATGAAGAAATACCGCGAGGAGGGTTACCCCGTGACGATCATCCGCCCGAGCCACACCTACGACGAGCGTTCCGTGCCCCTCGGGGTGCACGGTCCCAAGGGCTCATGGTCGGTGATAAAGCGCATGCTCGAAGGCAAGCAGGTCATCGTCCACGGCGACGGAACGTCCCTCTGGACGATGACGCACAATTCCGATTTCGCCAAGGGCTTCACCGGGCTCATGGGCAATCCCCACGCCATCGGCAACGCCTTCCAGATCACTAATGACGAGAATCTCACCTGGAACCAGATATATTCCACTATCGCGGACATCCTGGGAGTGGAGTTCAAGCCGTACTATGTCGCCTCCGAGTATCTGGCGGCCGTGAGCGACTACGACTTCCTCGGAAGCCTCATCGGCGACAAGGCCTGCACGGTGATATTCGACAATTCGAAGCTGAAGAGGGCGGTTCCGGGATTCCAGCCTACAGTGCGCTTCGAACAGGGCATCCGCGCCACCATCGAGAATGTCCTGGCCCATCCTTCGCTGCAGGTGGAGGATCCGGAGTTCGATGCCTGGACCGACAGGGTGATCGAAGCCCTCGAAGAGGCAAAGAAAAAGATCGTGCGGTAGCGCAAACTGCGCCATCGCACGATCCTTCAATCATTTATCCGTTTACTTCCGTTCTGCCGCACGCGCTGCATTGTAGCACTGGCGGCAGAGAGGCTCGTACACGTCCTTCTCGCCGAGCTCCACGAGGTTGGTGCTCGCAGAGAGACGGTGCGAGTGGTTGGCCAGGGCGCCGCACTTGACGCAGATGGCATGGACCTTCTGGACGTCCTCGGCTATGGCCATGAGGGACGGCATCGGACCGAAGGGCTTGCCGAGGAAGTCGGTGTCCAGGCCTGCGATAATGACGCGGACGCCGCGGTTGGCGAGGGTCTGGACCACTTCGACGATGCTGTCGTCGAAGAACTGTGCCTCGTCAACGCCAACCACCTGGACATCGTCGGCAATGCCGAGCATCTTGACGGGGGCGTCCACCGGAGTGGAGGTGATGCTGTGAAGGTCGTGGGAGACGACGTCAACGTCAGAGTAGCGGTTGTCGATGGTCGGCTTGAAGATAGCGATCTTCTGGTTGGCGAACTGGGCGCGTTTGAGACGGCGGATGAGTTCCTCGGTCTTACCGGAGAACATTGATCCGCAAATGACTTCTATGCAGCCGGATTTTATTGTATTTTCTGAAAACATTTGTGTACATTTGTGGTTAGTGTAATGCAAAGATAATAAAATTGCCTTATGGAAAAAAGCCGCCCGGAGATTTTGTCGGAGATTCAGGAAACGCTGGCCATGCTGAAGGCCAGGATTGCGGATATAGAGGAAAAACTGGCCGTGCTGGAGCAGGCCCCGGAGCCTGAGCCGGAACCTGCCGAAGAGCCTGTGGCAGAGCAGGTTCCGGTGCAGGAGCAGGAGGCAATCGAGCTCCCCGCGGAAGAGATCGTCGACATAGCTCCGGAGGAGCCGGCGCCGGCCGCAGAGGCCGCGGAAGAGGATCTTCCCGCGGCGGAGGCCGACCTCGATCCCATCGACATTTCACTGGACGAGATCGAGGTGGATATGGCGCCGGAGGCGCCGGCCGTGCCGGAGGCAGAGCCGGCGGCCGCGGAGCCCGCGGCGGCGCCAGCGCCCGCCCCGGCCGCACCGGAGGAGCCCGACCCTGAGGAGGAACTCCTCATGGACGGCCCGGCAAAGACCAACATCAACGACAAACAGGGACGCAATGTCCGAAAGGCAGTCATGGATGTCGTCGGCCAGAAACTCGCGTGGAAGACCGCAATGCCGGGCACCCCGGTCAAGAACGTCATCAGCGCCATTTCCCTCAACGACCGCGTCCTCTTTATCAATACTCTATTCAAGGAAGACCCGATGGCATTCCAGGAGGCGATCGCAGCATTCAACGGCATGGCTTCCTTCGACGAGGCGGAGGAGTACGTCAGGGCCAATTATCCTGACTGGAACCTCAACTCCGACCTGGTGTTCCGCCTGATGATGGCCGTCCGCAGGAAGCTCAAGTGATGGCCGGAGTCCTGTACATAGTTCCGACTCCCGTCGGCAATCTCGAGGATATGACCTTCCGCGCCGTCAGGGTGCTGAAGGAGGCGGACCTCATCCTCGCCGAAGATACCAGGACCAGTTCGGTGCTGCTGCACCATTATGACATACACGGCAAGCTCCAGTCGCATCACAAGTACAACGAGCACCAGACCGTAGGGATGGTGAAGGAGCGTATCCTGGCGGGCCAGAACGTCGCTTTGATAAGCGACGCAGGCACGCCGGGCATCAGCGACCCGGGCTTCCTCCTGGCGCGTGCATGCGCTGAGGAAGGCATTGAGGTCCAGACACTTCCTGGCGCTACGGCCTGCATTCCGGCCGTAGTCTCCTCCGGCCTTCCCTGCGACCGGTTCTGCTTCGAGGGTTTCCTTCCGCAGAAGAAAGGCCGGCAGACCCTGCTGGCCGGTCTGGCGCGCGAGACGCGCACGATGGTATTCTACGAGTCTCCTTATAGGCTGGTCAAGACATTGGAGCAGTTCATCGAGCATTTCGGAGCGGAGCGGAGGTGCTCCGTTGCCAGGGAGATTTCAAAGGTGCATGAGGAGCACCGCAGGGGGACGCTCGCCGAGGTGGCGGAGTGGTTCCGCGGGCACGAGCCCAAGGGCGAGATCGTGATAGTGGTAGCCGGAGCGGAAGAAGAGAAACGCGTGTCCGGCAACAAATATAAACTTGAACATGAAGAGGAGAGAGAACGCGGAGAGGGAGGAAAAAACTTCGTCACGCAATAGGATCACTGCATCCTTCAAGGTCGGGGCGGTCGCCCTGGCATTCCTGACAATCGGTTTCCAGTCAGCGCTGTTCATCAGGCGTGCGGCAGTGCTGCGCATCGCCAGCCACCGGGACGCGCCGGACACTGTATACGTCGTCGATGACGACGTGGCCCGGCGCGTGCTCGGCGCCGCCAGCCTGGACGTCGCTACCCGCGACAGCGCACTACCTGCCGGCGGGACGGCCTCTGCAGGTTCCCGCTACGCGGACGGCGGCGGGAGCGGCCGGCGAGGCGGCGTCATCGTGCGGCGCAACGCGCCGCACTCACCCGCCGCCGAGGCCGTCCTGCCGCGCCGCGTCGAGTCTTTCCCCTTCAACCCCAACACGGTCAGTCTCAGCGACTTGATACGTCTGGGATTCAGCGAGAAACAGGCGCAGTCCATCATCAACTACCGCGAAAAGGGCGGCCGTTTCCGCCGCCCGTCCGACTTCGCCAAGTCATTTGTGGTAGCCGATTCTGTCTTCCAGCGTCTGGAGCCCTTCATCCGCATCCCCAAGGTCGACCTCAACGCTGCCGACTCCGCAGCCCTCGACGCCCTACCGGGCATAGGACCTTACTACGTCGCCAAGATCATTGAGCACCGTTCCAAACTGCAGGGGTTCTCGTATCCCGAGCAGCTCATGGACATCTACCGTTTCGACCAGGAGAAATACGACGCCCTCAAGGACCTCGTCACGGTTGGCCCTTCCGAGCCCTATCCCCTATGGACCCTTCCGGAGAAAGAGTTGGAGAAGCATCCCTACATCGGCAAGTACGGAGCCCACGGGGTCGTCCTCTACCAGGACAACAATCCCCGCGGGCTCTGGACCGTCGCGGCGCTCGGGGCAGCGGGCGTCCTGCGTCCGGAGGACGCCGCCCGCCTCGCCCGCTGCCGTCTCGCCGTCCCTCCATCCGATCACCCCGACTCCCTCGACAATCCTTATTCTCCTGACCATTAATCTTGGAAAAGTGACGGAATGGAAAAGGCACAAAAAAAGCCGGGTGCAAATGCAACCGGCTGGATCTCTGGAGGTTCCGATATTACCACCTCTCCTCGGAGGAGACAGTGAGCTTCTTGCGTCCGTGGCGGCGGCGGGCAGCCAGCACGCGACGGCCGTTGGCGGAACTCATGCGCTCGCGGAAGCCATGCTTGTTGACGCGCTTGCGGTTCGAAGGTTGGAATGTTCTTTTCATTATCTCAATTTTTATATATTATTCGACAATAGGACTGCAAAGGTAGTCTTTTTCAATCTGAATGACAAATTTTTCTTGAAAATATTCTAACGGCAGCCAACTGTCGACCCGCCAGGTACGTACGCTCCCCTTTTTCAGGCGGTTGCGGCCCATGAGCTGGGCGATCTCAGCGTTGATGTCGCCGCCCTTCAGGTAGAAAATGCTGTAGCGGAACCGGTCGCGGACCCAGGGGTAGAAATTGTCCAGGGAGGTGACTGCCCGCGATACGACGAAGTCGTAGACAGCGGGCAGGGACTCGGCCCTGGCGTTGACAACGGTGACGTTGTCGAGCCCCAGGGCCTCCGCAACTGCCTGAGCTACAATGGTCTTTTTGCCGACGCTGTCGCAGAGGGTGAACTCCATCCCCGGGAAGAGGACCGCCAGCGGAATGCCGGGAAAACCGCCGCCGGTCCCGACGTCCAGGACTGAGAGGCGATGGTCAGGGGATAGGATCCCCTCGCGGCGCCAGTAGGAGGCGATGGCGAGGGAATGGAGCACGTGGTGCTCGTAGAATCCATCCATGTCCTTGCGGGAAATGACATTGATGCGGGAGTTCCAGTCGAGGTACAACGCCTCCATGGCGCGGAAGCGGTCCATCTGCTCCTCCGTCAGGTCCGGAAACTCCGCCCGGACTATATCGCTGAATCGGTCGTAAGTCATATCATTCCTCCTCCTGTTTGCGCATGCGCTCGATGATCGCCTTGGCGCGGCGGATGCGGGTGCGGACGGTGTTGAGTTCCATATCCATTTCCTGGGCTATCTCCTTGTACTGCAAGCCTTCTATCAGGCGCTTGCGCGCTACTTCGCGGTAGAGGGCCGGCAGTTTGTCGACGTACCCCTGAGTCTCCTCCCTGTCTTCTCCCTCGATGATGGACTCCAGCGGGGATGCCATCTGGTCAGGCAGCGAGTCCACCATCATGGACTGTTTGTAGAAATCATCTATGGATACCATCTGGTTGTGCACGCGGTTCTCCTGCTCCAGCAGATCGAGGGCAGTGTTCCGTGCAATGGTCCTGAGCCAGGTGATGAACTGGCTCTTGGAAGGGTCGTAAGATCCTATCTGGCGGAAAGCCTTCTCGAAACTCCGGCTGCAGATGTCGTCGATGTACAGGTCGTCGAGGTTCTTGAGCCACTTCTTGACGAAGGCCCTCAGCGAATCGATATGCAGGTCCCACAGGGCCGTGAATGCGGTCCCGTTGCCTGCTATTGCCTGGCGGACCAGGTCATTAATGTGACTCGAGCCAGTTGATTCCATGGTTGCATTCTACGGTTAAGGGTACTGAAAGCTCAATGACATTCTCCATTTCCTTGACTACCAGAGCAGTAAGGCTCTCCAGCTCGTCAGGAAGGGCCTCGAAGAGGAGTTCGTCATGGATCTGGAGGACAAGGGAACTGCGGAAGCCTTCGGCCTGCATCCGGCGGTCGATGGCGACCATCGCAAGCTTGATGATATCGGCCGAAGTGCCCTGGATGGGGGCGTTGACGGCATTGCGCTCGGCAAGGGAGCGCACCGTGGCGTTGCGCGAGTTGATGTCGGCGATGTAACGCCTGCGGCCGAAGAGAGTCTCGACATAGCCCGTCTCGCGCGCCATCGCCACGGTGTCGTCGATGAACGAGCGGATGGACGGGAAGGAAAGGAAATAATCGTCGATGATCTTCTTTGCTTCGGACCTGGAGCAGCGCAGGCGCTGCGAGAGTCCGAACGATGAAATGCCGTACATGATGCCGAAATTGGCGGTCTTGGCGATGCGGCGCTGGTCGGCGGTCACCTCGGAGAGGGGGATACCGAAAATCTTGGCCGCAGTCGCCGCATGGACGTCCACGCCATGGCGGAACGCATCGACAAGATGGGCGTCGCAGCTGAGGTGGGCCATGATCCGCAACTCTATCTGGGAATAGTCGGCCGACAGGATCATCGCGCCGGGAGTACCGGCGACAAAGGCCTTGCGGATCTCCTTGCCACGCTCCGTGCGGATGGGGATATTCTGAAGGTTAGGATTGGAGGACGACAGGCGTCCAGTGGCTGTAAGGGCCTGATTGAAAGTCGTATGCACGCGCCCGTCGCGAGGGGAGATATACCCTGGGAAGGGCTCTATGTATGTAGATAGGAGCTTCTTTGTGGCGCGGTAATCCAGGATGGCGTCGATGATGGGGCTGCGGTCCGCAAGGGCCAGCAGCGTCTCTTCGTCGGTGCTCCAGCTGGACTTGGAGCCCTTCTTGGCCTTGGGGTCGAGCTTGAGTTTCTCGAAGATGACTTCGCCGACCTGTTTGGGCGAAGAGACGTTCAGGCCGGGCTCGCCGGCGATGTCGCGGACCTGCGCCTCGCGCTCCAGCATGGTACGGCGCAGGGACTCTGCAAATTCGCTCAGCGAGGCGACGTCCACCTTGACTCCGGTCCGCTCCATGCGGGCCAGAACCCTGATAAGGGGCTCTTCCATATCACCGTAGAGCGAGGCCATGCCGGAGGCGTCCAGTTCGGCGAGGATCTTCTCGCCGAGCCGGAGGATGGCGGCGGCTTCGCGGGAGCGGTCGGCCGGGGCTTCGCCCGCCGCCGACTCGTCATCCGCAAAGAGCGAGCCGGCCTCAGCCTGCGGCGCGGCCGTCTCCAGGCTGACGTCGAGATAGCTCCTGACCAGTATTTCCAATGAATGGCTGCGTTCGGGATTGAGGATATAGTGGATGAGTTCGACATCAACCAGACGGCCTTCCAGGCTGATGCCTGAATAGGATAAGCGATTGAGTTGCAGTTTGATGCCGAAACCGTATTTTTCCACGGAAGCATCTTCCAAAAGGGCTTTGAAGTCGGCAGGGCTGCCGGAGGCGGCCATCAGCCGGTCGCCGTCAGCGACGGCGACGGTGACGCCCGTCACGGGCGCGAAGATGCCCGCGCCGTCCGCCTCCGTGACGAAGGCGCAGCGGCCGGCGCGGCGTGCCGCCGCGGCCAGCTCCGCGACCCCGGCGCCGGCGACCGTGAAGTCCTTGCGGACTTCCGCGGCCGGCGCCGGCGCCACATGCGCTATATACCTTTTCAACGAATTGAATTCGTATTTCTCGAAGAGGTCCGCCAGGACGGGGCTGAACGCCATGTCCATCTCCATGTCCGAAGACCGGCATTCCAACGGGATATCGGTCTTGATAGTCACCAGGGCCTTGCTGAGTGCGATATGGCCGCGCGCCTCCTCGAACATCGCCTGCTGGCGCGCGGACAATTCACCCAGATGCGCGTATATCTCCTCCACGCTTCCATACTTGGAGATGAGCTTGGCTGCTCCGACCTCGCCCACTCCCTTGACGCCAGGGACGTTGTCCGAGGCGTCGCCGCAGATGGTAAGCATGTCGATGACCTGCGAGGTGTCCTGTATCCCGTACTTGGCGCACACGGCGGCGGCGTCCAGCAACTCGTCGTCGCCGCCGCCCTTGCCCGGCCGCAGCTGGTAAACGTGCGGCCGGACCAGCTGCCCATAATCCTTGTCCGGAGTGACCATGTACACGTCGAATCCCTCCCCTGCAGAGCGCAGCGCCATCGAGCCGATGACGTCATCAGCCTCGAATCCGGGGATCATCAGCACCGGGATGTTCATGGCCTTGACTATCTCCGTCAACGGCTCAAGCGCGTCGATGACGAGCTGCGGCGTATCGGGCCTGTTGGCCTTGTATTCCGGATACATCTCGTTGCGGAAAGTCCCTCCCGGGGGATCGAAAGCCACCGCCAAATGCGTAGGCTTCTCCCTCTCGACGAGTTCCAGCAGGTATTTGGTGAATCCGAACAGGATGGAGGTGTCCATCCCCTTGGAATTGACCATCGGCCTCCTCAGGAATGCGTAGTACATCTTGAAGATCAGGGCATGGCCGTCAATCAGATACAGTTTTCCGTTCATACTGCCAAAGTTAGCACAATCCGAACGAAAAAGTGAAACTTTTTGTTGAAAAAAGTTTCTCTCGTCAACTAAAGGGCAATCCGGTATCCTCAACGCACGAAATCCCGTGCTATCCTCCCCCACGGCTTGATGACCTCCTCAGGCCACGGGCCTTCGGACAAGGCCTCGGGGGTGAGCATAGAGCAGGATTCGTCCTTGTCGGAGAACGACCAGAGGACCATGTTGAGGCCGCGGGCCGAGGCCCAGTCCGTCCATTCCTTCCAGGAATCGAGGTCGAGCGGGCCGTCGCCGCTGGCCGTCATGGACGCACACTCCGAGATGAACACCGGCAGGCCGGCAGCCATCGCGGAGTCAGTGGCTTCGCGCAGCCACTCCTTATGCGTTCCTGCGTAGAAATGCATGGTATACATCACATTGTCGTACGAAGTGATAGGGTCGGCCGCAGGCTCCCCTATCGCCTGGTCCCAGCGCGGACAGCCCATGAGGATGAGAGGATGCGAAGCATCTATGGAAGTGATGGTGGCGATAAGCGATTCGGCGTAAGCCTTGAGGTCCGCCCAGCTGTCGCCGACTGGCTCATTGAAAAGCTCGTAGATCACATTCGGCACGCCCTTGTACCTCTCAGCCACTGCAGTGAAGAACTCTGTGGCCTCTTCGAGGTGAAGCACGTGGGAGTGCCAGTCCACTATGATGTACGCCCCGCATGAAACCGCTCCGTCCACGACGGCGAAAAGCTTCTGCAGAGCGCCCTGGGGATCGGTGATGTAGCCTGGATGATACGTCGTGCCGTTCAGCAGTTCGTCGAGGTCGTCAGCGCCGATGGCGGCTCGGAAGAGTCCGCATCCCCAGTCGTCGTGAAGCCTGACGACAGCCTCGGAGTTGTAGAAACGGGGCCAGAGATTGTGCCAGCCTATGCTGATGCCGCGCATCACTACGGGACGGCCCTGCGAATCCACGAGCCTGGTCCCCTCGACGTGCAGCGGCTCCACCGCCACCGTTTCGGGGCTGTCGTCAGCCACGGTAGCCGACTTGTCGATGCCGGTCGAAAGGACGAATACCGCCTCCAGAACCAGGATGGCCAGGAGCACCGCTCCGGCGATCCACATTGCCTTGGGAAATCCTTTGTATGCCATGGTTTACTTCAGATTACGTTTGACAGCAAGCTCCTCCTGTATCTTCTCCATACGCGACTTGGTGAGCGGGTAGAAGAACACGATGACGATGGCCAGGGCTGCGACGGCCGCGGGCACCCAGCTCATAAGTATCCACAGGCCCTTGACGGCTTCGGCCGTCTGGACAGCGCCAGCGGCGGTGTTGTAGCCGAATGCGCCCAGAAGGGCCATCACGGCATATCCGCCGAACGCGCCTCCGAACTTCTGCGCCATGGATGCGGAAGAGAAGATGAGGCCGGTGGAAGCCGTTCCGTCACGATTCTCGGCGAAGTCGCTGACATCGGCGTACATGCTCCAGACGAGAGGAGATATGATACCTGTAAAAATGCTTATGACCACCTGCAGCACTATCATCCACCAGTATCCAGTCTTGGGGACGAAGAAGAAAGCTATGCTGAGGACTATCAGCGCAGCGAAACTGAGCATATAGGTAGTCTTCTTTCCCAGGGTCTTGGCAATGGGCGTGGTCATGGCTACGCCGAGCATGTTGCAGACCTCTCCGATGGAGAGGAACAGTCCCGCATAGAACAGGAAGCCCCATTTACCGAGATTGAGATGGACATCCGGGCCGATGACGTCATTGAAGAAATACGCTACGGTCGAGCCCCTGACGGTGTTGAAGAGGTTGGAACACAGGGCGGCACCGATGAGTATCCACCAGGGAGCGTTCCGCACAAGGCTTCCGAAATCGGAAGCGATGGACGAGGTGGACTCCGTATGGAGTTTCTCGCGCGTCATCGCGAAACTCAGCAGGAAGAGCACGAGGCACAGCCCGGCGATGACTATCATCGCGTGCTGCCATCCGGCCGGAGTACCGTACCCGCCAAGTGCGTTGCACAGGGGCTCCCAGCAGAAGAGGGCGATGAACGATCCGCCGTAGGCGAAGAACATGCGGAACGAGCTCAGCACGGTCTTGGTATCGGAATCGTCTGTCATAACTCCCAGCATGGCGCCGTAAGGGACGTTGATACCGGTATATACCGTCATCATCATTATGTACGTCACATAGGCCCAGACGAGCTTCATGGTGGGGCTTACGGCGGGCGTGGTGAACAGGAAAATGCCGCTGATCGCGAAAGGCAGGGCCATGAGCAGAAGATAGGGACGGTACTTGCCCCATTTGGTGCGCGTGCGGTCCGCGATGACGCCCATCATGGGATCGGATACCGCATCCCAGATCCTGGTCACGACGAGCAGGACGCCCACCTGGTCGAGCCGCAGGCCGAAAATGTTGGAGTAGAAGAAAGGCAGGTAGTAGGAGAATATCTTCCAGAACATCGAGGAAGACATGTCACCGAAGCCATAGCCGACCTTCTCGCTGAGAGATGTCTTGATGGTACCCATGCAACTACTTGTTTAAGTTTTTATCTATAAGTGCGTTAAGTCTCCTTACGCTGTCCCCGGTCGTGTAGCCGTCGGGGGCAGTGACCATGCAGTAGTCAACCAGTCGGTCCACGGACGACGTAGCCACATGCATACGCGTGTCGCTGGAGGCATAGTAGATATAGACCGTCCCGTCAGGGTCGGCGATCCAGCCGTTGGAGAACAGGACGTTCATCACGTCTCCTACGTACTCCTCCCCTTCCGGGGCCATGAAGAAACCGGCCGGTTCGGCAATGACGCGGGACGGATCGTCCAGCGCGGTCATGTACAGGTACAGGACATATCGGAGCCCGCTGGCACATCCGCGCACGCCGTGTGCGAGGTGCAGCCAGCCCTTCTCCGTACGGATGGGAGCGGGGCCTTCACCGTTCTTCACCTCCTTGACGGTATGGTAATGACGCAAGTTGATGATCTTTTCCTCCTTGACCTCGGCATGGGTGATATCGTCCACCAGCGCCCATCCGATGCCGCCGCCGCTGCCGGCGTCGATGAATCCGTCCTGCGGACGGGTGTAGAAGGCATATTTGCCTTCCACGAAATCCGGATGCAGGACTACGTTGCGCTGCTGCGAGGCGCTCACGAGGTCCGGCAGCCGCTCCCAGGTGACGAAGTCACGGGTGCGGGCTATGCCGGCCGCGGCGACGGCCGACGACAAGTCGCCCGGAGCCGCCGCGGGATCCTTGCGCTCCACGCAGAAGACACCGTAGATCCATCCGTCCTCATGGGCGGTCAGCCTCATGTCATAGACATTCGTAGCCGGTTCCCCCCATTCGGGCATGGTGACCGGACGGTCCCAGAAGCGGAAGTTGTCCACTCCATTGGGGCTCTCCGCGATTGCGAAGAAAGACTTCCGGTCGGCTCCCTCCACCCTGACGCAAAGCAGGTATTTGTCCCCATGTTTTATCGCTCCGGAATTGAAAGTGGCGTGGATGCCGAACCTTTCCTCCAGGTACGGATTGGACGCCTCGTCCAGGTCATAACGCCAGAAAAGCGGAGCATGCGCCGCGGTGAGCACGGGATTGGCATACCTCTCGTAAACGCCGTTCACGTATAGGGCGGCGTTCCTCTTCTTCAGGAGTTCTTCATGGTCCTTCTTCAGGACCCTGAGTTTTTCTTCGAATGTCATGGAAAACTAATCTAAATCTTTGAGGAACAATGTCTTGTCCGAATCGTGGAAATCCAGGAAATCCTTCTCGCAGGCAGCGCCCTTCCAGGGTCCGAAGAAATGCGCCGGACGGTCGGAGGCGTTCCTCCAGGTCAGCACATAGCTGACCGGGAAACCCTCGACAGAAGGCTGGAGGACTTCGGTCCACCATGTCGGGCAGGGGATGGACTCCTGTCCGGTCTCGGTGACGGCGAGCAACAGGCCGTGCTGCCGCGCCACACCTGACAGATACTCCAGGCAGCGCCGCATGTCGCGGATGAAGCCGTCGTGTACCCCATCATCGCCATAGCTGTCATAGTGATCGACTCCGATCAGACCGACGATGTCGTCTCCGGGATAGCGGTCCATCGCTTTCGCGAGATCGGTCGAACTCGGGGAGTATGCCCACAGATAGTTGTCCAATCCCCTTTCAACAGCTACGTAATCATAAGTCATGCGCCACAGCGCACGGTAATCTTCGTCAGTACAGAGGTTTTCACCCCACCAGAACCAGCTGCCGGTATTCTCGTGCCACGGGCGGAAAATGCAGGGTATTGGATTGCCGTCCGCGTCCTTTATGGACTCCAGGAAATCCGCGAGCCTGTCCAGCCACTCCATGAAAAGCCCGTGGCGCTCCCCGCCCTCGAGGACTGAGCGTACTGCCATGTCGGAAGACACGTCCCAGGAATCACCGCCGGTAAGGGGGTTGCGAAGATGCCACGAGAAGGTAACGATGCCGCCGGCCCGGACGAAGGCCGAGGCCTGGGCGCGCATCAGGTCGAACGGGACTCCGTCCAGATTGGCATCGTTCCCGAGTTCAATCCCTCCCAGGTCAAAGCCCACCATGGCCGGATAATCCCCGCATACATCCAGGACATCGCTCCTGCCCAGAGGGTCGGCGATGTCCGCCACCCAAGAGTGGCCGTAAGGCAGGTCGTCCTGATGCGCATAGATATACTTGCCGGAAGATGCAGCCGACTCCAGGATGCCGGCGATGCCGGGCTCAGCCGGAGAAGGGCGTACGCAGGAAACGGCTAAAGCCAGAAGGGCTATGACTCCTCTCATCCGCATGCGCTAAACTATTGTCCGGTTTTTCTTGAATGCAGCCCTGAACTCCCTGGGGGTCTGGCCGCGCTTCGCCTTGAAGATGCGGTTGAAGTTGGACTGGTTGTTGAACCCGCACTCGTAGCAGATGTCCGAGACGCTCATGGGGGTATCCACCAGCAGGTGCGCGGCATTGCCGAGCCTGATGTCAATGACATAGTCGGAAAGCGTACTGCCCGTACCGTTCTTGAAGAAACGGCTGAAAGCGGACGGCGACATGCCCACGAGGTCGGCCATGGCCGTGAGCGATACATCCTCCTTGAAATGGTCGTAGATGTACTGCTTGGCCATCCTTACGAGGTCGCTCTCCTCCTTTGTTTCCGACCGGGCGAAAGAGCTGCTGGCCAGCACCTTGGAATTCTCGGAAAGGGAAAGCTTGTACATCAGGACCATGAACTGGACGTACTGGTAGAAAGGCTCCTGCATCCCCACGAGGCCGTTGATGGTAGTGTATGCATCCATGATGGTCTCCATGGGGAACGACAGGCCGAGGCTCGAGCGTTCGAGCATACGGCGTATGGAAGAGAACTGGTTCTTGGACAACAGTGACTCCGGGAATAGGTCGGCCGAGAACTGTATTGTAATCTCGCGTATGTCCTTCGAGGTGCACTTGCCCTGCTGCCATGCATGCTGGAGGCCTTCGCCACCAATCAGGACAAGGTCGAACTCCCCTATCTCCTCCATGCTGTCACCTACCACCCTCTGCGCACCCGCGGCGTGCTCCACGAAGTTGAGCTCAAAGTCGCGGTGTTCATGCAACGGGTAGGTGAATTCGCTCTTGTGCCGCTCGACGATGTAGAACAGGTCCTTCTCGGACAAGGGCGTTATCTCTTTTAGTACGTCGGTCATTGTCAATCGTTTTTATTCTCCTTGTAAGCCTTCAGGATAGCGTCCCTGAGCGTAGGTGCAGTCCACTTCGGGACGGATCTGTCCTCGCCGTCGCTGAGGGCCATCCAATAGAAGCATGCGATGTCGGACTTGGCCGCGGCAGATACATAGCATGCGGCCTGCTTGGCGATCTCGGTCGCAGACTGTATCGCGGTACATCCGTATTCGCCAAGGACGCAGGGGATGCCCTTTGATACAAGGTACTTGTCCATGTTCTCGACATTCCTCCTGACCTCCGTTTCGCAGTAGCTGTCGAAAACGGTCCTCTGCTTGACATACGGGTTGCCGGTCATATCGAAAGCGAAGTCGTATGGCGCATAGCTGTGCACTTCGGCGAGGAGATGGTCTTCGGCAGTATCCGCAGGTAAACGGAAGGCTTCCAACGCCTCCTTCTGGCAGCTGGCGCCGTAGGTATTGAGTATCAGGTTCCTGTGTCCGTTATTACCGCCTGTGGCCCTTACCGTAGCCACGAAATCGGCATTGTACATATTGATGGTCTCGTGCGCCTCATCCGTGGAGTAATTCCAAGTCCCCTTCGAGTCAAGCATTTCATTGAAGGACTCGAACAGGAGCTTCTGTCCGTACGGCTCGAATTCGGTGGCTATCTGCTTCCAGAGGGCGCAGTAGCGCTCCTTGACAGCAGCATATACCGCCTTGTCTGCCTTCAGCCATCCGGTTGTTGCGTCTCCCGTGTCGTGATGGACGTTGAGGATGCAGTACATGCCTTCATCGATGACATAGTCCACGACTTCCTTCACCCTGGCCATCCAGGCAGGATCCACGTCATATCCGGTCCATGTAGACATGTCCCAGTGTCCCCTGTTGTCCGATACCGTGACGGTCACCGTACCGATGTGGGGATACCAGGTGACAGGGACACGGATGGCATTGAAGCCGGCCTCCTTGAACATGTGAATGAGCGCGCGGGTAGTGACGGGCTGGCCCCAGGCAGTCTCGTATTTGGGAGTGCTGCGGTCGGAGAACGCCTCTATCCACATATTGTCCACGTCACCGCTGTTGGAATCCAGGGTATTGCCGAGGTTCCAGCCGGCGCCCATGTTGCGGGCGGCGGCGGCCGCATTCTCCCAGCCGAAGGCATCCGTTCCCGGCTCCATCCTGCCTGAAGGCTCCGGTTCGGCTTCCTTGGTCGAGAACCGGAAGCTTATGGCGGCGGAACCTTTCTGGTTGGTCTTGAACCCGTCTACGGTCCCTTCGGGAATCGTGATGACATAGGACGAGCCTGCAGCAAGGCCGGAGACGGCCACCGTCAGGTCAGTGTTGTAAGTATTGACCTTGTCCACCTTCGCACCTCCGTCGATGCTGATTCCAGCCTGCTTGGACAGGGTGCACTTGATGTTCTGGTCGAAGGTGAAAACGACGGACAGGGAAGACCCTTCAACTTGCGAGACTCCGTCACCGGGGTTCGTAGAGACAAGCACTGGAGCCGGAGAGGACTCCGGTTCGGGTTCAGGCTTCTCCTCGCACGAAACAGCCAGTATGCACAAAGCGAGCGTTATGAAAAACAATCTCTTCATGGTATTCATTTGAAAGAAGGGACATCCTTCCGGTTAATCGTATGCTTGTTGGACAAGGCCGCCTTCCAGTCGGCGGCGGTATTGTTCCATGAATAGGTGCCGTCTGCGTTCTTGCACCAGAACACTGGTGATCCATTCTCGAAGTTGCACCAGTTCATGAAATATCCCCAAGGGGCATCTTCGGAGAAATATCCGTCAATGTCCAGGAGGTTTCCGAACTCGCTGAGGACCACCATCTTGTTGCCCTTGACAGAATCGTTTACAAGCTGGAACACATTGGACTGGGTGGTATTCTTCGCGACATAGAGGTCAGCACCGACTATGTCGACATACTCGTCACCGGGGTACCACTCCATCAGTTTTTCGACCGATGCAGGCTTGCCGGTGTCAGAGGACTGGGCAGTCCATACCCAGATGAGGTTGTTCAGTCCGTACGTGCCGGTGAACTCCCTGTACATGTATCTCCAAAGCTCCTTGCACGCCTCGGCGCCGTCATAACCCCACCAGAACCAGGCTCCCCAGGTATAGTCTCCGGCTGCCTCATGCAGAGGCCTCCACAGAACGGCTATTCCTGCGTCCTGGAGAAGCTTGAGGAATCCGGCAACCTGCTTCAGCTGCTTCTTCATCTCGGCATTCTGCCACGTGCCTTCCTTGAGGGCGTTTCTGACACCGAATGCCTTGGTGTTATATGAGTAGCTGTCGATGTATCTCTTGCCTCCGGAGGTGTCGAACGCATCCTCCGTCGTAGCGGGAACGCACCAGTGCCATCCTATCTGGATGATGTTGCGGGCGTTCCAGGCATCCCTGACAGGCGTGATGTCGGTATAGTCGGGCCTGCCCGACCACTCGCTCTTCCTGTCAGCCCAGTTGTTGAATATGTAGTCGAACCCGACGATGGCAGGGTATATGCCCGTCTGTTCTCCTATCATGTCCGTATATGATGTCTCCCAGGCAGTGCCTCCCATAGCCCCGGAGATGGTCTTCGAGCCATAGTTGGAGAGCAGGTATGAATAGACCGCGGCCGCTTGCGCCGTGGCTTTCGGATTGCTCAGCGCGGCCGCCGGCGTACGCCCGTAATGCTTCTCAGGCTCGACCATGGTGAAGGTCACGGAGACCTCCGAGGCGCTTTCCTGATTGGCCTTGAAGCCCTCGATGGCGCCTGCCGGTATGGTGACGGTATATGTCCCGCCTTTCTCAAGGCCTTCCAGATTGACCGTAACATCGGTATTGTAAGCGTTGACCGAGTAGACCGAAGCCCCTCCGCTCACGGTGACACGCTTGCTGTTGGCCGCCGTCACCTTGACGTTCTGGTCCATCTTGAAAACCACGGAAAGGGTAGTGCCCTTCAGGCCCGTGGCGCCGTTCGCCGGGTCGGTGGACACCAGCTTCGGAGCCGGCTCGGCGGGCTGTTCCACCTCAGCGCCGCCTCCACATGAAAAGAGGAGCAGCGCAAGCGGAAACAAAACAAAAAACTGCCTGCAAGAAATCATGGTTAAATAAAAGAGGGCGGTGGCAGTAGTACCACCGCCCTCGTTGGATTAAAGTATAGCTATCCTTGTGATGATTGCACTCTCACCCTGGCAGAGAAGCGTACCTCCCCAACCCTGGATACCAGTGAACTGGTTGTACAGGGCTTCGGTCAGCACGAACTCGAGACAGCTCGTGGCAGTCGTGGTATCGGGATTGGCGGTCTGTCCGCCACCGATCTCGTCGATGGAGACTGCTCCCCAGTGGCCGTCGAAGATCTGGATCTGCCACCATTCAGCGGTAGGGGTGAAGTAGATGCGCATAAGGTCACCTACCTTGACGCCCATCTCCAAGAGAGCCCCCTCCGCACCGAAGTAAGGCTGGTTGCTCCAGCTGCCGAGATCCTCGCTTCCCTCCCAGAGGGTCTTCTCCTGAGGGATCTCGTGGATCATCGTGACCATAGTCACGGCAGCGCCCTCACCCTGGGTCAGAAGGGCTCCTCCCCAGCCCTGAGGATTGCAGAGTTGGCCGAGGATGGTGGGAGTCACGGTGAACTCGAAATATCCGCAGTACGAAGGGATGGTATCGGGCGATATGGTATTGCTCCATCCGAGTTCCTCGAAGGACATGCCGTCCCAGTGACCGCCGTACACCTGGATCTGATACCATTCAGCGAGAGGAGAGTAGTATACGCGGACCTTGTCACCCACCAGGAGGCCGGCATTGACAAATGCATTCTCGTCACCGAGGTAAGGCTGGTTGCTCCAGGAGCCCATGTCCTCATAGCCTTCCCAGATGACGGTGATATTCTGCTCAAGCTGCACCTCGATGGAGCTGGGGCAGGTCTCACGGTCACCGTTGAAGAGGTCGAAGTAAACGGGATACACGCCCACCTTGTTATAAGGCATGGTAAACTGGATCTCGCCGTCTTCGCGCTTGACATAACCGGTGACTTTCTGCTCACCGATGAAGATATTCTCGATCATCATGAAGTTCTCGCCCTTCATGGTGACGAGCGCTCCGATGTGCTCAGCCGCAGGCAGTTCATTGACAATGATGAACGAGTCGTAGCTGAGGGTGATGGTCTCTTCAGGTTCGACAGTCTCGCCGTTGGCGAGGGTAAGGACGATCTTACCGGATACGGAAGTATTGGAAGTCAAGAGCTTGAGGACATCGTCCGCGAACTCGACTCCGACCTCCTTGCCGCCGAGGGTGGCCTTGGAGACGAGGTCGAGGTCGGTTCCCTTGACGATGATCTCACCGCCTGCCATCAGCTCGGTCGGAGCGACCTCGGTGACGGTAGGATGCACGAGGGTGTATGCCACGGACACGGCATCGCCGTTGGCCATGCCAAGGGTGATGTCACCTTCGGTGGCCGTCGCAGGGACGGTGGTGACGATGCCCTTGTCCTCATCGTAGTAGAACGAGCCCTCGCCCGCGCCGGGGAAGGTAACGGTAGTGACAACATCGAGGTCATCGCCGCTGATGGTAAGGTCCTCCCCAGCCTTCACAGGATCGGGAGAGGCGATGAGAGCACCGGGCTGGACCAATGAGATGGAACCGGCAGTGAACTCCTTGCCGGCATAGTCGACCGCAACAACGTCGCCGGTCTTGGCCGTCGCAGGGATCGCAACGGTGAGCGTAGTCCCGTCGGAAGAGACGGTGAAGTCGGTAACCTCCACACCGTCAGCGAAGACCACTTTCTGGACCATGTCCAGATACTCCCCGGAAATGACCGCGTCTTCTCCGGGCTTGGCGACGGAGACCTCAAGACCGCTGACAGTAGGGTCACCGATCACGAGTTCGTCCTCGGAATAGACCTTGTTCGCCACCTTGTCGGGGTCGAGTACCTCATCGGAATCACCGACGATGAGACGGCCGGAGATGGCTTTGGAAGGAACGGCGACCTTGAGTTCGTAGCGCGACTGCGAGACGAAATCCGTCACGTACGCGCCACCCTCGAAGATGACCTCCATGACAAGGTTGAGATAGTCACCCTTGATGGTCAGCACGTCGCCGGGCATCGCGGATGCGGGGCTGAACGACGTGAACACTATAGGCTCGGTATAGGTAAGCTCGGCAAGGGACTGGATCTTGGTACCGTCCTTGCCCACAATGGCGATCACGCCCTCTACCGGTCCGTCAACAGGGACGGTGAATACCAGCTTGCACTCGCGGCCGGAGCCGGACACCGTGAAGTTGGTGATGGGCTCCACACCGGGGACTATGACCTGCGACACCTGGTCCAGGTTGCTGCCGATGATGGTGATTTCACCGCCACGGTAAACCGGATTGGGCGAGAACGCGCTCAAGGCGAGGCTTCCGTCACTGTACTGGTCAGTGCTGATCTCCTCGTGCTGGCAGCCGCTGAACGCCAGGATGGCGGCCACGGCCATGACGGAGAACTTGAATATTCTGTTCATAACGTTCTTCATTTAAGGATTACATAGGTACAACACGGATATGGTCCACAGCGATGACAGGATCGCAGTCGGCGCCGGAATAACCGCCCCATACGAAGAGGGCGAAGCCTTCCAGGCAGCTGCTGTCGAACTTGGTGGCGCAGGTGGTACCGGCGTGCGTCATGGTGAACTCGGACAACGGAATGCTGACGGTCACCCACTTGTCTCCGGTATCATAGGAACCGGTTGCCTGCCAAGGCGTCCAGAGCCCGCGGGGAACTGACTCGTCGGAGAAATAGGCGTTGGTCATATTCTCGTTGGACACGACGGAGCTGTTGGTGAACATGAGCATCATCGAGCAGGTCTTCCAGGGGTTGGAAGTCGGGACATAGCACTCGAACTTGAGGGCGAGGCCGCCGACACCATACTTCTTGATGTAGGAAGAGAAGGTCGGGAGGGTGTTGAGCGGAGGAACGGACGATGCGGGATCGGTACTGTTCCAATAGTCGAAGGAATAGGGATCTTCAGCCCAGACACCGAAGCTGTCAGCCTTGAGACCTCCGTCCTGTCCGCCGAGCCACAGATACGAACCGTCAACGGCGTCAAATGCGTCGTCGCCGGGGTTGTGCAGATGGCCGGTGGCAGGGGCGCGCCAGCCGTTACCGGTAGCGAAACCTCCACGGAGACCGTCGAAGTCGAAGAGCATGTTGCGCTGGTCGAGATACTGGAAGGAACTGTTGGCGGAGCCGGAAGCGGTCGTCACGGAGACGGGACCGGCAGTAGCGCCCGCAGGGACCTTGAAGGAGATGTGCTCGCTGTCATCGACAGTGAAGTCGGTTACTTCCGCTCCCGGCATGGCGACACTCTGGACATCCATGAAATACTTTCCGGTGAGGGTGACAGTCTCGCCCTCCTTGGCCCATTCATTGGACATGGCGAGGACCTTCGGGACGGGAGGAAGCACCTTGAAGGAATAATCCACGCATTCACCCGCCTTGTTGTAGAGATACAGCTTGTTGGTGACTTCCGTGGCCTGGGTGTTGGGAACGGACACGATGAGCGTGTTGTCAGTGATGTAGCTGGTATTGATAATGGCCTTCTGGTCGTTGAAATAGATGTCATGCACACTCCTGAGGTTGGTACCCACGATGCACAGGATCTCGTCCATGAACGCCTGATCAATGAAAACATCCTTGTCCGCATACCGCACATAGCTGACGGTAGGCAGTCCTTCGGTGGCACGGAAACGGTCGGGGTAGTCGTACCTCTCGCAGGAGGAAAGGCTGCCGGCCAGGATGACCGCTCCGATTATGCCTGTGATATGTTTGATGAACTGTTTCATTGCTGGTTCGGATTAAAAGTCATAAGAGTATTCCTCGCGTACATTCACACGGATGGAAGGGGCGGTGGAAGCCATATTGGGGTTGGCGACCACGTCCTCGGTAGGCATCGGGACGGTGAACATGGACGGCTTCACATCGACAAGGTCGTTGTCTCCGGAATAAGTGATGGCACTGGCATCCCATGCATTGGTGGCGGGACCGCCGTAATTGCCTTCGCTGTCGGTGACGAAGTTCTTGTAGACGCCATCAATGCCTCCCTCCCAATGTCCCCTGCGCTGGGACTTGAGGTCAGCGATGCAGGCATCGACATCATAGTACGCACGGCGGACATAGTCGTACCACCTGTCGCCCTCGAGAGCGAGCTCGAGACGGCGCTCCTTCCAGATGGTATCATAGGTCACCTCATCCACGGGAGTTGCATTCGCACGCGTGCGGACTGCATTGACATAAGTCTTGGCCTTGCCGGTATCGCCGGTGAGGAACGCGGACTCAGCCGCTACGAGATAGATGTCTGAAAGTCTCAGGATATGAGTGGGAAGCTGGTTGTACTGCTGATGAGGCACGACACCGGTCCCGTCGATATGGTCCTGGTAATCACCGTAGATGTGCTTGCCGTAGAAGGCTCCGGTCGAGCAGCCCCAGTTCTGGTTGGAGATGTTGGGGTTGTCGGATCCAAGGCCGTAGCTCTTGTCATAGAAGAAACGGTAGAGGTCGAATCCACCCTTGTCCTTCCAGAAATAATCGTACTGGTCGCCGAACATCATCATAGTGACCTTGCGGCGGTCATCCTTGTCGGCACGGGACTGGGGATTCTCGATGGCGGATACGCCGAAAGCGTCCTGCAGGTCGATCGAAGGGCCCTTCCAGTCTCCCCAGTTGTTCTCCTCGGAGAAGCCTACGAGACCTACATCGTTCTGCATGTAGCTCTGGGTACACCACATCTCGACCTTGGCCTGCCACAGCCATGAGAACAGGGCCTCACCGGTCTGCTGGTAAACGGCGGGACTGATGCGGAACACGTCGGAGTAAGCAGGAGTAAGAGTACGTCCCGAGTTGTTGATGACATCCTCCGCATAGCTGAGGGCCTTGGAGAGGTCGGAGCTGTCAAGCGATCCGGAAACTCCGGCCTTGGTAAGATATACCTTGGCGAGAAGTCCTTCGGCAGCATAGTAGTCGATCCTGTTGTACTGGCCGATATAGGGATTCTTGGGAAGCATCTCCATCGCTTTCTCGAGGGTAAGGATGATGTATTCGTACACATCGGCCTTGTCCACTTTCTGAAGCTCGTTGTAGGTACCTTCCTTGATGATGGAGGTATTGTCATGCACGATAGGCACGTCACCGAAGTTCCTCACGAGGAAGAAATAGGCCATGGCCTTCCAGGCAAGGCATTCGCCGATGCACTGGTTGATGATGCCCTGGGACGCGCCGGACGAACCGAGAAGGTTGTTGATCACGGTGTTGCAATGCGCGTTGATGGACCAGAGAGAAGCGGACATGTCCTTGAGCTCCTGGTCAGTACCGTTCACAGTGAGGGTGGTGTAAGGATTGTTTCCAGTCCAGACGTTTCCGCTCATGTACTCGGTATCGTAGACATAGAAGCGGGTTACATCGCTCCAAGGTCCGGTGTACAGGTAGTTGACACCCATGATGCACTGGTCGTCGTTCTTGTAGAACCCGTCGACCACGTAGCTGTCTTCGGAAGGACGGTTGAGGAAGTCCTCGCATGAAACTGCGCCGAAGACCGATACCGCAAGTGCTATAATTCCAATATATTTCTTCATAATCATATCCTCCCGTTAGAATGTTATGTTCAGGCCACAGGAATAAGTGGTAGGAGAAGGATAACGTCCGTTGTCCACACCGAAGGTCATACCGGTGGCATCCTGGGTGCTGGCTCCGACCTCAGGGTCATATCCGGTGTACCTGGTGAAGGTGTAGAGGTTCTGGATGTTCATGTAGATGCGTATATTCTCGATCTGCCATCTGCTGAGCACCTTCCTCGGAAGGGTGTATCCGAGGGTGATGTTCTTGATGCGGAGGTACGAGCCGTCCTCGATGTAACGGTCGCTGACGCGGTCGTTGTCGTTCGGGTCGGCGGTGGTGATGCGCGGCATCCTGCCGCCGGGGTTGGCGACCTTGACGTTGTTCACGTCATCATACCAGTAGTCTGAATAGACGCCGTTCGCCGGAACGAGCTGAGCCCTCTCCATGACGATCTTCTGCTGGTTGGTCCAGTAGCTGGTCATGTGGGAGAGTCCGTTGTAGCCCTGTCCCATGAGGTTGTAATTGAACACCTTGTTGCCATAGGTTCCGTTGAAGAAGATGCTCAGGTCGAGGTTCTTGTAACGGAAGGTGTTGGTCCAGCCATAGGTGAACAGAGGGAGCGGGGAACCGATGTTGGTGCGGTCGTTCTCATCGATGACACCGTCGTTGTTGATATCCTCGAACTTGAGGTCACCGGGCCACACCGTTGTGCTGCGGTTGAACACTCCGTCTGAAGGATACTTCTCGGCCTTGGGGCTGTTGAGGATGTCCTCGAAGTCCTGGTACACTCCCGCGACCTTGTAGCCGTAGAAGCCGTAGAGAGGCTGGCCGATCTCGGTGACGCTGACGATGTCGTTCCACTGTCCGTATCCGATGAGCTGGGCATTGGCCGAGCCGTCGAGGGCGACGAGCTTGTTCTTGTTGAACGATATCTGGAAGTTGCTCTCCCACTCGAAGTCCTTCCTCTGGATGGGATAGCCGCTGAGGGTGATCTCGAGTCCCTTGTTGTCGATGGTTCCGAAGTTGCCCTTGGGAGCGGCGAGCGCTGAAGAGCTGTTACCCTTGGTACCCATATAAGAAGGGAGGTCGAGCGACATGAGCATGTCGGAAGACTTCTTGTCATAAGCGTCGATCGTGAGGTTGATCCTGTTGTCGAGGAAACCGAGGTCGAGACCTACGTTGATCTGCTCCTGCTTCTCCCAGTGGATACCGGTATTAGGGATGTTGGTAGGGCGCTGAGCGTCACCCAGTGCGGAATAAGAATCATAGATGGTAGCCTCCCAGGCACCGCCACCGATGTTGGCGTTACCGGTCTGGCCCCAGCCGATACGGATCTTGCCGTTGCTGACGACATTCCTGAGGGACTGGAAGAAGGCCTCGTTCGAGAACTTCCAGCTGGCCGCCAGAGAGTGGAAGCCCGCCCAGCGGTTGTCCGGGCCGAAGTTGGAGGAACCGTCATAGCGGTACGTGTATGTAGCAAGGTACCTGTCAGCATAGTTGTAAGTCCAACGGGTGAAGAACGAAGCCATGGCGGAACTGCCGAATCCATGTCCGACGGTAGGGTCTCCGGTAGCCTTCGAGAGGTTGCGGACGATATTGTCGGGCAGGTTGGAATTGGATGCGCTGAGATAGTTCCAGGTGGACTCCCAGCACTCCTGGCCCAACATCCCGGTGAAAGCGTGGTCACCGAAGGACTGGCTCCAGGTCAGGTAGTTCTTGAGCTGCCAGTAACGGCTGGCGTTCTTCTGGACGGACATGGAGTTGGTCTTGTTCTCCTTGCCGCCGAGGATGTAGGTGGGCTTGAAAGTATTACTCTCGGAGTTGCTGGAATCGAAACCGATCTCGGTCCTCCAAGTGATATGCTTGAAAGGAGTGATGTCGGCGTAAATGTTTCCGGTGAGCTTCTCACGCCCTAGGGTATAGGTGTTGATCATGGCAAGGCCGACAGGGTTTGCAGAGGTATAACCTTCACGCACCACGGTGGCATAATTGCCGTCGATGTCGTAGACCGGGATGTCGGGAAGCGTACCGAGGGACTGGAAAATAAGGCCCTCGCCGCCGTCTGCGAGCTTGAGGTCGTCATTAGTGACGGCATAGGTGGCGTTCACGCCGACCTTGAGCCACTTCTTGACCTGGGCGTCGATGTTGGTACGCACGCTGAAACGGTCGAAGTTGGTTCCGATGACCGTTCCCTCCTGATTCATGTACGATCCGGATACATAGTACTGGACCTTCTCGTTACCGCCCTGGGCGCTGATCTGGTGCTGATGCTGGAAGGCGGTACGAAATACCTCATCCTGCCAGTTGGTACCGGCGCCTAGAAGTGAAGGATCGGCATAGTATGAATTGGCGGAAGCCTCTCCCAACTTGACGAAATCATTGTAGAACTCAGCCCATTCGCGGAGGTTGAGCATGTCGATCCTGACGTTCTGCTGGCTCATGGCTACCATTCCGTCATAAGTGATCTTGGACTCGCCCGCACGACCGTGCTTGGTGGTGATGAGGACGACACCGTTGGCACCCTGGGCGCCGTAGATGGCCGTTGCGGAAGCATCCTTGAGGATTTCCATGCTGACGATATCCGAGGGGTTGAGGGTCGCGAGCGGGGAGATGGTCGAGATCCTTCCGTTTCCGAGGCCGCCGAGACCGTAGTCCCATGCGGATCCGCCGCCGCCCTGTACGATGACGCCGTCAATGACGTACAGAGGCTCTGCTCCGGCATTGACGGTAGCCTGTCCGCGGACGCGGATGGACGAGGAGGAACCCGGGGCGCCGGAGGTCTGCACCGCAGTCACGCCGGCGGCACGTCCCTGCAGGGACTGGTCGAGGTTCGTGATGATGGAACCTTTGAGGTCATCTTCCTTCATGGATACCGAGGCGCCCGAAAGGTCGCTCCTCTTCATGGTACCATAACCGACGACTACGACCTCATCCAGGAATTCGCTGTCTTCTGCAAGGGTGATGTCGATGACCGTCCTGTCACCTACCGTCACCTCCTGAGTAGCATAACCGATGGACGAGAACTGGAGTACCGCTCCCCTTCTCACGGAAATGGAGTAGTGTCCGTCCAAATCGGTAACAGCACCGTTTGTGGTGCCCATTTCCATGACGCTCGCACCGATGACCGGTCCGACGTTGTCAGTGACGGTACCGGTGATCCGTACCGTCTGCGCCAACGCGGACAAACCAAGGAACAGTAGCATCAAAGAAGCGAAAAATCTACTTTTCATGTTACAGATGGTTGGTTGATAATACTGATTGAGATAATTGGTTTCTATTTAAAATAGTAAAATTTACAGTGTTATTAGCATGTATGGTGCGAAAATAAGTATTTGTCCGGATAAAAACAAATATTATTTTGCACATATTTCGACTGTCGACATAAATGCTTAACTTTGCGATATGGAAATGGACGAAAGATTCATGCGCGAAGCGCTGCGCGAGGCCGCGGCCGCACGCGATGACGACGAGATCCCCGTAGGGGCCGTCGTCGTCTGGAAGGGCCGCGTCATCGCCAAGGGCCACAATATGGTCGAACGCCTTCACGACCCCACCGCCCACGCCGAGATGATCGCGCTCACGGCCGCCACAGAAGCCGTCGGAGGCAAGTATCTCAACGAGTGTACGCTGTATGTAACGCTCGAGCCCTGCCCGATGTGCGCAGCCGCGCTCAACTGGGCCCAGGTCGGGCGCATAGTCTACGGGGCACCCGACCCCAGGCGCGGCTGCACCCTGTACTCCCCCTCCCTTCTCCATCCGCGCACGGAAGTGGTCTCAGGCGTCCTCGCCGACGACTGCTCCGCCCTCATGCGCGATTATTTCAAGACAATTCGAAAATAATTGATATCTTTGCACCCGGAACTGAGGTATGGTGTAATGGTAGCACATGGGATTTTGGTTCCCCCAGTCAGCGTTCGAATCGCTGTACCTCAACCTTCTCAAGCCGGCCCGTCAAAGGCCGGCTTCATCGTATCTACGCGTGCGCGCAAATCGTTGAGAACACAGACTGGCAACAGAAGGCCTTAAAAACAGTATCAGCGTTCCCGACCCAAGGTATTTGCTTGGGATAGGAACAGTAACCAGCCTTGGAAAGGCCTGAGAGACAGTAACGTGTTCTCGACGATTTGCCGAAGTCTACAAGTTCGGACAGGAAGATATAAAAAAGCCCTCCACCACCTTGAATAAGGCGCGGAGGGCAGTTATAAGATTACGGAGACTTACAGCGTCCGCTTGATCTCGACGATGTGGAAGGCCTCGATGACGTCGCCTTCCTTGATATCGTTGTATCCGGCGATTGACATACCGCACTCGCGGCCGGCAGTGACTTCCTTCGCGGCATCCTTGCCGATCTGGAGGGAGCCGAGCTCGCCGGTGTAGATGACGATGCCGTCGCGGATGAGGCGCACGCTGGTCTTCTGGACCATCTTGCCGTCGCGCACGATACAGCCGGCGATGGTGCCGACCTTGCTGATACGGAAGGTCTGCTTGACCTCGGCGGTACCGGTGACCTCTTCCTTCTTCTCCGGCTCGAGCATACCTTCGATACCGTCCTTGACTTCGTTGATGCAGTCGTAGATAACGGAATAGAGACGGATCTCGATGCCTTCGCGGTCAGCGACCTTGCGGGCCTCGACGGTCGGACGGACCTGGAAGCCGATGATGACGGCGTCTGACGCCTCGGCGAGCAGGATATCTGACTCGGAGATAGCACCCACGGCTTTGTGGATGACGTTGACACGCACCTGCTCGGTGGAGAGCTTGATGAGGGAGTCGGAGAGTGCCTCGACGGAACCGTCCACGTCGCCCTTGACGATGACGTTGAGTTCCTTGAAGTTGCCGATGGCGATACGGCGGCCGATCTCCTCGAGGGTCATGTGCTTCTGGGTCTTGATGCCCTGGATGCGGATGAGCTGCTCACGCTTGTTGGCGATGCTCTTGGCTTCGCGCTCGTCGCTCATCACCACGAATTTCTCACCTGCCGAAGGGGCTCCGTTGAGTCCGAGGACCGAGACAGGAGTGGAAGGACCGGCTTCGGTAACCTTCTGGCCACGCTCGTTGAACATGGACTTGACCTTACCGTAGAAGCTTCCGCTGAGGATGACGTCGCCCACATGGAGAGTTCCGTTCTGGACCAGGATAGTGGCGAGGTAACCACGGCCCTTGTCGAGCGAAGACTCGATGACTGCGCCCGAAGCGAGCTTGTTCGGATTTGCCTTGAGCTCGAGCAGGTCGGTCTCAAGGAGGACCTTCTCGAGGAGCTTGTCCACGTTGAGTCCCTTCTTGGCGGAGATCTCCTGGCACTGGTACTTGCCACCCCAGTCCTCGACGAGGATGTTCATCTCGGAGAGCTGGCGGCGGATGGTGTCAGGCATGGCACCGGGCTTGTCTATCTTGTTGATGGCGAAGACCATCGGGACGTTGGCGGCCTGGGCGTGGTTGATGGCCTCTACCGTCTGGGGCATGACGGCGTCGTCAGCCGCGACGATGATGATGGCGAGGTCGGTCATCTGGGCACCACGGGCACGCATGGCCGTAAATGCCTCATGACCAGGGGTATCGAGGAAGGTGATGTGACGTCCGTCCTCGAGAGTCACGCTGTAAGCGCCGATATGCTGGGTGATGCCGCCAGCCTCACCGGCGATGACATTGGACTTGCGGATGTAGTCGAGCAGCGAGGTCTTACCGTGGTCGACATGACCCATGACGGTGATCACCGGCGGACGGGGGACGAGGTCCTCCTCGGAGTCGGGCACTTCGTTGCCCTCGATCTCCTCGGTAAGCCCGGCGGTGACGAACTCGACCTTGTAACCGAACTCCTCGGCCACGAGGACGAGGGTCTCGGCGTCGAGACGCTGGTTGATGGACACCATCAGGCCGAGGCTCATGCAGGCTGCGATGACCTTGACGACGGGGGTGTTGTTCATCAGCGTAGCGAGGTCGTTGACGGTCACGAACTCGGTGACTTTCAAGACCTTCTTCTCAGCGGCCTCAGCCTCCATCTCCTCCTGGGCGCGCTGCGAGGCGAGCTCGCGCTTCTCCTTGCGGTATTTGGCTCCGAAGTTGTTCTTCTTGCCCTCGTTCATGCGGGCGTATGTCTCCTTGACCTGCTTCTGGATCTGCTTCTGCATCTCCTCCTGCTCTGCCTCGGTGAGCTCGGGCTTGAAGCGGTCGGCACCGCGCTTGCGGCCCTTGCCGGCCTTAGGGGTGTCCTTCTGGGCGCCGGCCTTCTTCTGGGCATCCTTCTGGCCGCCGCGCTTCAGCTCCGGATCGGAGCCGACCTTGCCGACGTCGACCTTCTGGGTACTCTTGCTGATGCGCTCGCGCTTTTTGCCGCTCTTCTTCTTCTCGAACTGGGACATGTCGATCTTGCCCAGGACCTTGAGGCCGACGCCGCCGGCGGCAGCCGCCGGCTCCTCCGCCTTTTCGCCGGCAGGCTCGCCTGCGGACTCGCCAGAGGGCTCCGCAGGGGTCGGGGCGGGCTCTTCGGGCTTATCTTCGGAGACGGGTTCTGCAACGGCGGGAGCTGAAGGCTCGGGCTCCTCTACGGGGGCCGGTTCAGGTTCCGGGACAGGTTCGGGCTCCGGAACAGGAGCAGGTGCAGGTTCCGGTTCCGGATCGGGTGCAGGAGCGGGAGCCGGCGCAGGTTCCGGAACAGGCTCCGGAACAGGCTCCGGCTTCGGAGCGGGCTTGGGTGCAGGTTCAGGACGCTTGATGCCTGTGAGGATAGTGCTCTTGATGATGGTCTCCATCTCGGGCTCCTCATCTTCCTCCTCCGCCTTCTCCTGCTGCTTGCGGCTGGTCTTCTCGAGAATCTCGTTCAGCTTAATGTCGATCTTCTCGGAAGCCTCCTTCATGGCCAGGTCCTTGCTGAAATGCTTGTCAAGCTCGGGGACATACTCGTCCGAGACCTTGGCATTCGGATTGGCATCGACCTGCGCGCCGAGCTTCTGCAGGAAGTCTACGAGCTCCTGCAGTCCGATGTTGTATTTCCTGATGAGTTTGTTAATTCTGATATCTGCCATATTCAACCCCCTTTTTTATAGTCAAACTAGTCCTCGAACTCGGCTCTGAGGATATCGAACACTTCGGCGACGGTCTCGTCCTCGAGGTCGGCCCTGCGGGCGACATCCTCGGGAGAAAGTGCCAGGACGCTCTTGGCGGTGTCGCAGCCGATGGACTGCAGCTTCTCGATGACCCATCCGTCGATCTCGTTCTCGAACTCGCTGAGGAGCACGTCCTCCTCCTCGTTGTCGATCTCTTCCTTGGGAAGCTGGCGCCATACCTCGATCTCGCGGCCGACAAGCATGCCGGCAAGCTGGATGTTGCATCCGCCGCGGCCTACACCCTTCTTGACCTCCTCGGGCTGCATGTAGACCTTGACCTTGTCATTCGGGCCGGATCCCATGTCGATGGAGGACACGCGGGCAGGATTGAGGGCGCGCTGGATGAGCAGCGGCTGGTTGTTGGTCCACTGGATCACGTCGATGTTCTCGTTGCGGAGCTCACGGACGATGCCGATGATGCGACCGCCCTTGACGCCGATGCAGGCTCCGATCGGATCGATGCGCTCATCGTAGGACTCGACAGCTACCTTGGCCCTTTCACCTGGGACGCGGACAACCTTCTTGACGGTGATGAGACCGTCGAGGATCTCGGGAACCTCCTGCTCGAAAAGACGCTCCAGGAACTCGTTGGATGTACGGGAAAGGATGATGTAAGGAGTGGTGTTGTTGCGCATCTCGACGCTCTTGATGATGGCGCGGACGGTGTCGTTCTTCTTGAAACGCTCGCCGGGGATCTGCTCGTCCTTGGGGATGTGCAGCTCGTTACCGTCCTCGTCGAGGATGAGGACCTCCTTGGACCAGGTCTGATAGACCTCTCCGCTGAAGATCTCACCGATCTTCTCGGAGTACTTCTTGTAGACGTTGGCCTTCTCGATGTCCATGATACGGCCCTGGAGATTCTGGCGGATATTGAGGATGCCCCTGCGGCCGAACGACTTGAGGCTCAGTTCCTTGGTATAGGTATCACCGACCTCGTAGTCGTCGTCTCCGGTCTCCTCGGCCACCTGCTCGGGAGTCATCTGGGTGTTGGGGTTCTCCACTTCCTCGACGATCTCGAAGTTCTGGTAGATCTCGCAAGTACCCTTGTCAACGTTGACGATGACGTCGAAGTTGTCGGATGAGCCGTAGGTCTTGGCAATCTGGGTCATGAAGACGTCCTTGAGGACGCCCATCATCACCGGCCTGTCAATGTTCTTTTCCTCCTTGAAATCCTTGAAGGCGTCAATGAGGGTAACAACGTTTTCCTTTTCCATGTTCTATGATTGTTTTATTTTTGTTCTTCCATTTCCTTGAGCAGGGCGTCAGCCTCGGCACCGCTTATGCCGGCGGAGCCCACGGTGAGGGCATAGTCCTCGACGTCGCGGTCGAATGCGGCCAGCACCGCACGGTGAACAAACTCACAGTCACCGAGATTGACACTACCGTCTTCCTTGGCAATCGTCACGTCTATGACATTGTCGTCCTCGTCGAAATCGAGGCAAGCCACGCTGCAGCCGCGCTCCTTGGCGGCGGCTTCCAGCACCTTCTGCAATTCAGTCCTATCCATCGTAAATTATAATAAAAAATAGGAACCGTCCGGCCCCTATCTCTTTCACGACTGCAAAATTAGAAAAAAAATGTTAACTTTGCAAATCAAAGGAAACTTCTCATGGAATTCACGACGAAAGAACTTGCCAAGATCCTGAAGGGTACCGTCGAGGGCAACCCCGATGAAAAAGTCACCTCCTTCGCCAAGATCGAGCACGGAAAGCCCGGCAAGCTCTGCTTTTTCGCCAATCCCAAATACGAGCACTACGTATATGAGACCAAGGCGTCAGCCATCATCGTGAACAAGGATTTCGTTCCGAAGGAGCCGGTCCCGGCCACGCTCATCCGAGTCGACGACGCCTACTCTTCCGTCGCCTTCCTTCTCAAGTACGTGCGCGAGCATGAGAGCAAGTTCCGCTATCACCGCAGCCTTATATCCCTGGTATATCCTTCAGCCAAGCTCGGCAGGAAAGTCTATGTAGGCAGTTACTCCTATGTCGGCAGGAAATGCCGCATCGGGGACTACACTCGGATCTACCAGAACGTCTATATCGGCGATGGGACCACCATCGGCAAGCGCTGCATCCTCTACCCCGGCGTGAGGATCTATCCCGGCATGGTTATCGGGGACAACGTCATACTCCACGCCAACTGCGTCATCGGCTCCGACGGCTTCGGCAATGCTCCCCAGCCGGACGGCACCTGGGAGAAGATCGAGCATCTCGGCAACGTCATCATCGGCAATGATGTCGAGATCGGCGCCAACACCACCGTGGACCGCGCGGAGATGGAGTCCACAATCATCGGCAACGGCGTGAAGATCGACAACCTCTGCCAGATCGCCCACAATGTCCAGATCGGGGACAACACCGTCATGGCCGCCCAGACCGGCATCGCCGGATCGACCAAGATCGGCAAGAACTGCATCATCGCGGGACAGGTCGGCATCGTCGGCCATATCACCATCGCCGACGGCACGACTATCGCGGCGCAGGCCGGAGTGATAGGCAATGTCAAGCAGAGCGGGCAAAAGCTCTTCGGCTCGCCTGCCATCGACATTAAGAATTACATGCGAAGCTACGCCATTTTCAAGCAAAACGGTAAATGAGACAAAATACCCTTGCCAATCCCTGTTATTTCGAAGGAAAGGGCCTGCATACCGGGCAATACGCACACATGTACGTATGGCCGGCTCCCGCAGGCGCCGGCATCCGCTTTATACGTACCGACCTCGGTGACGCCTGCATAGAGGCCCTCGCGGACAATGTCACCAACACTGCGCGCAGCACCACGGTTTCCTGCGGGGAAGTTTCGGCGATCACTGTCGAGCACATCCTCTCGGCCCTGACGGGAATGGGCATAGACAATGCCGAGGTCCGCATCGACAATGCCGAGGTCCCCATCCTTGACGGCAGCGCACTCCCCTACGTCGAGGCATTCCTCAAGGCCGGGATTGTCGCGCAGGACGCTCCCAGGCATTTCCTCGAGCTCAACCACGCAGTCGAAGTCAGGGATGAGAAGAGCGGCGCATGGGTCAAGGTCGAGCCGTCTGACAAGCCTTCGACCGAAATAACCGTCGATTTCGGGTCCAAGGTTCTTGGCGTTCAGAACGCCGGCTGGGATTTCGACACCGACTATGCATCCGCCATCGCTCCGTGCCGGACCTTCGTATTCTTCCATGAAATAGAATTCCTCGCCCGCCAGGGACTCGTGAAAGGAGGAGATGTCAGCAATGCCATCGTCATCATCGAGCATCCGGTGACTCAACAGCAGATAGACGACCTCTGCAGCCTGCTCGGGCTTCCGAGCCTCAAGGCCACTGAGAACGGCTACCTGAGCAATCTCAAGCTGCATTTCCCTGACGAATGCGGCCGCCACAAACTGCTCGACATCATCGGCGACCTGCGTCTCGCAGGCGGGTGGCTCAATGCCCGGGTGACCGCCTTCAAGCCCGGACACACCATCAACACAATAGCGGCCAAGGAGATCAGGAAGGCACTGATTTTGAAGTAAAAAGTCGCATAACCATCCATTATTCGAATGAACAAGATCCATCCTACTGCAATCATAAGCCCGAACGCCGTCCTCGGAGACGGTGTCGAAGTCGGGCCTTACGCTTACATTGACGAAAACGTCACCATCGGGGACGGTTGCAAGATCCACCTCCACGCCGTCATCTTCTCCTATGTGAAGATCGGCAAGGATTGTGAGATATTCCCCGGAGCCGTGGTCGGAGCCATCCCCCAGGACCTCAAGTATGACGGAGAGGTCTCCTATGTCGAGATAGGTGACAACGTCACCATCCGTGAGTGTGCCACCATAAACCGTGGCACCAAGGTCAGCGGCAAGGGCGTGACCCGCATCGGTGACCATACCCTCATAATGTCCTACGTCCACGTCGCACATGACTGCAGCATCGGAAACCATTGTATCCTGACCAGCTATGTCGGCCTGGCGGGAGAGACGGATGTCGAAGACTGGGCCATCATAGGCGGCGGCACCATGGCACACCAGTTCAGCCACGTGGGCATGCACGCCATGGTGGGCGGCGGTTTCAGGATCAGCAAGGACATCCCGCCCTACACTCTGTGCGGACGCGAACCCATCTGCTATGTCGGAGTCAATATCGTGGGCCTGCGTCGCAGAGGCTTCGACTCCGACGTCATCCGCAATATCAAGGACATCTACGACACCATCTACTTCCAGGGCAACAATATCAGTGACGGCTGCGCCCGCGTGGAGGCTGGATTCCCTCCTTCGGAGGAGAAGGACACCATCCTGAACTTCATCCGCAACTCCAAGCGCGGCATCGTCCGCCCCGGCGACACTCGCGAGAAAGGTCTCGACTGGTAACACCATGCTGTTCTCCACGGCATATTTCCCGCCGGTCGAGTATTTTGCCAAGATAGCGGAAGGCTTCACACTGTCCCCGGACGGAGTGAAGCCTTCGGTCATCTGGATCGAAGCCTGCGAGCATTACATCAAGCAGACCTATCGGAACAGATTCAAATACTATGCGGCCGATGGGGTGCAGAACCTTTCATTTCCCGTGGAAGGCGGGGAAAGCGCGCAAAAACAGATCATAACGGACGTAAAGGTGGATTGGTCCACCCCCTGGCTCGTCCGCACGGAGAGAGCCATCTCCGCCGCGTATGAGTCTTCTGCATACTTCGATTATTACAAGGACGAGCTATTCGGCCTGCTCGAAGATCGTCCGGGGACTCTTTTCGAACTGAACCTGAGAATACTCCGCTTTTTCCTGGACAAGACCGGCATCCAGGCCGAGATCCGTTTTACGGATGCATGGACGCCTCGGGACAGCGGGGTGTACGGGGAAGACCTGCGGGATATGATCCATCCCAAGCATAGCAACACCATCCTCAAGGACCTGAAATTGGAGAAGCCGTATTTCCAGGTCTTCGCCCGGAAATACGGCTTCGTTCCAAATCTTTCCATCATGGACCTCGTGTTCAACGAAGGTCCCGATGCTATACTGTACCTCAAGAATCTCTAGAACCTCCAGCCCAGGGTAAGGACGATGTCCGCCATGGAACGGGTCTGGACGACCTCCGGGAGGTAATCGTCGAAACCGGAGATGTAGTCGCCGTAAGGATTGAAGTAATCCGAGGCGTACTTGGTATAGCGGACGGCCAGGTCGGAGAAGAATGATCCGTCGGAAGAATAGCCGAGGCCGCAGGAATAAGTACCCACCAGGTCGGGATAGACCTCCTTCTTGGTAATCCAGTTGGCATCCGAAGCGAACTCATCATAATAGTTGATGAAACCTCCGGCAGTGTACCTCATGCCATCCTTGTCATAGGCATAATACTGCGGGGATGTGCGGAAGGCATATCCGGCGCGGAGTGACAGGGTGGGCACGGGGCGCACTTCGATACCGAAGCGTCCGGAGTATTCCTTGCCGGCGAAGTAACGGTTGACGGCGTTCTCCACCTCGAAATAGTCATAATTCCTATTGTAGTCGATCTCGGAGAAACGCATCTTGCTGTAGTCCGCCATCTCGAAGTCGGCACTGATCAGACCGAAGCTGCCGAAGGTATAGGCGAGGCCTGCATTGACACGCCAGGGAGTTACGAGATTGTAGGTAAACTCGTTACGGGGAGTATTGGCCGCCGTATCGTAATTGGAGGATGTGAAATGTGTCGAAGCATCGACGTTCCAGACATCGGCGATCGTGTAGATAGTCGGGGTCTGTACGGCAGCTCCCAATCTCAGGCCTCCGACGGGAAGCCAGATGAAACCGACCTTGGCATAGATTCCGGACACATCGGATGTCTGCGAATAGTTGTACTTGGCATGGCTGAAGTTGGTGACCACGCCGTCAGCATACTCGATCTCGAAGTCCGAGGGATTGACGGCTGCCTCCTCGAAATACTCGGAATAACGGTAAGTAGCCACCGGCATACCGAGATTGAAGCCGAGGAAGAATCTGTCGTTGAAATTCAGGCCGGAATTCATGATAAGGTCGTACTTGGCGCCATAAACCTGTACCCTGGAATACTGGTCCAGTGCGCCCAGGGTGCGGATGTCATATGACCCGTCCGACATACGGAACATGCCTTCGGTAGCGCCGAGATAGGTATAGTTCCCGTCTGCATCCACCATGGGATTGCCGTAGTCGTCGAAAGCCTCGGCGATCATTCCGCCCTGGTATGCCGCGAGGTAGTTCCAGGGAATGGAAGACGAGAAGTAATTGTCCCTGCTGATCAGCTCGGCGGGCGAATAAGGTGAAGCACCTGCTGCGAACGATCCGAGGAGCGAGGTCATCTCGTTGACTCCGCTGCCGACGAAATCATTCATGAAGTGGCTGGTGGCATTGGACAGGAAACCGAGCGTGAAGCTCTTGAGAGGGCCGTTGGTATAGCTGTCGAAGTTCAAGGTAAAACCTACATTGGGGATATTGAACTTCCTGGCAGTATAGTCCTGGTATCCGGTATAATCCTGTCCGTAATAGGTGGAATAGCCGGAAGTGTTGTTCATGATGGTGACGCCCGGGGAGATCGTGAACTGCGAATAGGGGGCGACGGCAGAGCCGGCGGGATTGATCCCGACGGATCCCAGGTCGCCGCCGAGCGCCGTCATGGCGCCTCCGAGGGCGATGGAACGTGCGGTTCCATAGTAGTCGTTCACTCCGTATGTGAGAGCCTCGGACAAGGTCTGGGCTCCAGCTGCCGCTGCCGCGAAGGACAGCAACGCAGCCAATGCAATCTTTCTCATGTCGTCAATCAGGATAAGATAAACAAATAACTGATGGTTAAAGGTTCCGGCTAGCGGCGTCCGCCACCGGAACTGCGGCTGGCGCCGCCGCCTCCGCTGTATCCACCGCCACTGCTGCCAGCGCTGCGGCTCACACTGCCTCCGCCGCTGTACCCGCCACCGCTGTAGCCGCCGCCGGAACTGCGGCTGACGCTACCGCCACCGCTGTAACCTCCGCCGGAAGAACTGCGGCTGGGAGCCGAATAGCTGCCGGAAGAGCTGCGGGAAGGTGAGGAATAGCTGCCGGAGGAGCTGCCGCCCGTGGGCGCAGACCTGCGGTAAGCACCGGAAGTAGAGGCTGCACGTCCGGATGATGCCGAGGAACCGCGGACCGCTGCCGAAGAGGAACGCGTCGTGGCGGAAGCCGCGCGTGCTGCAGTGGAAGCGGAGCGGGAGGCCGAAGGGACGGAACGGGTCACAGTCCTGGCGGCATCGGATGCCGTGCGGGAAGCCGTGGCCATGCGTCCTGCGGAAGCATTGGCGCCGGAACCCTGTGTCGCGGCAGCGCCGCCAGCGGTACGCACCACGCGTCCTATGCCTGCACGGGGACTGGCGGAAATGTTCGTGGCGGCATCACTGCGGGTAGCGAGCTCGCGGCCATGGTAGCGGGGGCCGAAATATGCTCCGCCGCCTCCACCGTAATAATAAGGATATCCGAACGGGCTGTACCATCCTGCATATCCGTAGTACCAGGGATCATACCAGAAAGGACCGAAGCCGAAACTCCAGTAGGGTCCCCAGAAAGGATCGTACCAGCCGAAGCTCCATGAAGGTCCCCAGAACGGGTCATACCAGAAGGGATCGTACCAGAAAGGTGAATAGTAGCCGTAATACAGGCTGCGGTACCACCTGTGTGACCCCCAGTAATAAGGGCTGCCGAAGCCGTACCAGGAATAGTACGGGGAGTTCCATCTGTACCAGTTGAGGTCGTCAAGGTCATAGAGCGACACCGTAGTGGTGCTGTCCTTGTGATTGAACTTGATATTGGCAGTCATGTTCTCCGGGATGACAAGTGTATCGACCTTGCCGACAGTCTTCACGAACACGGCGGAAGACTTGGTCCTGGCGATGAGGTCGTCAGTGGCAGTCAATTGCGCAGCCTGCGCATCGAGCGACAGGGACTGCGGCCTATAGTAGATTCCGTCCTGGTACTTCTGAGCCGGAGCCTGCGAGAGCGAGGCCGTGGTGCCACAGGAAGTGAGCGCCAGGAGGACCGAAGCGATGAATAAGACGTGTGTTTTCATTTTTAGAATCTCCTATATTGAAAAAAACTGTATCTTTGTATCCGTTGCTTGCAACTTTTATACCTTACTATTATCCGTCTGTAAGACGGGGAAAGTTTCACAATGTTAACAAGAAAATTGATATTTAGCAAATTTTGACGATATGGCCAAGGAAGTAACGAAAAGGTCCGACAATTATTCGCAGTGGTACAACGATCTGGTGGTGAAGGCCGACCTCGCCGAGCAGTCGGCTGTCAGGGGGTGCATGGTCATCAAACCCTACGGCTACGCCATCTGGGAGAAGATGCAGAGCGTCCTTGACGGAATGTTCAAGGAGAAAGGCGTTCAGAACGCTTATTTCCCCCTCTTTATACCCAAGTCATTCTTCTCGCGCGAGGCTGAGCACGTGGCGGGATTCGCCAAGGAATGCGCCGTGGTGACACACCACAGGCTCATGAACGATCCCGAGGGCAAGGGCGTCGTGGTAGATCCGGACGCCAAGCTCGAGGAGGAACTCATCGTGCGCCCGACTTCCGAGACCATCATCTGGAGCACATACAAGAACTGGGTCACGTCATGGCGCGACCTTCCCATCCTCTGCAACCAGTGGTGCAACGTCGTCCGCTGGGAGATGCGCACCCGCCTCTTCCTGCGCACCGCGGAGTTCCTCTGGCAGGAAGGCCACACCGCCCATGCCACGGCGCAGGAGGCCGAGGATATGGCAAAGCAGATGGTCCATGTCTATGCCGATTTCGCGCGCAACTGCCTTGCCCTGCCCGTGATCGTAGGACACAAGAGCCCCAATGAGCGCTTCGCCGGAGCCCTCGACACCCTCACCATCGAGGCGATGATGCAGGACGGCAAAGCCCTCCAGGCCGGTACGTCCCATTTCCTGGGACAGAACTTCGCCAAGTCCTTCGACGTGCAGTTCACCGGCAAGGACGGCAAACAGGAGTATGTCTGGGCTACGTCGTGGGGCGTTTCCACGAGGCTTATGGGAGCCCTTATCATGGCCCACGGTGACGACAACGGTCTCGTGCTGCCTCCAGCCCTCGCGCCGATCCAGGTCGTCATGGTTCCCATCTACAAGAGCGACGACGAGCGCAACGCCATCCTCGACAAGATGTACGAGGTCAAGAAGGCCCTCGAGGCCATGGGGCACAGCGTCAAGGTCGACGACCGCGACACGCTCCGTCCCGGCTTCAAGTTCGCCGAGTGGGAGCTCAAGGGAGTGCCGGTACGGCTCGCCATGGGTCCCCGCGACCTGCAGAACGGCACCGTCGAGGTCCATCGCCGCGACACACTCGAGAAGAATACCGTGGGCATCGAAGGACTCGAGAAATATATAGACGAGCTTCTGGGAGACATCCAGAAGGGTATCTACGAGAAGGCCCTCGCCTTCCGCACCGCCAACATCCGCAAGTGCGACGACTGGGAGGAGTTCAAGACCGAGATCCAGAAGGGCGGCTTCCTGCTCTGCCACTGGGACGGCACCGCCGAGACCGAGCAGAAGATCAAGGACGAGACCAAGGCCACCATCCGCTGCATCCCCGTCGACAGCTGCGTCTGCGAAGAGGAGGGCAAGTGCATCTATTCCGGCAAGCCTTCGAGCCGCCGTGTCGTTTTCGCGATTTCCTATTGACAGCATTTATGAAAATGAGATACTCCATGATCATCTGCGTCGCCGGGGCCCTCTGCCTCGGCAGCGCCGCTTATGCGCAGGATGCGCAGAGCGCTGCCGCGGCCGCAGCCGCGGAGCTCGCCAAGGCCCCCGAGGTTGAGAGTGCCGAGGCCAAACCCAATTTCTGGACAAGTGCAGCCGAGTTCACTTTCGGTCTGAACCAAACCAGCCTGTGGGACTGGGTCGCCGGCGGCTACAACAACCTCAGCCTCAATTCCGGACTTGACGCCAATGCCAAATATGAGAAGGACCTGATGACCTGGGGCAACCGCCTCCAGCTGCAGTACGGAACGTTGTCCTCCGCTGACAAGAAAGGCCTGATCCAGAAGACCACCGACCGCATCTATGCTGAAAGCAAATGGGGTTATAAGACCAGCAAGGACTCCAAGTGGAGTTATTCCGCCGCCTTCGATTTCCGTTCGCAGTTCAGCGACGGATACAGCGACTACAAGCAGGGTGCAGACGGCCTCTGGACCGGTACACTAAAGTCAGGCTTCCTTGCCCCGGCATACACCAACCTCGGTCTCGGTATGGACTGGACGCCCAATAAATGGCTGTCCATCAACATCGCCCCGCTTACCGGCGGCTTCACCATCGTCCGGGCCGAGCAGCTCCGCAAGACCTACGGCATGCTGCTGCGCGAGGATGGTCTCGACCCCGCCGTCGGCACCAATTACCGCAGCGCCAAGTTCCAGTTCGGTGCCCAGGTCAAGGCAGACGCCAAGTTCGTGATCAATGAAGTGTTCACTTACGGAACGCAGGTCGTCATCTTCACCGACTACCTTGACAATCCGTTCAAGGAGTATCGCGTGAACTGGGACAACAAGATCACCTGGAACGTCGGCAAATACTTCAAGATCGGACTTGACACCTGGTTCATCTACGATCCAAATGTTATCATCAAGAACGACAAGGACATAGCCCAGTATCCCGAAGGAAGGGCACGCGGGCAGTTCAAGGAGTTCACTTCCTTCAATTTCGCCTATACCCTCAAGCCCAGACGCCTTCGCGACGCCAAGTAATGAAGGTTCTTCTGGCGGTTAGCGGGGGCATCGACTCCATGTGCATGGCCGACATGTTTTGCCGTGCAGGCGGAGAGTATGCCATCGCTCACTGCAACTTCCATCTCCGCGGCGCAGAGAGCGACGCGGATGCGGAGTTCGTGGAAAAATGGGCAGAAACGCACGGAGTGCCGTTCTTCCGCGCCGATTTCGACACGGCTGCATACGCCTCCGAACACGGTATAAGCATTGAAATGGCTGCGCGCGAACTACGTTATGGATGGTTTGCGCGCATTGCCGCGGAGGAAGGGTTCGACGCCGTTGCCGTGGCGCACAACGCCAACGACAACGCCGAAACCCTCATCCTCAACCTCCTTCGCGGCACCGGCCTCCGCGGCATCCGCGGCATGGCCTCTGACTCTTCCCTTCTGAGGGAGCATGGCCCCGGAAATTGTCCTGCTCCGCAGGACCCCCCCCATTGCGAGCAATGGGTCCCCCCCTCTTATGTTGCCGAGGGTGGCACAAATTTCCAGGACCATGCTCCCTCGGGAATGGTAAGGTTAATCAGGCCGTTGCTGGGAATGACGAGGGCCGAGATAGAGGCATACGCCAAGGAACATGGTGTGGAGTACCGCGTGGACAGCACCAATGCGGAGAACGATGCGCAGCGCAACCGCATCAGGAATGAAGTGTTTCCGGAGTTCGCGAGAATCAATCCATCGTTCGTACGGACGCTGAACGCCGACATGAGACATTTCGCGCAGGCAGACGCCATCGTCGACGATTATTTCCGCGAGGCGAAGGCGAAGATCCTGTCCGAAGACGGAACGATTTCCGTAGATAAACTCTTGGGATTCGAGCACTGGGAGTATCTGTTCTTCCGCCTGGCAGAGCCTTGCGGCTTCAGCGAGAAGACTCTGGAGTCGATGGTCGCGTTGCTCTATGAGCGCGCCGAAGGCTTTCCCTGCACCTTCGCCGGCAAACGCTTCTACTCCCCCACCCATGTCCTTGAGACCTCCTCTTCGGGCATGACCATACGACCAAGGGACGAAAAGGCAGACAGCGACAGTTCAGTAACGGTCTTCGGTCCAGGGGAATACCATTTCAAAGGCAGGACTGTATCCATAGGTTTTATCGAGCCGGAGTCGCTCAAACAAGACGAGGGCGTGCTCATCTGCGACGCATCCGCCCTCCCCTTCCCCTTTATGCTCCGCGGCTGGCAGGCAGGAGACTGGATGCGGCCGTTCGGGATGGGAGGCAGGGCAAAGAAGCTCAGTGACATTTTCACAGACCGGAAGATGTCCCTCTCGGACAAGGAGAGTGCTATCATAGTATACAGCCCGGCGCTTGACGACGACGGGGATGGCCGTGTAGCGGCAGTGGCCGGGCTCAGAATGGACGAAGCCCTCCGTGTAAGGGAGGGCTCCGCAAAGGTTCTCAGGATCTCAGTCCTATGATTATCTTATATCGATAATGTAAGGGATGCGGGCGAAAGTGACGTCCGCAGGGTTTTTCTTAACCCTGGCATACCAGTCGAGGAACATTCCCGCAGTATCTTCGAACGGAGTGTTTGCAAAGATATTCTCGGCAGGAGTCTTCTGGCCGAGCATCTCCATCATCATCTCCATCTGGCTCTGCGGCTTGGGGTACTCGGCGACGTTCCATGCGGAAAGGTCGGCGTCGCCGGCAGCGGCGGCAGCCCACTTGACGGCGTCCTCAAGCGTTCCGATCTCGTCCACGAGGCCGATCTTGATGGCATCCGATCCGGCCCATACGCGGCCCTGTGCGATGGAGTCCACGAAATCGGGCTCAAGACCACGGCCTTCGGCAACGATGTTGACGAAACGGTCATAGATGTTCTCGACGGAAGCCTGCATGTAGTCCAACTCATCCTGGTCGAGGGGACGCATCATGGAGTACATGTCTGCGTGCTTGCTGGAACCGACAGCGACCATGTTGACATGCGCGATATCCTTGACGGTCTTGCTGATATCGGGAATCATGCTGAACACACCGATCGATCCGGTAAGGGTGGTGGCGTCGGAGTAGATCTTATCACAGTTGTTGGAGATCCAGTAGCCGCCGGAAGCGGCATAGTTCCCATAGGATGCGACCACAGGCTTGTCCTTCATGAGGAGCTCGATGCCGGCCTTGATCTTCTCGGAGGCGAGCACGCTGCCGCCGGGAGAGTTCACGCGGAAAACGACCGCCTTGACGGTGGAGTCGGCACGGACCTTGGCAATGACGCGGGAGAAATAATCTCCGGCAACATTCTGCTTGCCTTCTCCCTCGATGATATTGCCGTCGGCATAGAGGATCGCTATCTTTTTCTTCGCCTTTGTATTGGGCATGACCTTGGCGGAGATGTATTCGGAGAGGGTGAATGACTTGAGCTTCTTGAACGACTCGACGACAGCAAGGTCGGCGAGTTTATTCTCAAGCCCTTCACGGTCAAGGAGTTCATCCACAAATCCCTCGCGCAGGAAATCCTCCGGGAGGTTGAGTTTCAAGCCGTCGATGGCCTCATTGACGGCCTCCACGGACAAGCCGCGGCCTTCAGCGATCTCCGACGCATAGCTGCCCCAGATCGCATCGATCATAGCCTGGTTCTGCTCAAGGTTCTCCGGGCTCGGAGCATTCTTGATATAGCCCTCACCGGCAGACTTGTATTTGCCGTGACGGATGAGCTGGACATTGACACCGAGCTTGTCAAGCAGGTCCTTGTAGAAAGTCAGCCTGCTGCCGATGCCGGTAAGCATCGAATTACCTCCCTGGTATGAAGTCATGTATATCTTATCCGAGACCGAAGCCAGGTAATAGGATGCGGTGGAAGGAGACTCGATATATGAGATGACCGGCTTTCCGCTCATACGGAAATTGGAGAGCGACTTGCGGATCTCCTGGAGCTGGGCGATGCCGCCGGATGCGCCGTCAGCCTTGATGTAGATATACTGGACTGTCGGGTCTTCGGCTGCCTTGTTGATGGCCTGAACGGCCTTCCAGAGGCCGATGCTCTCGATCATGGGGCCGCCTCCGGATACAAGGCTCATGACATCAGGGGAAGCCGGGGTCGCCTGCTCGGCGATCGATATCTTGGACATGTCCATGACAAGTACGCCGGACTTGGGCAGCACCGGGGAAGCGCTGCCGGCAGCGGCCATCGACGACACGAAACCTATGCCGAGGATGAAGGCGATGATGCCGGCGAGGAAAAGGCCGCAAATGACGGCCAGGACCATTTTGACGAATTCTTTCATTTTCGGAATTGTTTGATTGGGGCAAAAATAGGAAAAAACTGCGACTTAAATGCTATATTTGCATGATAAACCGATTGAAGCATGGCACAGAAACCATCCATACCCAAGGGGACACGCGACTTCGGCCAGCAGGAGATGGCCGAGCGCAACTATATATTCGACACAATACGCAGTGTTTTCAAGACTTACGGCTACGCCCAGATCGACACGCCAGCCATGGAGAACCTCTCCACCCTGCTCGGCAAGTACGGCGACGAGGGCGACAAGCTCCTCTTCCGTATCCTCAACTCCGGCGACGCATTCTCAGGCATCGACTATGAGAGTTTCCGGACCGAAGGAGACGCTTACAACAGCAAGGCGCTGTCCCTCAAGGTTTGCGAGAAAGGTCTGCGTTATGACCTGACCGTGCCTTTCGCACGCTTCGTGGTCCAGCACCAGAACGAAATATCGTTCCCCTTCAAACGCTATCAGATACAGCCCGTGTGGCGTGCCGACAGGCCCCAGAAGGGTCGCTACCGCGAGTTCTACCAGTGTGACGTCGACGTCATCGGCAGCAAGTCCCAGGTCAATGAACTGGAGCTCGTCCAGATCATCGACAGGGTTTTCAAACTGCTCGATGTCAGGGTTCTGATCAAGATCAACAACCGCAAGGTCCTTACCGGCCTCGCCGAGATCTGCGGTTTCCCCGACAAGGTAGTCGACATCACCGTGGCCATCGACAAGCTTGACAAGGTCGGGCTCGACGCCGTCAAGGAGGAGATGCTCGGCAAGGGCCTCACGCCGGAGGCGGTGGCCGTGCTCGAGCCTGTGCTCCTGCTTTCCGGCACCGATGCCGAAAAGATCGCCGCCATGCGCAAGCTGATGGGCGGCGGATCGGCATCGGGGACCGTTTCCGAGGCCGGCCTGAAGGGCCTGGACGAGCTCGAAGAACTCTTCGGACTGATCGATGCCGCCGGCATCGGCTCGGCCGTCGAGATAGACCTCTCGCTCGCCCGAGGCCTCAACTATTACACAGGGGCCATCTTTGAAGTCAAGGCACTGGATTTTGCCATCGGCAGCATCTGCGGCGGAGGCCGTTACGACAACCTCACCGGCATTTTCGGCCTTCCGGACATGTCCGGAGTGGGCGTCAGCTTCGGTGCTGACCGCATCTACGACGTGCTTAAGGGACTGGACAAGTTCCCAGCCGGGCTCAAGTCCGCCACGCGCGTGCTGTTCGCCAACATGGGCAGCAGCGAACTGCTGTACGTGCTGCCCGTCGCCCGCGCGCTCCGCGAGGCCGGTGTCTCCGTCGAAGTCTATCCCGACAGTGCCAAGCTCAAGAAGCAGTTCGACTATGCCGACCGCAAGTCCATCCCGTTCCTTTCCATCAACGGCGAGTCCGAGATGGCGGCCGGTACGGTCCAATTGAAAAACCTCGCTACAGGCGAACAGAAGGCCTTTTCCAAAGACGACACAGCCGCCATCCTGGCCTTCCTCGGCTGATTTTTCCGCCAAAGATTTGGACTTTCCAAAAATAGTCCTTACTTTTGCAGTCCAATACCGCGGGGTAGAGCAGTCGGTAGCTCGTCGGGCTCATAACCCGGAGGTCGCAGGTTCGAGTCCTGCCCCCGCTACTAAACGAAATCTTCGGCAGCCTTTCTTGGCTGCCTTTTTTCGTTTAGTAGCGGGGGCTTTGCCCCTTCCACCCCCGCCGCTACGCGGCTGCCCCCAGGGGCACGGGGGAAAGGATTCCCCCGCACGGCTGACGCCGTCCCCCTTCGGTCGGCCTTCGGCCTCCGAATGTAGTTCATTTCCGCTTTTGGCTATTCCTGCCATTCTTCTTATCTTCGCACTGATAAATCGTAATTCCCAGTTGAAATCCAAATAAAAGGCAAAATATTTTTGACTTTTTTATTTAGCGCGCTCTAAATCAAGCATTTGCAAAATGGTTGATTTGGAGCGTAACAATAACGAACCATCG
>Ga0256405_10000627_pt1 | contig 113402 bp, 96 predicted proteins | sample RumenRJG_02DNA_FD_189096 | JGI IMG/M metagenome (GOLD analysis project Ga0256405, IMG submission 189096) | Bovine rumen microbial communities from Lethbridge, Alberta, Canada - RJG_02 | ecosystem: Host-associated > Mammals > Digestive system > Stomach > Rumen | place: Canada: Alberta...
TCATCCTGAGCCAGGATCAAACTCTTCGTTGTATAAAAAATATCCTATGCCCAGAACAAGCAATTTATTGTGTACTAAATTAACGGGAACTTGTTACAATAATAGTCTATAACTACTATTTCCCAATCTTGTACTACATCTATTGTTTTCAATCTCTCAAAGATCACTCTTTTCAATCGGCTTGAACATCTCAAGCGTTGTGTCATTTCGTAGGCTCGTTTTCAGCAGAGCGCGAAATCGGCTGCAAAATTACTACTTTTCTACGACGTGACCAAATTTTTTTGCATTTTTTTTGAAAAAACTTTGTAAGTCACTGTAAATCAGTATCCGCAATTTTTGCTATTTCAAGGCTTTCGTCTTCCGACAGAGGGTGAAAAAAATAGAACCACAAACAACTTCGGGTCTATTTTAAGCACTCACTTGGAGCGGAAAAGGGAGGATATACACGCTATCTCTCTCAAAAGCGGGTACAAAGGTACTGCTTTTTTTTGAACTGACCAAATATTTTTGCACTTTTTTGTAAAAAAAGTCTGTAATATATTGATAATCAGCGTTCGCGTATTGTTGATATTTTGGCGAGATTTCGGAATAGGTAGCGAAACGGGATAAATTTGCCCATGAGAAGAACCGGATTTGCCTGAGGAAGGGAGGGAATTTGAGAATGGACGCTTGTACTTTCATTATAATATACGCAAAGCGTGCGTAATGCGCGCGTGCGATGGCGGTAAGGAACGCGAAAACCGGAGTTTTTCCAAAACAGAGACTGCGGCAGCCCAATAGCCCGATAATGGCCCTGTTATCTATCGTATATCTAACGTATATCTATCGTATATCTATCGTGTATCTATCGTGTATCTATCGTATATCTATCGTGTATCTATCGTATATCTATCGTATATCTATCGTGTTTAACCTGAAAATTGTCCGAAAATTGTCCAAAAAATTTGTATATTTGAAAAAAAAGCAGTACCTTTGCAGCGTAAACCCACAAACCCCATCATCAACCATGTTCATCATCGGCATTGCGGGCGGCACCGGCTCGGGTAAAACAACGGTGGTCAGAAAACTGATTGAACGCCTTCCCAAAGGCGAAGTGACCGTCATTCCTCTGGATTCGTACTACAACGACAGTTCGGATGTTCCAGCCGAAGAGCGTCAGAAAATCAATTTCGACCACCCGAACGCGTTCGAATGGACACTGCTGGAGCAACATCTCCGCGAGTTGAAAGCGGGTAAGGCAGTGGAGCAGCCGATATACGACTATATCACATCCAGCCGTCAGAAAGAGACGGTACATGTGGAACCGAGCGAAATCATCATTGTGGAAGGCATCCTGACACTTCACAACCCGGACCTACGCGAACAGATGGACTTGTGCGTGTTTGTTGACGCAGATGCCGATGACCGTCTGATACGCGTTATCCGCCGTGATATCGTGGAACGCGGCCGTACGGTGGATGCCGTGATTGAACGCTATCAGCGTGTGCTGAAACCGATGCACGAACAGTTCATCGAGCCGTGCAAACGCTATGCGCATGTGATTATCCCCCAAGGCGGTCACAACAATGCCGCTATCAACATGATGGCGAAATTCATCAAACAACAACTGAAAGACAACTAACCGCACGTGTTTTTCCAACTGCTTTGGACCTATCTGAAGATAGGCACTTTCACCCTGGGCGGCGGATATGCCATGTTACCACTGATTGAAAAAGAAGTGGTGGACCGTCATCAGTGGCTGGACGGGAAAGAGTTTCTGAACATGATGGCTCTGGCGCAGGCTGCTCCGGGACTGATTGCCATCAACTCGGCTATCTTTTTGGGTCACCGTCTGTATGGTTGGAAAGGCGTGATAGCCTGCGTGTTAGGCGCGGCATTGCCAAGCATTGTGATTATTCTGCTGATAGCCATGTTCTTTACGAATATCCGTGAGAACGCGACGGTAGAGGCAGTTTTCCGCGGCATCCGTCCCGCCGTAGTGGGTCTGATTGTCGCCACTGTGATACGCCTGGTACGCAAGATATAAACCGAACATCCTATTATGCTATACCTCCAACTCTTTCTCAGTTTTCTCAAAGTCGGGCTTTTAGGGTTCGGCGGCGGTATGGCTATCATATCGTTGATTCAAGAAGAGGTGATTTCGCACGGGTGGATGACACAAAACGAATATATCGACATCATCGCCATTTCGCAGGTGACTCCCGGTCCGATAGGGATAAACTGCGCGACCTATGTGGGTTATACGGCAGGCGGCATAGCGGGCAGCCTGATTGCCAGCACCGCCATCATCCTGCCGAGTCTGGTTATCATGCTGACAATCTGCTATATCTATGACAGGCTGAGCGAACGATGGAGCGAAAACAAAGTGTTTCAAGGCATTATGCGCGTGATACGCATACTGGTGGTGTTGCTAATTGCACATGCCGCATATACGCTGATTACTCCGGCATCGTTCATTGACTACAAGAGCTGGGTCATCTTTTTCACCGTGACCCTTCTGACCACGCTGCCGATGTTCGTCAAAAACAAGATGACCGATATAGCCGGTCATCCTATTCTGCTGATTATTCTCGCCGGCATAGCCGGATATGCCCTTTACAGCTAAATCAGATACGCTCCAGTTTGGCAAAGGTCATGAGCAAGGTTTTCTTGCCGGGTCCGTCGAACTGGATATCGATTTTGTCGTTGTCGTTCTCGCGATAGATACGCAGGATATTCCCTTCTCCGAAGACACGGTGCCTTACGCGGTCGCCAGGGAACAAGCCTCCGGTGCTGTCGGCCGTGAGTTCCGCCGTATCGCTTTTCGTCTTGCTGGAGTTGAGAGATACGAGTTTGCCGGTGCCCCTGAGCGATGCCGTGGCTTTGGCGTTCTGCTTGGCATCCAGCAAGGATGAGGTGGCAGCACGCGGCATGGCAGGTTTTTCCGCCGCACGCCCCTCCTGCAAGGAGACGAACTGGCCATCAATGTCATTCAAGAAGCGTGAGGGAGATGAGAAATTGACTGTACCGTTCTTAAAGCGCTGGCGCGCGTAACTCATGTGGCAATGCTTCATCGCACGGGTGATGGCCACATACAAAAGGCGGCGTTCCTCCTCAATCTCAGTGGGCGAAGTGCAGAACTGAGACGGGAAGAGGTTCTCTTCCATTCCGACAATATAGACTTCAGCAAACTCCAAGCCTTTGGCCGCATGAACGGTCATCAAGGTTACCCGCGGCGTGGTGTCGTCCAGTTTTTCGTCCTGATCGGTCAAAAGACTTACTTCCGACAAGAAATCCTGCACCGGCGTAAAGGATATGCCTTCTTCCGTGCGCTGGTCCACAAACTGATGGATACCTGCCAAGAGTTCGTCCAGATTCTCTTTGCGGTCCTGTCCTTCAGGCGTTTTGTCCATCTGTGCCGCCGCCATGACTCCCGACTCGCGCAACATGGTATCAGCCGCCGTGTAAGCGTTCTCTGTCTCTATCAGGTCGCAGAAACGGTGCATCATCTGTGCGAAGTCTTTCAGGCGCTTCATGGTTGTGACCGAGACCGGCAACTCCGCAGCCACGGGATTGCAGATGACATCGAACATCGAGATATTCTGTTTCACCGCACATTCGGCAATCTTGCGCAGCGTGGTGTCACCAATACCGCGTGACGGGTAATTTATCACGCGCAACAAAGCCTCATTGTCCCGCAAGTTAGACGCGAGACGCAGGTAGCAAATGGCGTCTTTTATCTCTTTACGTTGGTAGAAAGAGGTGCTACCGTAGATGCGGTACGGGATGCCCAGCCGGCGCAGTTCGTTCTCAAATCCGCGGGACTGCGCATTGGTGCGGTAGAGAATAGCGACTCCGTTGAGTTTGTCACCCTTGATACGCTTGATTTCCTGCGCCACAGACTGCGCTTCGTCACGGTCGGACATATAAGCACGGAGGCTGATTTTATCGCCCTTGTCGTTTTCGGAATAGACATCCTTGAATATTTGCCGTTCGTTGTGCTTGATAAGGGAATTGGCCGCCTGCACGATGATTTGGGTAGAGCGATAGTTGCGCTCCAGTTTGAAAAGTTTGGATGTCTTGTAATCCTGCTGGAAGCCCAATATATTGCGTATGTCCGCGCCACGGAAAGAGTAGATAGACTGCGCATCGTCACCCACCACACATACTTTGTTCTGCGGTTCCGCCAGCATTTTAACAAGGAGGTACTGCGCATAGTTCGTGTCCTGATACTCATCCACCAGCACATATTGGAAGATGTCCTGATAGTACTTGAGCGTTTCCTTGTTCTCTTGGAAGAGACGGCAGGCCTGCATGAGCAAGTCGTCGAAATCCATCGCATTTGCTGCCTTCAGCCGCAGCGTATAGAGTTGGTAGAGTTCCGCCATGTCATAGAGCCGGTCAAAGCGGTCGCGCTTGGTGCACTCCTGATTGGCGACATAGGCTTCGGGCGTCATCAGCATGTTTTTGGCAGCCGATATGCGCCCAAAGACGGTGGAGGGTTTGTATATTTTGTCGTCCAACTGGCGTTCGCGGACAAGCTGCTTGACGACAGACTGGCTATCCGCTGTGTCGTAGATAGAGAAATCCCTGGTGTAGCCGAGCTTTTCAGCTTCCTGACGCAGGATTTTGGCGCAGATGCTGTGGAATGTGCCCATCCAGAGGTAGCGCGCCTGCTCTTCTCCCACCAGATGGCGTATGCGCTCTTTCATTTCCCGTGCGGCTTTGTTGGTAAAGGTCAGCGCCAGAATATTGTTGGAGCGTATGCCATGCTCCAAGAGCCATGCGATTTTGTAGGTGAGTACGCGCGTTTTTCCGGAACCGGCTCCGGCAATAATGAGGGACGGTCCATCGTTGTAAAGGACGGCCTCTTTCTGGGAAGGATTTAAGTCAGTACGTATATCCATAGTATTCAGATAATCTCTTTTTTAGAAACTTTCGTGCAAAGATACTGCTTTTTTTTCGAATATGCAAATATTTGGCGATTTTTTCGGAATTTATCCCCTTACATGCGATTTACGAGCGACATACGGGACAGATAAGCTGACGATGAGCCGACGATAAGCTGACGATAAGTTTATCCTTTTTGCCCCTTTTCCCAATTCGCTGCAAAAGTAGTGGAAATTTTCATTTCCGGCTGCAAAGGTACAACATTTTTTTGAATTGTGCAAATACTCTCGCGTAATTTTACACGTTTTATTTGCATATTCCAAATTTTTGCAGTACCTTTGTGGCCGTTTTTGAAACTATGAAAGCGAACCGGTTTGTACAACACATATCAAAAGACCTTATCCAATGGATGCCGTTGGTGCAGTTTGACGGAGAAGTGAAGGTGGTGGACAAGGATTCTGAGATTGCCCCTGCCGTTGCCTATCTCCGCAAACAGAAAGTGCTGGGCGTGGATACGGAAGCCCGCCCGTCGTTCAAGCGAGGCGTGCATTATCCGACGGCACTGCTGCAGATAGCCACCGCCGACAGGTGCTATCTGTTCCGCCTGACACATATCGGTATGCCAGCAGAACTGACAGAGATATTCACATCGGCCGATATATGCAAAGTGGGATTGGCATTCAAAGACGACCTGACAGGCTTGAGACGACGTCGGGATTTCACGCCCCGTAACTGCGTGGACCTGCAACATATCGCCCGCCAATACGGTATTCTGGACTTGGGATTGCAAAAGATGTTCGCTATCTGTTTCGGCAAGAAAATATCCAAATCCCAGCAACTCACCAACTGGGAAAACGCCCAACTCACGCCCGAACAGGCACGTTATGCATCCACTGACGCATGGGCTACACTGCTGATTTACAATGAACTGATGGCCACCGAACCGCTAAGTCCGGAAGAAGCCAACAACCTTTATAGGGCCGAACTGGAACGACAATACGCCCACCAACAAGAAATGATTGCCGCCCGACAACAAACCACCCAAACCGTTAATTCCGTTACGCCATGACCACCATCCAACTCAAGCCCAACAAACAAGATTCCCTGCTCCGCTTTCATCCGTGGGTGTTCTCCGGTGCTATCCAAAAAATCGTTCTGGACAGGGACTATCCATACGCCGAGCCCCAAGAAGGCGAAGTGGTGAAAGTGGTTGATTTCAACGGAAAAATAATGGGTGTCGGGCATTATCAGATAGGGTCTATCGCGGTAAGGATGTTACTATTCGGGGCAGACAACCTTCCATCCTCCTTCTGGCACGACCGTATTGCACAGGCATACCGTATGCGGCGCACATTAGGGCTGATTTCATCAAACAACAACACCTATCGTCTGGTTCATGGAGAAGGTGATTTTCTGCCGGGTCTCATTGTGGACATCTACCGCAATACCGCAGTGGTGCAAGCGCATTCCATCGGTATGCACCTCGCACGACACCGGATTGTAGAAGCGGTGGCAAGCGTTGTGGAAGAAGTAGAGAACGTATATTACAAATCCGACGATACACTTCCGTTCAAAGCCCAAATAGAGGGCGAAAAGACGGGTTATCTCATTGGAAACGGTTCGGACGAGGAATTCTGGGCGACCGAAAACGGTTTGTCGTTCCGCATTGACTGGTTGCGCGGGCAAAAGACCGGTTTCTTCATTGACCAGCGTGAGAATCGCGCCATGGTGGAACATTATGCATCCGGCAAAGACGTGCTGAACATGTTCTGCTATACAGGCGGTTTCTCTGTGTATGCGCTGCGTGGCGGTGCCTGTTCGGTTCACTCAGTAGATGTGAGCGAAAAAGCCGTTGAACTGGTGCGAAAGAATGTGGAACACAACTTTCCCGACGATACGCGTCATACCGCCTTTGCCTCCGAAGCGTTCCGTTTCATGGAAGATATACGAGATAAATATGACCTTATCATCCTTGATCCGCCCGCCTTTGCCAAACATCGCGATGCCGTTCGTAACGCTTTGCGCGGCTACCAACGCCTCAACGCCAAAGCTATACGCGAAATACGTCCGGGTGGACTGCTGTTCACTTTCTCTTGCTCGCAAGCAGTGGATAAAGAACATTTCCGCCTTGCCGTTTTCTCCGCCGCAGCAGAAGTAGGGCGGAACGTGCGAATCCTGCACCAACTCCATCAACCCCAAGATCACCCTGTGAATATCTATCATCCGGAAGGAGAATACCTGAAAGGACTGGTGCTGCAAGTGGAATAAAGCCAAATGAACGAAAAAGAAACAATAGAGATAACCGGTGCACGCGTCCATAACCTGAAAAACGTGGATGTGAGTATTCCGCGCAATAAATTGACGGTGATAACCGGCTTGAGCGGTAGCGGCAAGTCATCGTTGGCATTTGACACCCTCTTTGCGGAAGGTCAGCGGCGGTATATGGAGACCTTTTCTTCGTATGCCCGCGGATACATCGGCACGATGCAACGCCCCGAAGTGGACAAGATAACGGGACTAAGTCCGGTGATATCCATTGACCAAAAGACCACCGGTCGCAACCCTCGTTCCACGGTTGGAACCATTACGGAAATATATGATTATCTGCGCCTTCTATACGCCCGCGCATCTACGGCTTATTCGTATCTCACCGGCGAAAAGATGGTGCATTTTACTGATGAACAGATTATCTCGCTCATTCACCAGACCTATGCAAATAAACGCATTCTCCTGATGGCTCCACTGGTGAACAACCGCAAAGGACATTACAAAGAACTGTTCGAAACCATCCGGCGCAAAGGATTTATGCGTGTCCGTGTGGACGGAGAAGTGCAGGAAATCCGCCAGAACATGAAACTGGACCGCTATCGCAACCACTCAATCGAAGTGGTAATAGACAGGCTGGTGGTAACCCAAGATAGTTCTGAAGAAGATACCAAACGTCTCCGTCGCTCCATTGACCAGGCCATGGAACAAGGCAACGGTATCGTGATGATTGCAGAGGCAGATGAAACCCAAGTTCGGTACTACAGCCGTAACCTGATGTGCCCATCCACCGGGCTGAGTTATCAGGATCCTGCCCCTCACTCTTTCTCATTCAACACCCCCAAAGGATGGTGCCCATGCTGCAAAGGATTGGGAAAAATCCATCCGTCCGATGCAAAAAACACCGATGAACTGGACGATATTATCCATAGCGACGACTGGATGCGAAGGCTGTTAGAATACTCGGCGCAACAAGAGGAAGACGAACAGGATATTTCCGATGAAATCGTATGCCCAGAATGCGGTGGACTGCGTTTGAATAAAGAAGCGCTCAGTTTCCGCGTAGCAGGCAAAAACATTGCCGAACTATCCGCGATGGATTTGACAGAACTGCTCCGTTTCATGGAAGGTCTGGACACCACTAACATGTCCACCAAAGAACTTCGCATAGCCGAGCCTATCCGCAAAGAAATCTGTTCGCGGCTGCGTTTCATGCTTTCCGTTGGACTTGGGTACCTCAGTCTTTCCCGTTCCTCAGACAGCCTGAGTGGCGGAGAAAGCCAACGTATACGCCTTGCCACGCAGATAGGTTCACGGCTGGTGAATGTGTTGTATATTCTGGACGAGCCAAGCATCGGACTTCATCAACGCGACAACCAACGACTGATAGACTCACTGAAAGAACTGCGCGATATGGGCAATTCGGTGATTGTCGTGGAACATGACGAACAAATCATGCGCCAAGCGGATTATATCGTTGACGTCGGCCCTTTGGCAGGGCGACTTGGTGGGCATGTTGTGTTTCAAGGTACACCCGAAGCGTTGCTGCAAAGCGACACCCTCACCGCCCGTTATCTGAACGGCAAAGAACAACCCTTCACACCGCCCGCACCGTTTGATGCAGAACAAGCGGAATGGCTGCAACTCAACGGATGTACAGGCAATAACCTCAAAGATGTGACCGTGCGTATCCCACTGGGGAAAATGGTGTGCGTAACCGGTGTCTCAGGTAGCGGGAAATCATCTTTGGTGACCCAAACCCTGCAACCGATACTGAGCCAACATTTCTACCGTTCGCTCAAAAAGCCGCTACCCTACAAAAGTATCGATGGAATCGAACATATCCAGAAAGTGGTAGCAGTGGACCAGTCTCCCATCGGCCGTACGCCACGAAGCAATCCCGCCACTTATACCAACGTCTTCACGGATATCCGCACCCTGTTTGCCCAATTGCCTGAATCCCGTATGCGGGCATGGGGCGCAGGGCGTTTCTCGTTCAATGCTAAAGGAGGACGATGCGAAGAATGTGCAGGCAATGGGTATAAGACACTCCGGATGAACTTCCTGCCCGATGTGTATGTGCCTTGTGAAGTATGTGGCGGCCAACGATACAACCGGCAAACTCTGGAGGTGCGGTACAAAGGAAAAAACATCTTCGACATTCTGGATATGACCGTCAATCAGGCAGTAGAGTTCTTCGAAAGCCAGCCGCAGATACTACGCAAAATAAAGACGATACAGGATGTCGGGCTCGGTTATATCAAGTTAGGACAAGCCTCCAATACTTTGAGTGGAGGTGAAAGCCAACGCATCAAATTGGCCACAGAGTTATCCCGCCCATCTTCGGGAAAGACTATGTATATCCTGGACGAACCCACCACGGGTTTGCACTTTGATGACATACGCATATTGCTCGGCGTACTGCGCCAACTGGTGGAACGCGGCAACACGGTACTGATTATAGAACACAATCTGGATGTTATCCGTGCAGCTGACTACCTGATTGATATGGGTCCTGAAGGCGGTAGGAACGGCGGGCAAGTGGTGGCCGTAGGAACAGCAGCCGACCTGAAGGCTGCCAAACAAAGTCTCACAGGTCGTTATCTCTGATATTCATCGTTCCATGGCCATATCTCCTATCTTCAGCCGACTCGCCCAATGGATATCTTCCGTCCTTTACCCTCGTCTCTGCCCGATATGCGGCGAACGAGTGGAAGGAGAGACAGACTACCATCGCCCGCGCTATATCTGCAAACATTGCATAGAGATGCTACCACGGACAGAACAAGCTGCAGAACGCGGCAATAGCACGGAAGACATCTTCCATCACCACCCACAGTTTGCCACCGGCGCTGCCTTTCTCTTCTACACAAAAGATGACACAATCAGAACGGTTGTACACACCTTCAAATACCGGCGTCAGCCGGAGATAGCATACCAGTTGGCACACACTGCCGCTACAGACTTTCTGCAATCGGATTTCTTCGATGAAATAGACTGTATCATACCTGTGCCTCTACATAAAAAGCGTTTTCGCTCACGGGGGTACAATCAGTCGGAATATATTGCACAGGCATTAAGTGACGTGACCGGCATCCCCATGGACACATCACACCTTACCCGCGAACGCAACAATCCACAACAGGCCCTCAAATCAGGAACAGAACGGAAACAGAATGTGGAAGGCATTTTTGCCGTCAATCATCCGGAAGAACTATACCGCAAACACATCCTATTGGTGGACGATGTTCTGACTACAGGAAGTACATTACTTTCGGCCATAACCACACTGGAAGTATGCAAAGGTGCCAAATTCAGCGTGTTTGTCTTGGCAAAAGCCCGATAAAAGATGCAAAAAGAAGATAAATTTGGATATTCCAAATATTTGTAGTAATTTTGCGGCGTCTAAACAAAAAGAACGATACAGACCTGTCTAATACAAACATATCATGGTATATCACTTTGATTATCTCATTATAGGCGGCGGTGTGGCCGGTATGAGTTTTGCACTCAAGGTGGCGCGTGCCCAAAAGTACAAAATAGCCATTTGCTGCAAAACGAATTTGGATGAAGCCAACACAACCAAAGCACAGGGCGGCATAGCCAGTGTGACCAATCTGCAGTTGGATGACTTCGACAAACATATTCATGACACTATGGTGGCCGGTGACTGGATCAGTGACCCTGCTGCCGTGGAGCAAGTGGTGAAAAACGCACCAAGCCAGATAGAAGAACTGGTGAACTGGGGTGTCAATTTCGACAAACAGGACAACGGTCATTACGATTTGCACCGTGAAGGCGGTCACTCGGAGTTCCGTATCTTGCACCATGCAGATGATACGGGTGCCGAAATTCAGCGGGGACTGATGGAGGCTGTGCGCCATAATCCGTATATAACGGTACTGGAGAACCATTTTGCCGTGGAAATCATCACCCAGCACCACTTGGGTATGCGTGTGACACATCATACGCCGGATATCGAGTGCTACGGAGCATACATCCTCAATCCGACCACCCAAAAGATTGACACGTTCCTCAGCCGTATTACTCTGATGGCAACCGGCGGTATCGGTGCGGTATATGCCACCACCACCAACCCTGACATCGCAACCGGAGACGGCATAGCGATGGTGCATCGTGCCAGAGGAATCATCAAGGACATGGAATTTGTCCAGTTCCACCCGACGGCTCTCTTCCACTCGGGAGAGACCCATCCCGCATATTTGATTACGGAAGCCATGCGAGGATACGGAGGTATATTGCGGCTTCCTTCCGGCGAGGAGTTCATGCAGAAATATGACGAACGCCAGAGTCTTGCTCCGCGCGATATTGTGGCGCGCGCCATTGATAACGAAATGAAGATACATGGCTTGGACCATGTATGCTTGGATGTGACGCACAAAGATGCGGAAGAAACAAAAAAACACTTCCCCAACATCTACCAAAAGTGCCTTTCCATCGGCATAGATATTACCAAAGAACTCATTCCTGTAGCTCCTTGCGCCCACTATATGTGCGGCGGAATCAAGGTCAATCTGGATGGCGAAAGCACCATCCACCGCTTGTATGCTGTCGGCGAGTGCAGTTGTACGGGGCTGCATGGCGGCAACCGGTTGGCAAGCAATTCTCTCATCGAGGCTGTTGTCTATGCGGATGCAGCGGCAAGGCACTCGTTGAGTGTGATTGAAAACTACGGTTTCAACGAGAAAATACCGTCATGGAACGATGAAGGCACCATGACCAATGAGGAAAAAGTACTTATCTCGCAAGATATGCGTGAAGTAGGACAAATCATGTCCACTTATGTAGGTATCGTCCGCAGTGATTTGCGTCTGCGCCGTGCATGGGAACGCCTGGATTTGCTGTACGAAGAGACGGAAGACCTCTTTAAGCGCGTTCGCCCGACAAGAGATATATGCGAATTGCGGAACATGATTAATGTGGGCTACCTTATCACGCGCCAGGCTATGGAACGCAAGGAAAGCCGGGGGTTGCACTATACCATTGACTATCCGAGAAAAGAATCGATTCGTCCTAAAGAAGTATGGTGATGCGCGGAATAACCCTACATAGCGTAGTGCCTGTCCGGGCAACGGCATCGGAAGCTGCAGAGCAACTGACCCAACTGCTCTTTGCAGAGACCTTTGATATCCTGCAGCAAGTTCCTCGTTGGACGGAGATTTGTTTGCACGCAGACGGACAAACAGGCTGGGTGGATACCAAGATGATTGTTCCGCTGACCGATGAAGAATTCTTGTCCCTGCCAAAGGCAGACGAGGCGCATCCGATAGCCAGAGTGGCTTATCCGATGGCGTATGCAGTAAGCACGGTCAACGGCCAGACCTTCCCCCTGACGGCTGGCACAACCCTACCCGACTACAAAGACGGCACCTTTTCCCTACTGGGCGCCACACTGCGCATAGACCCTGCCATGGTGGCGGAAAAGCCGTTCGTGCTCTCGCAGGAACAACTGATGAACGTCGTACGCTATTTCCTGAACATACCCTACCTATGGGGAGGAAAGAACGCGATGGGTATGGACTGCTCCGGATTTGTGCAAGTCATTTTTTCCCTCTTTGGCGCTTCCTTGCCACGCAATGCCTCGCAACAAGTGGAAAAAGGGCAATTGGTCAAGGCCCTTTCTCAAGCCCAAGCCGGTGACCTTGCGTTTTTTGACCATGCTGACTTGGACCCGACGCGCACGAACATATCGCATGTGGGGATTCTGCTGGACAGCGAACGGATTGTGCATTGTTCCGGACGGGTCAAAGTGGAGCGAATTGACCAACAGGGTATTTTCTCCAAAGAAGCCGCAGACAACGAACATCCCGACGGGCAATACACGCACCATCTGGCTTGTATCAAGCGGATACAACTATAACGTGGCACGAAACAGCAAGTGTATGTCCGTGTGAGTGGCTGACGGCAGTTTTTTCTCTTTCACCCAACTATTGGCATAAACGGTCTCACTGACGCGCAGATAGAGCGCCAGTTGCGGAATGATTTTCCAACGGAAGTTCAGGTACATCCGTCCGCCTTTGCCGTATAGACTATTGATCGAATAGGCATACAGCACATCGTTTTCGTACGGATACAAACGATTGTCCCACTGCGGGATATAGAAGCCTTGCACGCGCATTTGCAAGGTAATGGGAACCATAGCAAATGAATATCCCACATCCTGAAACAGCGATAGTCCGTAGGTCAGTTGGCGGGCAGCCGTTCGAACAAGACCCGCATCCGCTTCCGTCCGTAATTTCCAGCCTGCCTGACCGTAATCAAACTGATAACGAATATTCCACTGGTCTTTTTTTGCCTTTTGGCGGGAACGCAGTTTCAGGGTCATAGACCACACATCTTCAGGAAGATACGAAACTTCTGCTTGTGCATCATAGCCCCAGGAAGGCGAATACGGTATGCCATATTTGATACCTGAAAAGCGGAACACATCGCCATAAACGGCCAACCGCCAATGCGGTATGAGTTTGATATCCACACCCAGATACAGACCGTTTTCATCATTGATACGGGAGGTCTCGGAGTAGGCATAACCGAGCGTATTGTCAAAATGAGGCGAATAGTAACGATACAGCAGTATCAGTCCGAGGTCATGTATAGGATTGATACGCACACCGCCTGTCACCGCATAGCCCCATTTGCGGCGGTTCTGAGCAGTGGCGGCTTCGGCGAATATATCCACTATTCCCTGATTCCATCGGAAATTTACGCCACCTACGAACTGACGGATACCGCGAAAATAGTTCTGATTATAACGGGCATTCTCGTAATAATAGCGGAGCGTATCCGAATAGATGTTTTCCACGGCCGTAGCACCTATTTTCATCCGTTTGTAGCGATAGGACAGATTCAGACCTGCTATATGCCGGCGGAGGCTGTCATTCGTGCGGGTCAGACTGTACCAGGCCGCCACATCCAGACCACGATAGCACCAGGCTGTTCCTATCCCGTGCATACCGCTTCCGTCCACCGAACTGTATTTTTTCAACCCTTCCTGCACACTGCCCGCCGTAAGAACATAATTGCTTTTGCCCATATGAAACGGTGCCGCCGTCACCAGTCCTTGCCCGAACACAGCCTGAAAATTGCCCAACACAAGCCGTTTCATCGCACCGATATCCGACAGTTGGATATATCCGCCATACAGCAAACTACGCGCATCACCGCCCGTCGGACGGCGCAAAGTGGCACCAAACTGCACCTGATTGCGATAGTTGAAATTATAGCGGAACTGCCCGTAAACAGGGTCCGGCTGCCCGTCACGATGCGGGTCTTCGGCATACCGCACATCCGTTCGCAACAACAACTCATGTTTGGCATAGCGGAACACATCGGCGGCATATATCTTGTTATCCGGTGCCCGTGGCTTGATGCACACAAAAGGAAGCATGTTGCGTATCTCGTAGGGTTGCAGGTCGGAAATAAGCCGCAGTTCGGTGAGCGAATCCATCGGATGTTGCTCCACATACAGCAGGATATTATCAATCTGACGTTCGCTGAGAAAACGCAGCCGCCGTAATTCGGCATCCGACGTATGGTTAAGGTCTATCGGATTAGCGTGGATTTCCATGAGTTCATCGTACAAATCCTCATAGTTCACCGTCTCTGTCTCGGAGAGAAAATTATAGATATCGTCAATGATTTCTCCGGGCAGAAAAACCATGTTCAAAGAGGTCAATATGGACAAAAGTACATGCATTGGGCTGCAAAAGTACATAAAATATTGCATATATGCAAGAAAAAGTGTATCTTTGCAGCGTGAAACGGAAAGAACGACTGATATGGCTCCTCAAATGGCTGCTTTTGCTGACGGCTTATGCCTATCTTGCCTACCGGCTGGCCACCTATAGGGATTATCCCGCTTTGTGGCTGCAGCTCCGCGCAACGGATGTTTGGGGCTGGGGATGTCTGGCGGGCTGTTTGTTGCTGATGCCGCTGAACCTGTTGTTGGAAGCCCTCAAATGGCGCACCTTGCTTGCCGGTATATGCCCTTTGTCGGTAGCCGAGGCGCAACGACAGGTCTATTACGGCTTTGTTGGGGCGTTCGTCACGCCCTACCGCTTGGGCGATTATCCGGCCCGTGCCACACGACTGCCCGACCCCAACCGATGGAAAGAGGCCGTAGCGATGGGAATGTACGGCAGCATTGTTCTAACGCTGACCATCGTTCTGACGGGATGGATACCGGCTTTCTGTTTCTTTGCGGGTGAAGCGTCCGGAAACCTGCACCTGATGTCTGTCATCGTACTCGCAGTGGGATTGCCGATATGTTTACTACCCCTGCTGAAGCGATGGTTTCCGGCCTTGGGCACATTTTTCAAAGCCAATCTGTGGCTTGTGTTCCTTCAGTCGCTGGCAAGATATGGCGTTTTCTGCCTGCAGTTGTATCTCGTTTTACGCGTCTTCGGAGTGATTATCCCGCTCGAAGAAGTCTGGATGGCGATTCCTGTCTATTATCTCCTGGTCACGCTTACGCCTAACATGCCTGCAGCGGATGCCGGTATACGGGGCTGTTGGGCGATAATGGTCTTCGGGCGTTACACCGATTGTGAACCTTGTATCGTCTTTGCTGTCTTTGCACTTTGGATTATCAACGCGGTCCTTCCTCTTCTGGTCGGAACAACGCAACGCTAACCCCGCTCCTTTTTCCCATTGTTGTACGCGGATTATCCCATAATTTTCCCGCAATTCTCGGACAATTCTCGAATAACGATTAGGTTATTATTATGTTATTATTGGGTGATTATTGGGTTATTAGTAGGTTATTTAGCAGACGAAAAGCAGAGAAAACGCTAATTCCACATATATTTCCACAAAAAAATACAGATTTTTGCACAAATATTTGGTCAATCAAAAAAAAACAGTACCTTTGTACCCGGTTTCAAACAAACAAACCATTCTTAAATAACATCAAACCATGAAAAAACTATTCTTCTTGTTCGCGTTGATGGTCGCATCGCTCATCGGCGCACAAAGTGTTTTCGCGGCAAAAACAGTGTACACCTCGTACAAAAGTTCCACAAAAACGCTTACCTATTATTACGATGAAAAATTCGGGAACACCACCGAAAGACCCAATTCCGTGGCATACGACCCAAGTAGTTCAAAGCAACGTTGGGCCGATTATTACGACCAAGTGGAGAAAGTCGCGATTGATACATCGATGAAGAGCGCACCGCTCACTTCAATGAGCTATATGTTCTTTTCGGGTAACAGTGATCGGACCTTGTCTAACGTCACCTCCATCACCGGTTTGGATAACCTCAACACCGCCGACGTAACCAATATGACTGCCATGTTCGAGGGACTCAAAAGGTTGACATCACTGGATGTCAGCAATTTCAATACTGCAAAAGTAATCTATATGGGTCAAATGTTCGAAAACTGCTCTGCATTGACTTCGCTAAATCTCAGCAATTTCAATACATCCAACGTGATAATTATGAGCCAGATGTTCGAGCAATGCTCTGCATTGACTTCCTTGGATATAACGAAATTCTGCTTCGATAAAGTGACAAACACATCCTATATGTTTGGGTATTGCACCAATCTGACCACTATATATTGCAACAGCGATTGGAATGCAAGCACCAAACTGACCTCTTCAACAAACATGTTTATGGAAAGCCCCAAGCTCAAAGGAGGCTACAATACGGCGTACAATTCCTCAAAGATAGACAAAACCTATGCCCGTCCGGACAAAACCGGTCAAGCAGGATATTTCACGAAAAAAGCGGTCATTTACGCAGAGTTAAGCGGGGACGGAGCTACCTTGCACATTCAATACCGGAATGATATCGATCCGAAGTACATGTATTTGGACTGGAATGCAGATGGTACAGGCACAAACAATATGACCACAGAAGCAAAGGAGAAAATCACGGCAGTGGAGTTCCATTCAAATATGCAAAACGCTCGCCCCACAACATTCGCAAGATGGTTCTTCGAGTTGACAAACCTGACAACAATCACCAGCATCAATTACCTCAACACATCCGAGGCGACTTCGTTGTTCGGCATGTTCTCTACCTGTAGAAACTTGAGCGCGCTCAATGTATCTGGTTTCAACACCAAGAAAGTGACGAGCATGAAATCTATGTTCTACGCTTGTAATAAACTCTCCTCAATCAATGTGTCGTATTTCAACACCGAGAATGTGACCAACCTGAGTTATATGTTTGACGGTTGCTCCAAACTGACAGCGATAAATCTGTCTAATTTCAACACCAAGAAAGTGAGCACTATGAAGTATATGTTCTATAAGTGTACTTCGTTGACAAAACTGGATTTGTGCAACTTTGATATTACGAATCTGTCTAATACGGAATATATGTTCCAATATTGTTCCGCATTGGAAACCATCTGGTGCAATCAGGACTGGAGTGCAAGTGACAAAATAACCTATTCGAATTACATGTTCAGCGGTTGCACTTCCCTCAAAGGCGGTAAAAACACGACCTACAATTCCTCCAACGTTGACAAAACCTATGCTTGTGTAGACCACAGCACCAAGCAGCCTGGATACTTCACGGCGGATAAGGACGTATTTACGTTGAGAGATAATAATGTATTGTACTACTATTATTCGGATCAATTCAACTCGAACAACTCCTATATGGAAGAATATGACCCTATCGCCTATCCAGATAGGAACCGCTGGGCAAATTACGCTGGGTCTATTACCGAAGTTGTAATTGACGCATCGATGAAGGATGCACCGCTCACTTCGATGCGACGCATGTTCAATGGCGGAAATAATCGCTTGACAGCACTGACAAAAATCACCGGTCTGGAAAATCTGAACACCGCCATTGTGACGGATATGCGTTATTTGTTTGAAGGCTGTACCGCATTGACAACGCTGGATCTCACCTCCTTTGACATCTCCAATTTGATGTATACAACCTATATGTTCCGGGATTGTTCCAACTTGCAGACCATCAATTGCGATGATAACTGGAATGATAGCGAAAAGTTATTTACTTCGGAGAGCATGTTCGCTGGCTGTAACAAACTCAAAGGAGGAAATGGAACCGCCTTCAACTCTTCCCGTCTTAATAAGGTGTATGCCCGTCCGGACAAAGCAGGACAGGCTGGATATTTCACCAGTCAGAAAGCCTTGTTGGCGGATGCAAGAGCAGCACTGAAAGAAAGAATTGATGACATGCAGGCGTTGTATGACTTTGCCGCACAGTATGTGGATGAATCCGACTTGGCAACATTCAAAAATACTATCGATAGATTCAAAGAAACGTATAACAATCCCAATGCTGCATTGTCAGATGTGAAAAGTGCTGTCGGCGTTGCGGACATGATGTTGAGTTACACAATCGAACAAATCATTCCTGCAGGACAGAGCGCTTTGAAGGAGATGTTGGAGGATAAGTTGCCGCAGAATGCAGATGAAGCCGCCCGGAGGGTCGTCAAAGATGCCCAAGACAAAGTGGATGCACTGGCATGGGATGAGAATAAGACGGTGGCAGAGAACATTGCCATCCTCGAACCTGCTATCTTGAAGATTATTCAAGATGTGGATGAAGCCCTTGCTGTAACCGGCATAGAGGAAATAGAGACTGATAAGGTACAAGGCACCAAGTTCATCCATAACGGCCAACTCTACCTCCTCCGCAACGGCAAAATCTACACCCCCACCGGCACCGAAGTCAAATAACCCCTCGCCGTTAGGCTAAATATCAAGCTAAATCTACCCCAAGAGTCGGTAATCCTCAAAACAGATTACCGACTCTTTTAGTGGAGTATGGTTCAATAAACAGTAGACATGTTCATCATGAACAACAACAGCAAATTGCCGGAAAATCAAGTCGCCCTTTCACCATTATTACATCCGGTTTGGCCAAAAGGGCAAGAGGAACAGCGGGAAGAAGAGGCATCGGGACAGTCTGCACCTTTCTGGGGACATGTGCCGCCACAGTCGCAAGAACATGTTTTGCGACTTTCCCGACGGATATACCAAACGACGCCGACAACAGAAGCCGCAACTATCAAAATAACCGCTATCTCCTCTATATACATCATGGCACTACAGAAAAAGACCACCAATCTGATTAATAAGAAACGCCATACCCCACGCTAAAAGTAACGAATTGAACATAGAGAAACAAGCCCACCAAAAACCGGTTTCTTTTCGTAAGGTTTCGATGGTAGCAACACACGGAAAATACAGTAAGGTGAACACCAGAAACGCATACGCATTGACGGCAGTCAAACCGGAATTCTCAATGCCTCCTGTGAAGAGTATAGCAAACGTGGCAGCAATCGCTTCCTTTGCCGGAAGCCCCGTAATAAGGCATACCGACAACCGCCAATCAAACCCCAAAGGCTGCATAATAGGTTCGAGCCAATGACCAATGTTCGCCAACCAAGATTGGTCAATATGTTCCAAATCCTGTGCAGGGAAATACTGCAACGCCCAAATGATGACCGACGCAAACAATACGATGGTGGAAATCTTCTTTAAAAAATCGCTTATTCTCAACCATATATGCCTACTAACGAAACCGATAGACGGCAAGTGGAAATCCGGCAGTTCGTTGATACAATCGTCTTCAGGCGTTTTGAACGCAGGCAGTCGTTTCATCAATTTAGCAAAGAGGAAACTAAGTATAAGTCCCAACAGATAAAGGCTTCCCAGCACCCAAGCCCGATGGGAAGGAAAGAACGCATTGATGAAAAGAATATAGACCGGTAACCTTGCCGAACAACTCATGAAAGGAATCATAAGCATGGTGAGTGTGCGGTCCTTCGGGTTATGGATATCTTTAGCAGCGATGATGGCCGGCACATTGCAATCAAAGCCCATTAGCATCGGGACAAAAGAACGTCCGTGCAGTCCAACGCGGTGCATAAGGCTATCCATAAGGAATGAGACACGCGCCATATAACCGGTGTCCTCCATCACGCTAAGGAAGAAAAAGAGGATGATGATATTAGGTAACGCGGTCAGCAGACTTCCCACACCAAGAATGATACCTTCCGCCAGAAGCGACTGCATCCACCCCTCGTGCATGGTCTGCAAGCACACATCGTGCAACCACTGTATACCCATATCCAACCATTCACCCAATGGGTCCCCGATGGCAAACGTACACCAGAAAACAAACGCCAAAATACCTGCGAGAACGGGAAAACCTGTCCATGGTTTTATAAGCAGATGGTTGATACGTTCTTCCCAAGTATGCGTATCCTTCAAAGGGTGTGAGAGAACGGCTGCCAATACGCCTTCCATCCATGCGTGGTACGCTTCTGCCTCCTGCTGTTCCCATGCATGGAACACAGGATGCCCCTGCGGAGTGTTCTGGACGGCAGTAAGCAACATATCGATAACCTCCTGAATATGGTCGCCCGTAAGCGACGAAAGCGGCACCATCGGTACGCCTACCAATTCCTGCAGTTTGGGTATATCAAGGCGATGTCCCGTTTCAACAAGCAGATCGTAACGATTGATGACCAGTACTAGCGGATGGCTATGGTCAATAAAAGAAGGCGTTATCTCAAGTGATTCGCGCAGGTTGATGGCATCTACGACCTGAAGAACAACATCATGTTCCTCACGATCCATGTCCTCATGGCTGTGATGTTCATCGAAATGGATATCCACATCCCGTAATTTGGCCGCAGCGGCCGTGATGGCCTCAATGAAGGTGGACTTGCCACTTCCATGACTTCCTACAATGGCGACTTCAATATGTTTCTTCTCAGCTGACATTAGAGGGATTTAACGGTTCTTATACATATCATCGTAGTACTTTTCGTACTCACCGCTGGTGATATTGTCCATCCACTCCTGGTTATCCAGATACCAGCGTACGGTTTTTTCGATACCCTCTTCGAACTGCAGACTGGGCTCCCATCCAAGTTCGCGTTGCAGTTTTCGGGAATCGATGGCATATCGAAGGTCGTGTCCGGCACGGTCGGTGACATAAGTAATCAGGTCCATATCTTCCCCTTCTTTTCGTCCAAGGATACGGTCAACGGTGTTGATAACAACCTTGATAATATCAATATTCTTCCACTCGTTGAACCCGCCGATATTGTATGTTTCCGCCACTTTTCCTTTGTGGAAAATGAGGTCAATAGCTCGTGCATGATCTTCGACATACAGCCAGTCGCGCACATTCTCGCCTTTGCCATAGACAGGCAGCGGTTTACGGTGACGTATATTATTGATAAAGAGCGGAATGAGTTTTTCGGGGAACTGGTAGGGTCCGTAGTTGTTTGAGCAATTGGTAACGATGGTAGGCATCCCATAGGTGTCATGGAAAGCACGCACAAAATGGTCACTGCTTGCTTTTGCAGCAGAGTAGGGACTATGCGGATTGTATTTCAAATCCTCGGTGAAGAAGTTCTCACCATACGCGTGGTGATGGAGTGAAGATGAGGCCTTGGTGGTGAAAGGTGACTCAATGCCTTCAGGGTGAGTCAGTTCAAGGGCTCCATACACTTCATCGGTAGAGATGTGATAGAAGCGTTTGCCTTCATATTTTTCCGGCAACGTTTCCCAATAGAGTTTGGCAGCTTGTAGCATAGACAGCGTTCCTATGACATTGGTTTGAGCAAATGTGAATGGGTCTTTGATAGAGCGGTCGACATGGCTTTCCGCAGCCAAATGGATAACTCCTTCCACCCGTTCCTCCTGCATAAGGCGATAGATGGTCTCAAAATCACAAATATCGGCCTTCACGAAACGATAGTTGGGCTTGTTTTCAATATCTTTTAAATTCGCCAGATTGCCGGCGTATGTGAGTTTATCGACATTGATAATTCGGTAGTCAGGATACTTGTTTACGAAGAGTCTGACTACATGGCTTCCGATAAATCCGGCTCCGCCGGTGATGATGATACTTTTCATAAAGATTATGTATTTAATGTATAATTATTCAATAGTTGATGACATATTTTACTTGTTTGAAATGATAGGTTCTTTCCTGACCGTTTCGCATCCGAAGCATAAGTTCGCCACAATCGGTGACATCGGCTATCTGCGCTTCAAAACTTCGTTCAGTCGGTGCCGATTGGGGCATTGTGGGCGTAAGATTCACTTCGCGTTCTTCCCACAGATGAAAGCCCGTTCTTCGGTACAGGGAAGCCATGTAGGCACTTCGGATTTCCGAGATGGGTTGCTGTATGATTTCCGATAGGTTTTTCAGAAAAGCCTGCATGATTATTTCCGGTTCGTAAGTATGCCCAGTGAGCAAACAGAGTGATGTAGGATTGGGGGCATCCGAGACCCACCTTTGCTGGTTGACATTCAGTCCGATTCCGATGATTGATTGCTCAATATACCCTGCCTGGAGACTATTTTCAATGAGGATACCCGCCAACTTCCGGTCACCGACATAAAGGTCGTTGGGCCATTTGATACAAAGCAGAGAGCCTTGCCCTATAGCATCTGTACCTATCGTATCCAATACGGCTTGACGGAGAGCCACACACACCGCCATCGAAAGAACGAATTGTTTCTCTACGGCTATCTGCGGCCGAATGAGGCGCGTAGAGAAGAGGAGGTTCTTGCCTCGTTCACTCTCCCATCCGTTTCCCTGCTGCCCTCGTCCGGAGGTTTGGAAATCGGTGCGAACTGTGACATATTCAGGGTGTTGCCGCAGCAGGTCGTTGGTACTATTTGTTTCGGCGATATACATCCAGCAGGTATTGTGCGATAATAGGTTGTATGTTTTTTCCTTTGCAGGAAGCTCCGTTCACCATAACAGCAAAAGCCCATTGTTGTCCATTAGGCAGGTCGATATAGCCGGCAAAGTTTTTAGTTCCACCAATCGTTCCACTTTTGGCGTGTACATATCCCGCCAGTTCGGTGCCTGCCAGAAAACTGCGCAAAGTTCCCGATTTTCCGCTGACAGGTAGCGAAGCGAAGAAGATATCTTTATTAGGGCTATGCCACATGTATTCAAGCAGTTGCACTAACGATGCGGCACTGATGGCATCTTGTGGTGCCAATCCGCAGCCGTCTTTGATGGTTGCGGAAGTGAGGTCAACTCCTCTGTTTCGCCAGCAATTGCGAACAACCATCTCTGCATTATGGACGGAGCATGGTATGGCAATGCGGCTGCCAAGCTGACGATAAATACTTTCCGCAAAAAGGTTGATGCTATGCTGATTCGTACGAGCTACAATGTCTCCAAGCGGTTCCGAGAGATGTGTGTGTATGCGTGTGCGAGGCAGAAGATCGCTTTCGCTATGGTATGAGGCCTCCCGCTTAACCGAAATGCCTGCGTTGCGCAGCCGTTCAGTAAGATGTTGCGCTAGCAACAGTCCGGGATTTGGAAGGTCGCCTTTGATGCCGAATGTACCACGCTTACTAGGTACAGAGCCTGTCAGGTAACGTTGAGTGCTATACGGTAGACCATAAACGAATGCGCCATCCTCTTCCGTGTGTGTGCAACGGATATGGTTCTCCCATGTCATGCCTGGAACATCGGGCACCGTGTATGCCACACGAGCAATAGTGCCGGGTTGACCACTTTCCAGTACGATATTCATGGTGTTGTCCATATAGGAGATTGCGAATATGCCGGGTGCGTAGTAATTACCTGCATCTTCCAACAACCATCCGGGGTTGAAAGCATCACCATCGAAATAACTGAGATCGGCAATCACGCGGCCGTCAATTTTCTCAATTCCAGCTTTACGGACAGCCTCCGTCCATTGCCGAAAGAAACCTATTCCGTCTTTCTGGCTGCCCAAGGTCGGGTCGCCTTGCCCAATGATATACAGGTCTCCGTGCAGAGTAACCCCTTCAATATAGCCGCTATATTCCAGATAGGTGGGATATCGGTAATCCGATCCGAGCAGTTCCAATGCGGTGGCCGTAGTCAGAATTTTGATAACCGAAGCAGGAGGAATGACATTATGGCTGCGGTAGTCGGCAATTACCAGACCTGTTTGCACATTTTTGATGAGTATACCTATGTTGGCATACTTCGTCATCGGATTCTTCAAAAAGATATCCATATTCTCCTGTCCTGTGACCGTAAACACTTGACAAGCGATAAGAACCCATATAATCAATGTTTTGCGCATCCTTCTATTACGGCCTGACGAACCGCTTCCATTGCTTCGTTTTCTTCCTGATAATCTTTTAGGTTGATTGGTTTCCCTATGTGCATGTGGACAGGATGCCTGTGTACATACCTTGCTCCTTTAGGCATTACTTCGAGCAAGCCGGTCAGTGAAATAGGTACGACGGGCAGATTGAGCTGATGAGCGATATGAAATGCACCGCGTTTGAAGGGACCCACTTCTCCATTTTCGGAGCGTGTTCCCTCCGGAAAGATGACGGTGGATACTCCTCCTTGAAGGGCTTTTTCTGCAGCCAGAATGCTTTTGGCCCCCGAACGTATGTTCTTACGGTCAACAAAGATATGCCCTGCCGCCTTGCAGGCTGTTCCAACAAAGGGAATATAACGAATTTCTTTTTTTATCAGCCATTTGAATATATTGGGTAGCCATCCGTAAACGACAAACACATCGTAAGTGGACAGATGATTGGCGACAAACACATAGGACTGGTCGGGGCTGATATTTTCCAATCCATCCACACTGACAGGAAGAAACACCAAATGGCAGCAACTGCGGCACCAGAACGCTTGTATGGCATGCAACCAGCGTGTGTTCTTGCATGGGAAAAACAACATCGTTGTGACGGCAGTAAAAAGAGTCAGCAAGATGGATAGCGGGAAAGCTATCAGGTATTGATAAAGGATATAAAAGACTTGCATGGCTGTTCGTTGGTGTTGGTGGTTCTACAAAGCGGGATTATATTTCTGCATAAATCCGCGATAGAGAGCGCAGATACGGCGGATTTCATCCCAGGTTTCTTCGTTCAATTTCGTGCCGATTATTTCCACCACCCGACCGGCTGCTATCGTACCTATTTCTCCGCACTTTCGGATGTCGAATCCATCGCTCAATGCATGCAAAAAGCCTCCGGCATAAAGGTCACCGGCACCGGTAGAGTCGGTGCAAGAAGTAGTGATGGCACCGATATGGCACATAGAGGTTCCCTGTTGCACATAACTGCCTCGTTTGCCCACTTTGACAACGGCGATATCGCATTGTTGGGCTATTTTCTCTACAGACTCTTGCGGATTAAGGTGTGTGTAAGCAAAACTTTCGTCTTCATTGGCAAACACGATGTCTACGTATTTTTTTATCAGTTCTTTCAGGAAGAGATGATTCTCGTTGACGATATTATAGGAGGCGAGATCGAGCGACACCATACAACCGGACTCTTTTGCCAAACGGATGGCCTTTTCGATAAGTGCATTGTTTTGAACCATATAACCTTCAATATGGAAAATATCGTAACCTATGAAAGCTTCTTTCCGGATATCTTCTTCGGTCATTTCTGCTGCGGCTCCCAAATAGGTTGCAAATGTACGTTCGCCATCAGGCGTGATAAGCACAATACTGCATCCTGACATCTTACTGCTGCTCAATAACATAGCATGAACGCCGTTTTTACGGAGGTCTTCACGGTAGAATTCACCTATTTCATCATTTCCGACCTTGCCGATAAAGGCTGCTTTTCCTCCCAATTGGGCAATGGTGGTAATGGTGTTACTGGCACTTCCTCCTGCCACCATACGTTTGCGCACACTGGCAAAACGGTGCTGGATTTCTTCAGCCTGCTCCATGGTAATGAGGTTCATACTTCCTTTGGGAAACCCCAATTCCCGAAGATCATCTTCGGACACTTGCAGCAAGATGTCTGTCAAGGCATTGCCTAATCCTAATACTTTACGCATATCGTTTTTTACATTATTTAGCAGTCGTTATTCTTTTTTTTGATAGTAAAATGCATTTTTTTTCAAAAATATTTGGTCATATCAAAAAAAAGCAGTACTTTTGCAGCCGCAATTGAGAAACGGACGTTTCGGTGCATGCTTCCTTAGCTCAGTCGGTTAGAGCATCTGACTGTTAATCAGGGGGTCCTAGGTTCAAGTCCTAGAGGGAGCGCGCTTCTTTAAAGAACAAGCATTCAGGTGCTTGTTTTTTGTTTCTCAACCGTTCAATGTTCACTTACGCAATGAGGGCACAAAGGTACAGCATTTTTTTCGAATATACAAATATTTCTTCTTTTTTTTTCGGAATGGCAGGAACAGAAGGAGCCGTAACAAAATCATAACTCAAGATTCTGCTTCAGTTCAGTGGTAACAGGATGGGCTTCTCCATATAGTTTCCGCGCTATCTCCAGTGCCTCTTGCCAATACCTCTTTGCTTCTTCCTGTTGCTGACGAAAATAGCATACAGTCCCCATCGATTGAAGTAGTAACAACCTATCATGCTCTTCCTCCTGTGGAACAATCTTCAACCCCTTTTGTAAGCGTTGGTAAGCCGATTCATAGTTTTCTGTCGCTACATCTATTGCGGCTTGGTTGTTGAGCAATTGGGCATGTAACTTGAAGATTACCTTATCCGCCTCCGACTCACTTTCAATGGACGTATAAACCGTTTCTGCACGATTGAAATACATTTGTGCGGAGTCGGCATTTCCAAGGTAGTAGTGGATAACTCCGGTATTGGTCAGCCGTGCAGCTGTCAGTTGATGATTAGCACCATAAATTTGAGTATATAATGCCGTTGCTATTCTCTGTTCGGGCATTGCTTCATCATACCGCTCCAATCGGGAAAGGGCATACGCAATGTTATTATGTGCCTGTGCCGTACGAAGGGCATTGGTTCCTTCATTGGCTATCGCATAACGCAATGCACGGCGGTAGAGCACCAGAGCTTCCTCAAAACGCAAGGACATTTTGTCATAGAAATTACCCGCCTCCAACTGCCATTGGGCGTTGGTTGTATCCAGTTCTGCCCGTTTCAGCAAGTAGAATAGTGCCGAGTCGTTTTCAAAACGGCTGAGGTAAATGGCATACAAGTGATAATAATCGTTAGCCAATTCCTCGCGTTGTAAATCCGCCAGATGACGGACACGCTTCATTTTTTTCTCCCGTTCTTCCGGGTCACCTTTTGCCAAGATACGCTGTTGTGCCAGATCAAGATTGCCTTGTTCAATGGCCTGTTGAATAAGTCCATCCTCTTCCGTTAACCCTGTGTAGTCCGTACGTGCATAACGCTCTGCCATCTGCTCTATAAGAGGTTCAAAACGGTCATATTCATTTTCTAACTTGCTCAGTTGGGTCTCATACTCCTGATTGCTCAACGTTGCTTTTGCCAACTGCTCATTAAGGGCATTGAGTTGTTCTTCATAATACCGTTCAATATTCTCCCGTGCGGCTTGCTCAATGCGCTGTTTGTCCCGTTGTAGCTGTCTCCGACTAACCATGATAATCTCCAATGGAACGGCAGTAGAGAACGGTAACCTGCGTCCCACTAATTCCGGTTCACGCAATTCATATCCTCCTTTGTTAATTCCAGCAAGCGCATACGCCGTACCGTTTTTATATCCCGGCATCAGCACTTGAAAAGCACCTTGTTCATCAGTCATTACAGGGTTATACTCTCCCTGAATGCGTACTACGACGCCGGACAGATGCTGCGAAGGAGCATCGGGACGTGATACCGTGCGTACAACACCTGTCTGCGTTTGGGCAGACAAAGTTGACAGATGAAGGGCAAATGACGAAAAGAGCAGCAGAGCTGATAAGAGATATTGTTTCATAGCAGTATGATGTCATTACGTCCGCAAGGAGCGTGTAAGGTTGTTGACAGAGATGCATCAGCAGGGTCGGTAATGAAGTAACTCTTTTTCTGTTGTTCAAGCGGGATAAAGAGCGTGAAACGTCCTGCCGCATCTGTGGTAATGTCAAAGTTTTCCACCATAATACGTTTACTTGGTGCTATATTGCCATTGACAAGCACAACAGCACTGAGCGAACCATATACTTGCGGGTCACGTGCCAAAGGAAGACTGAGTATGTTGTTCAGCATTACTATGGTATCCAACGGCAAATAATCAGGTGCTTCCACATGCACTGCCACTTCCTGATTTTTCAGCCGTGCCGGCAAGTAACGGAAGAGTACCTCTTCATCAAACGAACAGATGGTATCCGTGCGTTCCTCATCCGGTAAGGTGAGGGTCACTACCGCATTATGCATAGGAGGTAACGCTTCTACGGCCGGTGAGGATTCATACAACATCACCCGACTATCAAACGGCTGGTTCATTATCCATACTGCAATCAGCGAGGCAAGTACAAGCAGGGCGCCTATTACAGAGAATATGGTGCGACGGATGATACGTCTCTTCTGGCGTTGCCAGATGCGGTCGAACGAGACATTCAGCATACGGCTTACCACCTGCATCACAGCCCGTTCCCGCTTCATATATGCACTGCCACTTCCTTCCTCGTGAATATTTACCCCCAGTATCTCACGATCTTGGTTAATATCATCCGAATGCGGGAAATGCTTGAGCAGAGACGGATTGTAACATTCAGTTGCAGGGTCGTTGCTATAAGGGCGGCCTTCCACGATAACAGGAATGATAAGGTCGCGCCGTCCCAATTCCACGAAAGTATCTATCTCCGCACCCACCCAAGGTGATTGGGCGGAACGAGGCGAACAGATGACGAGCAGGTACTTGGATTGTTCCAGTTTATTGCGCAACTCCGTCTTCAGTTCATTGGGCTGGATATCCGTGTGATAACGGAAACACGGCCGCAAACGCGACTTGGGCAAGTCGGTGTTCTCGTGCTGTATCGTGGTCGGCAGGCGATAGCCTTCTATCTTTTCCTGCAACCATTTCGCCCATTTTTCATCGGACGAACGATAACTTACGAACGCATAGTAGGTGTATTGTTGCTCCATAGTTGTACCATTACTTCATCTTTTCGAACCGACTCTTCTGTCAGTTCTTCAAACGGTTGGATATTCGGGTGCTCAAAATAGGGTTCGAGCCGTTCCATCTCTTTCCATTTTTCGGCTTCGGGCAAATGTTCTATGCGAATGCGTTCGGCCTTATCCATCGCTTTATATCCTAACAACAGCCTCTCTGTTATCCACCGCTGATGTTCCAAACGGGCACGATACTGCGGGTCAATATGCCGAAGCACCGAATGATAGTAGTTGGCGCTGTAGAGGTTAGAGAACTGCAATGTCAGTTTCAAATCATGCCAATGTTTGCGTTTGCGCTGCGGATTAAGTTGCGCAGCATTATCTTCGTATGCTTCATTCGCCTGTTGCGCCCATGCCAGACGACGGCGGAACGTTTTGTCATAGCAATCTTCACGCATACCAAATGGATAGATGTTCTTGAACCGTGTGAAATCCTTGGTCCATTCCGCCAAAGCGGCATTGGTGGATTGGTAAACAAGTATGGGGATTTGCCGACTCATGATACTATCGGGCAAATAAAGTGCCGTAGCAAGGTTCGAACGCGCATCTTCCGCACAAACAGCGATAGTCAGCATCTGTTCCTCGTCTTGGCTCCATTGTTCCAATAGTTCTCTTACCTCCGATGTCTCCGGACGAGCAGTAATGAACTGCCACTCAATGTCCAGAAAGTCATTATCCGGTTCCGGTGTATATGTATTCCTGATGCATTGTCTCTTATTGTCAATCATTTCCCAACGAATATGCGTGCGGTGAGCCAAACGGAAGAGCGAGGCATAGTGGCTACGCAGAAATTCGCTATGAATGTCCATTTGCGGGTCGATGAGGGTAATCCGTGTACGCAGCCGGCGGGTAATATAATTGGGATAATGCGCCACATGTGCGGCGGTGAATGCCAACGCATATGCCATCTGTGAGGCACCGAGTAAGACAAGATGAACATATTCTTTGTCATCTACCGAAGGTGAGGCGTGACGGTTAATGGGTGGATAGCCCTCACCGTTCACCAATACGCGTTGTGCCCAACTTTCCGGCATGTTCATCACCGTCAAATGCAATTGTGGCGGCAAGGGTTCGGTCTGCAATTGCAGGATACGAAGGGTACTCAGATGATGACAAAGGAAATAGCACTCTATCGTTTGTTTTCCTTCTGCCATCATGTTTTTGATGAGCGACAGACTGAGTATGTTCTTCGAATCGTGATCTTCCTCATCGGGTTCACCGATAATGAACACGCGTTGTGCTTTCTCTGCATAAACCGACAACAGTTGTTCCCGTTGCGTACGATGGCCGTAGAGCACCACCAACCTACGCCGAAGCGATGCGTCCTGCAATTGTGCCAACAGCCGTTTCCGCACTTCTTCCGCATCTTGTTCAGTCAGTACGACAATCGGTTGATGACTATGCGGGTCGCATTGACCGACAATGGTATCCACCAGCATTTCATCTGCGCCGAGGAACAATACATGATGATTAAACCGATAGCGCAGCAAACCACGGCTGAATGCCGTTGCACGGTTCTCCACGATATTGCTTAACAGCGAGATAAGAAGGCTGGAAACCAACACAAGGCCAATGAGGTTGACAATTACCTGATAGGCCAGATGATTCTCTCCGTGGTTGACAAACTCACCCGGTGCCAGAATCAGTTGGATGACCTGACCGATTGTGAACTGCAAACCGAAGGTGGCACTGATTATCCAGAAAAGACCCACCAGTACACTCACCACCAGAGCCATATACAAGATTTGTCGTCCTTGGCCCTGACTCAACAGGCGGTCTATGCGATAGAGGAAGTGATTCATCGGCGGAGCATGATTGTAGTGCGTGTTTTTCCATTATCCAGCACATAGATTCCTTCCGGCAGGGATTCAATAGAAGTCCCGACAGGACGGCCGAGGAGGTCATAAATATTCACTTCTCCGATCTGTTGTTCTTCTGCATCTTCCAAGCCTGTTGTTTGTCCCGCAACCAATGTTTCGAACGAACCGCTCTTCACCAATTGCGCATTCACGGAACCATTCTGCGTGATTACTTCACGTGTGAACGAATAGCTTGTAGATGCCTGCAGGTTGCTAACCTGAACCTCCACGTCTTTATTCGGTGCTTTACCGCTACCGGGCTTGATGGAAATGGTCAGTGTCATACCACCGTTGCCGTCATCGCCTTGCGGGGCACGGCGAGGCGCGTAATCAATTATACTCCAGTCCACCAGTCCTCTTGCTACCGTTGCGGGAATATCGATTGATGCGGTACACTCCGGACAATTGTTATCGTAAACGGTCAGTCGGTAAGCGGCTGCATTCTCCAGCGGAAGCCATGAGAGCGTGATGGAGTTATCTGTCACTTGCGCTGTATCCACCGTACGATCGGTGATACGATTGAACACATATCCCCAGATGGGGTCATTGCGATAGAGGTCAATCGCCCGTACGATTTGTCCGTTATATTCAAACGTACTATCCGGTACATAAAGCACCGTAGAATCCGAGAACATAGCCGCCCATCTCATGAACGCTTCCGTGAGAGGCATATCTTCGGTGATGATAGCGGGAGGCACTATCGGACCGTCTTGCGGATTGCCCAACGCGAACTTCCAAAGGTGTGCATTGGCGGGAAGTGCCCCTATATGGATCGAATCCAAAGGATGGTTCTGCTGTGTGAATTGGATGCTAGTCAAGTCGGTCAATGCCTCAAACACATCTCTACCGATATAGCTGATATTATCTCCTATCACTATCTCTTTCACAGCATCCTCAAAGGTATCCCATGGGAACATTTCTCCGTCTTTCCGCTCAAGAACAAGAGGTGGTTCTTCTTCATTTGCGCCGGAGATGGTCATTGCGACTTCCTGTGACGATTCGGAAACATGGATATCCCAGGAAAGACCTTCCACCATTGCGTTCGCTACTACAAACACCAGCGGTTGGGGATAGGTCATCGAGGCTTCCAGTCGCTTGTAGGCAAGCAAAGAGTTGCTGTCCGGCACGATGATAATATGTATGTTTCGGGTAGGCTCGTAGGAAACAGGGTCTTCTGCCACATACAGCACGCCGTAGGCAAAGCTTGGCGGGTTCGGACTTTCCATTTCAAGAGTGGTCAGGTTCTCGCAGCCCCAGAAAGCACCTGAACCGATGGAAGTGACGGAAGACGGTATCTTCACGCTCTTCAGGTTGCTCATATCATAAAAAGCCTGCGTGCCTATGTTGCGCAGATTGGTCAAATCAAGCTTGCGTATCATTCCTGACCACGCGTTCCACGGGGAAGGATTAGGAATGCAATAGCCTGCCTCTTCGTATCCGCCATCAGCGGTGTTGGTTCCGTTACACTCATCCGCATTCGGATAGTTGAAGTCGGGCATTTTGCACTGATCGCCATCCAACGTGGAAAAAGGCGCACCCGGGTCTACACGGAAAGATAAGGTATAATCGTTGTCAATGCTCCAGAACAGGTAACCGCCGATATCGTCCACCATTGCACCACACCGACCGGAGGTCAACTCATTCATTGCATCTTTCACCGTAATGGTAAACTGAAAGGTATCCGGCTGCTGATTTCCGCCAATCAATGGAGAGATGACAGAGATGACAGATGTACCCTCTTTGGCACCAAAGTAAGAGTTGTAATAGCCGGAATTCACTTTCACCACATCCGTATCGCTAGAAATCTGATCGGGATTATCCGACAACAATAACCAGTCCTTTTCAAATTCCCCGTAAACACTCCTCTGCAAATCACTATCCCAATGGCTGTCTATGCTGCAACGGTTGAGGTAGTACAAAGCGATATTGCTTTCTACATTGTCATACACCATCATCGTGATATTGCGTATAACATCCGGATTGGGACCGGAATTGTCATTCAATCCCGGCAATACCTGTGTACCGGATACAAAGAAGGTGATATTGTACGTCGTCACTTTCGAAAAGTACACAGCCCCACGCTCATCCATAATGGTATCCACGCTATGAAGTGTGAGCATGGTAGAACCGGTTTGTACACAATAGCCGTTCTCTATTTCTACTTCATTACTCTGCATAGGTTCGTTCCAACCTTTGCTGACTATTTCCAGTTCCACAATAATATCTCCTTCCAGCGAAGGGGGTAGTTCGCGGTATTGGAAACGGGTGGGCAGTTGGGGGAACACTTCATGGAAATTGAATTGGTCGCCCAAACGGAATGTGGCCTCAAGCGGGACGGTAACTTCGGTGAAGTCATCTGTTTTCCAGCTGTCCGGAATTTCGGGTTTGTCTGCGAACAGAGGAAGAGTTACGATGGCGGTCAGCAAGACTGCCGTGATGCGAGTAAAGAAATAGCAGTTTTTCATATATATAGTTAAATAGTTTTCACCAAACACGCTGCAAAATTACAACAAATATTGCACATACGCAAATATTTGGGCATTTTTTTGCATTTTTGTCTTGTTCTTTTCAGTTCCTAATGGAGTGCGTGATATATGCCCGCTCTGCGACTGTTCGGTCCAATCTCGGTCCATCTTCGGTCCGTTTTCGGTATCAAATTTTTCTTATTGGGGTATGTTTTACATATACCCCTCCATATATAAGGCAGAAAAAGGGGCAAATCTATCACCTGAAATGCAACTTTTTTTCAAAAAAGTGCATTTTTTCTGTAGCCACTCTCGCAATATTTTCCGGCAGAGGTTGCGCTGACCTTGCGCAGAGGTGGGGCGGCTTTCAGGAAATTCCCGCGACCATCACGGGACCATCTGCCGAGAACTGACCGACATAGTTAGATTAAGGATATGTTATATTGACGCAGCCAATGAATGAATATCGGGTCGGAGAAATAAATGTTTTTCCCTTCTATTTCTATCAATTCTTTCTTTTGTAGTGCTTTCTTAATAGTTGCAATATTTGCAGAACTTCCCAATTCAAATTCTTCTATTACTTCTTTACGATAGATATCTATAGTTTTTCCGCTCATAATAGCACGAATGAAACGCAATTGGTAAGAGGAAAGTGAATTGATTTGTTCCATGAATAAGGAATGGCTCTGAAGCAATAAATCTTGCTTTGCTTCTGCCATTATTCCCTCATTGACTTCGTTTTCTGTACGTGCCCAGACAAGCCAACTCAGTTGCTGCACGTAGGAAGAATTTCCATCTACATATGTATAGATATCATCTACAAATCGTGTATCTATATGTTTACCGTTTTGTTCAAAACGACTCTGGATATACTCATACCAATATTCAAGAGGAATTCGTTCTAAAAACAGCATATCGCCAAATTTATAGAACGGGTAACTTCGTTTACCGAACATATTCATCAACAAGTGTCGTTTGCTACCATACAGACAATAGGAAACGGAATGTTGATGCTGCCATACAGAACGCAGTTTCTTTTGAAAAGTAATGGAATTGCTCAATTCGCCTATTTGTTGAAACTCATCAATACAAATTATTAAATGGATTTCTTTTTCTTTAGCAATCCTTTCCGGTAAAGTCAGTACTTCTTCTCCATAATCTGGCATTACGCTTTTTAGACTGAATGAGACAGGGTTCATTGGATCAGTAGACATTGTAACGACAGGAACAAGCGAACTGAGAAAACGTTTAGTATTTTCGAGCCATTCTTCTGTACGTGTAGCTGTCTGCCTAATAATTTCCGTAGCAAACATGCGATAGAAATCTTCTTGTGTTCTTACAGAAAAGATATCCATTCGCACAATACGAATCTGCTGATTTTCTTTCATCAACTCCGCCACTTTATTGACCAAAGAGGTTTTTCCCCATCTACGTGGTGATACAATAATTGTGTTGAGTCCATTTTCAAAATTAAGCAATAGTCGTTTGGTCTCTTTTTCGCGGTCAGTAAAATACATTTTTTCCGCAGCTATTCCATAAATAAATGGCGTTTTCATAGGCTAAATATTTAAAATTCGCTGCAAAGGTACATAAAAAAAATGAAAGTAACAAATAAATTAGTAATAAATTTGTTACTAATAAGTTTATTACTTACATAAAGTGCTATAATTGTGGGAATTGGTAAATATAACTACAAAGATAAAGAACTACTTTTAGGATGTATGTAAATGAAGTTTTAACGAAGATTAAGGTTTTATATTATATGTTGCTTTGGAGTTCTTAACAATAATAATTGGCTGCCAGATAATTAGTCGGCAGCCAATTAATTATATAAAGACGAATTTAATCTTCCTCTTCTACTTGGTCAACGATTACTTCGTCAACTTTTAGAGAACTTCCTACAGGAACCATAAATCCCATGCAGGGTTCGGTGAGTTCACAATCTCCTTTGAATATTTGAATACCGTTTATCTCAATAATAGCCGTATTACGACTTTTAGTAATAACAAACTCCATGGGATAATCTTTAGGATTTTTAACTTTGCCTGGTAATACATCGTTATAAACCTGCCCATCTTCTCCCTTAACATTCCGACTTGCAGACATGTCAGACCAATTTTTTGTTTTGAAGATATTGAGTATCCAATTTGAGCCATTCATCATCAAAGCGTATGTATCAAATTGTCCAGTACTTTCTTCATCGTCCAAACATTGTTTGCTGGTGTTAAATAAAATCACATACTGATCTTTGTAGAAGTTAGGAACAATGCATTTTATGGTCAGTTTATAGTTGTCTTTTGCTCGCATGGGAATCCGTGCAAAAGTTTTGGCCATATTTTGATAATCAGAGGCATGTTTGTATTCCTTTTTTGCGGTTATGAGCATATAACCGTCCTCAAAAGTTATACTTTGATATTTGTCAGCACTTTCTATCCATTTCCATTTGTTATCATCCATTTTATCCATTTTCAGACTAGCAAATGATGGAAGAACAACACAGAATGCAAGTGCGAATAATAAACAAATCTTTTTCATATGAATATATCATTAGTTGTTTGATCCAATGGATGTTTGCAGATCATTCAGCACATCGTAGAATTTGCGTAATACGCGAGGGAATTTAACAAAACATTGTTCACCCCCACAATTTGGATCTTCGTTCAGTTCAGATGATACACGGATTTTGTAAGAAAGGTCTCCTTCATCATCGCCTCCTACTACGATGCGGACTTCCAAACGTGTACGTACGGTTTGCCCACTTTCAAAGTGAGTATCTCTCCATGCCGTTTTTATCCATCCGGCTGCTTTGTCACGAACCTCGACATTTTCGAAATTATCCATTGCAACACCCATAAGGCGACGCCATACGATATCTTCTGTCATGCCTTTTTTGCACGTAATAGTCATCCATTTGTTGGCAATATCTACACCATCGCTACTTCCGAGTGATTGTGTAAGCGCCTCATCCTCATACAAACGATAATCGAGAGTTTCTTTAGGATTGTCTTTTAATAATTTTACGACTTTTTGCATGTATCCAGGTGCTGTGAATTTGAGCATGACAAAATCTGTGTGTCTGTCAAATGTAATGGTATAAGAGCCATTTCCAACTTCACTACCATTCACATAGATAGTGGCATTTTCAGGTATTACGTGGATTGTTTTAGTGTTTTTTCGAGCAAACATTACCATACTACTTACAATGGCAAGTGCAATTAAAAGAATCTTTTTCATAAGATATTGAGATAGTTTTCGTTTTGCCTACTCTTGTTTGGGATTTTCGGCATTCTCCCGGTCCGTTTGTAAATTGGAATGCACAAAAAAGTGGACCAAACTTTTAATCCACCTTCTGAGGTATCGCCAAACACCGTTGCAGTTGAATTATAGGCAAAGTCCACACATGGGTATGTGAACGCTAGCTTAAAATTCTCAACTGCAAAATTTTGGCGAATTTTCAGAAGGTGAGAATAAAGCAGACGCTTTATTGTATTGTGCAAGTCGTTACGCTTTTATTTTACCATAGGCAATTGTTTTTTAGTTATTTATAAAGTCCGTAAATTACACATTTGTGTTTGACGGATTAAAATTCGGGTGCAAAGGTAGTGCTTTTTTTTGATATATGCAAATAAATCCGCTTTTTTTTGCGGATTTATTGTTGAACTAGTGAGACTAGTGTTATAGTTAGATTAGTAGGAATAGGTCAGGATAGGTAAGACTATGATGGACTATGGGATTTCCGGCCTTTGGCAGGCTTTCCTCTGCTTTTCGTCCGCTAAATAACCTACTAATAACCCAATAATCACCCAATAATCACCCAATAATAACCTAATAATAGCCTATTTCTTATACGATTTTTCACACTTTTATTTGCATATATCAAAAACTTGTTGTATCTTTGCCGCCGATTTTGTGAGAGACAATATTATATATAACAAAATATTATGAAAATCAAACACATCTATTTCTTTGCAGCAGCCATGATGCTGACTGCCTGCGGTATAGACATGCCTCAGTCCGTACCTACCTCGTATCAAACGATGACCATCAGTAAAAGTAATGTCACCCTGCCACTGAAATACAGTGCCACCCTGACAGGTACATCGGACGTAACCATCAAACCCCAAGTAAGCGGTCAACTGATGGAAGTGTGCGTGAAAGAAGGTCAGCAAGTGAACAAAGGCGATGTACTATTCCGCATCGACAGCCGTAACGCTGCATTGGAACTGGAAGCCGCAGAAGCCAATCTGCTTGCCGCACAAGCCAGAGAAAGCAGTGCCAAACTGGAGTTCGAAAGCAACCAGAACCTATACGAAAAGGGCATTGTAAGCCATTATATGCTTGAGAACTCGGAAAACACTTACCGCCAGGCTCAAGCCGCAGCCGCACAAGCCAAAGCATCGGCTGACCGTGCCCGCGTGAACCTCAGTTTCTGCACCATCACCGCCCCTGTGGCCGGAATCATCGGTTCGGTGCCCGTGTTTGCAGGTGACCAGGTATCTCCTGCCACCTACATGACAATGGTCAGCGGCAATGCAAAGATGTATGCCGAATTCTCGGTTAACGAGAGTATATTGGAAGACCGTGACAATTCGAGCGAAGACCAATCCTTAGACGCCTTTCCGGACATCACTTTCCTATTTAAGAGCGGCAAGGAATATTCCCAGAAAGGCCGTTTGACGAGTATCACGGGAACGGTGGACCGCGCGACCGGTACGATAGCCTGCAAAGCCACTTTCCCCAACCCTGACGGCATCCTTTATTCGGGCATCCAAGGTACAGTAGTTATTCCCATCCCTCTGGAAGATATGATGGTTGTGCCGCAGAACGCCGTTGTACGTCTGCAAGACAAGTCGCTGGTATATAAAGTAGGTGCAGACAGCTGCGCCCACAGTGCGATTGTTACGACATTCAATATCAGCAGCGAACGTGACCTGATTATCACATCGGGTCTGGAAGTAGGCGATGTAATCGTGACAGAAGGAGCAAACAATGTGCAGGAAGGCCAGCAAGTGCTTTTCCCTGAAGCAGCAAACTAATCCATAGGAACTATGAAAGGTAACATATTCATTTCCAAACATGTAATGGCATGTGCAATCGCCATCGTGATTACACTGGTGGGATTTATCTGCCTGAAGACTCTGTCCGTTGAACAGTATCCGAACATAGCTCCTCCGAGCGTGCGCGTTTCCACCACTTATACGGGTGCAGATGCCAATACTGTCATGAAATCCGTTATCCAGCCTTTGGAAGAGCAGATTAACGGTGTACAAGACATGACCTATATGACATCTACCGCCAGTGCAACGGGTGAAGCGTCCATCATGGTCTATTTCAAACAAGGTACAGACCCCGATATGGCTGCCGTGAACGTCCAGAACCGCGTGACACAGGCTTCGGCTTTGCTGCCGGCAGATGTGACAAAGGTGGGTGTGACCGTAGCCAAAATGCAAAGCAGTATTTTGCAGATTGCAGGTCTGAAATCGACCGATGGCAAATATGACGATAACTTCATTGCCAACTATATCGACATCAACGTTAAACCCCGTTTGATGCGTATCACAGGTGTGGGTGAGGTTCAGAACCTTGGTAATACCTACGCACTGCGCGTATGGCTCAAACCGGATGTGATGGCGCAATACGGCCTGATGCCGAATGATATCGCCATGGCTATCAGTATGCAGAGTTTCGTATCGCCTGTCGGTACGCTCGGCCAGCAATCCGAAAACGCGTATCAATATCCGATGGAGTATAAAGGTACGCTCAAATCCATTGAGGAATTCAACAACATCGTTCTGCGTACAGGCGAAGGCGGCCGAGTGCTCTATCTGCGCGATGTGGCGGATATAGAAATAGGTGCAGTCAGCTACTCGATGACATCGTCTGTGGACGGTATGCCCGGTGTGTTCTATATCATCAACCAGGCTCCCGGAGCGAATGCTACAGAAGTCAATGAGAATATCGACAAACTGTACGAGCAACTCACTCCTACATTGCCTGCAGGATTGGAGTTCGTGGTGCTTGAGACATCCAACGACTTCCTTTATGCCGCTATGTATAATGTTATCGAGACGCTTGTCATAGCTATCTTGCTCGTTATCATTGTGGTGTATTTCTTCCTGCAGAACTTTAAGGCCACCCTCATCCCATCCATCTCTATCATCGTATCGCTGATGGGTACATTCGCAGTGGTTATGGTCGCAGGGTTCTCCCTAAACATATTGACCCTTTTTGCGCTGGTACTCGCCATTGGTACAGTCGTCGATGATGCGATAGTGGTGGTGGAAGCGGTAATGGGTAAGATGGAGAACGGAGTAACCGATGCCGTTCAAGCCACACGCGAAGCCATGAGCGAAGTATCCACCGCCGTTATTTCCTGTACGCTGGTATTTATGGCAGTGTTTATTCCTGTGACCTTCATGCCCGGTACATCCGGTTCGTTCTTTACGCAATTCGGTATAACCATCGCATCGTCAGTGGGTCTGTCGTGTGTTTGCGCTTTGGTGCTTTGTCCGGCTCTGTGCGCCCTGATGATGCGTGCCGATGATTCAAAAGAGACACGCAAAGGTTTGAACTACTATACCAAGAAAGCCTATGAATCAGCCTATAACGCCATCTTGGGCAAGTATAAGAAATCGGTAAACCTGTTTATCAAACGTCCGTGGGTATCTGGCGCACTGTTCGTACTGACCGCTGTACTGCTGATATTGCTTATGCGTGCATTGCCTTCCGATCTCGTACCGCAAGAAGACCAAGGTGTTATTCTTTGTGAAGTACGCGCGCCTGAGGGTGCCACCCTGCATGAGACGGGCGAAATCATGAAACAAGTGGAGGAGAAAATCAAAGCCATCCCTGAAATGGAGAGCTATGCCATCACCAGTGGTTACGGTATGATTTCTCAAGCGGGTACGAGTTTCGCTACCGCTATCATCCGTTTGAAGAACTGGGAGGAACGTCCGGGATTTGCCCATTACATCGAGATGATCCGATACCGTTTCTATTTCGATTGCCTGAGCATCAAGAATGCGGTGGTACTGCCTTTCCAGATGCCGCAGATACCGGGTTACGGTTCATCCAACAGCATTGACCTTCAGGTACAAGACATGAGCGATGGTGATATGACCGAGTTCAGCCGGTATGTCGATAACTTCCTCGCCAAACTGCGCGAACGGCCGGAAATAGCCTCTGCTCAATCCACTTATTCGGAGCGCTACCCCAAGTATCGCGTCAGCGTTGATCCCGTACAATGTGACCGCGCAGGCATAACGGCACAAGCAGTTCTCACCACCCTCGGTTCGTACTGCGGAGGTTCGTATGTAGGAAACTTCAACCAGTTCGGTAAAGTCTATCGTATCATGCTCGGCGCATCTCCTGAATACCGCCTTGACCCTTCATCGCTTAACAATATGTATATCAGGGTGTCTAACGGTAAGATGTCACCTCTCTCACAGTTCGTTACCCTTGAGGAGATAGTAGGCTCGGCTTCACTTAATCGTTTCAACCTCTACCAGTCCATTTCCTGCTATGTTGATGCGGCTGCAGGCTACTCGGAAGGACAGGCGCACCAAGTTATCAAAGAGGTGTTCAAAGAGGTTATGCCAAGCCATCTGACATATGAATACGGCTCAATGTCACGAGAGATTGAAGAGACCTCTAATAGTAATATGACTGTACTTATCTACGCCATCTGCGTGATACTAATTTACTTAATCCTCGGTTCTCTCTACAACTCGTGGTTTACCCCATTCGCCGTTCTTCTGTCCGTACCATTCGGTTTGATGGGTTCGTTCCTCTTCTCATGGATAGGAAACCTCTTCCATCTTCCCGGTATGAATAACAATATCTACCTCCAGACCGGTGTTATCATGCTTATCGGTTTGCTTGCCAAGACGGCCATCCTTATCACGGAGTTTGCCTCCGAACGCCGTGCGCAAGGTATGTCCATCCGCGATGCAGCCCTGGAGGCGTGTCACGAACGTCTGCGTCCTATTTTAATGACAGTAGTAACGATGATTGTAGGTATGCTACCGCTTGTATTCTCAGGCGGCGCCGGTGCGAACGGAAACCGCGCTCTAGCACTTGGTGTGGTAGGCGGTATGACTATCGGTACTATTGCACTGCTTTTTGTGGTGCCGGCATTCTTTATTGTATTCCAGACTTTGCATGAAAAAGTGTATGGCAGTCCGATAGAGAAGAAAAATGAACAGTAAAAGCGAAAGGAGACCATTATGAAATTTCCCATTTTCCGTTTTCAATTGTCAATTGTGCTTGCCTGCCTTGTTCTTTCAAGTTGCGGCGTTTACAAGAAATATAAACCCCAGACCGAAGCACCGGACAATTTGTTCGGTCAAACGGCCAACGACCCGTCATCTTCCATTGCAGAGATTTCCTGGCGCGAGTTCTTCAGCGACCCGCTGTTGCAACAACTGATTGACACGGCACTGGTTCGTAACACCGATGTACAATCCGCCCGTTTGACGGTGGAAAAAGCCCAAGCGGCACTGAAAGCTGCAAAATTAGCATACCTGCCCTCACTCACACTTGCCCCATCGGGAAACGTAGCAGGAAGTATGAGTAGCAAGGGCGACGTAAGTTCCGCCACATGGACATACAATATTCCGCTGCAATTGGATTGGAATATAGGTATATCGGGCTCTGTAACCGTCAACAAACGTAAATCGAAAGCCGTACTGGAACAAGCCAAAGCGCAACGTGATGCCATGCAGGCAAACATCATCTCCACCGTGGCGCAACAATACTATATGTTACTGCTGCTTGACAGACAGTTGGAGATTTTGTTACTCACAGACAGCCTTTGGGATGTGTCACTGGAAACGCAACGGGCTCTATGGGAGAACGGAAAGTCTTATTCCACGGCAGTTAACCAAATGGAGTCATCCAATCTGAAAGTAAAAACACAGATTATTGACACGCGCCGCAGTATTCAACAAGTGGAGAATTCCCTCTGCAAGCTATTGGCTATCACGCCACAACATATTGCACGCAATACGTGGGGTGACTATGTACTGCCTGAACGCATCGGTACAGGCATACCGGCGGCACTATTGGAAAACAGGCCGGATATACGTATGGCAAATCATGTGTTGGAAGAGGCATTCTATAACACAGCCGCAGCGCGTGCCGCATTCTATCCCTCGCTTTCGTTGCAGGGATTACTGGGATGGACAAATAATCTCGGCAATATCATAGTGGATCCGGGTGCACTGATTATGCAGGCAACCGCCTCCCTTGTGCAACCTATATTCGCACGAGGCAAACTGATGGCCGGACTGAAAATAGCCAAGTTTAACCAAGAAGATATGCTCAACCGATATATCCAAACTGTCATCAATGCCGGAAACCAAGTGAATGAGGCATTGGCAGACTGTCAGGCTGTACGGGAGAAAGATGTTTATTTCAAACGCCAAGTGGAAGTGCTCCAAGATGCTTACACCGGCACACACGAATTGATGGATAACGGTAAGGCCAGTTATCTTGAAGTGCTCACTGCACAAGAGTCGCTTCTCTCTGCACAACTGAACGAAGCATCTAATCTCTACAATGGTTCGCAATCCCTTATTGCACTTTATATTGCATTAGGAGGAGCCACTAAATAATCAAAAAAATGCACTACCTCTTGCATATATCGGAAAAAAATACTATCTTTGCAGCCGATTTCGATTCAATAGTAAAAAACTAATATAAAACATACAAATATGGCACTTCCATTTATGACAGCCGAAGAGGCTGCACGTTTAGTCAAAGACGGAGACGTAGTCGGCATGGGTGGATTCACTCCCGCAGGTGCTCCTAAAGATGTACCCACTGCTATCGCCAACATGGCGGAAGCTCTTCATGCAGAGGGAAAACCATTCAAAATAGGTATTTATACCGGCGCAAGTACGGGTGACAGTTGCGATGGTGCTTTGGCACGAGCACATGCCATTTCTTTCCGTACTCCCTATCAGTCCAATAAAGACCTCAGAACAGAACTGAACAACCAGCAGGCACATTACTATGATATGCATCTGAGTGAATTGGCACAGAACCTGCGCTATGGTTTCCTGCCTCGTCCGACGGTGGCTATCATCGAAGCATGTCAAGTGACGGAGAACGGAGAGATTGTTCCGACAGCCGGTGTGGGTATTGCACCTACTATCGCCCGCATGGCAGACAGAATTATTGTAGAACTGAATGCCGCCATGCCTGAAACAATGCGCGGTATGCACGATATCTACGAACCCGCTGACCCACCTGTTCGCCGCGAGATTCCTGTCTATACTCCCTCTGACCGTATCGGAACAGACTGTATCAAAGTCAATCCGGAGAAGATTGTGGCTGTGGTTCGCACCAACCGTCCCAACGAAGTGGGTAAGTTTACCCCCATTGACGAAGTGACCGCCAAGATTGGTGCCAATGTAGCCTCTTTTCTGGAGAAAGAATTGCTCGAAGGACGTATCCCGTCTTCTTTCCTCCCCATCCAGTCGGGTGTAGGTAACGTAGCCAATGCCGTACTTGGCGAACTTGGAGAAAACAAACATATCCCTCCGTTCGAAATGTACACCGAAGTGATTCAAGACAGCGTTATCGGACTGATGAAAGAAGGACGTATCAAGTTTGCCAGCGGATGTTCCCTGACCATCGGAGCCGATAAACTGCAAGATATTATTGACCACATGGATTTCTTCCGTGACAAGATTGTACTTCGTCCGCAGGAAATTTCCAACAACCCGGAAGTGGCGCGCCGTATGGGACTAATTACCATCAATACTGCACTGGAAGCAGACATCTACGGTAATATCAACTCTACCCACGTGTGCGGTACGAAGATGATGAACGGTATTGGAGGTAGCGGAGACTTCACACGCAATGCATACATTTCCATTTACACCACTCCTTCCACCGCAAAAGGAGGAGCTATTTCGAGCATCGTTCCCATGGTTAGCCACGTAGATCACTCGGAACATAGTGTAAAAGTACTGATTACCGAACATGGTATAGCTGACCTTCGCGGAAAGAGTCCTGTACAGCGTGCACAGGAAATTATCAACAACTGCGTAGATCCCGCTTATCGTCCTATGATGCAAGAATACCTTTCCAAAACAAAACTGGCACATACCCAGCATAATCTCGGATTGGCATTCGCTATGCATGAGGAATTCCTTAAAAGCGGAGATATGCGCAATACAAAATTCTAACATCTAATACTATCTATTATGACACTGAACGAATATAATTTTGCCGGCAAAAAGGCAATCGTCCGCGTAGATTTCAATACTCCGCTGGATGAGAACGGACATATTACCGATGACACCCGTATACGCGGTGCACTTCCTACCCTGAAGAAAATTCTAAACGATGGAGGTGCCATCATTCTTATGAGCCACATGGGTAAACCTAAAGGTAAAGTGGTTGCCAAGTACAGCCTCAGCCAGATTGTAGATGCTGTATCAGAAGCACTGGGCGTAAAAGTACAGTTTGTAAATGACTGCATGAAAGCACAGGCAGAGGCCGCAGCATTGAAAGCCGGTGAAGTGCTCATGTTGGAAAATCTCCGATTCTATCCAGAAGAGGAAGGCAAACCTGTAGGCATTGAGAAAGAAGACCCTTCTTATGAAGAAGCTAAAAAAGCGATGAAAGCCAGCCAAAAAGAGTTCGCCAAAACACTTGCTTCTTATGCCGATTGCTATGTGAACGATGCATTTGGTACCGCACACCGCAAACATGCTTCTACAGCGGTTATTGCAGACTATTTCGATGCAGACAACAAGATGCTCGGCCTCTTGATGGAAAAAGAAGTAGAAGCTGTTAACAATGTTCTGAATAATATCCGCCGTCCTTTTACCGCTATCATGGGTGGCAGTAAAGTCAGCACTAAAATAGGCATCATTGAGAACCTGATGAACAAGGTGGATAACCTCATTCTCTGCGGTGGTATGACATATACCTTCATGAAAGCACAAGGAGGAGAAATAGGAAGTTCTATCTGCGAAGACGATAAATTGGAATTAGCACGTGAAATCATAGCAGAAGCCAAGGCAAAAGGCGTTAACCTCGTGCTTGCTTGCGATTCTGTGATAGCCGATAATTTTTCCAATGATGCCAAAACCGATATAGCACCCAGTAACGCTATCCCAACCGGATGGCAAGGTATGGATGCCGGTCCTGAAAGCCGAAAAGCATTTGCAGAGGCTATCCGTGATGCAAAGACGATTCTTTGGAACGGTCCTGCAGGTGTATTCGAATTTGATAACTTCGCAGCAGGATCGAAAGCCGTAGCAGAAGCCATTGCTGAGGCAACAACCAATGGGGCATACAGCCTTATCGGCGGAGGAGATAGTGTAGCGTGTGTCAATAAGTTCGGTATGGCAGATAAGGTAAGCTATATATCTACCGGTGGAGGCGCCCTTTTAGAAGCAATTGAAGGAAAAATCCTGCCGGGTATAGCAGCCATCAAAGGTGAATAATAATACAGAAAAAATATATATTTTATGGACATAGTAGGAAAAATTATTCAAGTGCTTCCTGTACAAGAAGGCATAAGCAAGACCGGTAATCCATGGAAAGTACAGTCTTATGTACTTGAAACGCAGGAACAGTACCCCAGAAAAGTATGCTTTGAGATATTCGGCGAAGACAGAATAAAGAACAATCCCTGCAATATAGACGATGTAGTTACCGTATCGTTTGATATTGAGAGTCGTGAGTTTAATGGTCGCTGGTACACCAGTATTCGAGCTTGGAGAGTACAACAAGGTGCCGTAAATACTGAAAATGCGCCCATGGCACCTACTGCAGAGGTTGTAACACCTATGCCTAATACCACAGGTAATATACAGACTTTTGACTCTGTAGCAGGCACAGCTGATGACAGTTCTGACCTTCCTTTCTAAACCGTGCGTTTTTTAAAGTACATCATACCCATTACTCTTCTTGTGGGTACCGCCATTTTATGCGGCATCCGTTGGAAGGCTTGGTTTAATAATCCGCCTGAAGCACCTTGGAATCAAGATACTATATCTTACCATTTCTACACGTTTGGTGAAGATTCAGTACCGGGTTTTGTTAAGCAATCCAACGGAATATACAAAGATACCATACAATCAGATACATTCCGTCTGTTATTGCTTGGTGATGTACATAATGGTATAGATAGCCTGCAGTATCGAAATATGTATTTGAGGCATAAGCCACTGGACTGCTACGCGCAGGTAGGAGACTTTATGGAGCGTTGCTATTTTTGTTACTACCAGTTGTTAGTGCGCGAACTGATACATACAGGATTTGATTCTATTCCTATATTGGCAGTACCTGGAAATCACGAATATATGAAAGGTATTGTGCGCCACTTACCGGAAATGTGGACGGAGTGGTTCTCTAATCCATTGAATGGTCCCGACCGTTTCAAAGGAAGCACTTATTATGTTGATTTCCAAAATCTGCGCTTTATCGTTATTGATACAAATGGTCTACAACGCCTTTCTGACTATACAACAGTACTAACATGGCTTAATCGCACACTATGTGAAGCAGGTAGCCGTTATACCGTAGTAATGATGCATCATCCTGTATTATCAGGAGCAGTGGGCAGACAAAATATGGTTATTAAAGTTGCATTCTATGATGCCTTAAATAAAGCGGATATCGTTTTTTCCGGCCATGATCATAACTATACGAGACGTTTACCTTTCATAGGTACTAATAGTGCAAAAAAGTTCTATCTTAGTAAAGTAAATCATAAGGATACCCGAATCTGTTCCGGAAAACAATTATATAATGTGCTTACTCTTTGTAACGACACACTTACGATAGAAACTTTTTTAATGGATTCGGGCGAAAAATATGATGAAATACAAGTGATTCATCATACTAATAATGAACGGCAGTATATTGATAATTGGTCCGGTAAAAAGGAAATTATAGAGTTACCTGAAAAATACGAAAAGCGGCATAATATAAAAGTAAGTAAATTTTACCGTCGCCGCAACCTTCGTATGGCGAAAGATACTATATTGTAATTACTTTCAGTAATTCGCTTGTTTTCATATCCGACAATTCTTCTATCGGTTCTCCACCATATCCCAATAATTCGGAAAGATTACGTAGAAACATATCTGGTATATATTCTATGCTATCTTCCATATCAAGTTGCTTTATCCAATACTGCAATCGTTCATATACAGGTATATCTTGCATCGGATGTTGAAGTGTCTTATATAATGCTTCTGCCATAAAAAGGGCAATACATTGCCTTCTAACATCTGTTTTTAATCGTATAGGGATATATACCAAATCCACTGTTTTTATACTGTCCAAGGGCTTATTATGCCCGTTTGAGGTGGTTATTTCCACTATAGATAGTGGAGAAAAGAAAGAAAACTTCTGTTTTCCATACAACAGACATTGTATTCTGCCTGTTTCACGCGTATAAAGATGAACAATAAACGATGTATCCTTATATTTCTGTATGGAAAGTACAATAGCCTCCGTCTTCATCGGAAATATATATCAATATATACAATTATTTAATTAAATCTCTATGTTTATATTATTCCGTTGAAAGCGTAGAAAACTTATATAAACAATTGATAATTTCTCCCTTATATAAAATTTATTTTGTAGGTGAAATTTTAGGGGCAGTAGATAAGTATAGATTATTTACAATTATCAACTATTACCATTATAAATGTTGATAACTTTGTTTATAACCACTTCTTCAGCCTGAAAATCAGTAGTACAAACAATGTGAATACCACCATCAGACCTATTGAGAATAGGTATCCGTGTGTCCAATGCAGTTCAGGCATAAAGTCAAAGTTCATTCCGTACATACTTGCAATTAGAGTCGGAGGTAGGAATATCACATTTACCACGGTAAATATCTTGATAATCTTGTTTTGCTCGATATTTACAAGACCCAAGAAAGTATCCTGCAGATAATCCAGACGGTCAAAACCAAATCGGGTGTAATCAAACAGAGAATTTATATCCTTGATAATCATCGTGAGGCGCGGTTGTAGTTCGGCCGGAAATAAATCACACTTAAGGAAGTTGCTTATCACACGTTGCTTATCCATAATATTTTGACGGATAATGGTGATTTTTTCTTGCAAGTCCTTAATCTGTATCAGCACTTCTTCATCAACATGATCAGTGGCATTGATTTCTGTAGAAAGTTTGGTGATAAGGTCTGTCGTATCCTCAATCAAGTCGGCATCTTTTTCCACACGGGTTTCCATAAGAGATACCAAAACATGGTAGCCACTTGGAAAACTACGGGCATTCACGAACATCTTCTTTACCATTTCGTTGAAACTGCCTAAATCAGCATCACGCGTGGTTACGAGTATATTGTTCTTTACAATGAAGTTCACCGGCTCAATGGAAAAATCTTCTTTCAGAAAGTTGGAGTTGGCAACAATTGAATCATCCGTTTGAATATAACGGCTTGACATCTCAATTTCTTCCATCTCTTCGTCTTCCTGGATATCAATTTTCAGGAAGCCTTCCAATGTATCCTCTGTCTTATCGCTTACGTCCAGCAAGTCAATCCAGATAATATCATGTTTATCCAGTTGCTTGAGGGCGCTCAGTGTTTTAGCGATTTTGATTTTCTCGTTATCTTTATAGAATATTTTCAGTTCTGACATTGTTGCAAAAGTTTAGTAAGTTCTACAAATTCTTCAACTCCAAGCTGTTCGGGGCGCATCTTAAATATATTCTCTTCCAGGATAGGGTTACCTTTTCCTGCCAGCTGTTGAAGAGAATTGCGCATCTGCTTTCGTCGCTGATTAAAGGCTGTCTTCACAATGGTTCGGAACAGGTTTTCGTCACAATCAAGGTGTGTCCGGCTGTTTCTTGTCATGCGAATGACAGCCGATTTGACCTTGGGGGGAGGAGCGAAAACATATTCGTCAACCGTAAAAAGATATTCTATATCGTAATATGCCTGTAGTAATACGCTCAATATTCCGTATGCTTTATGACCGGGTTGGGATGCCAACCGTTCGGCCACTTCTTTCTGAATCATTCCGCTGCATACAGGGATACGGTCACGGTAGTCAAGCACCTTGAAAAATATCTGGCTGGATATGTTGTACGGATAGTTTCCTATTACCGAGAAAGTTCCTTCCGGATATATTTGATTCAGATTAAGTTTAAGGAAATCACTTTCTATCAGCCTCAGTCTCCTCCAATCGGGCACATCATTCGGATGAAGCACACTTTGTGCCTTCATGTGGTTCAAATATTCTACTGACTCACGGTCTAACTCAACGGCCGTAAGCGAGATTTTAGGATTTTGAAGTAAATATTGGGTAAGAACACCCATACCCGGTCCTATTTCCAAAACAGAACCTTCCGTAAGGGTTTCAGCAATTCTCCGGGCGATACTCAGGTCCTTCAAGAAGTGCTGCCCCAATGATTTCTTGGCGCGTACTTGTTGCATTTTCAGGGTGATAATCGTCCATAAATGATTTACAAATTAAATTTATTGCCGTTTTACTTGCGTGAATCGGATTTTTTGTGTACCTTTGCACGCTATTTCAGAGAAAGAACAATAGGCTCTACTCCAAAATCGGCTGCAAAGGTACTCCTTTTTTTTGAAATGACCAAATAAATATGCAAAAAATAGCACAATTTATAGCAAAAGGCATAGATTTTCTCTATTTTCCTTTCTCTAATCTGTTTCCAAAGCAGTTATTTCGCTATGGCGTTTGCGGTGGAGCGAATATGGTGTTGGATTGGATTTTGTATTTCTTGGTCTATAATTTTATAGTGGGGCATCAGTTGGTTTACCTTCCGCCTGTTTCATGGGGATGGGAAGGGTCTGGTTTGTGCCTTACGCCGCATATTGCATCGTTTTGTATGGTCTTTCCTGTCACTTTATGGACGGGTTTTTGGCTCAATCGCCACGTCACTTTCCAACAGTCCTCTTTGCGTGGAAGAAAGCAATTGGTACGTTATACATTGGTAGTGCTTTTGAATTTGGCGGTCAACTATTTTGGTTTGAAATTATGTGTTGAGCATTGGGGTTGGTATCCTACTCCGAGCAAGATGGCAATTACCATACTTACGGTTATAATCAGTTTCTTTGCCCAGAAGTACTACTCTTTCCGAATGGCAAAAGAAATTCGGTCGTAAAAACTCCTTTGTCTTATACTGAAATAGGTTTCCTAATTTGTTCATTGGATAATCGGTTTGGTTTTGCCCCGTTTCTGGTCAAATCTTCGGTATTATCATTTTTTGTCCGTTGTATTTTCTATTGGAAATACTTTCTTTTCTTGTCTTTTTTTCGAACATTTTTCGGTCTATTCTCAGGTTAAACACGATAGATACACGTTAGATACACGATAGATATACGTTAGATATACGATAGATACACGATAGATACACGATAGATACACGATAGATACACGATAGATATACGTTAGATATACGATAGATAACAGGGACATCATCGGTCCACAACGCCGATTCTCCATATATTTTTACCCCTCAAACGCATTTTTTTCCTAAAACATTTGTACATCTTTAAAAAAAGCACTACCTTTGCAGTCGGAATTGAGAATTCCCGTCACTCACTGACGTTAAACAGGAGGACAGTGCGCAAGCGTGCGCCAAATGAATATAAATAGCATATCTATTATTTCGCGTTTAGCCAAGAGCCTCGGAAACTTATTGGAAATAGAACACGACTTAGATAGTTAGTTGTCTCGTGGAGATAACTTTACGGATTAAATAATGATGCTACCATAGTGTAGTTTCTTATAATCCGTAGAGGTTTCCATCCGAGGCCGCCTCGCTAAATGCGGTAAGAGGCTACACTTTTCTTATTGCATTGCGATTGATAGTTATGCACAAAACAAACTATCAATCTATGGCAAGAGAAGATTTTAATACTGCCAAAAGAAACAAGAACGATGAGTTCTATACCAAATTGGACGATATTGCCAAAGAACTCAAGTATTACAAGCAATACTTTAAAGACAAAGTAGTGCTTTGTAATTGTGACGATCCCTATGAAAGTAATTTCTTTAAGTACTTTGCGCTTAATTTTAATCAATTAGGGCTGAAGAAACTCATAGCGACTTGTTATGATGGTTCTCCTATTGCTGGAGATGAACTTCCCTTGTTGTTTGAAATCGAAGAAACCGAGCCCCAAAAGATAGCATACAAAGTAGAAATCACCGAAGTTCAGGATTATAATAACGATGGCGCCGTAAATATGGCAGATGTCCAATGGCTCATTCAGAACGATAAGAATGCACTTTCTCTGCTCAAAGGAAACGGCTCTTTTGATAGTCCCGAATGTATTGAACTTCTAAAAGAAGCCGATATTGTAGTTACGAATCCTCCTTTCTCTTTGTTCCGAGAGTATCTTGCTATTCTAAACAAGTATAATAAACAATTTCTAATAATCGGGAATACCAATGCATTGACGTATAAAGAAACGTTTCGTATGTTCCAACAGGACAAAATCCGCACAGGTTATACAAACTTCAACGTAGGTATGTTCTTCCAAGTACCGGATAATTGGGAGAAATATCATCATCTTGAAAATGGGAAAAAGATAGCACGTGTATCTACTTCCTGTTGGTTTACCAGTTTACCAGTAACCAAACATAACGAAGAAATAATATTATACAAAAAATATTCTCCAGAAGAGTATCCTTATTATGATAATTATGATGCAATAAATGTGGATAGAGTAACTGATATTCCCAGTGATTTCAATGGAATAATGGGAGTGCCTATTACATTTATGGATAAATTTAATCCTGAGCAATTTGAGATTCTTGGAGCGACTCAAAGAGAATGCCATGATGCTATTCCTGATACAAGAAAATATGATGAATATTGGGAATGTAAACCTGATGGCACAAGAACTGGGTCTTCTGGCGGAAAAACAAACGAAAATGGTAACCTATTAAAAAACGATGGGCAACACAATTATTTTGAAAATTCAGAAGGACGTCAAATACAATCAACGTATCAACGTGTATTTATTCGTAACAAAAAACCACAAAAGCCATGAAAATAGATTTACATGAAGTACGCGTGCGGGAGTTGTGCGCGGGGTACAACGATTTGAGTATTCAGGAAGAAGGGATCGTCGGCTACGGCGGACGACTCAATATTCGTCCGAAATATCAACGGGAGTTCGTTTATGACGAGAAAAAACGTAACGCGGTCATGGACACCGTTTGGCAGAACTTTCCGCTCAACGTCATGTATTGGGTAAAAACCGACGGCGCGGATGGCATCGACTACGAAGTGCTTGACGGGCAGCAACGTACGATTTCTATCTGCTCGTTCATTGCCGGCGAGTATATGATGAATTTTGACGGCAACCTGTTAGGATTTAATAATATGACCGCCGAACAGCAAAACCGTATCCTTGATTATAAATTACAAGTCTATATCTGTGAGGGAACGGATGACGAGAAACTCAAATGGTTCCAGACCATCAATATCGCAGGCGAGAAACTGACACATCAGGAAATCCGCAATGCCATCTACTCCGGTAGTTGGGTGACCCAGGCCAAACGCCGTTTCTCCAAGACAGGTTGCGTGGCATATAAGATAGCCTCTGACTTTATGTCCGGCACGCCTATCCGGCAGGATTATTTTGAGTCTGCTCTCGAATGGATTGCCGATGCGCAGGGTTTAACGGTCGAACAATACATGGCAAAGCATCAGCATGATACCGATGCCGATGAACTGTGGCAGTATTTTCAGGATGTCATTCATTGGGTGGACAAACTCTTCGGGCGCAAATACAAGAAAGAGATGAAAGGTGTTGAATGGGGTTTGCTGTACAACAAACACAAAGACACCCATCTTACTGCCACTGCTATTGCGCAGCAGATGGCGAAACTGATGGCAGATAGCGATGTACAGAAGAAAAGCGGTATCTTTGCTTATATCTTGGACGGTGACATTCATCATCTGGGCATCCGCGCTTTTGATGCGAATACCCGCCGTGAGGTTTATGAGCGACAAGGCGGCAAGTGCGCTATCTGCGGCAGGCCGTTTGACATAGAAATGATGGAAGCTGACCATATCACTCCTTGGGTGGAAGGCGGTCGCACGATTGCCGATAACTGCCAAATGCTTTGCCGCGATTGTAATCGGAGAAAAAGCAGCAAATAAATATTGCCTCTGTTTGTCTGCTATTTTGAGGCTACCTGCCTTACCACTCCGTTACCACTCTTTACTGTCACAGATGTATTTGTGGGGTATTGGTGTTTGATAATCATTGCATTACAAAGAAAATGCAATAAAAATGCAAAAAAGTTGCATTTCAGGTGATAGATTTTGCCTCTTTTTTGCATTATATATGGAGGGGTATATGTAAAACATACCCTAATTTCGCCTTCTTTTGTGTCCTTAAACCTTAAACTTTAAACTTTCAATCAAAAATATCTGATTTTTCTTGCACATATCAACAAAAAGCAGTACCTTTGCAGCCGAAACTACTACGGAGGATGCCGAAAAGCCGATAGAAGTGAGTAGGCAAACACAAAAAAATCATTCTTTTATGAGAAAAACAATTTTACTTTTGGCCGCACTAATGACCGTTAGTGTTGCTTTCGCTGATCTTTCTACCGGTGAGCCTCATTCTGCTGTTGTTCCCCGCACAGGTAACCGCCCCCAACAAGGCGATTTCGGTATGTATCTCGGTGCTTCCGTGACGCAAGTGATTGATATTGTGAAGTTGAACAAGAACGACAAGTTTGGTAAGAACGCTTTCTGGGCACTTCCTGCTATCAACCTGAAATACTATGCAAGAGACAATTGGGAGATTCGTTTGGGATTCCAATTTGCCGCCAAAGGTGAATCGGACATTGTAAAATTGGAAGAGTACACCTACAGCCGCAATCAGGAAATCAACTACACACGTTTCTATCCCGGATTTGCGTATCACTTCAACACGAAGAACATCCTTGACGTATATATTGGTGCCAAAATGCCTATTGGTTTCAACTTGGAAAACACCAAAACTGTTACCGGTAAAGACAGTTGGACCAAGAATCAGAACAACAAATTCGTAATTGGTGGTGGTGTATTCCTTGGTTTGCAAGTGTTCATCGCTGACCTTCCGTTCGCTATTGGTATTGAGACCGGATATTCGGGGGTAGCAAGTATCGGTACCGGCGATCGCACCGTGGAGAAGACCAAGGGTAATGATGCTCAATACACCGTCAATATAAGCGGTGCAGGTGAGGGTGGTAAGGACTTGAGCCTTGGCACCGACAAGGGACCCAACGCTCATTTAGATGGTGTATGGGGCGCAGATGCTGCTTTGACGTTCACCTACTATTTCCGCAAGTAATAAAACGCCTAAACGAACGAGATTATGAAACGCATATTATTACCTATCCTGCTCTTTGTAGCAGTGTTGGGCACGTCATGCGTCAGCCAACACGGTGTGGACAAGAACTACGCTGCGTTCCGTCCTGACGTAGTGCGCCTGAATATGACGATGGATGATTATCAGTATCTTGGCGATGTGACCATAGAAGCGGAATACAAGACCTATCTGGGTATATTCCGTCAGATACTGACCATCAACGGAGAGCCTTACACCACTCGCACCTACCGCAAAACGCAAATCGCGTTCAACAGACCGGTACGTCTGGGTGTGTTGGAGAAAGCCCTCTACAAAGTGGTGGATACCTATCCTGAAGCCAATTATCTTCTTCCCACATCCTCAACCGATGTGGTGGAACACATGACTGCCGGACGCATCCACAAATGCCGTATGACCGTCAAGGTATATGCCGTCAAAAACGGTTTGAAACACTAATAGTACATGAAAAAAGCCCTTCTCATCCTGACTTCAATGTTGCTTCTGCTCTCTTGCGAGAATCATAAGCAATCGGAGTTAGTGACGCTGATGGATATTACGAATGTAGACTGGCGAACCTGGCATACCCAATATATGGAGTCAGGTGCCAGTCTGCAACTGAATGTATATTCCGAATCGCAGTCATCGTCGGTGCAGCGTATTATTATCGAATCGAATGATGTGGAGTACAGGTCGAAAATACTGTTGGACAGTACGCTGGCAGTACCGGGAAGAAAGGTGAGTGTGGACTATTATTACACCCTTCCGATTTACTCCGAGAAAACAGAAGTGACCTTGAAAGCCACATCATATGATATGGTAGGACGCTCGATGGCTTATTCCCTTGTGTTGTACGTGAAAGCCGGTTCGCAAGCTTTGCGCAGTATTGACAATGTGACGCTTTACTCGGCTGCATCGGAAGGCAAATCGGCCTTCTCGCTTAAGACATTGCAACCGGAATATATCGGGACAGATTCTACGGCGGTGGCATTTTATGACCTGCTTTCGGAAGCAAGCAAACAAGCGGAGACGTTGTCAAAGATGTGGCAATCGAAGTCCGGAATATTGTTTGCACGTGCCGAGAATTTCAATTTCTCCGAAGCGGATGTGCAAAGCATCGAAAGCATTTGGCCCTATCTGCAGAAAAGTGCGACTATCAAGGAGCTGAAAGCAGATGATGTACTGCTAATCGGGAACGCGGAACACCCTGTCGGTGTGATAAAGATCTTGTATATCGCTGATGAACAACCCGGAACGAGTACAGATCGTTACATCTTCTCTATAAAGGTAAACGAAAACTATCTGGACAAGTAAAACAATTCGAACTTGTCCAGATAGTTATTTGCAGATTCTCTTCAATTAGGGACGTAATTGTCCGTCTCCTTCGATAATCCATTTATAGGTGGTGATTTCCTCCAACGCCATAGGACCACGCGGCCCCAGTTTTTGTGTGGAAATGCCTATTTCTGCCCCCAAGCCGAATTGTGCGCCATCGGTGAACGATGTCGGTACATTCCAATACACACAGGCTGCATCTACTTCCTGTTGGAAACGTTTGGCGGCTTTCGGATTTTCGGTAATGATACACTCGGAGTGCCCACTGCTGTATTGTTGGATATGCTCAATAGCCTCATCAATCGACTCCACCACTTTGACAGACAAGTCATACGACATCCATTCGCGCCCGAAATCCTCGTTGAAATGGACCGTTACCTTGTCTCGCATAGGCGCAAGCAACTGCTCAAGATCTTTTTCTCGGTCTTTATGCACTAACAGGCAATCAAGGGCATTGCAAACACTCACACGGCGCATCTTGGCATTGGCGATAATGGCCTTTCCTTTCTCCAGATCGCCATCTTTGTCAAAATAGGTATGTACAACCCCTGCACCCGTTTCTATGACGGGAATACGGGCATTGTCACGGACAAAATCAATCAGTCTTCTGCCGCCACGGGGAATGCACAAATCAATTTCTCCCACGGCGTTCAGTATCTGTTGGGTGGCTTCATGGGTGGCCGGCATCAACGTGATAGCACCTTTATCCACTCGTGACTCCTTCAACACCTTTTGGATGATTTCCACAGCACACTTGTTGCTTTCTTCGGCATCCTTACCTCCTTTTAGCACACATGCATTTCCACTGCGGAAACACAAGGAGAAAACATCGTACGTTACATTGGGACGTGCCTCATAAATGATACCTATCACTCCGAAGGGCACACTCACACGGTGCAGTTTAATTCCATTGGGCAACTTGCGTGCAGAAGTAATCCTGCCGAGCGGAGATGGCAAATCGGCTACATGTTCCATGTCTGCAGCAATATCCAACAAACGCTGATGGGTCAGTTGCAAACGGTCGTACAAGGGATTGTTCTTATCCATACGTGCCAAATCCTTACGGTTGGCCAATAGAATATCTCCCTCGTTTTCAACGATACTTTTCGCCACTCTACGCAGTACCTCGCTGCGTTTGGAATCGCTCATTTTCGCCAGATTACGGGATGCAATCTTGGCGGCACTAAATAAGGTGGTTCTCATTACTTGATAACAAATTCTGTGTAGAGCGCATCTTTACGCTCGGATAGTATATCTTTCAGTATATTTTCACGCTTTCCGTTGGCAATAATCACACGGATGCCACTCTCGGCTACTACACAAGCCGTATGGTATTTCGATTCCATACCGCCACGTCCCATGCTGCTCTTCTTCGTTTGGATGTATTGTGATAGATTGTCTTCGGGAAGTACACGGCGTATCAGTTGGGATTCGGGATTTTTAGGGTCTCCCGTATAGATGCCGTCTATATTGCTCAACAATACCAGACTCTCCGCACCTATCATCTGCGCCACGAGACCGGACAGTTCGTCGTTATCGGTAAACATAAGCTCCGTAACACATACCGTGTCATTTTCATTCACCACAGGAATAACACCATTTTCCAACATCACTTCCATACAGGCAGACATATTCTGGTATTGTTCACCCACTTCGAAATTCTCTTTCATCGCCAACACCTGCCCTATACAGAGATCATATTCGCGGAAGAATTGGTAATATAGATTGATGAGTTTTACTTGTCCTATGGCGCTATACAACTGGCGTTGCTCAACGGAATCCAACTCATTGTTTACAGTCATTAGACTTCGTCCGCATGCCACGGCACCACTGGTCACAAGAATAACCTGATACCCCTGCTGACGAAGCCATGCTATCTGATCCACCAAGGCGGACATTCTGGTTACATCCAGTTTACCGCTATCGGTCGTCAGTACATTGGATCCTACTTTAATAACTATCCTTTTCATCGGAATAATTCTACACTGATGTTATATATATTCGCTATTTCAACCCCGCGCGCAAACACCGGATGACAGCGGCATTAAACCCTGCCATATCCAGTTCGTTTAGTCCTTTGATGGTCACACCGCCGGGGGTGGTTACTTTGTCTATTGCCATTTCCGGATGCAGGCCGGATTGCCGCAAGAGCGTTACAGCACCCAGCATGGTTTGTTCGGCTATGTTCTGTGCGTCTTGTGGATAGAAGCCCATCTCTACTCCTCCTTCCATCATAGCGCGCACCATACGCATAACGTACGCTATTCCACAACTTGCCATCATCATTCCTGCGGCAACTTGCTGTTCGGAAACCAACATGGTTTCTCCGCATAAGGCGTATAACGCAAGAACCTTCTGCGTGTTTTCTTCCGATGAATACAGGGATTTCGCAATAAAACTCATGCTCACGCCATATTCTGCACCGATATTGGGAATGACATAAAAATACTGTCCGGATTTACCAAAATCGGTTTCCAGTTTTTCGGTGGTATAGTTGGCGGCATCGGATATGATAATCTGCCTTTCTACATCTACATCGTCGCGAATCTCTGCGATAACGTCTGGCATTAACCACGGCTTAACCACCAGCACAATGATTTCTGCTCCACGGATCGCCTCTCGGTTCTCGGTTGTAACTTTTACTTCGGGACATTCTTCGCGAAGCTTACGTAACAACGGCTCATTTCTATCTGCTACAGTCAGCGAAACTTGCTTGCTTTTGCTCCAGCCGCGGGCAAGTGCTCCACCCATATTTCCGGCTCCTATTAGCGCAACATTTATCATAATAAATCGAATTAGGCTGCAAAAGTACTGCTTTTTTTCCATTTATGCAAATAAAAATGGCCTGATATGCTTTTTTATTTGGAGAATTCAAAAAAAAAAAGTACCTTTGCCGCTTATTTGGGGAAATGCCCCCTTAAAAAAGAGCAAAATATAATATATGGAGAAACATCTATCTATATATGATGGGAGATCATTTGCAGAGGATGCAAGACTGAACACACCCATCTTGCGACTTGTTGGTCAAGAGGCTGACAAATTGGGATTGGAGTGTTATGTCATCGGCGGATGGGTGCGAGACCTCATTCTCCATAGAGAAAGTAAAGATATTGATATTGTGGCCGTTGGAAGCCATCCTGCAGATGAACCGCATGGAGAAGTGAAAATAGGAATCCAACTGGCAGAAGCCGTTGCCCGACAATTGGGACATGGGGCGCACCTCAGCGTGTTCAAGAACTTCGGAACAGCCCAAGTGAAGAAACATGACCTGGAGTTGGAATTTGTCGGGGCACGCAAAGAGAGTTATCAACGAGACAGTCGCAACCCCATTGTGGAAGATGGTACTTTGGAGGAGGATCAGCAACGCAGAGATTTCACCATCAATGCAATGGCTATATGTTTGAATGCCAACCGATTCGGAGAATTGTTAGACCCGTTTGACGGACAATATGATTTGGAACAATGCACCATCCGAACGCCATTAGACCCGGATATAACATTTTCCGACGACCCTCTCCGTATGCTACGGGCCATTCGCTTTGCAACACAATTAGGGTTTTATCTGGACCACGAGACGTTTGATGCTATTGCCCGCAACAAAGGTCGTATAGAGATTATCACAAAAGAACGCATTGTTGATGAACTGAACAAAATCATGCTAAGTCGACGTCCTTCCGTAGGATGGTTGCTGTTGGATAAAACCGGCCTCCTCTCGCTTATTTTTCCGGAGTTAGAGGCTTTGAAGGGAGTAGAAACAAAAGAAGGAAAAGGACACAAGGATGTTTTTCTGCACACCCTGCAGGTTTTGGACAATCTATCTATTACATCAGACAACCTTTGGCTGCGCTGGGCGGCATTGCTGCACGATATCGGGAAACCCCGGTCAAAAGCATGGGATGCGCAAAACGGATGGACATTCCGCAATCATAATTATCTTGGCGCAAAGATGATACCTAAAATCTTCCGCAAGATGAAGATGCCACAAAATGAAAAAATGGACTATATCATCAAATTGGTGGATCTGCATATGCGCCCCATCAATTTAATAGAGGATACAGTGACCGATTCTGCAGTAAGACGACTTCTTTTTGAAGCCGGCGATGATATTGAGGATCTTATGCTACTCTGTGATGCAGACATCACTTCGCGCAATGCAGAGAAAGTGGAACGATTTCATCAAAACTACAAACTGGTGCGTCAAAAAATGGTGGAATTGGAAGAACGAGATCGCATTCGTAATTTCCAACCTCCGGTAAAAGGAGAAGAGATAATGCAAATTCTACATTTAGAGCCCTGTAGAGAAGTCGGATTGTTGAAGAGTGCCATAAAAGATGCTATCTTGGACGGAGTTATTCCCAATGAATATGAACCGGCCAAGGCATTCATGTTGCAGAAAGCCATTGAGATGGGTCTCCTTGCAGAAACAAAACAAATAAACATCCATTCGTAAAAACAACCACACTATAATATAGAAACAAAAAAACATCAATATGTTACAGATTTACAACACCTTATCAAGACAGAAAGAGTATTTCCGCCCTATTCACAAAGGGCACGTAGGAATGTATGTGTGCGGACCAACTGTTTATGGGGATGCCCATTTGGGACATGCCCGTCCTGCCATTACATTTGACCTGCTTTTCCGCTATTTGCAATTCCTCGGATATAAAGTACGCTATGTACGCAACATCACAGATGTGGGACATCTGGAGCACGATGCGGATGAAGGAGAAGACAAGATTGCAAAGAAAGCCCGCTTGGAACAATTGGAGCCAATGGAAGTGGTACAATATTACACCAACCGCTATCACCGCGACATGGAAGCACTAAATGTACTTCCCCCATCCATCGAACCTCACGCAAGCGGACATATCATTGAGCAAATTGCTTTTGTACAGAAAATTCTGGATAGAGGTTATGCTTATGTCAGCAACGGCAGTGTTTATATGGATGTGGAAAAATACGCCAAAGACTACCACTATGGGAAACTCAGTGGACGGAATTTACAGGATATTGTTACCGAAACACGCGAATTGGACGGACAGGCAGAGAAAAAGCACAGTTACGATTTTGCTTTATGGAAAAAGGCTTCGCCGGAACATATTATGCATTGGTCGAGTCCGTGGTCAGAAGGTTTCCCCGGATGGCACATGGAGTGTTCAACAATGGGTACCAAATACCTCGGAGAAGAATTTGATATCCATGGAGGTGGCATGGACTTGATGTTTCCGCACCACGAAGCAGAAATTGCCCAATCCTGCGCAGCGTTAGGGCACGATAGCGTGCATTACTGGATGCACAACAACATGATTACCATTGCCGGTAAGAAGATGGGAAAATCATACAATAATTTCATTACGCTTGAACAATTCTTCAATGGGGAGCATGAACTGCTGACAAAACCGTTCTCCCCAATGACCATCCGTTTCTTCATCCTGATGGCTCACTATCGTTCAACCGTTGACTTCTCTTCCGAAGCACTGGAAGCTGCAGAAAAGGGATTGGGACGTTTGCAAGAAACATATACCCGCCTTATGAAACTGCAGGCCTCAAAGGATTCTTCTGTTGAAATCGGTAATTTGCGGGAATTATGTACAGAGGCAATGGATGATGATTTGAATAGCCCGATCGTCATCTCCCATCTCTTTGATTCTGCACGTGCCATCAATACGGTATACGATGGAAATGGCACCATTTCATCGGAAGATTTAGAGGAATTAAGAAGCGTGTGGAAGACTTTCGCCATTGATATTTTAGGGTTACGTTTAGAGGATAGTGATTCATCCGGTAATAGCAATCAAAATGCCTACAAGGGTGCTGTTGACCTTCTTTTGGAAATGCGTCTCAAGGCTAAACAGGCGAAAGATTGGACGACCAGTGACTATATTCGTAATCAAATGATAGCCTTGGGTTTCAATATCAAAGATACAAAAGACAGTTTTGAATGGACCTTGTGAGTTGACACCAAATATTCTTGAATTCATCGAAAGAATACGCATAGATGGCACTGCACAACGAAATAGGAAAGTTTGGTGAAGATTTGGCAACCAATCTTCTTATTCAAAAGGGGTACAAAATCCTTGAACGGAACTGGACAATAGGAAGATTGGAAGTGGATATTATAGCTGCCAATGACGATGCTGTGGCTTTTGTGGAAGTAAAAACCCGCACTACCCATTTCGGGGGAAAAGAACCGGAAGAATATGTTACAGCCGACAAGAAATGGAATGTCTGCCATGCAGCAGGAGCGTATGTAAAGTTCAAACACATTGAACAAGATATCCGATTTGACACCATTGCCGTTGTTCTCAATCCCACTACTCAAGAAGTTATAGAATTGCGACACACAGAAAATGCTTTCTATCCGCCCCTGCGTTCCATTAATGCTCGTTCTTATCGTCCCGAAAACCGCTGGCATAGCAAAGTCGGATGGAAACGAAAAAGAAACAGATTATGAGTTTTGAATATGACATAATCGTTGTCGGTGCCGGTCATGCGGGATGCGAAGCGGCCAGTGCAGCTGCCCGAATGGGCAGCAAAACGCTGCTTATCACTATGGATATGAACAAGATTGCACAAATGAGTTGCAATCCTGCAGTCGGCGGCATAGCCAAGGGACAGATTGTGAGGGAAATTGATGCGTTAGGCGGCCAGATGGGTATTATTACGGATCGTACTGCCATTCAGTTCCGGATGCTCAATCAAGGGAAGGGTCCTGCAATGTGGAGCCCACGCAGCCAAAGCGACCGAAAGCGGTTTATCGAAGAATGGGTGAATGTATTGTCGCACACGGACAATCTGTATATTTGGCAGGATGTTGTGACAAGTTTGATTGTAAAAGAAAACAAGGTGTGCGGGGTAAAGACAATGTTAGGTATTGAAATGCAGGCACAATCCGTTATTCTGACTAACGGAACGTTTTTGAACGGGCTGATGCACTGCGGCAAGGCAAAGATGTCGGGAGGACGCACATCCGAACCTGCATCCCACGGGCTTACAGAGCAATTGACAGCATTGGGCTTTACGGCAAACAGAATGAAAACCGGTACGCCGGCACGCATAGACAAACGAAGCATTGATTTCTCGAAACTGACAGAACAAAAAGGGGATAATACATGGCATCACTTCTCCTATCTTCCTTCCGTGAAAAGAGTGTTACCGCAGGAGAGTTGTTGGATTACCTATACCAATCCTACCACGCATGAGGTGTTACATGAAGGATTGCCGGATTCTCCCCTTTTCAACGGACAAATACAGAGTATCGGTCCCCGCTATTGTCCAAGTATAGAAACAAAGATTGTGACCTTTGCAGATAAAGATGCTCATCAACTATTCTTGGAACCGGAAGGTGTGAATAGCACCGAATACTATGTGAATGGTTTTTCCAGCAGTCTGCCATGGCAAATACAATTGGAGGCCATGAAAACCGTAAAGGGATTGGAGAATGTGATAATGTATCGTCCGGGATATGCCATAGAATATGACTTCTTTGACCCGACACAGTTGCACCATACTCTTGAGACCAAGTTGATCAAAAATCTGTTTTTTGCAGGACAAATAAATGGCACAACAGGCTATGAGGAGGCCGCAGGGCAAGGATTGGTAGCAGGTGTGAATGCACATATCAATGTGCATGGCGGAAAACCGTTTACCATGGGACGAGACGAGAGTTATATCGGCGTACTGATAGATGATTTGGTTACCAAAGGTGTGGATGAACCCTACCGGATGTTCACCTCGCGAGCTGAGTACCGCATTTTATTACGCCAGGACAACGCAGACGAACGGTTAACACAGCGCAGTTATAAAATAGGATTGGCAAATAGAGAACGCTACGATTTGTTGTGTAAAAAACAAGCAAAATGTGCTGATTTCATCGGATATATACAACAAACCATTGTTCATAAAAACGAGGTTAATAACTGGTTGGAACAAGTAGGCAGTACCCCCTTACGCGAAAACTGTAAAATAAGTGACTTGGTACTACGCCCGCAAGTAAGCATTACGGCTCTTGCAGAAGTACTCCCCGAACTAAAGGCAAGAACAGAGGATTTATCCGATGAATACATAGAAAGTTGTGAAATACAGATTAAGTATGCCGGCTATATCAAACGCGAAAAAGCGGATGCTGCAAAATTACAGCGGTTGGAACAAATACGCATACCCGACACGTTTGATTTTGATAGGATACAGAGCCTGAGCACCGAAGCACGGCAGAAACTGAGCAGAATCCGACCAAAGTCCATCGGGGAGGCTCAACGCATACCCGGTGTAAGTCCAAATGACATTAGTGTTTTGTTGGTTTTAATGGGTAGATAGTAAAATTTAGTTTGATACAAACTAATTATATATGTTCCACGTGAAACAATTAGAAAAACATATGACAGCAGAAGAAGTTAAAAAAGCTATTCGTAACGTGCCCGACTTTCCAATAAAGGGCATACAATTCAAGGACATTACTACAGCCCTATCCAAATCAGAGTATCTGTGTTGGATGCGGGATGAGATTGTGAATCGCTACAGAGATTTGGGCATTACACAAGTGGTGGGTATTGAGTCTCGTGGGTTTATATTGGCTCCCGCCGTAGCTATGGAGCTTGGTGCGGGCTTCGTACCTATCCGCAAACCGGGCAAGTTGCCGGCAGAGATTGTGGAGGTAAGTTATGCCAAAGAGTATGGTATGGATGTTATACAGATGCACAAGGATGCGCTGAATGAAAATGATATTGTTCTGATTCATGACGATATATTAGCCACCGGAGGTTCGATGGCTGCTGCGATTGAGTTGGTAAAGAAATTGGGGGTAAAGAAAATATACGTCAATTGTGTCATTGAGTTAGAGGGTATGAATGGTAGGAAATATCTGGAGGGAAGAGCCGAGAATGTGGATTGCTTGTTCGGAATAGAAGTGCAGGAATAATGCACATTCCCTATCAAATCATCGCAAATGTTAAACAATAAATATATCGCCTATGATACACCAAGCGCAATAAGGTTGCGCACCATACATACATGAAGCATTTGCTTTATTAGGGATTCTTTCATTCTTCCACAAGCTGAAACCTTATTCCTCAATACGGCGAATGTTCACACAACGAGTGTGGACTTTCTGCGTATATTGGATAAGGTGGGAGTGGAAGCCCGAAAGAACCAATATAATAAAAGCGAGAGTTCACACTTTTGCATAAAAAGTAATTAAACACATCAATTATTAACCAATAAAACTAACAAACACATGAAGAAAAGGCTTATTATTCCGTGCGTATTGTTCAGTACAATGCTGGCAGCACAAGTAAACGACAATCCTCAAACTATAACCGGTCAAGACGATGGGTTCTGGTCACTTACCGTTATTCCCAAGGAGTTCTCGTATGAAAATGACAATCGTATGTGCCTCAAATTGGCCGATGACAAGGTGGCTATCTATAACAACGAATTCCAACGCACTAAATTACTAACCATACCCGCCAAATATGGTGAGATAAAGTATGTAAGCGAGGAGCGAAAGTCTTTGGGAAGAGTGGCAAAGATCACCTATTCTGCCGAATACCCGATTGCCTTGCCCGAAGGGTTTGTTAAGGGGCAAGTGATTGAGTATCTATCTTCCGAATATGGGTTTAACGTATCTTCCATGAATACAGAAAGTGGTGTAACCTTCTATTTGTCAGATAATCAAGAATACTATTACCAATATTCTACGTACGGAACGCAGTATCCCACCTACTATTTTGTCTTTAAAGACGATGGCTTGTATAGCAGAAACCAATCGTATGAGGAAAAAGATACATATTCTGACGAATGGACTGTTGTGGACATGGTGGAATATGAATCGGATTTTTACGGCACGCTCATTACTGATTATAATGCATCCAATTCCAACTACGACAATACAGTATTGCTCACTCAAACATTATTCAATGAGGATGAGTCGTACGAGTATTTGAATTTTACATATTCTCTTAATTCTGAAGCAAGGGAGGAATACTGTCAAGAAACAACGATTATCTATGATTCAAATGAGGGTCAATATGTAAACGATTGCATCAGACGGCAAAAAGTATATGGTTCTACCTGCACGGGCTTTGAAATAAAACAAGATAATGGAAATACGATTCAAAGTATTCGTTTCCCTAACGGATTTTCAATGAACGGTTACAAGAAAGATGTTCTTGCGTCCATCGTACATATCGGTGAGTATTACTACCTTATAATGACAGGTGCAATAGATGAGGAAAGTGCTATGTTGGTATATCGAATCAATAAGAGAGATGGTTCTGGTTTAGAACAAGTGTGTGAGCCGGTAAAAATCGGGGCATATCCAAATCCTGCCAGCCGTAACCAAACGATTACGATACAATTAATCGGCGAAAAAGCAGGAATGGCCCCTACGGAACTGCAAATAACCAATCTGCAAGGACAAGTGGTTGGTCGGTGTATTATGCCAGCAGGAGAGAAGAAAACAACTATTTCATCGGAAAAATTCGTTCCTGGAATGAATGTAATCAATGTGCTACAAAGTGGGAAAAGTGTTGGAAAAGAAAAGGTAATCGTCAAATAAGCCATTTATCATAGATTCGTAAAGACGGGCACATTGAAAGCGGTAGTGAAGAACTGCCGCTTTCTTGAATTCCAAAGTTTTCTACTTTCTCAAATCAAAAATTTGGATATATCAAAAAAATGTTGTATCTTTGCGGCGAATTTTGCAAAAGTCCGCCGAAGGCCTGTAAAGATGGTGTTATTCTTCCGCTGAAATCAGGGTGAGGTTGGCTTGAGCATACGATGAGCATACGATGAGCATACATTGAGCATACATTGAGCATACATTGAAAACAGCAGGCTAACAGCAGGCAAACCGCAGGCTAAAAGTGAAAAAACAAGATAATCATATTGCCCTATTACTGAAACGCATACCGGAAAATCCGGGTGTGTATCAGTATTTTGACAAAGACGGGCAGATAATCTACGTTGGCAAAGCCAAAAACCTGCATAGGCGCGTCAATAGTTATTTCAACAAAGAACACCCGTCCAGCAAAACCCGACAACTGGTGGCACATATAGCAGACATACGCTATGTGGTGGTGGACAGCGAACAAGACGCTTTTCTGCTGGAAAACAACCTGATAAAGCAATATCAGCCTAAATATAATATTCTGCTGAAAGACGGGAAGTCGTACCCAAGCATCTGCATAACACGCGAACCGTATCCCCGGATATTCAAGACGAGAATAATCAATAAAAAGACCGGTGAATACTACGGTCCGTACAGTTTCGGCAATACGGTAGAGATGGTGCTGGAACTGATACACAAACTCTACCCCATCCGTACCTGCAAAATGCCGATTACACCTGATTCCATCGGAAAAAATAAGGTGAAGGTATGTCTTAAATACCACCTAAAAAACTGTTGCGGCATCTGCGAGAACCGTCCAGGAAGTGAGCATTACCAAGAGTGGATCGATCAGGCGCGTAGGCTAATTAAGGGCGATGCGCATGAAATAGGCCGGCAACTGGAGGCAGAGATGATGCGGAAGGCGGAAGAGACTAAGTACGAAGAAGCTGCATTGATAAAGCGCAAACTTGAGTTGTTGGAACAGTTCAAGAGTAAGACAATAATCACGAATTCATCGGCAAAAGACGTGGATGTGTTTGGGTATGACGAGCAAAACGACCGAGTGTACATAAGTATGCTTCACGTACACAACGGATGTGTCGTGCGCGGTCAGACGATAGAATACCGCCGCAAGATGGAAGAGGAAAAAGAAGAGTTGCTGGCACTGGGTATGATGGAGTTAAGAGCGCGTTTAGAAAGTGACACCAAAGACGTGATTGTTCCGTTCATTCCAGAGGTTTTTGACGATACCCTGCATGTACACATTGCGTTAAGCGGAGACAAGAAGAAACTATTGGATCTGGCTATGCACAATGTGCAACAATACAAATTGGACCGATTGAAACAGGAAGACAAACTTAATCCGGAACAACGGAACGTTCGGATACTGACAGAACTGCAGCAATTGGTAGGATTGCCTACTCTCCCCCGATGGATAGACTGTTTCGACAACTCGAATATACAAGGCACTAACGCCGTGGCAGGATGCGTGGTGTACCGCATGGGCAAGCCCAGCAAGAGCGACTACAAGAAATTTGAGATAAAGACCGTTGAAGGTGCAGATGACTACTCCAGTATGCGCGAAGTGGTACGGCGGCGGTATCAGCACCTGATAGAAGAAGGCAAACCAATGCCCGACCTGATAATCGCAGACGGAGGCATCGGACAAATGCATGCCATCCGTGAAGCAGTGGAAGACCAGTTGGGTCTGCATATCCCGATAGCCGGACTGAAGAAAAACGACAAACATAGGACACAGACCCTGCTTTACGGATTCCCTCCGATGGAAATCAGTATGCCCGTGACGAGTGAAGTGTTCCGACTACTCGTTCAAATACAAGATGAAGTACACCGATTTGCCATCTCTTACCATAAAAAGCGTAGGAGTAAGAGCCTAAAAAGTAGCGAACTGGATGATATTCAGGGAGTTGGAGAGGTGGGAAAGCGTAAGATACTTCAAGCCTTTCACTCGGTGGAGCGTGCTAAACGTGCAGAATTGAGCGAACTGCAGGAAAAGGTCGGAAAACATTTAGGTTCAGTGGTTTACGAGTATTTTCGCGGTAAAATATCGCGCTGAGAATTGAATATTTTTGATAACGATGGATAGATACACAATAAAACAAGACGAAAAAAACGGCATTCTTGTGCTAAACGAAAAGGGTGAGTGTGTTTCCCCGAAAACAATCGTGGAACAAGTTGCTCCTCGCCGTGTGTTTGCCTTCGAAGGCAGGATGGGTGCCGGTAAGACCACCTTCATCAAAAAACTCTGTGAAGACTTGGGAACGACAGACGTGGTGAACAGTCCGACATTTGCAATCGTGAATGTTTATGAGGTAGATGGTACGAAAGACGAAATCTATCATTTCGACTGCTATCGTCTAAAGGACCTGCGTGAGGCGGAAGACTTCGGGGCAGAGGACTATTTGTATTCCGGCAATATATGTCTCATCGAATGGCCGGATATCATCTCCCCTCTGCTGCCGGAAGATACGGTGCGGGTAAAAATACGGGTATTGGAAAACGGCGACAGAGAATTGACCATAGAATAAGAATGTAAGGCAAGGGAAGACAGATAGTGAAGCGACTGCGCGACATATTGATTCTAACGATTATGGCGATGAACCTTTCCGCCATAGAGCACGAAGATATACTGAATCTCCGTTATGGCGGTGTGTGGCTGCAAGACCAATATCTCAGTCCCCTACTCTACACGGGAATGCAAGTCGGGATAGGTAACGAGTGGTGGCAAGTCTATAGTAAGCATCCCGGTTGGGCACATGTAGGGCGTGTGGATGCCAATTTCGGGTGGACGCACAATGCTCCGAAAAGCAATGTGATCTATGCTCTTGGGCTACAAGGCGGATGGGGCTCATATTATGCATGGGCGTTCGCGTTAGCCGGTAACGAAAGGACACCCAAACACAGCATAGAACTGCAATTAGGGCCATACCTTGAGGCAGACTACATGGGCCGACTGATAGCCGGCTATATCAACAAGCCTTACTCTATGGATATGAGTATCCAAGTGGAAGCCATGGCAGGTGTGAGTTACGCTTTTTCCGCCAAGAAAACGAGTTACCGGCTGCGGTACCTGGTACGCACCAATATGATAGGTGTTGACTTTGTTCCCGACTACTGGCAATCCTACTATGAGTTACAAGAGAACGGGATAAACGGCACCGTACGTTGTGCAGGGCTGTGGAATCACCGCTATCTAAACCACGAACTGACGTTTGATATGCAATTCCCCCACTCCACATGGCGGGTGGGTATCCGGCATGAATACCTGGAATACGGGAAGGGTGACCTATGGTTCTCACGCGAACAAGTATCTGCCGTGGTGGGTACGTGCTTCCGTTACCGGGTGGACGGCAAAAGAAATCTATTGACAGAGCGATGAAACATTGGATACTTGCCATATTGACCCTCTGTGTTACGACAGGATGCACCCATCCTTTCGGAAACGTGTATGACAACACTCCTGCGGGAAACATGGAGGCGCTGTGGAGCATTATTGACGAGAAATACTGCTTTCTGGACGAGAAAGATGTGGATTGGGAAGCACTAAAACAACCGTATATCGACAGTGCCAAACTGTTAGCGCCCGGTGACAAACTCGCCCTGTTTGACTTAATGGAACGGATGATTAACCGCTTGGAAGACGGACATGTGAATCTATATACCAGTTTCGACCGTTCACAGTGCGTGTCTTGGTACAAAGGCTATCCGGAAAACTACGACGAACGCCTGATTAACGACCTGTATATCAATAATAGCCGGTATGCAGGCGGCATGTACTACCAGCGCATTGCGGATGATGCAATAGGGTATATCTACTGCGGGTCATTTGAGATTGGTGCGAGTTCCGCCAATATGTACTATATTTTGACCGCGTTCCGCGATTGCAAAGGCATTGTGATGGATGTGCGTAACAATGGTGGTGGCAGTTTAGAGTATGCCTATACGCTGGCATCCACATTCTTTGACCATGACACTACTATCGGTTACTGGCAGCATAAGACCGGTAAACGGCACAGCGATTTTTCCGAACTCAAGCCCATAAAGATAAAGAAAGATGACATGCCCAGCAAGTGGCTGCGCCCCGTGATTGTCCTTCAGAACAGACATACCTACTCTGCCGCCAACTCGTTTGTCAATGCCATGCGATATGGCAGGAACGTACTGCTGTTAGGAGGTATGAGCGGTGGCGGAGGTGGCATGCCGTTAAGTTATGAACTGCCCAACGGATGGCTCATCCGCTTTTCCAGTATCCGAATGTATGATGCCGACCACAAGTCCATAGAGGGCGGTATTGCCCCTCATGTATATGAAACATTGCGCAGCACAGACAAGGATGACCTGATAGAACATGCCGTGCAACTAATCAACAAAGCCTATGAATAACATTAGTATAGAAGTACGTGATATCCATAAACGCTTCGGCACATTGGAAGTGCTGAAAGGAGTAAATCTGGAGGTTAGAAAAGGTGAGATTCTGGCATTAGTGGGGAAAAGCGGTGCCGGCAAGACCACATTACTCCAAATAATCGGGACTTTGGACCGTCCTGACCAAGGGAGTGTGCTGATAGACGGTGAGGATGTGTTTGCTTTCAATGACAAACAGATGGCGGCATTCCGCAACCAGAAAATCGGTTTTATTTTCCAATTCCACCAATTGCTTCCTGAATTTACTGCGATAGAGAATGTGATGATGCCGGCATTGATAGCAGGATGGAGCAAAGACAAGGCTGCTGCCCGTGCGAAAGACTTGCTGGAAAGTCTGGCGATGGAAACCCATCTGGAACACAAACCTATGCAAATGAGTGGGGGAGAGCAACAACGCGTGGCAGCTGCGCGTGCCCTAATGATGTCTCCCAAGGTGATTCTTGCCGATGAACCGAGTGGGAGTCTGGACGAAGCAAACAAGAAAGAGTTGCATAAACTGCTGCTTCAATTGCGGGATACGTATGGTCAAACCATCATTATCGTAACACATGACAAAGAATTGGCCGAAATATCCGACCGAGTGGTGGAAATAAAGGACGGCAAAATCGTGGAGTAAACCCAATATATCCGGAAAGCCATGAAAAAGACTTCTATTTTATTTCTTGCTATAGCACTTTGGGGTTGCCAATCCTCCCGCACCTTTTTTCCCCGCCATCTGCCGGAAGAAGAGGTGAAAATTGTCCGCTTCGACAATGCAATCATCGGAGTCAGGAGCGATTCGGTGATGGAAGACATCCGTTCGTTGTATCGTGATTTTCCAGACTTTATGCCCTATTTTGTGGAAAACATACTGGGCATTCCATCCGCAGATACCGCTTATCTTGCAGAAGCACTGCCCAAGTTTCTGAATGACACTATCTACGGCTTCAAGTCCACCAATATGCGCGAACAAGAATTGCTGAAAGATGTCAGTTCAATCGAAAAAGACTTGTCCGGTGCCTTTGCCCGTGCTAAATACCTATATCCGGAATGGGAGATTCCACAAGTAACCCTTTTCGTATCCGGTTTTAATGCTTCGATACTGTTTGTGGGCAACGATTTTGCCGTAGGCGGAGACATGTATCTTGGTAGCGATTACGAATACTACAACCGAGTGGTGAACGACTATCAGAAAACGACTATGCGCCCCGAATGTATCGCGGAGGATGTGGTCAGCGCGTGGCTGTTCCGCAACATTCCCTATACGAGCAGCAAGAACCGGTTGCTGGAGAATATGCTTTACCGCGGCAAAATCATGTACCTGCTTTCCCAATTGTTCCCCGACACCGCCCCATGGGAAACAATGGGGTACACTAAAGCCCAATGGGACTGGTGCGTGCAATACGAAAAGGCTATATGGAACAGGATGATGGATCAAAAAGACCTATTCAAAGCGGAACAACGCGTGATGAATTCGTATTTGAATGACGGTCCGTTTACTTCGGAAATCTCTCAAGATTCGCCCGGTAGACTCGGCACATGGATAGGGTGGAGGATTGTAGAAAGTTATATGAACCACCATGAAGAAGTAAGTTTGCAGGCACTAATGGAAAACGGTGATGCCCAGCGGATTTTGGAAGAAAGTTACTACAGACCATAGAAAGCACAATGATATGAACAGAACAGATTTTCCCATACTAAACGAAACTATTTACGGGAAACCCCTTGTCTATCTGGACAATGCCGCCACTACACAGAAACCGCAACAGGTGCTGGATACGATGGTGGAGGCATATAGTCGCTACAACGCCAATATCCATCGCGGCGTACATCATTTAAGTCAAGTCGCGACAGAACGGCACGAAGCTGCCAGACAGCGTGTAGCAGACTTTATCGGAGCACGTTCCGCCAAGGAGATTATCTTCACGAAAGGAACCACGGACAGCCTAAATATGCTGGCGTTTTCATTCGGCGAAGCATTTATCCACGAAGGAGATGAGATAATAGTCAGCCAGTTAGAGCATCATTCCAATATCGTTCCCTGGCAGATGCTGTGCGCACGCAAGAAAGCCGTGCTAAAGGTTATTCCTCTAAAAGAAGACCTGTCGATAGACACAGCAGTTTACGAAAGTCTGCTCACCGAAAAGACAAAGTTAGTATCTATTGCGCATGTAAGCAATGTACTGGGTATTATCAATCCCGTCAAGGAAATGATACGAATAGCCCATGCAAAAGGTATTATGGTCGCCATTGACGGTGCCCAATCGGTGCCACATATCGAAACGGATGTGCAAGATTTGGATTGCGATTTCCTTGTGTTCTCGGCACACAAGATGTACGGTCCCACCGGTCTGGGTGTGCTGTACGGAAAAGAAGAACTGCTAAACCAAATACCACCGGCAGAGGGAGGTGGCGAAATGATAGAGCATGTGCGTTGGGAAAAGACCACATACAATGTTCTTCCCTATAAGTTTGAAGCCGGGACACCAGACTTTATCGGTAGTTACACATTCAAATCGGCATTGGATTACATCACAGCTGCAGGGCGCAAGGAGATAGAGAGACACGAACAGGCACTGACTACCTATGCGGAAGAACAACTACAGTCCATACCAGGCGTAAAAGTATATGCCTCAGGACTAACGAAAGCCGGTGCCGTATCTTTTAACTGCTATGCCGGAGAGAAACTCATCCATCCTTTCGATATAGGGACACTGCTTGATAAACAGGGTGTGGCCGTGCGGACCGGACATCATTGCGCTGAACCGCTGATTGATTTTCTGGGCGTTCCAGGAACTGTACGGGTGTCGTTCGCCATGTATAACACCCAAGAAGAGGTGGACCGCTTCATCAAGGCTCTACGCACAGCCATTGCTATGTTATCATGAAACGATTGAGAGTGCTTTTGCTTGCCGTTCTGCCGGTGTTGCCATTGGTTGCACAGGCGGAAACGTCCTTGTTCCGCGTAATCAGTTATAACGTAGAGAACTTTTTTGACCCTGCACGCGATTCCCTTAAGCGAGACCAAGATTTTACTCCTGAAGGGAAATTCCATTGGACTATTTCCCACATGCACCGCAAAGCCGAACAGATTGCCAAGGTGATTGCCTGTGCGGGCGGATGGGGCACACCGGCATTGGTGGGACTATGCGAAGTGGAGAACAGGCATTGTATGAACGTGCTGTGCGAGAAATTAAAGTCATATCCTTACCATATTTTGCATTTTGAAAGCCCAGACGAACGTGGTATAGATGTGGCGCTACTGTATGACCCTTATCAGTTTAAGCTGATAGATTCCGCTGCTATCTCTGTTCCTTTAGGCGAAGACAAGACACGTGACATCCTATATGCGCAAGGTGTGACGCGAACGAAAGATACACTGCATGTGTTTATGGTTCATCTGCCGTCCATGGCAGGAGGTGCCAAAACCTCAGAATGGAAACGTCAGGCAGGGAAAGACCAGATACGACACAAAACCGACAGTATTCTTGCGCGCCATCCACAAGCGCAAATTATCGTCATGGGGGACATGAATTGTTCCGCGCAGGATGATATAGCAGGCTTGCATAATAAGATGCTTAAAATGGAGAAAAAGGGGCTTGGAACTGAGAAATATCATGGGGTGTGGGCTTGTTTGGATCAAATTTACCTTTCAGATGCCTTAAATGAGGTGAGCGAAGTGCAGATTTTTGCCCCTTCGTGGCTTCAAGAACGAGATGAGCGGTATGCGGGACTCAAACCTAAACGGACATATATCGGGTACAAATACCAGCGGAACGGGTACAGCGACCATTTGCCCGTGGTATTGGATATTCGGCACAATTGACCGATAAAGGTCGCTATATCTATCGTATATCTATCGTATATCTATCGTGTATCTATCGTGTATCTATCGTATATCTATCGTATATCTAACGTATATCTATCGTATATCTAACGTATATCTATCGTGTTTAACCCGAGAATTGTCCGAGAAAAGCAGGTATATAATTCCCCTAAAAAGCGAGTGCCAAGCCTAATTGATTGGGTGCAATAGACCAACGCAACTGTACGGCTGCCTTGTCAAATCGGGAATTATAAAGATCAATCGCCTTATTGTATTTTGCGGGTGCGCACAAAACCATCCCCAGCCCCACTCCAGCAGAGACCAGTGTCCCACATGCCAACCCGACACCTACATCCGGGGTTCCTGTGACCATAGCAACAATACCTCCTGTGGCCAAGCCTGCACCTATTATAACGAACACAGAACCACCTACCACCAGGCTTTTCCCTTTTTGCCATTGTGCATAGGCGATAGAATCCTCGCGCTGAAGAATCCTCTCCACCTCTTTGGAAGATATATAGGTTTCATCACACAGATAGTGTCCGTTGTCCCGATAAATACGCCCCCGTAAAGCCATTGGCGCAGGTTTAGCATTCTCCACCGGCGTCACAGGCAAAGCAACCGGTGTAGTGTCCGACTTTACGGTCATAGAAGATTGATTGTAGAGTACGACTTTCCCATTGGAATAGATGACTGAACTAATCTCCGAAGTGGCCATCACGAAGAGAGGCCCTTCCAAATTGTCCCATTCTTTGTACTTGATTTCCGCCTTTGACACTTCCATAATTTTCGCTTCAATCTTTTGCGCGTCAGAAGTAATAATAATGTCCTGCGCGAAAGTCAGCAATGCCATCATCGTCGTGCAGATACAGCAAAAAAGTCTCTGTTTCATATTCTTATCCATTATGTCGGTTTGCGAGCACAAAGATACAGCTTTCGGCGATAGTAGCCAAAAGTTCGATTTCGATTATCGAAGTTATCGAAAAAATGTTATTGCAAAATGCGCTCTATTTCTGCCAAGGCGGCAGTTATTTTGCTTTTCGTCTTGCTGGGTATTGCCTCATTGAACTGACTTGATGAGGGTACGTTTTTGCCGGTTGTGCGTTCTACCCACATTCTCAGCGCATGTTTGTCGTTCAATTTGATTTTTCCTTTCTGCTCCAATGCCGTGAGGTATTGCGAGACCAATGCAAGATTGATGGCTTCCGGTTTATTGCCGTTTGGCGGAAGATTACGCAGAAGCGTTATGATTTGTGCTTCTTGTTCAGGCAAAAGGTTGCATAAAGGGGAATAATCCGATAGAACAGAAAAAGGTTGTGGTTTAGCGGTCTTTTGCTGTAGTATAAAGTTTACTTTCCGTTCGAAATCCTCCTCTTCTTCGCTTTTAACAAACGGCGACAAAACAATGCGACCTATCACACAGATACATGCCAATCCTCCCAAGCCCCACCAAAGGTACTTGTAGACAATAAGAACAATGCTCCATGCCGGTGAATCAAAATGTATGCCACACTTAACCAACAAGACCTTTATACCTGCCAATGCCGCCAGAACAATTCCGGTAACGACTAATCCGTTCAGGAATTTGCCTGCGGTCCGATCAATGCGATATAATAATTGTTGTGTGCCGATATTCATATAACGCCCCTGTAAGACTTGTTTACAGCCTCTTTACGGGGAATGTGAAGTAGGTGTCTGGGAAAGGTTCGTTGGCAAGGGTGAAGTGCCACCACTCGCTGTCAATAGGCAGGAAGCCGTGACGTAACATCACTTCGCGCAGCAACATACGATTTCGGAACTGCTCCTCTGTCAATGCACCGCCCGTATATTCGCCTGTATCGGGATTGCCGCAGAAGTCAGGATGACTCTCTTCGCCGAACCAATCGAACACTCCGCCCATATCCACTTCCTTGCCTGTGGCTTCATCAAAAAGGGTCAGGTCGACTGTTGAGCCGCGCGTATGTCCCGAACGGGAAAGGATATAGTTCTGCTCGAAGAGAACGGGCTTTTCGAGCATGGGGTAGAAATAACGCTTTGTGAGGGTGTCGGAAGGGTTCTGCGCCCAACGAACGAAATGGTCCACCGCACATTGCGGACGGTAGGCGTCATAAATCTTAAGGCGATAACCCTTTTCTTTCATCTCATCACTGACAACCTTCAGCGAATCCGCCGATTGTCTGGTCATCAATGCTGTCGGCTCCAGATAGCCATCTACTCGAGTGCCCACGAAATTAAAGGTGGAGTGATACCGAATCTCCAGAATGGCATCAGGAATGACATCTGTTATGACAACGAAGTTCTCGGAACCGTCAGAAGTTTTCTTAGTGTTATTGTATAGCAGCAGTCCGGTGCAGACAATGACACAGATAGCAATGGAGATGATAAGTTTGGCACGTTTCATATGGCGAGTAACTGATTAGTCCACGGCAAGATGGTCACGCTCGATATCCAAGAAATATTTATACGTTCCGACCTTGAGTTCATCGCAGGCGCTTTCGTCGCAAACGATGATACCATGCTGGTGCATCTGTAGAGCAGAGACGGTCCACATGTGCGAGATAGGTCTTTCGATGGCATGTAGCAAGGCGCGGGCTTTGTTGTGGCCATTGACGAGCACCATGACTTCTTTGGCATCCATGACCGTTCCGACACCGACGGTAAGGGCAGTCTTCGGCACTTTGGTAATATCGTTGTCGAAGAAACGCGAGTTGGCAATGATGGTATCGGTGGTCAGCTCTTTCATGCGGGTGCGAGAGGTGAGAGACGAACCCGGTTCATTGAATGCGATATGTCCGTCGGGACCTATGCCGCCGATGAAGAGATGAATACCGCCATATTGCTTAATTTTCGCCTCATAGCGTGCGCATTCCGCTTTCAGATCGGTGGCATTTCCGTTGAGGATATTCACGTTCTGCTGCGGGATATCGATATGGGAGAAGAAGTTTTTCCACATGAACGAATGATAGCTTTCGGGGTGGTCTTCTGGAATACCGACATACTCATCCATATTGAATGTGACCACATTGCGGAAACTCACCTTTCCTTCTTGATGCAGTCGGATGAGGTTTCTGTACATTCCGATGGGCGAAGAGCCTGTGGGCAGGCCCAAGACAAAGGGATTACTCTCTTTGGGCGCAAACTCGTTGATACGTTCCATCACATAGTTAGCCGCCCAACGGCTCATGAGGTCATAGTTTTTTTCGATGATTACACGCATAGTTGAGAGGGTTTAGAGGGTTAGTTGATTTGCTCCAGTACTACGGCACTGCGGGCAGGCAGATAGAGTTTCATCCAGCCTTTGTGTTCAGGCTGATATAGTCTATCGGGCAACGTGAAATGGGGTAGGGAGTCATCGGTCAAACCGAAACCTCCGAACTCCGGCGAGTCGGTATTGAGACGCACTTGGTATTTGCCTTCTTTCAGCAGTATGCCGTAGTCGGTAAACGACTGTTCGCGGTGCCAGTTGAAGACGAACACCCATCGTCCGCGGCGGAAGGCCATCACCTGGTCACCTTCTTTGTCCCACACTTGTTCGATGTTGTCGTTGTATTCTTCATCTTCCGAGGCTTTCTCAAGCAGATGAACCATCGCTTTGTCAAAGCGGTTGAGGTCGGAGTAGAAATAATTGGGATTATCCACCAGCGACCATTGACGGCGGGCATACTGGTAACTCCAGTTGTTGCCCTGACGCGGGAAATCAATCCATTCCGGATGTCCGAACTCGTTACCCATGAAGTTGAGATAGCCGCCTTGAGCCGTTGCTGCTGTGATGAGACGTATCATCTTATGCAAGGCAATGCCACGGTCCACCATATAAGTGGAGTGGCCATGTTCAAAATGCCAATACATGTCGCTGTCCACCAGACGGAAGATGATGGTCTTGTCGCCCACCAGAGCCTGGTCGTGACTTTCCGCGTAGGAGATGGTTTTCTCACCGGCGCGGCGGTTGGTCATCTCATAGAAGATATGTCCACCTTTCCAGTCCTCGTCTTTTACTTCTTTGATATACTTAATCCAGAAATCGGGAATACCCATTGCCAGGCGGTAGTTGAATCCCATACCACCTTTCTTGATGGGTGCTGCCAGCCCCGGCATACCCGACATATCCTCCGCGATGGTGATAGCATGGCGGTTGGACTGATGAATCATCTTATTGGCAAGGGTCAGATAGCAGATAGCATCGCCATCTTCGTTGCCGTTGTAGTAGGATGAGTAATCACTGAAGTTCTCACCCAATCCATGACTAAGATACATCATAGATGTAACGCCATCGAAACGGAAGCCGTCGATGCCATATACATCCATCCAGAACTTGCAGTTGGAAAGCAGGAAATGGATTACTTCGGGTTTTCCGTAGTCGAAGCAAAGGCTGTCCCATGCCGGATGTTCGCGCCGTGCACCGGCGTGGAAATACTGATAGGGCGTTCCGTCGAACAGACTGAGTCCCTCGCGCTCGTTCTTCACGCAATGGGAATGCACCAAGTCCATTATCACTGCAATGCCGCGTACATGCGCATCGTTGATGAGGGCTTGCAGTTCATCGGGCGTTCCGAAACGGGAAGAGGCGGCAAAGAAATTGCTGACATGATAGCCGAAGGAACCATAATACGGGTGTTCCTGAATAGCCATAATTTGTATGCAGTTATAGCCCAAATCGGCAATACGGGGCAACACCTGCTTACGGAACTCATCGTAGGTGCCGACACGCTGCTCCTCGGTAGCCATACCGATATGGCATTCGTAGATAAACAGCTCCTTTGCCATCTCATTGGCTTTCAGCCGTTTGGCATTGCGTTTTGTGCAGGCACAAGTGACGGGGGTGGACTTGTCTTTTTTGTCCAGCAGCACCACTTGGGCGGAGAAAAGCATCGTTTCGGGGTCTTGCACTACGCGGAAAGCATAACTCGGTATGCGTTCACCCCAACCACCTTGCCATTCGACCAGCAGTTTGTAGAACTGTCCCAGTTGTATTTTTTCTTTCGGCCATGAACCTTCCCATACACCGTTATCCAGCGGACGGAGGCGCCATTCTTCACTCTTTTCCCAATTGTTCATGTCGCCTTTCAGGTAGATGGCGGTAGCATTGGGTGCCCATTCGCGGAAATACCAGGTGTCGCCATCACAGTGGAGACCGAAATAGAGGTAACCGTTGGCCCATTCCTGGAGGTTTTTACCCTGTGCCAATTCTTCTTCACGGCGCGCCACGTAATCCATTCTGCCTTTGATGGCAGCACGATAGGGCTTCAGATACGGATCTTTCGCGTAAAACATGACTTAGGGCTGAACTTTCGATTTGACAATCAGTTTTCTATGTGTCGAAACGCCGATGATACCGGGCTGATGGGCATCACTGGGGAAGAAGACCACGAAATAGCCTTGTGGCACTTCGAAAGTGCATAGTGCGCGGTCTCCATACAGTTCCATATCTTTCCCTTCGTCATATTCGCGGGTGATATCCAGACAGTCTTCCTGGGGTTTCCACCCCATCTTTTCAGGGCCAGTTAAGGGCACTTGAATGTCAATGTAATCCCGATGCGCTTCCAGTGGGATGTCCTGCTCTTTGCGTTGTTTGATTTCGTTGATGTTGATGAACAGGTCATCGCCGTTCAGTTTGATGCGGCAGTTGGGGAATTCCTCCAAGTCGTTGTCGGAATAAAAGCGGATAAATTGTTCCAAACCGGGGACGCTGTCATAGTACAGGTCCGCATTTTCTATTTTGTCAAGTATCATAAATATACTCTGTATTTAATAAAATCGGCGGCAAAGGTACTGCTTTTTTTTGAATTGTGCAAATATTTTGTACATAAATCTACATTTTTTATATGGATGTATTAGGTGGAAGTTTGCTTTACGTTGGCTGAATATCCTAATAATAACCTAATAATAACCCAATAATCACCCAATAAAGTCCTATTATTCATTCGAGAATAAGAGAGAGAGGGAAAGGGAATAGAAAGGGTGGGAAAGGGGTATGGAATGGGTATAGAATGGATATGGATTGTAAATTGCAGATCAGGTGAGATATGGGTGGCGGTGACTAACGCAAGTCGTTCAGATAAGCATCGGGATGAGAGAGGGAAAAACGAGACAAAGGAACGTCTTTCTCCAATCGCACCGGATTGGTGAAACGAAGCAAGGTGGTCTGTTTTTGTTCGCGCATCTCCAACGACACAGGCATCAAATCCTCCGTGCGCACACAAAGAGAAGCTGAACGGAACGGCACTTTCTCTCCGTCTTTCGGTGTGAACGTTATCAACGTTTCTTTTCCATCTTTCTGTTTTCGCTCCGCTGTATTGCACAGGGGCAATATCTGCTGCACCATCCGAAACGGATTCACTTCATTCAGTTCGTTCGTTTCCGGCACGGAAAGCGTCAGTTCGTCCGTTTCAGCCTGATAAAGATAGAGCGTTTTGCCATCATACGCCGCTTCCATCGAAAGCATTTCCACGCGGAAACGTTCCCCTTGCATCAATAGTGAACCCGAATATGTGACAGGTTGGCTCTGCGCCATCGAAAGAGTCATTGTGAAATCGGATTGCAGCGTATGCGACTGCACCATTGCCAGAAAGAGTGAAAGAGCGGATAACAACATAAGCGGAAAGATTTAATCATCAAACACCTAATGAACGCAGCAGTTCCTCCAGCGCGCCAAGGTCTTGGATAAGCACATCGCGGCCTTTCGGTCCCTTGTTCGGTCCGACAACTCCAGCGGCCTCTAACTGGTCGGAGAGTTTGCCTGCGCGGTTGTAACCTATTTCAAACGCGCGTTGCAGACGCGAGGTAGAACCCTCTTGTTTGGTAACGACATAACGCGCCACATCGGCAAACATGGGATCAAGGCGTTTCATATCCACCTGACCGGGTTGCAGTCCGCCATCGCTGTCACCACCGCCATCCGGCACGTATTCCGGCAACGGATAAGGCTGCGAGTAGCACTGTTGATGTGAGATATAATCCACGATGGCATCCACCTCCGGTGTATCCACAAAGGCACACTGTACGCGGGTGATGCTGGCATTACCAGCATAGAGCGAGTCTCCTCGGCCGATAAGTTGCTCCGCCCCTTTGGCATCAAGCACGGTGCGCGAATCGATGACTGACTGCGTGCGCAAAGCGATACGGGTCGGGATATTCGCTTTTATGACGCCCGTAACGATGTTGACAGACGGACGTTGGGTGGCAAGAATCATGTGCATACCGACGGCACGTGCTTTCTGCGTGAGTCGGGCGATAGGCGTCTCCACTTGTTTACCTGCCTGCATGATAAAGTCACCGTACTCATCTATAATAATAACGATATACGGCAAATACTGATGGTGCAGACTATCAGCAATCAGCGTATTGGGGTTCAGATGGCGATGGATAAACTTGTCGTTATAATCTTCCAACGTGCGCACACCCGCATCCATCAGCAGTTTGTAGCGATTTTCCATCTCAATAACCAGCGAATTGAGCGTGTTGATAACGCGGTCGCACTCAGTGATAACAATCTGCTCCGGATCCGTATCGGGCATGGCAGCCAGATAGTGCTTGAGCAAAGGCTTGTAGGGTGCGAACTCTACCATCTTGGGGTCAACCATCACCAGTTTGAGTTCGGACGGATGTTTCTTATAGAGCAGCGATGTGATAATGGCGTTGATGGCCACCGACTTACCTGTACCCGTTGCACCGGCGACAAGGAGATGCGGCGTTTTGGCAAGGTCGAACATAAAGACTTCGTTAGTGATGGTTCGTCCGTAAGCGACGGGCAGACGCATCTTCTGTTCTTCCTGGAAACGCTTGGAGGCAATCACGGAATGCATGGAGATAATCTGCGGTTTCTCGTTTGGCACCTCAATACCGATGGTTCCTTTACCCGGCATCGGTGCGATGATACGGATACCCGTGGCAGAAAGCGACATCATAATATCGTTCTCCAACGCCTGAATCTTCGCCACGCGGATACCCGCTTTGGGGATAATCTCGTAGAGGGTAACGGTCGGACCCACCGTGGCCTTGATGGAATCAATCTCTATACCATAATTACGGAGCGTAGTCACAATGCGGTTGGCATTTGCCTGCTGCTCTTCCTGATTGATGACCGGTGCCGTTTCATTGTCATAGGTTTTGAGCAGGTCAAGCGGAGGCAAGGTGTAGGTAGATAGTTCCTTATGCGGGTCGTAATCTTCCTGTTGTTCTACGATTTCAACATCCTTCGTGGGATTGATATCCAACGGAGTGTCTTCATTCGGTTCCTCTTTTTCCTCTTCTTCGGGCTCTTCCGGTGTATCTTCGGCCACCAGATTTGCTATATCTACCGTAATATCTTCGGTGGCCGGCTTTTCGGCAGGCGTTTCCGATGAACCCGGGTCAAGCACCAATTCAATAACCTGCTCATCATCTTTCGGAGCAGAAGGATCCTCTGTATTTTCGGTATCAACGGGCATATCCTCGCCTTCCGGATCGGAACGCTTCACCATCTTTTCCCATAAACGAACCACAGCCGGTACAAACCAGGGGGCGGTCAGCACCAGAAAGATAACAAGCGTAACCACCAGAACGAGAATGGTGCCCAGCGGGTGAATATAATCGGTCAACGCGCCGGCAGACCACTCACCGAATGCACCACCGAGACGGAAAAAGATATTCAGCCCTGCCATCAACTGAATGAAACCCAAGCAGAACGCGCCCCAGAAGAGCCAGAACACGCTCAAGAAAAAGAAACGCAAACCCGCCTTGGGCATCACTCCGAAACAGCGCAGGCCATAGCAGCAGGCAAGGACGATAAAAATGATACTGAAAATACCGAATGTCCCGTCAATCAGCCAACAAGCATATACTGCCCCCGGTTTGCCCAGCCAGTGAGTGTAGCGCAACGACGCTCCGTCCGCCATTCCATCCAATTGGAGCAAGGAAGCATCTGCCCGCCCCGTAAAGAAAAAAGCAACAACGGAAATGAGCGTGACAAGCGCAAAAAACTCCAGCAAAACGCCGCACACAATAGGTGTGCGCGAGTCGGCAAAGAAACTGCGAATACGGTCCATGAAAGGAATCTTCTCCACTTTCAGATTTATTGGAGCATAACCTTTGTCAGAGGTTGCGGAAACAGATGAATTGGATTTACGAGGCATCTTGTTCTAAGGATATTCTTTTTAGGTTTCGGTAATTTAATATTACGGTGATACAAAATCAGCCTGCAAAGTTACAAAATCTTTTTGATAAAACAAAATTAAAGAACCTGAAAATTGAATTTTTCGGGTAAATACACAAATTTTCATAGAAAAAGGAGGAAAAATTTGTATATATGAAAAATATTTTGTAATTTTGCCCGCTATTTTGGTATTGTAGTGTCCGAATATATAGAACATAGCGGAAAAGTGCTTGTGTGCGAAGGTAGCCAAGTGCGTGTTCAAATCACTCAAACCAGTGCTTGTGCTGCCTGCCATGCCAAAGGGATGTGTACGGCAGCCGAAAGCAGGGAAAAGGTGATTGATGCCACAACAACAGACCTGACGCTGCAAACCGGTGATGCGGTGCGCGTGCTGGTGCAAGAGCATATGGGGTGGAAAGCTGTACTGCTGGCGTACTTTTTGCCGTTTGTGTTGCTGATAATCGCAGTTGTAATCGGCGGGCTATATACCAAGAATGAGGCATGGATAGGGTTAATCGGTATAGGTACCGTAATGCTCTATTACGCCGGCTTGTACGCTTTCCGCAAAAGAGTGACCAAACAATTTGCGTTCACGGCCATAAAAGAGTAACACGAGAGGATGACGGGACGGATACAGGACGATAACGAGACGATAAAAATATTAACAAAATAAAAAACACAAGAGTTTATGAACCTGATTTTGATTTCTTTGCTTGTTCTGGGCATCACGGGTTTAGTGGCAGCTATTCTGCTCTACCTGATTGCGCAGAAATTCAAAGTGGAAGAAGACCCGCGAATCGACCAAGTGCAGGATGTTCTCCCCGGAGCCAACTGCGGTGGTTGCGGATTTGCCGGGTGCAGAGCGCTGGCAGAGGCCTGCGTGAAAGCGGACACATTGGATGACCTTTTGTGCCCTGTAGGAGGTGCCCCAACAATGGAAAAAGTGGGTGCTATTCTTGGTTTGGCGGCAGCAGCCAGCGACCCGAAAGTGGCGGTTGTGCGCTGCAACGGCACATGTGAAGCCCGTCCGAGAACCAGCGAGTACAACGGTGCAAGAAGTTGCCAAATTATGAACAGCCTTTATGTGGGCGAAACCGCTTGCCCGTTCGGCTGTCTGGGATGCGGCGATTGCGTGGCTGCCTGCCAATTCGGTGCGTTGAGCATGGACGAAAAGACAGGACTTCCCGTAGTGGACGAAGAGAAATGCACCAGTTGCGGCAAATGCGTAAAGGCCTGCCCGAGAAACATCATCGAACTCAGAAAGAAAGGTCCGAAAGGCCGTCGTATGGTGGTGGAATGTGTCAACAAAGACAAAGGAGCTATCGCCCGCAAAGCCTGCCTGAACGCTTGTATCGGATGCGGCAAATGCCAGAAAGAATGTGCATTTGAGGCCATTACAATCGAAAACAATGTGGCTTACATCGATTTCGAAAAATGCCGTCTTTGCCGCAAGTGCGAAACCGCTTGCCCGACCGGCGCTATCCATGCCGTGAACTTCCCGCCGAGGAAACCGGCCGAACCGAAAGCCACAACAGAAGAACAACCTAAAAAAGAGGAGGCACAAGCATGAATACATTCCATATAGGCGGTGTACACCCCAATGATAACAAGCGCTATTCGGCTCACCAGCCAATCATCGAATGTCCGTTGCCGCAGAAAGCTATTGTTCCGCTGGCACAGCACATCGGTGCGCCTGCACAAACCGTAGTAGAAAAGGGGCAGAAAGTGAAAGTGGGCGACCTGCTCGCTAAAGCCGGAGGTTTTGTGAGTGCCAACGTGCATTCTCCTGTAAGCGGTACCGTAACCAAGATTGACACCACCACCGATGCATGGGGTATGAAAATGCCGGCGGTGTTTATTGACGTGGAAGGTGACGAATGGGCAGAAGGTATTGACCGCACACCGGAAATCATCCGCAGTTGTGAGATAGACCCGAAAGAGATTATCGACCGTATCGCTGCAGCGGGCGTTGTGGGATTGGGCGGTGCATGTTTCCCCACACAAGTGAAACTGCTGCCTCCTCCCGGCAAAAAAGCTGAAGTGCTGATTGTGAACGGAGTAGAGTGTGAACCCTATCTGACCTGTGACCATCAGTTGATGCTGGAACATGGCGAGGAAATCATGATTGGTATCCAGTTGCTGATGCGCGCTTTGGGTATTCAAAAAGCCATTATCGGCATTGAGAAAAACAAGCCGGATGCCATCACTCACATGCAAGAACTGGCAAGCCGAACACTGGGTGTAGAAGTGAAAGCTCTGAAAATGAAATACCCGCAAGGCGGAGAAAAACAACTGATAGATGCCTGCATCGGTCGTCAAGTGCCCAGTGGCGCACTGCCTATCGAAGTAGGTGCGGTTGTGGACAATGTGGCGACCATCTATGCCGTGTATGAAGCGGTTCAAAAACACAAACCGCTTGTTTCGCGCGTGATGACCATAACCGGCAAAAGCGTGCAAAAGCCCGGAAACTATATGGTTCGTTTCGGAACTCCGTTAAGCGAGGTTGTTGAATTGGCCGGCGGTGTACCGGAAGATACCGGAAAAATCATCGGTGGCGGACCGATGATGGGTCGCGCAATGAACAACATCGACATGCCTGCCCACAAACGCACAAGCGGTCTGCTATTCCTGCCGGAAGCCGAAAGTCGCCGTATCGAACCTGAAAACTGCATCCGTTGTGGCAAGTGCGTAAGTGCGTGCCCGATGGGACTGGAACCTTATTTGCTCTCCAAACAAGCCGAACTGCAGATGTGGGAAGATATGGAAAAACATGATGTGATGGATTGCATCGACTGTGGTTGCTGTCTCTTCACCTGCCCAAGCCATCGCCCGCTGTTGGATTATATCCGTATGGGAAAAGGCAAAGTAGGTGGCATCATCCGTGCACGCCAAGCCGCAGCACAAAAGAAATAAATATAATTAGGAATAAAGAAATAAACGATATGAAAAACTTGATTGTAGCTCCGGCACCTCACGCGCATAGCGGAGACAGTGTTCGGAAAAACATGCTCCTTGTAATAGTTGCATTGCTACCTGCCTATGTGGTAAGTGTACTGATGTTCGGTTGGGGAGCACTGATTACTGCCTTAATCAGTATCGTAGCATGTATGGGTGCGGAGTGGCTGATTGCCAAGTTCGTACTGAAAGAGCAACCCACAATTGGTGATTGTTCAGCATTGTTGACAGGACTTCTGTTGGCATTCAATCTACCCAGCAATCTGCCTTGGTGGATTGTGGTAATCGGTGCCGTTGTAGCCATCGGCGTGGGAAAAATGAGTTTTGGCGGACTCGGACAAAATCCATTCAACCCCGCATTGGTAGGACGTGTGTTCTTGTTGATTTCGTTCCCTGTGCAAATGACCACTTGGCCTCGTCCGCTAGGTTTTAGCGGTGCGTATGTGGATGCCGAAACCGGCGCAACACCGTTGTATTACCTGAAACAAGTGACCAAACATAGCGATTTGGCCGCCATGGAAAAACTTCCGCAGCTGTGGGACGCTTTCATCGGCATGATGGGAGGCTCGCTTGGCGAAGTGTGTGCACTGGCCTTGCTTGTCGGAGGCTTGTTCCTGATTTGTGCGCGCGTCATAACATGGCATATCCCTGTTAGTATTCTAGCAACAATGGCAGTGTTTGCACTTCTTACCACGCCGGAAGGTGTGTGCCCTTGGAACTATACCGCACTGACACTTCTGACCGGTGGTGCAATGTTGGGTGCGTTCTTTATGGCAACTGATTATGTGACCAGTCCTATGGTCGGCTGGGGTAAAATCATATTCGGTGTGGGTATCGGACTGATTGTGATGGTTATCCGCACATGGGGTGCTTATCCGGAAGGCATGTCATTCGCCATTCTGATTATGAATGCAACCGTACCTTTGTTGAACAAAATTCGTCCGAAACGTTTCGGCGAGAAAAAGAAATAAGGAGGACTGAACTATGGCAAAACTTAAAAGTTCGTTAACCAACATGCTCCTTTCGCTGACCTGCATCACCTTGGTGGCAGCAGCAGCACTTGCCGGCGTATATATGCTGACAAAAGAGACCATCGATAAACAAAAATCCGATGCAGAAATAGCCGCTCAACAAGCCGTGCTTGCCGGTGATGAAAACGGAACACCCATCAAAGTAGAAGTGGACGGGTTCGGAGGCAAAATGATTGTAATGGTCGGTTTTGCGGAAGATGGTACGATTCTTGGATATAAAGTTTTGGAACACCAAGAAACTCCGGGACTTGGTGATAAGGCCGGACAATGGTTCCAAAATGCCGATAAACCGGGGCAGAACGTAGTCGGAAGAAAAGCAACAGGTAACTTTACCGTATCAAAAGACGGAGGCGATGTTGACGCCATTACCGCTGCAACCATTTCTTCTCGCGCTTTCCTGAAAGCGGTAAACGAGGCTTATACCAAATTTCAAGAGGCAAAAGGCGTAACTGTAGAGACATGGACAAGCGCTACACAACAAATTGAACCGGAAAATACGATCTGTGAAGAGAAAGGAGGCCAACAATGAATAATGCAACAAAAACGTTAGTAAACGGTATCCTAAAAGAAAATCCGACCTTTGGGTTGGTGCTCGGCATGTGCCCGACATTGGCAACCACCACCAGTGCGATAAATGGTATGTCAATGGGATTGGCTACCATGTTTGTGCTGATTTGCTCCAATGTGGTGATTTCCATGCTGAAAAATGTCATTCCCGACAAAGTGCGTATTCCGTCATTCATTGTGGTAATAGCTGCATTTGTAACCATCTTACAAATGGTAATGCAAGCTTACGTCCCCTCCATTTACGAAACACTCGGTCTGTTTATTCCGCTGATTGTAGTAAACTGCATTGTACTTGGCCGTGCGGAAGCGTTTGCAGCGAAAAACAGTGTGGGACTGAGCGCATTGGACGGTATCGGAATGGGTGTCGGCTTTACGCTTGCTCTAACCATCATCGGTGCAATCCGTGAACTATTGGGCACAGGATGCCTCTTTGGTTACAATCTCTATAGTGACCATTATGGTATGCTAATCTTTGTATTGGCTCCTGGAGCGTTCATTTGCCTGGGATATGTAATGGCATTAGTACAGAAACTAATGAAGAAAGATTAAAATAAACATCCTCTTTCGAGAGGTATAAAACAAGACGATTATGTTATACTTTTTGATATTTGTTTCTGCGATATTTGTCAATAATATCGTATTGAGTCAGTTCTTGGGAATTTGTCCTTTCCTTGGTGTGTCTAAGAAAATTGATACAGCATTGGGCATGGGGGCCGCCGTTACGTTCGTATTGACCTTGGCCACTATTGTAACCTATTTGTTGCAACTGTTGCTCGTAAAATGGGGAATTGAATTTCTGCAGACAATCCTGTTTATTCTGGTGATTGCCGCAATGGTTCAAATGATTGAGATCGTGCTCAAAAAGATTTCACCGTCGTTGTATCAGGCTTTGGGTGTATTCCTCCCACTGATCACCACCAACTGTTGCCTTCTGGGTGTTGCCATTTTGGTTGCCAACGGAACGAACAAACTCCCCGGAGAATTGGATCATAATCTTTTGACAGGTACCATTTTTGCCTTTGCCACCGCATTAGGTTTTACACTGGCACTCATCTTGTTTGCCGGTATGCGTGAACAATTGGCAATGAACAAGGTGCCCAAAGCTATGCAGGGAACTCCGATTGCTCTTTTAACAGCCGGTTTGTTAGCAATGGCATTTATGGGTTTCTCGGGCGTCGTTTAGTGGATGTTTCATCGCTCTGTATTACACGAAAAAATAGCAAATGTATTAAAAAATGAAACGACTACCAATCGCAATCATAGGTTTAGTGCTGGGTTGTTCCACCATGTTGGCGGAACCGACTCTTCTAACTTTGGCAGCATGCAGAGATATGGCGGCTCGGGATAATACGCAAATCCGTATTGACCAAGAAAACGCCAAAAGTGCCATGTATCTGCGAAAATCAGTGATGGCACGCTTCTTCCCTCAGATTAGTGCTAATGGTGCTTATGCTTTCAATTCCAGACATATACATGTCGTTCCTGACGAGATGGAACTCAGTTTCGGAACTTGGGGACTAAATGGAATGAGTTTTAACAATCCTACCATTCAAGCCTATCAGACATTATTGCCTCAAGGTACAGAAGCGCTTAATTCACTCACCGGAAGTATCTACCGCGAGTTATACAACCAGTTGGATTTCAATGTTACTCATGTGCTGGTTGGACAAGTGGGTATCATACAGCCTATCTGGGTCGGTGGGCGAATCACTCAAGCCTATAAAATTACGAAAGCGGTGGAAAATCTGGCAAAAATCCGCGCAGCAAAAAACATGGCGGAATTAACCGTCAATGTGGATGAAGCCTATTGGCGCGTCATTTCTGTCAGTCAGAAAAAGAAAGTGGCAATGAAATACCACCAGTTGCTGACTAAGTTGATGGAAGATATAGAAGAGGCCAAAGAAGAAGGAGTTGCCACCCAAGCCGATGTTTTGAACGTACGTGTCAAATTGAGTGAAGCGGAAACAATGTTGGCGCAGGCCACGGATGGCTTAGAACTCAGCGAAATGGCTCTGTGTCAAATCATCGGATTGCCGTTATATACGGAAATAAAATTGGATGATAGTCACTTGAACGATGTTGTTCTCGCGGATAGTACTCTCAATATACAAGAAGTGTTATCTCGCAGAGACGAGTTGAAGATGTTGGAAGAAATGCAGAAACTGGCAAAAGCAGGCGTCGGAATGGCTGCTGCCGGTTTACAACCCAACATTGTGGCCTCCGCGAATTACATCGTTAGTAATCCTAACGTAGCTAATGGTTTTCAAAACAACTTTGCTGGCTTCTTTTCCGCAGGTGTTGTTGTGAATGTTCCGATAGCCCACGCCAGTGATATCTTGGCTGTCAAAGCTGCTAAACACAAGCAAAAAACCGTGGAGTTACAGATGCAAGAGGCGCGTGAGAAAATAGAATTACAGGCGACTCAATCTGCTCAAAAAGTGATTGAGGCCAACAAAGCCCTCATACGCGCGACCAACAGCATACGACACGCGGAGGAAAACCTGCAATACGCACAGGATTCCTACGCAGAGGGAGTTATCACCTCCAGTCAATTGATGATGGCTCAAACTGCATGGCAAAAAGCCGAGTCGGAAAAAATAGATGCCGCCATTGCATTGAGGATGGCAGAAATAACCCATAAAAAGAATATAGGACAACTTTAATAAAACGCATATAGCAAATACGTAATCATGGAAGAAGATTTTTTGAAACAAAATGCAGAGATTGAAGCAGCCAAGCAAAATATGAATGCCAAAGGCGATATTTTCTTGGGCTTGGTAGTATTGTTTTCAGTTCTGATAGTGGTAGCACTAATCGGTTTGTTGGCTGTTCGTCCGGACAAAGTGCAAATTGTAGGTGAAGCTGAAGCTAGTGAATATCGCGTATCCGGAAAAGTTCCTGGACGTATTGAAATGTATTTGGCACAAGAAGGTGATCGCGTTAAAAAAGGCGATACGCTGGTTATTATTAACTCACCCGAAGTGGAAGCAAAAATGGCACAAGCAAAAGCCGCGCGTGCGGCTGCGGAAGCACAAAACCAAAAAGCTATTCATGGTGCACGGGAAGAACTAATTCGAGGCGCGTATGAACTTTATCAAAAAGCATTGGCCGGAGAAGAGGTGTATCGCAAAAGTTTCGAACGCGTAGATAGACTCTATCAAAAAGGTGTTGTTTCTGCGCAAAAGCACGATGAGGTTGAAGCTCGATACAAAGTGGCACAAGCCGATGTTAAAGCTGCAAAATCACAATATGATATGGCTTTACGTGGTGCGCAAGAAGAAGATAAAGCTGCTGCTGCTGCCTTGGTGGCACGTGTAGACGGTGTGATTCAGGAAGTGGAAATAGCAAAGGCAGAACGTTACTTGACTTCGCCTGTTGACGGAGAAGTAAGTGAATGTTTCCCCAAACCGGGCGAATTGGTAGGCCAGGGTTCACCTGTAATGTCCATCGTGGATATGACGGATGTATGGTTTCATTTTGCAATTCGAGAAGATAAATTGAAAGATATCACGCTGGGAAGTACATTGGAGATCAAAATTCCTGCTTTGGGTGAAGAAACTCATCTGGTAAAGGTAACCTTCATTAAAGTAATGGCCAGTTATGCAACTTGGCGTAGTACCCAAACAACCGGGGGGTATGATGTAAAGACTTTTGATGTAAAAGCCCGTCCAATAAACGAAATACCGAACTTACGTCCAGGAATGACAGCCATTGTGGTTGAATAAACATGACGATATTTGAATTTTATACTAAAGTCATGCGTGTGGCTCGATATGAACTCAATCGAGCCATCACGAGGCCTGTCTATATTTTCTCCACTATTGTTGTTATGCTTTTCTCGTGTATTTTTTTCCTCACCCTTTTCAAAACCGGTGCTCCGGAAAAAATGCCGATAGCCATTGTGGATCTTGATCAATCCAGTATTTCAAGGAGAGTCGCACACGAACTAAATGCCACTCAATCCGTAACGATAACAAATGTTTATAGTAGTTATCAAGAGGCTCGGATTGCTATGCAACAAGGAAAAATATATGCTTTTCTACTAATACCCAGTCATTTCTATTCGGATTTGGCTGCATTCAAACGTCCGACTCTCACATTTTATGTTAATAACGCCTATACAGTTGGTGCATCTACCAGTTATAAGCAACTACTCATGGTTATGAATCTTGCCAGTGGCGCCTTTCAACGTGAGGTTTTACGCAAGAAAGGATTGCCGGAGCATCTTTTGATGAAAAGAATACAACCGGTAGCCATTGATGCCCACTTGATTGGCAATCCGATGTCCAACTACTCGGTATATCTACTAGGGGTTATCTTACCCGGAATGTTAGGTGTGATAGTGCTAATGATAACTATCTATAGCATCGGAGGAGAACTCAAATGGAAAACTTCACATGAGTGGCTTAAACAAGCGGAGGGTAACTATGCCGTTGCCATGATGGGAAAAATGTTACCACATACAGCATTGTATTGTATGATGGGTATTACGGTCAACATCATCATGTTCCGCATCTTGGAATTCCCGGTAAATGGCAGTTTTCTTTATTTGAATCTGGGACTGATTACATACATTTTTGCTATTCAATCCATGGCAGTAACTTTCATAGGTCTTGTTCCCGTTTTGCGTGATGCTTTGTCCATCGGTGCTTTATATGGAATGTTATCATTTTCTTTGAGCGGTTTTACATTCCCTTACATGGGAATGCTTACTTGGATGAAACCGCTTTGCTATCTTTTCCCGTTGCGACATTACTATTTGATTTATGTCAACGAGGCGTTGTTGGGTGGTCCAATTATCCAATCTGCTCCATTCGTGGGGATGTTATTATCTTTCTGTGTGTTACAATTTCTTGTGGGGCATCGGTTACATAATGCCCTTATATACCAAAACTATCCCAGAGACTAAGAATCATGAAACGTAAACGATTAGCCGCCTATATACGAACACGCTTGGCAGACACTTGGAAAGTGTTTGTGTTAGAGATTCGTCGTGTCTTGCGCGATCCCGGAGTCTTCTTGATTTTCTTCGTCGCCGGTTTAGGTTATCCGATTTTATATAATCTTATCTACCTGAATAATACTATTAAGGAGGTTCCTGTTGCCGTAGTCGATATGTCATGCTCTTCGGAAAGCCGTGAATTCATTTATCGTTGGGATGCAAGTCAGGAAGTAGAAGTTCGGTATAGTTGTACTTCCATGGAAGAGGCAGAGCAATTACTGAAGAAACAGTTGATTCATGGCATATTATATATCCCGTCGGACTATGCCGCTATCCTTAATACAGGGTTGGAAACTGCACATTTGTCCCTATACTGTGATATGTCTTCGTTTCTTTATATGAAGAATGTATACATGTCCGCCAATATGGTCATGTTGGATAAAATGAATAATATTCAAGTAGATAGATATGAGAAAATGAATGTCAATCATGAAATGAGTTGGGCTCTTGTGCAAAGCGTTCCTTATGAGGCAGTTGCACTTTATAACCCGACAGGTGGATATGGCACATTTTTAATACCTGGCATATTAATGTTGATTCTTCATCAAACGCTTTTCTTGGGGATTGCTATGCTATGCGGTACTGCCCGTGAAGAAAATAAAGAAATTTTCATTCTACCTGGTCGTCGCCGGCGCTATTCTATTTTTCGTCTTTTAATAGGTCGTGCGTTGGCGTATTTCACATTCTATTTTGCAATCGCAGCCTTTGATTTAATTTTGATTCCACGCCTCTTCGATTTGCCACATGTCGGTAGAAATGTGGATATACTGGTTTTCGTTGTCCCATTCTTGTTAAGTACCATTTTTTTCTCGTTGTTATGTGGATCTTTCCAAAAAGAACGAGAGACAGGTATGGTCTCGGGATTATTCTCTTCGCTGATCTTTATGTTTATCTCTGGACTGAGTTGGCCAAGAGAGAATATGTCTTTTATTTGGCAAATACTAGGAGATTTACTTCCATCCACGTGGGGAATACATGGCTATATACACATAAACACGATGGGAGCAACTTTGTTAACGACCATAAAAGAATACAATATGCTTTGGTTGCTGACTGGTTTTTATTTCGTTCTTTGTGTAATTGTATATACCATACGTGCCCGAAAGTATGATACAGAAGTACAAGAACAAGATGCGCGTCTGATTGCATATTTTCTCAGCAAACGTGATCATCTCCGTCAAATTAGTCACGAATTGATTGAGAAGGAAAAACAGCGCATTCGAAACTATAGGGAAAAACATCGGGTTTTACATCCATAAAAAATATGTTGACTGAAATCTTGGATAATAAGAAGGTCGTTGAAGCATCTCGTTATATAGGACAGGCTAAAAGAATCGTTATTCTCACTCACATGGCACCGGATGGGGATGCGATGGGGTCGTCTTTGGCCATGTACCATTATCTGCGACAGAATGGAAAAGAAGCACACGTGATTGTACCAACTGCTTTTCCTGATTTTCTTCGATGGATGCCGGGGGCTGCAGAAATAATCATTTACGAGAAAATGGCAGAAGATGCCCTTGAAAAAATGGATGCAGCGGATTTGATTATCTGCACCGATTTCAATGAACCCAAACGAATTGGGGTGTTGGGTGATAAGTTACTAGCACTTAAAAAAGAAAAAACTTCGCTTCGAGTGATTATGATTGATCACCACCTCTTCCCATCTGATATAGCTGACGTGGTACTCTCTTATCCTCAAACCCCATCTGCCTCTGAATTGGTTTACCGCCTTTTAACGCAACTTGGCGAAATAGGAATAGATTCTGCTACATGTATCTATACCGGAATGATGACTGATACGGGTAATTTTTCATTTAACTCAAATTACTGTGATATGTATCAGATTGTCCACGATCTGGTGAAGATGGGGGTGGATAAAGATGCAGTGTATGATCAAGTTATGAATTCCCACACCGCGGATAGAATGCGTCTCGTAGGATATTGCCTTTATCAAAAAATGCGCATTTTCCCCCAAGAACATACTGCACTTATTTACTTGAATAGAAAAGAATTATATCGCTTTAATTTCCGATCTGGTGATGCAGAAGGATTAGTAAATATACCCATGCAAATCAAAGATATTTATTATTCTTGTTTTATGCGTGAAGATAAAGTCAATGCCAGTGAAGAAATGCTAGCCGGAGGAAGTAAAACAAAAATTAAAATCTCTATGCGCAGTAAGGGAGATCGTCCTGTCAACACTTTCTGTCATGATGTCTTTGGCGGTGGAGGCCATAAAAACGCATCTGGGGGTGAATATTATGGTCCTCTGGAAAATGCTGTTCAATTGTTTCTTGATAACTATAAAAAGTACAATACGTAAATAATAACTTAAAATACCATGAAGAAGATTCTTATTTTTACTATTCTCTTTGCGACCATGTGGTCAACCCAAACAGTGGTGGCACAAATATCGTCGGATCATCGTACTTTGATGACCATTAATGGTAAACCTGTTTATGTAGATGAATTTCTGTACGTATTTCAAAAAAGCAACCAAAGTTCGTCTGTTGAAAAAGAAACCATGGATCAATACTTGGAGCGTTATATCAACTTTCGCCTTAAGGTGGAAGAAGCGATCAGCCGTGGTATGGACACAACAGAGGCTTTTCGTAAAGAACTGAAAGGTTATCGAGCCCAAGCGACGCCTAAATATCTTCGCGACAATGCTGCTATTGATAGTTTGGTTCGTCTAAGTTACCAACGAATGAGGAATTTGCGTAGAGTTGCTCACATTGTTATTGAATGTAAGGAAGATGCTAGCGACTCTGCACAACAAGTGGCTTTACACAAAATAGAGTATATTCGGGAACTGGCTATGAAAAACAAAAGCCAGTTTGGAGAATTGGCTCAAACATATTCTTCAGATCCTAACGCAAAAGAAAATTCTGGAGAATTAGGATGGATCACTCCTTTTAGATACGTATATTGTTTCGAAAATGCTGTGTATAATACGCCGGTTGGAGAAATAACGGAAGTTTTCCGCAGTCCCTATGGTTACCATATTGCTCTTGTGGAAGAGGAGGATCAAATGGCACAAGAGGTACACGCAGCACATATTATGAAAATGGTCCAACGAGGTAATGAAGAACAAGTTGCAAAAGCCAAAGATGTGATTGATAGCATCTATGCCAGATTGCAAGCAGGTGACGATTTTGCTGAGACGGCACGCAATTTTTCAGACGACAAAGGTTCTGCTATCCGCGGAGGTGATTTGAATTGGTTTGGTAAAGGCATGATGGTTAAGCCTTTCGAAGATGCCGCATTCGCTATGCAAACAGGGACTGTGTCTGAGCCATTCCAATCACAATTCGGTTGGCATATTATTAAACTGTATGAGAAACGGGATATTCTGCCTTTGGATAGTCTTTATGATCAAGTGTTGAGAAATGTACAACACGATGAGCGAATGAAAGAAGAAGAAAAATCTTTCCTTCGCAAAACACGTCAAGAATACAATTTGCCCGATACTATGACTGATGAAGAGGTAATGGATTATGCTGACCAACACTTAGAGGATAAATATCCAGATTTCAAAAACTTGGTACAGGAATATCATGATGGCATACTCCTTTTTGGTATCAGTATGGAAGAAGTTTGGGATAAAGCAGGAAAGGATTCTACAGGTCTGGAGCATTATTTCCAAGAGCACAAAACAAATTATCATTGGGATGAGCCTCGCTATAAAGGATATATGGTATATGCGCACGATAAAAAATCGATGCAGCGAGCTGAACTGATTGTGAAAAATTCTAATCCTGATAGCATAAAGAGTTTTATCGACCAGCGCCTCAATAATGATTCGGTTAAATTGGCAAAAGTGGTGTGTGGAATCTGGAAAAAGGGAAAGAAACCGGAAGTGGACAAGTATATTTTCCGACAAAAGAATGATTATACACCTACTGAAAATTTCCCATTCGTCAAAGGGGTTCGTGGTAAAATAATGAAAAAACCGGAACATTATACAGATGTTCTGAATCAAGTTGCCAATGATTATCAAGATATGCTTGATGCCCAATGGGTAGAAATCTTGAGACAAAAATACAATGTGCAAGTGAATGATACTTTGTTCCAAGAAATCAAAAAAAACTATTCCGATAATTGAAACCTATTACCCTCATAGGAATTTGGTTAGCTATTATTGTCGCTAATATTTCGCTGCACCGAATTGTGTGGCGATGGGATCTTACCGGTGACCATCGATATACAATAGCCGTTGAAACGAAACGAGAATTACAGCAACTTGACGATAGTTTGGATGTAATATTATGTCTAAATGGCCCTCTCAATTCAGGGTTTCATAAGTTACAAAACGCTGCGTTGGATTTGTTGCATGAGTTCCGAACCATTTCACCATTCGTACATGTGGAATTGTGTGAAGAAGAACAGATGTATGATATGCAAAAACAATTGGGGCAAGCCGGACTGGAACCTGTTGTTGTGTACGAACATTCAAAAAATGGGCGCACGTCGCAAACAATGTTATTTCCTTACGCCATACTTCGCTACCATAATAAGCAGACCATAGTAAATCTGTTACAACAGAATCGCACAAAATCAGGTGAAGAGAATTTGAATCATTCTATTGAGGGACTGGAATATTCATTTGTGGCAGCAATACACACTTTACAGAAAAACGAAACAGATCGTATCGCTTTCTTGGAGGGACACGGAGAATTGACAGAAGAAGATGTCTATGACTGGTCTTCGTCACTTAGTCGTTTCTATCAAGTGGATCGGGGAGTGTTGAAAGATGATGCAGATGTGTTGAATGGTTATAAGGCGATTATTATAGCAGATCCTCAGCTCATTTTTTCAGATACAGACAAGTATATTATTGACCAATACTTGATGCAGGGAGGGAAAATTATGTGGCTTGTTAATGGTATCAAGTTCTCAGAGAATATGTTGAGTGATAGCGGTATAACTCCTGTTATTCCTCAAGATTTGCATCTGACCGACCTTTTATTCCGTTATGGTGTACGAATACAGCCTTTGTTGGTACAAGATTTGCAATGTCTACGTATTCCGGTGGATGTATCACGCGATCCTGGAAATCCGCAATATCAACCGATTCCCTGGACCTACGCTCCTCTATTACTGACCTCTGGCGAATCGCCTGTTTCTCACAATGTGATGCAAGTTAGCACCTTGTTTGCTTCCTGTTTGGAAGCCGTTGGTGGAGATGATGGCATTCAAAAACAAGTGCTTTTGACCACCTCATCGGCATCTCGCGTCACTGGGGCACCGGCTGAAGTAAATCTCAGCGATCTGACTGTTCAGAAAGAAGCGTTCCATCTGCAATATCTGCCCGTCGCTGCCAGTTTAGAAGGGCAGTTTACATCATTATTTGCACATCGTCAGAAACCGGAGGGATTATTGTCTGCGAATGCTTCGCCTATTAAACACAGTGTTCCTACTCGCCAAATCGTTGTGGCATCTGGTAATATTGCAAGAAATGAATGGCAACAAGGTCAACCGCTTCCTGTTGGATACGACCGTTATAGTCGTATTCAATTTGGGAATCGTGATTTTCTCACCAATGCCGTACTTTGGCTAACGGATAACAGCGGCCTCATTAACCTCCGACAAAAGAATATCGCTTTACGCCTTATCAATAATGAGCGGGTGCAATCATATAGTAAAACAATACAAATCACCAGCGTACTCATTCCGCTTATCCTGCTTTTCTTGACAGGAACTGTAGTGCTCTGGAGACGAAAAAACATATACGCACAATGAAAAAGATTTTAATGATTATTTCGTTGTTGATAGGTGTCAATGTCCTTTCTTTTGGCCAAGATACCATCCTGCCTTATCCGATTGATACAATCAACGGGACTGCAGTCTATCGCTATACTCCGGAAAAAAGTATCGGCCTTTATCGTATAAGTGTCAATTTCGGCCTTCCGATGGGAGAAATTGTGCAATGGAATCCTCAATTGGAAAAACGTGGACCTCAATTGACAGATGTTTTGTTAATTCCGGTTAAACAAACAATTGCTCGCAAAATTGAATCAACTCCTGTTGAGGAATCTCATCCCGCTGCCATTGTGTCCGAACAACCTGTTCTCCCCCAAATAGAACCTGTCGCGCCAACCCTACTTGATACTTCGTCAAATGTAACGTTACAGGCTGGAAAAGTCATCCGTTTGGCAGTGGTTTTTCCTTTCAATGCGAAAGCAATTACTCGTGAAGCAGCGGATGACCGCTTCTACGACTTCTATGCGGGTGTATTGTTGGCAATACGTCAGGCAGAAATGCTGGGACAGCAATTTGAAATACACACGTATGATCTCAGTCGGACGGACAATCGGCTCCTTTCTTTAGCGCAAGATACGTTCATCCATAAAGCTGACGCTGTTATCGGCCCTGTTTATACCCCGCAGATTGAAGCATTGGTGGAGTTGACTAAAGATGATCCGACACTTATATTAGCACCTTTCTCTTCGTCAATACCTTCTATAAATAAGACCAATCGACTGCTGCAATTTAATCCGACTTCCAAGATGGAAGCGGAAGTGATGGTCGAATATCTAAACCTGCACAAAGACAGCCTTCAGTGTCTTGTAATTAGAGGCACTCAAGAGGATATGAGCACTTCTGTGAGGGATATTTATGACGAACTTAATAGGTGGAATATTCCATTGGTGGAAATACCACTACAGGCTATTCTAAACGATTCCGTCACTTTTTACACCGATGCTAATAAGACAAATCTATTTATCTTCCATTCCGATCGATATAGCCATTTGAATGTCTTAATGCCGCATCTTCACAAAGCGGCGGAAATAGGTAACCTTGTATTACTTTCGCATTACTCCTGGGATAACGAGCCCATCCGTATGCCCAAACTGCTTACTTCTGTGTTTCATCCGATACAAGAAGATTCTTTAGCGGTTGAGTGGGAACTCTATCAGCAGAATTATAGCCGCTATTTCGGTCATACGCTTGCCTCCACGCATCCTCGGTTCGATTTGCTTGGCTTTGACCTCACCCGTCATCTTATTTTAATCTTACAAGAATTACAGGATATTGCCGATCCTGTCTATCGTGAACACATTTTGACACAGCCCTACTCGGGTATTCAAGAAAATATTATCTACCAGCATCAGCAGGAGGGTGGTTATATCAACCGTTCCATCTCCGTCGTTCATCAATGAGATTAAAAGGCTATCATATTGCTCTTCTTCTTGCCTGGTTCTGTGTACTGACAGCTACCGCCCAGCCGCGTCTTCGTCAACCGGAGATGTATATAGGGGTGCATGGAGGTGTGTTGGCCTCTATGATGATGTGGCTACCTGAAGTGGAGGGAACCAGCCGCATTGAACAAACTGTCATGTTAAGCGGAAATGGAGGATTCGTCTTCCGTTATGCTCATCATAAGTATTGCGGTCTGCAAGTGGAATTGAACTACATGCAGCGCGGATGGAGAGAAAAGGTTCCCGCTACGGAAACGCAGCAAGGGGGCTATTACAAGCGTTGCTTGAACTACTTGGAACTGCCGTTTTTGATGCATATCTATTTTGGCAAAAATGCAGGGCGCGGATTTGTTAATATCGGCCCACAAATCGGCTATTGCTTTAAGGAATCGTGGTCGGGAGTAAAGAACACCAAAGAGGAAAATCCGGCACAATATAAGAAATTGGATCGTCCTTTCGACTGGGGTATTGCCGGTGGAATAGGAGGATACTATCGTAGTGAAAAAGCGGGTGTTTTCCAAATTGAAGCACGCTTTAACTATAGTCTCGGTGATTCATTCGCCAATGGTAAAGCCGATTACTTTGATATGTCACACGCTATGAATCTTAGTCTTAACCTTGCCTATTTATGGCAAATAAAATAGTAAAACCTCAACTATATGTCAAAAATTATTTCACTTGCTAATCAAAAAGGTGGTGTGGGAAAAACCACCACAGCGATTAATCTTTCTGCGGCTCTCTCGCAGGAGGGGAAACGTGTGCTGTTGGTCGATGCTGACCCGCAGGCCAATGCTTCGTCGGGTTTGGGTATTGATATTAGAACCCTCAATAACACCATCTATGAGTGTCTCATTAACGGCATTGATCCCCACACGGCTATTCATCATACCGCATTTGCCACCTTGGATGTTATTCCAAGTCATATCGACCTTGTCGGTGCTGAAATCGAAATGCTTAATCTGCCAGATAGGGAGTTGCTGCTGAAAAAGACCCTCTTACCTCTGATGAAGGAATACGACTATATTCTCATCGACTGCTCTCCTTCATTGGGTCTGATTACACTCAATGCTTTGACGGCCAGCAATAGTGTCATCATCCCCGTACAGTGTGAGTTTTTCGCTCTCGAAGGGATTGCAAAATTGCTCAATACGATCAAGATTATCAAATCCAAACTTAATCCATCTCTTCAGATTGAAGGTTTCTTACTCACAATGTACGATAGCCGTTTGCGCTTGAGTAATCAGGTATATGCGGAAGTAAAACGCCATTTTGGTAATCTTGTTTTTGATACGGTTATCGCACGCAATGTGCGTCTTAGTGAAGCCCCCAGTCATGGCCAATCCGTATTGGAATACGATACTTCTTCAAAGGGGGCACAAAATTATATACAACTCGCCAAAGAACTTATTACACGATGAAAAGGACAACAGGACTTGGGCGCGGTCTGGATGCGCTGATTGATACACATGTTATTACCGATGGTTCATCTTCTATCAACGAGGTGGACATTACGCAAATTTATGCCAACCCTGACCAACCGCGTCATTCTTTTGACGAGGAGGCTTTGCAGGAACTGAGCGATTCCATTCGTGAACACGGTGTTATTTCTCCTATCACGTTGCGCAAAAACGAGGATGGAACCTATATGATTATTGCCGGTGAACGTCGTTTCCGCGCTTCCAAAATGGCGGGACTCACCTCCATTCCCGCATACATCCGAACGGCTAAAGACGAGGAAGTGCGCGAGTGGGCTCTCATTGAAAACATACAACGCGAAGATTTGGATGCCATCGAAATAGCTCTTGCGTACCAACGTTTGATGGAGGACTATGAAATGACGCAGGAAAAGATGGCGGAGCGCGTGGGTAAAAAGCGTACCACTGTGGCCAACTACCTGCGCCTGCTCAAACTGCCTGCCGAAATTCAGATGGGTATTAAGGAGAAAAAGATTGACATGGGTCATGCTCGTGCTATTCTTGGTAGTCCTTCCACCGAACAGCAACTTGCACTATACAAACGTATCTTGTCCGACGGTCTCAGTGTTCGTCGGGTGGAACAATTGGTGGCAGACAATAATCTGGATAAGAAACGCCGGAAGAGTTCAGCAGATGCAGGAACATATCGCGACAAAGAGACCGCAGTGGCCGCTTGTCTTAACACAAAGGTGAAGATTACAGGCAATCGCTTGATTATCTCCTTCACCTCTCTTGAACAATTGGATCAAATAGTATCTCACATCCATTGAGAAAAATCATCCTGATATTATCCCTGTTCGCAGTGCTTGCTTTGCAGGCACAAGAGCTGCTTCACTCCACACCCGCCGATTCCATCGCGCCGGATACCATCACCATCCTCTCCGGAGTAAATGATATCTATGCCTTGGGAGACACGGTACAACGGCCGTCTGATAGCCTGCTGCGGCTGCAACCGTGGCGACCTGATCCTATTCGGGCTACGTGGCTGGCGGTTATAGTACCCGGATTGGGGCAAATCTACAACCGGAGTTATTGGAAACTGCCCCTTGTTTATGGGGCATTCATGGGGTGTATCTATGCCATCACTTGGAACAATTCCCAGTATCAGGATTACCGTCAGGCCTATCGGGATATATTGGTGGCAGATGAGTTGTCCGCCGATCCGTCTGTCTCCTATAACGCCATTCTGCCGAAAGGATATACTATTGAAACAATGGGTGGACGTGAGCAATATACTGCTACTCTGAATAGCAAACAGAACCTCTATCGGCGTTATAGGGATATATCCATTGCTGCCACGGCAATTGTGTATATACTCTCCATCATCGATGCGTATGTAGATGCTCAGTTGTTCGACTTTGATATATCCACTGACCTTTCGCTCAATGTTAGCCCCGAGATTTATTATGACCCGCGGTTGCAGCAACGGAACGCGGGGGTTCATTTGGCATTCACTTTCTAATCTTGTTTATATACCATGCTTTTCCTGCTTTGTCTATTAAATCTTGTTTTTCAACCTGTCGAACCACAGCCCGCAGACACCATGCATATTGATTTCCCGATGGTGAAAGTGGACTCTATCATCGCCAATGAAAACGACCCGATTGACACTCTCGCACAGGCTTTGCAGGATTCTCTGGCGCAGGATCTCTTTTTCGACCAACAACTGGCGTGGGTGGACAGCAGTAATTGTACGTCCGACACCATCATTCTCTCTTTCCCTGACTCTGTTTACAAGGCGCGGTTACAGGCGCTTCCTTTTGTGATAGAAGTGCCTTACAATCCCATCGTAGGAGGGTATATCAACCGTTATATTCAGCATTCTGCCCGTGTGGCAGGATTGGCGCGGAAGTCCGAGTACTATTTCCCACTCTTTGAGGATGCACTGGCACGCTACGATCTTCCGTATGAACTCTGCTACCTTGCTGTTATTGAATCAGCGCTCAATCCGTCTGTCCGCTCACATGCAGGGGCTGCCGGCTTATGGCAGTTCATGCCTTCCACTGGCAAATTGTATGGACTGGAAATCAATTCATTGGTGGATGAGCGGTTGGATCCCATACGGGCCACGGATGCTGCCTGTCGTTTCTTGAAGGCGCTTTATAACACCTTCGGTGATTGGAACCTCGCTATTGCGGCCTATAACTGTGGACCCGGCAATATCAACAAGGCGATCCACCGTTCCGGTAAGCGCGATTTCTGGAGCATTTATCCCTATCTTCCGCGGGAAACGCGGTCTTACCTGCCTCTCTTCATCGCGGCTTCCTATGTGCTCAATTATGCCGATACACACGGTATATGTCCTGCAGAAGTGGATCGGACTATGCGTAGTGACACCATCCTTACGCACCGCCGCTTGCACCTCAAGCAAGTCAGCGACATGTTGGGAGTGCCTTTGGATGAACTGCGAAGGCTGAATCCGCAATATACGCGGGACATCATCCCTGGTGGAGAAAAAGAATACGCGCTCTGCCTGCCAATCGAACTGTCGGGACAGTATATCGATCGGGAAGAATCTATCCTTGCTTATCAGGCGGATTCGCTTATCAACAACCGTCGTGCCGAGATTGAATTGCTTCACAAGTCCGGCCTCAATGGCTCTTATACGCATGGAGGGGTCACCTACTACCAGATTAAGAGTGGCGACAGTCTCAGTGCCATCGCCAAGCGTTTCCATGTCTCTGTCAAACAATTACGCAAGTGGAACAATCTCAAAAACGACAATATCAGGGCAGGCAAGAAACTGCGCATAGGAGGCTGACACGATGGAGGAGGTGAAAAAAGTATATTATTCCATGAAGGAGGTATCGGCCGACACCGGTCTGCCCGCTTCCACGTTGCGTTTTTGGGAGAAACAGTTCAGCGACTTGTCGCCGCGGAAAGATGCACATGGAAATCGATACTATTCAGAACAGGACATTGCTCTCCTCAAACGCATTCAATATATCCGTGATGAACTGAAAATCACGCGGATAGAAGCCATAAAAGCCGCTTTGGGAAATCGTGTGGACGACACGGATTGCCGCCCGCGTGTTTATGAAATCTTGCAGCGTGTCCGCCAAACCTTGGTGGATATACGCGCCTACTTGTAAACGGGAATCTATGAATCGCTCTTTTTTACATCAACCCACCTTGCGTTTCCGCCGCTTCACCCGAAAGGCTTACGCGGCATTCTGTTCCATCCATCGGCATGTCACTATTGGACACGTCTCGCGTGCCATCTGCGACCGCGAATTGCTTAAGTCGGGTGGGGCACTCGTTTGCTGCCTGTTGATGGGCGCAGGAGGTATTGCTTTGGCGGATGACACCTCGGATGTCTTGACCGGTAATGCGCCGCCGGATTCCCTCTCCCTGACGCTTCAGGAAGTACAAGTTGTTTCGCAGCAGACCGAGGTGCACCGGCAGGCCTGTCGGCTGGTCTCGCGTTTTTCCATCGAAGATATGCAGGCTGTGCCTGCGCTTACGGTTTCCGACTACCTTGCGTACGTGCCGGGGCTGGATGTGCGCTCACGTGGAGCCAACGGTTCCCAGACAGATGTCTCCATGCGGGGAGGTACGTTCGACCAAGTGCAACTCCTCATCAATGGCATCAGTCTCAGCGATGCACAGACAGGTCACTACCAGTTCAATCTTCCTCTCTCTTCCGGCCTTATCGAACGTATTGAGCTTTTGCAAGGCGGCAGTGTGGGCTTGAGCGGAGCGTTCTCCGGCGCGGTGAATATCATCACCCGCCAAACCGACTCTATGCAGCACACAATCCGTTTCACGGCTGGCTATAACCAACTCCTTTCGCCCGAATGGGCGGGGATGTGGCGGACGGGCGACTGGCGCTTGGCGGCTTCGGCTTCTTACACGCGCAGCGAAGGATATTACGCACCCGCTCCGTCTGACAAAGAGAAAACGGCACTTGACAACAGCGGGCATCAGTCCGCCAATCTCTATTTCCATGCCGCTTACCGTGGATTGGAACTGCAGGCGGGTGCGCAGTATAAGGATGCCGGACTGGGCATGGGCTACGGATTTGGCTCGCAAGACCAGTTCGATGCCACCCGCACGGGCTTTCTCTCTGCCACTTACCGACACGCCTGGAACCGATTCTCGGTGGATGCCAAGGCGGCCCTGCGGGTCAATCACGACCGCTACGAGTGGCATCGGGGCACGGTCAGCAATCGCCATCTCACCCACAACGCCACTTTGGCGGCGGCGGGGCATTATATCTCATCCCTCGGAACAACCACACTGGGCATCGAATGCCGCAACGAAAATCTGCGTTCCACCAATCTACGGGACACGAATCGAATCAATATCCATTACTATGCAGAGCAGACTTTCCACCGCGCCGGATGGTCGCTTTCGCTGGGACTGGCGGGCAATTACAACACCTTCTTTGGGCATAACATATCCGGCAACGCCGATATCCGTTATCGCTTCCGCCGCGGAGGAGCCCTCTTCGTACATGCCGACCGTGCGGTGCGAATGCCCACATTTACAGACCTTTACTACAATGCCGGCAATCAGCTCGGCAATCCTGACCTGAAGGCAGAAAAGGCGTGGACCCTCTCTCTTGGCGGTGATTATCGGCATTCGTGGCAGCAGGCGGGCACGCTGTCGCTGATGGCGGACACATGGTTCCGATGGGGAAAGGATATCATCGACTGGGTCTATGTCCCTGATGACACCAAACGACCGTACCATGCAGCCAATCAGCAGAGAGTCAATTCATTAGGGTTCGAGCTTAACGCCACGTACTCTCTCAATCGGTGGCTGCGGACGATACGGGTGGACTATGGCTTTACGCATCTCTTCCTCAATTTGCAAGAGGCGCAGTCGCGATACCTTGACTATCTCAGCCACAAACTGATTGTACGGCTGGAGCATGGTATCTACCGCGGTCTCGGAGCCTCTTGGATTGTGCGTTACGAGCAGCGCGAGGGGCAGTATAACGATGCAGACGGGCAAGTCTGCAACTATCGCCCTGTCGTCTTGTTGGATGGCGAAATCTATTGGCAGTTCTCACTTGTTCGGCTTGCACTCGCAGCCTCCAATCTCACCAATACCCGTTATTACTCCTACGGAGGCACCCTGCAACCCGGCATTTGGCCTCGTTGCTCCATCCAAGTCACATTCTAGTATCATCCGACTTGCGTTCGGACTCCTTTGGGATGTTTTTCTTTTAGATATCCTTTCATTTTCAGTCAATTCTCAGGTTAAACACGATAGATACACGATAGATATACGATAGATATACGATAGATACACGATAGATACACGATAGATATACGATAGATATACGTTAGATATACGATAGATATACGTTAGATAATAGGGACACTATCGGGCCGTTACCGGGTCGCAAGGCAAGAAAAATATAATCTTTCCTCGTTCGACCTATTCAGACCTACTTAGACCCAGTCTAACAAGAACACTAGTCTTACTAGTTTAACTATAATTCCACCAAAAATCTCTGATTTTTCTTGCACATCTCGAAAAAAAGTTGTACCTTTGCAGCGAAAATCCCACAGAAAGAAGTTTTAGTTAATAAATACATTATGTTTTTTCAAAATAGCGTTATTAAGAAGTATCTCGCAGCGCTCAATTCCGAGCAGGTAATACAAGCATGGGAAGTGTACAAAGCGTATTTTTTAAACAGGGAAATCCAAGACAACATACGCTCATCCAAAGAGGAGCAGTTCCAAGAAGGATTTCTGCGGGAGTTGTTCGTGAAGGTCTTCGGCTATACCCTCAACCCTTCGCCGAACTTCAACCTCATCACCGAGCAGAAGAACGAGACCGATGCCAAGAAAGCAGATGGCGCTATCCTCCGTGACGACAAGGTCATCGGTGTCATCGAACTCAAAGATCACAAGACCACCGACCTCAGCCATGTCGAGCGGCAAGCCTTTGGCTATAAGAGCCAGCACAAGGACACGCGCTATGTTGTCATCTCCAACTTCGAGAAACTGCGTTTCTATATCGACAACGCGGTCGAGCATATCGAGTGGAACCTGTTCGCGCTTACCGAAGACGACTTCCGGCTGCTCTATTTCTGCCTTGCATGGCCGAACATAAGCACCGACCTGCCGCTCAAAGCCAAACTGGAGAGTGTCAGCAACGAGGACCAAATCACACAGCAACTCTACAAAGACTACTCTGCCTTCAAGCGTGAGATCTTTGCCGACATACTCGCCAACAACACCTCGGAAGAAACACCCAAAGAGCAAATCCTCCTGCTCTTCCGGAAGACCCAGAAACTGCTTGACCGACTGCTGTTCATCTTCTTTGCGGAAGACGGCGGTCTGTTGCCGCCCAACTCGATGGTCGAGATCCTCAAACAGTGGGAGCAACTGAAGGAGATGGACGAGTACGTGCCCCTCTACAACCGTATCAAGAAATACTTCGGCTACATGGACACCGGCTGGCAAGGCAAGAAATACGAGATCTTCGCCTACAACGGTGGACTGTTCAAACCCGATGAGGTACTCGATCGCATCAAGATTAGCGATGACATCCTCGCCCGCTTCACCCGCAAACTCGCCGACTACGACTATTCGACGGAAGTCGATGTGAACATCCTCGGACATATCTTCGAGAACTCGCTCAACGAGATCGAAGAAGTAACAGCGCAGATTAACGCTGGTGAGGTGCCTACAGTAAGCAAAAGAAAGCGAGACGGTGTCTTCTATACCCCACAGTATATCACCAAGTATATCGTCGAGAACACGGTTGGGCGGCTTTGTGCTGAGAAGAAAGCCGAGATGGGTATTGACGAAGCCGAGTATTTCGCCGATAAGAACCGTCAGATGGCAACGAAGAAACGTCTGCTCGACCAACTCACCCAATACCGCGAATGGTTGTTGGGTATCACCATCTGTGACCCTGCCTGCGGTTCGGGTGCTTTCCTCAATGCCGCACTCCAGTTCTTGATGGCGGAACATAAACTGCTTGATGAGATGGAAGCCAAGATCACCGGCTCGACTATTGCTTTCCAAGCGGTTGAGAACTCTATCCTCGAAAACAACCTCTATGGTGTCGATATCAACGAAGAGAGTGTCGAGATAGCTCGTCTCGCGCTCTGGCTTCGTACCGCCAAGCCTCACCGCAAACTCAACTCTCTCAATAACAATATCAAGTGCGGCAACTCGCTAATTAGTGACCCCGAGATAGCAGGAGAAAAGGCCTTCAATTGGCAAGCAGAATTCCCGCAAGTGTTTGAAAAAGGAGGCTTCGATGTGGTAATAGGAAATCCGCCGTATGGAGCATTGTTTGATGAGAAATCATTTGAATATATTGGAAAAAAATATCAAACAGCAGAATATAAAATTGATGCTTATGCTGTATTTATAGAGCGTGCGTTTAATTTGAGTAAGAATGACGCTTTCGTCTCTATGATCACCCCTTACACATATCTTTCAGGGACATATTTTTCAAAATTACGTGCTTTCTTAGGTGCTAATAGCATTTTGAATATATCTGTTATGGGTAAAAAAGTATTTGCAGATGCTGAAGTAGATACTGGTATATTCATTGCACGCAAAGGGAAAGTACAAAATAATCTTGTTGATATAATTGACTACCGTGCAAATGAGGAAATAAGAGATTTTAATCCTGAAGATATTTATTCTGTTAGCCAAGAAGACTTATTCTTTGATTACCAAAACAAAATTGTAGTTTGCCCCAACAACCAATTGAAGTTATATAAGAAGATAGAAAATATTCCTCATCGCTTGGTTGATTTTGTAACGTTCTATCATGGTATTCAAACTAGAGGAAATAAGGATTCTATTGTAGAATCTAGAATTGATGATACCTATTATCCTATATTACGAGGTCGTGATTTTAATAGATATATGCCCTCTATTGAACAGGCATATTTCTTGCTAAAAAAAGAAAATATAAAGTCAGGCGGTGATTTATCTTTCCATCAGGCAAATGAGAAGATTGTAATGCGGACAACTGGGGATTCTATCGTCGCATCTATAGATAGAAATAAAACACTCGTACTGAATAGTGTTAATATCTTATTATCCAAAGATCCAAATATATCATTACAATATCTGCTTTGTATATTATCATCATCTCTAATTCGTTTTTGGTACAAATTAACAGTACAAGAACAAGGTAAAACATTTGCTGAGGTTAAGATTGTATATTTGGAAAAGATTCCAATCCCCGAATGTTCTGACCAACAGCCCTTTATTGACCTTGCCGACCGAATGTTAACTTTGAACAAAGACCTCCAAGCCAAGCGTGCGCGGTTCTTGCGGAGGTTGCAAGACAATATGCCGGAAGTGAAGATCACTGGCACCTTAGAGACCTTCGATACCCTCGATTTCGCAGGCTTTGTTGCTGAACTCAAAAAGCAGAAGATCAAATTGAGCCTTGTTCAACAAGACGAATGGGAAGAGTACTTCGGACAGTATAAAGCGGCTCTGAATGAGATATCAGCACAAATAAGTGCGACGGATAAAGAGATCGATGAGCGCGTCTATGCGCTATATGGGCTTACGGAAGATGAGATAAAAGTAATTGAGGGATAATAATACTTGTATGGATAAGTCTCCCTTGAAAATAGAGCGGATGGCAATAAATGCGATAGATGCTGTAATAACGGATAGTTGTCCGTTGTTAGTCGCGAATGTGGCAACGAATGACAAAACGCCTCTTACAGATGGAGATATATCAATATATAGCAAGGCAGAAATTAAAAATGAAAATTTAATAGGGAAAGTACCCGTACAAGTAAAAGGAAAAACATTTGTAAAAATTCCCCAGCCTTTGACTTATACAGTTAAAGTTAACGATTTGCGTCAATATCTACATAGCGGAGGGATTCTCTATTTTGTAGTTGCGATCAATAGCAAACACGAAAAAGTGATTTATTACGCTGCGTTGTCTGTGGTAAAAATCCAAAATACCTTATCTCAATTAGAATCCAGCCAGAAATCTGTATCTATACGATTTTCCAAATTTCCAATAGAGACGGATAGAATAATGGATATTGTGCGCAATTTCTATGAAGATATAAGAAAACAATATAGTTTTTCAAATACAGAACCACAGCCGATAGAATATTGGCAAAACAACCCTCATTTCAAAGGTGTCAGTTTTAACGGTATTTGCTACGGGAGCAACAAACCATCGAAGATAGAATTCTTAGAATCCGTAAATGCGCATGACAATTTTTTATACGTAAACTTAGATAATGCTCCCATACCAATACCGGCTTCCAATGAAAACATCAAATTAGGATTGTTTAATAAGAGAGAAGAGCCTGTCAAAGTTGGTGATAAGGTTTATTACGACAACTTTACTATAATTCGTGACGATCGAGAAGCCCAAATTCAATTTGGAGATGCTTTTGTATATACAATATATCTAAAAGAGAATAAAAGTAGTGAGATCAAATATACGTGTCCCTCAAAAATATCGCAAATACTAAAAGCTCTTTCTTTTATTAAGGCTGTTAAAAAGGAAAGACAATGTGATATAGGTGGGGTGTTGCTAAACGATTTTGAGATAGAAACAACCATCGAAGAAATTGAACGTCAAGAAAAACAAATCCAAAATATAGCAGTACTTTTAAATACGTTGCATGTTGATGTTGATGAGATAGATTATCGTAAACTATCTTTGCAAGACTTCAGCAATTTGAATTTGTTATACAGAGGCATCGTTAATAAAGAAATATCTAAAAATTTCAAAGTAAAGGAAGAGTTCGAACAGTCTATATTATGTAATATTCCTATAGGCGAAAAGTGCATCCAAGTCTTGGTAATAAAAGAAACCGAAGGAAATAGAATAGAGGATTATTTTGGTCTTACAAAGGACCATGTACTTGCATTAGAAACGACAGAAGGGAAGTTCCTTCCCAGTACACCCTATGCCTTGCTAACATCGGATGATTTTAATCAGATTCTTAACATTAACTATCATAATATTACGGATGTATATCAGTATTTATATGACAGATTTCCGCCAATTATAGAAGATGCCATAAAGACGCTGAACAAAATATTGGTAGCATTTGACAAGTCGCAAAACAAGTCTCTTCTGAAAGCGGCAATAAAATTAAATGTTTGGTTACAGGATAAAGATATTAAGGGAATATCTCCAAATGCCAAGTTATTGAGTAATTTTGAAATAGCATATAGATATAGAAGTATCACTGCGGAGGAAAAGAAATTGTTATACAAAGTAGTTTTAGAGGCAACAGATTCATTAGATAAATTCACTGCTTATGTGTTATTAGGCGAAAGAAGTGAAGCAACTGCTATTTTTGATGGATTATGCCAAGATTGCCAAGAATATTTCAAAACACAACCGATTTACAATTTATACGAAAATATCAGCCCAAAGATATAGATATTTATTTAACCTCACAATATAGCAAAAACACTGGCAAACGATAGTATATAAACATCCTCATCCCTCCAACCCGGATTTCATGACCTGGGGCGAGTTAATGGATAAAAAAGAATAATATCGATATTAAGAGATAATTATAATGAACGATTTAACAGTTTCAAATATTGAACGGCAAAATGTTCTGAATAACAAATATGCCGTGGCTAAGATTAAAGATAATCTTGGCGCTACCGCTATGGATTTTGAGGGGCAATATTTATTTACAAAAAAAATGGTGGCTGATTTTTATGAAGTTGATGTATCCACGATTAATAGATATTTGTCAGAATATGTAGATGAATTACAACATAATGGATACGTTTTATATAGGGGTAAGCGCCTGAAAGAGTTTAAGTTACAATTTGGTCATCTTATTAATGAGACGAGCAAAACAACTCAATTGGGTTTGTTTAATTTCCGTGCATTTCTTAATATTGCAAATGCTATCTGCAATAAATCAACCGATTTCTCAGAAGATGTATAAGTAGGACTTTCTGATAGAGTTATTGTTTTATATGTGACAGCAGAGTGATTAAGTAATCGGTATTAACATTTTTATCTACTTGGTCGGTGATAATCATTGCATTACAAAGAAAATGCAATAAAAATGCAAAAAAGTTGTATTTCAGGTGATAGATTTGCCCCTTTTTTTGCCTTATATATGGAGGGGTATATAAAAACACAAGATATATGAACAAAAACCATTACTATGATTATTGGAACGACCGGCATCTGATTAATATAGAGCCGGAGAAAATGGACAGGTACGCTGCTGATGAAGG
>Ga0256405_10000628_pt1 | contig 113387 bp, 88 predicted proteins | sample RumenRJG_02DNA_FD_189096 | JGI IMG/M metagenome (GOLD analysis project Ga0256405, IMG submission 189096) | Bovine rumen microbial communities from Lethbridge, Alberta, Canada - RJG_02 | ecosystem: Host-associated > Mammals > Digestive system > Stomach > Rumen | place: Canada: Alberta...
TTCACCTTCACCCGTACCCGTGGAATCCTTTATTTACAGGGCTTTCCGAGAGATTCGGGCCCGCTCTGCCCAGGAGCTATCCTTCACCCATCCTTCACCCGACGCCCGAGGTGAAGGATGGGTGAAGCTTATGCCCTCTCCGGCAGTTTTCTGAAACCCTCGGGAGAGCCTGTGTACAGGGCGTTTCCGCCGATACGGGTGAAGGTGAAGGTTATTTTTTGATTTCTTCGCGCGCGGTAGGCGCACGCACGCGCATGCGCGCGAGGACAACGCCTTTCCCGCCGGAAAGTGCTGAGCGTTTTCGGAAAAGTGCTGAGCGTTTTCGGAAAAGTGCTGAGCGTTTTTGGAAAAGTGCTGAGCATTTTCCGGCAGGAAGGAGAATCTTGATTTATGTTAATAAATAGGTGATAAATGTTATCAAGTGTGGTAATGTTTGGCCATCTCACCAAAAAGTCGTACCTTTGTGCGCGATAACAATAGCATGGCGATCGAATGTCTCGTGGTGAGACGGCTGTGCTTAAACGGATATGATATGAGAAAAGTAGAGAAGATTGCATGCCTGGCATGCATGATTTGGATGTTAGTTCCCGTAAAGGCTTTGGCTGGGACTAATGGAAATGAAAGCTCAAAATTTGACTGGAGTCCCGTTATCAATGCGATTATCGAGGTAGAGAGTAACGGCCGTGCCAATGCCGTTGACAAGAGTGGCAAATCGTGTGGTGTACTGCAGATTACCCCGGGTCTCGTGAAGGAATGTAATCGCATTTTGAAGCTGCAGAAGAGCAGCAAGCGTTATGGAATGGGAGACCGCTTCAGTGTAAGCAAGTCGAAGGAGATGTTCCTTCTGTTCCAGTCTTTTCACAACCCGCAGAACAATGTGGAACAGGCTATCCGCTCATGGAACGGTGGTATGGGCTACAGCAAGCGGGGAACTCAAAGGTACTTTGAGAAAGTCATGAGCAAAATGAAGTAGAAAAACTTTATTCTTTTAATAAAGAAGTGCAGGCTGTCACAGGTTTGCGCTTCTTTTTTTTATAAGCAAGAGACAAAAAGCAAGAGGGAAGAACCCTTAAGAAACGAAAAAAGCCCGAAGACTCGGGCTTTGAGTTGCGGAGGCAGGACTCGAACATGCGACCTCCAGGTTATGAGCCTGGCGAGCTACCAACTGCTCCACTCCGCGATGTTATAACTGACTAGAATCAGTGCTTTTCTCGAAAAGCGCTGCAAAGGTACGACTATTTTTTTGAATATGCAAATATTTGACTCAAAAATCTTCAAAAATGTGGTTATTTGTGCAATTGTGACCTTAAAATTTGGCTATATCAGAAGTATTTCCTAATTTTGCACACTGTATCTGCACTGTGCAATACGTTCATGTATAGGAGAACAGTCATTATGTCAGTATCGAAAACACGACAGAAATTAGTGGATGTAGCTCGTCAGTTGTTTGCCAAGAACGGTTTGGAGAATACGACGATGAACGACATCGCGCAGGCCTCTGACAAGGGCCGCCGTACGCTGTACACCTATTTCAAGTCGAAGGAGGAAATCTATTATGCCGTCATTGAGAGTGAGTTGGAGCGTCTCAGTGACCAGTTGGACGAGGTGGCTGCCAAGCGCATTCCTCCTCAGGAGAAAATCATAGAACTGATATACCTCCATCTGAGTATGATTCGTGAGACGGTGGTGCGCAACGGTAATTTGCGTGCTGAGTTTTTTCGTAACATCTGGATGGTCGAGAAGGTGCGTCGCAACTTTGACGACGCCGAGATTGAGCTGTTTCGCAAGGTGTTCCGCGAGGGCAAAGAGGACGGCGAGTTCGACATCGACAATGTGGACTTGGTGGCCGACATCACGCACTACTGTATCAAGGGCCTGGAGGTTCCTTATATCTATGGGCGAATCGCCCACGGTATGAAGGAAGAGGACACCAAGCCGCAGGTGGCGAAGATTGTCTATAGTGCCTTGGGTAAGCGGAGGATGTGAAGAGATGAAATATTAAAGATGAAAGATTAAAAATTAAGATTTATAAATTAGAAGATTTTAGATTATGGGATTATTAGAAGGAAAGACAGCGCTGATTACGGGTGCTGCACGCGGTATCGGAAAAGCTATCGCACTGAAGTTTGCCGCTGAGGGCGCTAACATCGCATTTACCGACTTGGAGGTTAACTTGGAGACCGAGCAGGAGATTGCTGCCCTGGGTGTCAAGGCAAAGAGCTATGCCTCTAACGCTGCCGACTTTGCGCAGACCGAGGAGGTCGTCAAGGCCGTCAAGGAAGAGTTTGGTGGAATTGACATCCTCGTCAACAACGCAGGTATCACGAAGGACGGTTTGATGCTCCGCATGACCGAGCAGCAGTGGGATGCCGTTATTGCCGTAAACCTGAAGTCGGCATTCAACTTCATCCACGCCTGTGTGCCCGTCATGATGCGTCAGCGTGGTGGTAGCATCATCAATATGGCCTCTGTGGTGGGTGTTCATGGTAATGCCGGTCAGGCAAACTATGCCGCTTCCAAAGCCGGTCTGATTGCCTTGGCCAAGAGTATCGGTCAGGAGATGGGCCCCAAGGGCATCCGTGCCAACGCCATTGCTCCCGGTTTCATTGAGACTGCCATGACAGCCGCCCTGCCCGAGGAGATCCGCAAGGAGTGGTGCAACAAGATACCCCTGCGCCGTGGTGGTCAGGTCGAGGACATCGCCAATGTGGCTACTTTCCTGGCCAGCGACATGTCGAGCTACGTCAGTGGCCAGGTCATCCAGGTCGATGGCGGTATGAACATGTAATCATGCGGCCTGCGACCTAAATGATAAGTGATAAATGATAAGTGATAAGTGATGGAGGTCGTTTACGAAGACAACCATATCATCATTGTTTATAAACAGAGTGGGGAGATCGTCCAAGGTGACAAGACCGGCGATCGCCCCCTCTCTGAACTTGTCAAGGCCTATATCAAGGAGAAGTACCAGAAGCCCGGCGAGGTTTTTCTCGGTGTGGTACACCGTCTGGACCGTCCCGTCTCCGGCTTGGTCGTCTTTGCCCGTACCTCGAAGGCGCTGACCCGTCTGAACAAGATGTTTGCTGAGGGGCAGGTCCATAAGACCTATTGGGCAATCGTGGGCGCTTCGCAAGTAAATAGTGAAGAAGTGAAAAGTGAAGGGTGGCATACCTTGGAACACTGGCTTGTGCGCAACGAACAGCAGAACAAGTCGTATGCCTATCCTCGTGAGGTGCCCCGTTCGAAGAAGGCCATCCTGCGCTATCGCTTCATCGGCCATTCCGACCGTTACCATTTGGTGGAAGTCAACCTGCTCACGGGCCGTCATCACCAGATACGCTGTCAGTTGGCCGCCCAGGGCATGCCCATCAAGGGCGACCTGAAATATGGTGCTCCCCGTAGCAATCCCGATGGCAGCATCTCGCTGCTTTCTCACCGAGTGGAGTTTGTTCACCCCGTCTCCAAGGAATCCATCGTCGTGGAGTCTCCCCTGCCTGCCGACCCTTTGTGGCATCAGATGCAACTTCTCTGAGCCGGTCCTATACACCCATTAGAAACGAAACAACTAAAAGACAAAACCCTATGACATCCCTATTTTTGTTTATTGGAACCACCGAACTGATTCTCATCGCCTGCATTGTGCTGTTGCTTTTTGGCGGCAGGAAACTGCCCGAGATGATGCGTGGCCTGGGCCGTGGCCTGAGCGAGTTCAAGAAAGGCGCCCACGAGGTGACAGACCCCGTGGATGAGGTGAAGAAAGACATCGACGATGCCGCCGCAAAATGACGAGTTGCTGAGTTTTGGCGACCATTTGGAAGAGCTTCGCCAGATGCTCTTCCGCATTCTGGCCGTGACGGCTGTCATCGCCGTGGTGGTTTTCTGCTTCAAGGACGCCACCTGGCACTTGCTATTGGCCCCCAGTGAGTGGGACTTCTGTACCTATCGCTGGATTGAACAGCTGATGCGCGCTATAGGTGTGGACTTCCACTTCCAGATTTTCCATGTCGAGATGATAGCCACCGACTTGTCGAGCCAGTTTATGACCCACGTCACCACTGCTGTCTATCTGGGTCTGCTGGGTGCCTCGCCCTACATCCTCTACGAGCTGTTCCGCTTCATTACCCCCGCCCTCTACGCGAATGAGCGGCGCTATTCCCTGCGAGTGGCAGGCGTCATCTATGCACTGTTTGTCCTCGGCGTATTGATGACCTACTTCGTCCTGTTTCCAATCTCCTTCCGTTTCCTGGGCACCTACAGCGTGTCAGCCCGGGTGGTCAGCCATATCACCCTCGACTCCTATATCAGCACTTTCATGTCGCTAACCCTCGTCATGGGTGTCGTGTTCCAACTGCCCGTCGTCGCCTTCTTCCTGGGCAAGATGGGCTTACTCACCTCCACCGTTCTTGCCCGATACCGTCGCCATGCCTTTGTCGCTATCATGGTGGTTGCTGCCATCATCACTCCCCCCGACCTGATGACTCTCATTCTGGTCACCATCCCCCTCTACCTGCTCTACGAAGTCAGCATCCGGGTGGTAAAGTGGGTCCAGTAGTGTCCTTTTCGGTGGGACAGGAGAAGAAAAAAGCGTCTTTTTCTTTCCGTTTCTCTTACTAATTTCGTAATTTTGCAGCATCTTTTGCAAGTACGACGTCTATGAAGAAAGTATTTTGGTGGATACTGGGCATCCTGCTGAGCCCCGTGCTGCTGTTTATCATACTGACCATCCTGCTTTATCTGCCCCCCGTACAACGGTGGGCTGTCGATAAAGCCACTGCTGTCGCTTCTGAGGAGACCGGCATGCTGATTACCCTCGACCATGTGCGTCTGTCCTTTCCCCTGGACCTCAGTTTGGGTCAGCTCCGCGTGCTGCACCCCACAGACTCCACCCTCCACACTTCACTCTCCTCGCCCCTCGATACCATTGCCGACGTCGAACGCCTGGTCGTAGATGTCCGCCTGCTCCCCCTGCTGACTGGTAAAGTCGTGGTCAACGAGTTGGAGATTCTTAATACCAAGCTGAATACCAATGGCTTTATCGATGCCGCACGGGTAAAGGGGCGCTTCGGACGTTTTTTTGTCAGCAGCGACGGTATCGACCTCGGCAAGCAGACCGTGGAACTCAACGGTACCCTCCTGGAGGATGCCAGTCTCGATATCGCCCTCAACGACTCCGTTCCCGAGGATACCACCGCCACGGAGCCCACCACATGGAAAATCCATATAGACGAGGCAGCTGTCCGTCGTTCCGACCTCTCTCTGCACATGCCCGGCGATACCCTGCGTGTTGCCGCCCATCTGGGCACTCTCACTGTCCGCGAGGCCCTGATAGACCTGGAGAACGAGACCTATACCGTGGCCAGCGTGGATTTGGAAAACGGAGCCCTGCAATACGATAACGGCCCCCAGCTAATAGCCAATAGCCAAAAGCTAATAGCCAATAGCCAACAGCCAAATGCCAACAGTCTCGACTTCAATCACATTGACCTTAGCAATATCACTATCGGCATCGACAGCATCTACTACCACGACCCCACTATGCGCCTGTATCTGCGTCAGGTGGCGCTAAAGGAGAAGAGCGGTCTGCAGGTCACCGACCTCACGGGGCCTGTCTGCATGAAGGACGGTAGTCTCCGTCTGCCTCAGTTCCGGCTGAAGACTCCCCATTCTGAGATTGATGTCCAACTCGACATGCCTCTGTCGCTCATGGAACCTATCGACCCTGGTCAGCTGCGCCTGAAGATGAATGCCCAGTTGGGCAAGCAAGACCTCATGGTCTTCCTCGCCGATATGCCCCGCGACTTCCAGTCTCGCTGGCCCGACCAGCCCCTGACCGTCGAGGGTCAGTTGCGCGGCAATATGCAGCACATGGATTTCCATGAACTCGCCGTCCAGTTGCCTGGTGCCTTCCAGGCCACTGCCACTGGTTTTGCTGCCAATCTCGATGACCCCAAGACGCTGTCTGCCGACGTTCAGTTCAAGGCCCGCACCCAAAACCTCGGTTTCGTCATGGCCATGCTACCCCGCGACATGCAGCGCGACTACCGCCTGCCGCCTCTGTCCGCCCAGGGTAGGGTGAAGGCCCATGGCGACCAGTATTCCGCCGACATCACCGCTCGCGAAGGCCGTGGTGTCGTCAAGGCCAAGGGCTCGTTCCATGCCGCTGCTATGCGCTATGACGCCACTCTCAGCATCCAGGACCTCAACGTCCACCACTTCATGCCTCACGACAGCATCTATACCGTCTCTGCCGACCTTCGCGCCAAGGGTCAGGGTACCGATCTCTTCTCACCGCGTACTACCCTGCAGGCCGATGCTCAGATACACCATGTCGGCTATGGACAGCTCAATATCGATAACGTCACCTTGCAGGCTGACGTCCATAACGGCCGTGCCCACAGTCACGTCTTGAGCGACAATCCCCTGCTGAAGGGTGCCCTCAACCTTGACGCTCTGATGACTACCGAGCGCCTTGACGCCACGCTGTCTACTGATTTCCGCGAGGTGGACCTCTACGAGTTGAAGATGGTAGAAGCTCCGCTGACCATCGGCCTTTGCGGCCATTTCGACGTGCAGAGCGACCTCCAACTCACCCACCATGTCAGCGGGCTCATCAACGACCTCACCATTGCCGACTCCAGTCATCTCTACCGTCCCACCGATGTGGAGCTCTTGCTGAACACCACTCCCGACACTACCTATGTCCGTGCCCAGAGTGGCGACTTCATCGTCAAGGTTGATGCCAGTGGCAACTACGAGCGTCTGCTGGAGCAGTTCTCTACGCTGGGCGATACGCTGATGTATCAGATTGATAATAAGGTCATCGACCAGCCCGCCCTGCGCCGCCTGTTGCCCATCACCTCCATGCATGTCAGCAGCCAGCGCGACAATCCCCTCGTCACCCTGCTCAAGAGTCAGGGTGTGGAGTTCAAGGAATTGCAGTATCATATGAATACCTCGCCCGAGACTGGTGTCAACGGCAATGGTTATATCCACTCGCTCACCGTCAGCGACGTCCGTCTGGACACCATCAATTTCCGACTCGCCCAGCGTGCCGAGCGCCTCTCGTTCGGTGGACAGGTACGTAACAACAAGAGGAATCCGCAGTTTGTCTTCAATGCCCTCTTCGATGGTGTCCTCCAGGAGCGCGGTGCTACCCTTGGCGTGCGCTACTACGATAGCGAGAACCGCCTCGGTGCCCGATTGGGTGCCCAGGCCGAGATGGCCAGCGGAGGTATCAACGTCCACCTCATGCCTGCCCGTCCCACGCTGGGCTATAAGGAGTTCAACCTCAACCAGGACAACTTCATCTTCCTTGGTACCGACGGCAAGGTCAAGGCTAAGGTTGACCTGCGTGCCGATGACGGCATGGGCATCAAGGTTTATTCCGAGGAGACCGACCCTACCGCCCTGCAGGACATCACTGTCAGCCTCCACCAGTTCAACCTCGACGAGGTGACCTCCGTCATCCCCTATGCCCCCCGCATGACCGGTATGCTCAATGGTGACTACCACGTCGTGCAGGATGCCCAACGCCAATTCTCCGTGGTCAGCGATATGTCGGTGCGCCAGTTGACCTACGAGCGCTGTCCCATTGGCAATATCAGTACCGAACTCGTCTATCTGCAAAAGGAGGACGACGCCCACGCCGTCGAGGCCCGCCTGTTGAAGGACGGCGAGGAGATAGGCCTCCTCACGGGTACCTATTATAATGAAGGAGAGGGTTCCCTCGATGCCCGCCTGCTCTTGGAGCATATGCCCCTCAACATCGTCAACGGTTTTGTGCCCGACCAGATCTGCGGTCTGCAAGGCTATGGCGAGGGCAAACTCACCATTCAGGGGACCCTGTCGCGTCCCAAGGTCGATGGTGAGATCTACCTCAGCGAGTCCTATATGGAGAGTGTGCCCTATGGTGTCGTGCTCCGTTTCGACGACGACCCGGTGCGCATCGTCAACTCCAACCTGCTCTTTGAGAACTTCACCGTCTATGCCCATAACGAGAATCCCTTGAACGTCCAGGGCAATGTGGACTTCAGCGACCTCGACCGTGTCATGGTCAATATGCGCATGCAGGCCCGCAACTTCCAACTCATCGGCACCAAGGAGCATGCCAAGAGCGTGGCCTACGGCAAGGCCTTCGTCAACCTCTTCGCCCGCATGAACGGTCCCCTCGATAATCTGAATATGCGTGGTCGCCTCGAGGTGTTGGGTACCACCGATGTGGGCTATATCCTGCGCGACTCGCCCCTGACCACCGACAATCAGCTCGACGGCCTGGTGAAGTTCACCGACTTCAGCGATACCACGCAGACCGTTGTGGAGCGTCCCGCCCTGACGGGTTTCCGTATGGATATGACCATCGATATCTCCAAGGGTGCCCATGTCATGGCTTACCTCAATGCCGACCACTCCAACTATATCGACCTCATGGGTGGCGGTACGCTACGCATGCAGTACAATCCCGCCGACAACTTGCAGCTCACGGGCCGCTATACCCTGTCGAACGGTGAGATGAAGTACGCCCTGCCCATCATCCCGCTGAAGACCTTCACCATCCAGGACGGCTCGTATGTCGAGTTTACTGGCGAACCCATGAACCCCACGCTCAACATCACCGCCATCGAACGTACCAAGGCCACCGTCACTGGTGCCAATGGGGTAGGGCGCAGCGTCGATTTCGACTGTGGTGTCAAGATTACGAAGACCCTCAACGATATGGGCCTTCAGTTTACCCTCGACGCTCCCGAGGACATGCAGCTACATAGCGAGCTCCAGTCCATGGGTGTTGAACAGCGCGGCAAGCTCGCCGTCACCATGCTGACCACCGGCATGTATCTGGCCGACGGCAATACCAAGCCGTTCTCCATGAACTCCGCGCTCAGCTCGTTCCTCAGTTCCGAAATCAGCAACCTGACAGGTAATGCCCTGCGCACCCTGGACCTCTCGTTCGGTCTCGACAACACCACCGATGCCACCGGTCAGTCGCATACCGACTACTCGTTCAAGTTTGCCAAGCGCTTCCTCAACAACCGTCTGAAGCTCGCCGTGGGTGGCAAGGTGACCTCCGGTCAGGAACTGCCTGGAGGCCGTAATAAGTCGTTCTTCGACAACGTGTCCCTGGAGTACCGCCTTGACGACACCGCCAACAAGTACCTGGGTCTCTACTTCCAGAACAACTCCTATGACTGGCTCGACGGCTATACCCAGAAATATGGCGGCGGCTTCATCTGGCGCCGTACGCTCCAGAGCTTCTGGGACATCGTGCTCCTGAAGGACCCCAAGCAGACCATGATGATGCGTCCGCGCACCACGCAGGCGTCTGACGGAACCCCGACGCCCGCAGACAGTACCAAGACCCCTACCGACAGTATCAAGACTCCCGCCCATGAAACGAAATAGTATTTGGCTTTTGGCTATTAGCTGTTGGCTATTGGCGCTAACGTCCTGTTCCATGACGAAGCACATCGCCGATGACGACCAGTTATATACCGGTCTGAAGACCATTGCCTATCAGGATGCAGAAGAAAGCGACAACCTCATCAGTACCCAGGAGGAACTGGAGGCCGCCCTGGCTGCCGCCCCCAATGGTTCGCTGTTCGGCTCGTCCTACTACCGTGTGCCCTTCTCGTGGGGTGTCACCGTGTGGAACAAGTATTCCGAGAAGCAGACCCCCTTTGCGCGGTGGATGACCAAGACCTTCGGCAAACAGCCCGTACTCATGTCGTGGGTCAATCCCGAGTTGCGCAGCAGTGTAGCCCAGAATGTGCTCCGCAACCATGGCTACTTCAACGGCCGCGTGACCCATGATGTCATCACCCAGCGCAATCCCAAAGAGGCAAAGATTCAGTACACCGTAACCCCCGGACAGTTGTACTATATCGACAGCATCGACTATGTCGGTTTCCCCGTCGAGGCCGACAGTATGATACGCAGCACCCTCGACGAGGCCTCCATCCACCGTGGCGACCCCTTTGTGGTGTCCCGTATCGAGGCCGAGCGCCAGCGCATCAGCACCCTCTTGCGCAACAACGGCTATTACTACTACCAGCCTGCCTATGCCTCCTATCTTGCCGATACCTTCGTGGTCGATGGCAAGGCCCAGTTGCAGTTGCGCCTTGCCAACGAAGTCCCCGAGACAGCCACCCATCCGTGGTACATCGGCCGCATCAATATCAATATGAAGAAGACGTTCATGGAACAGCCCACCGATTCGTTCCGCGGCCGTTTCTTCACCATCCGCTATTCCGGTAAGAATCCGCCCATCCGTCCGCGTGTCCTGCTGGCCGATATGAAACTCCGTCCCCGCAAGGCCTATAGCTATAACGACTACTTGGAGACCACCTCCAAAATCAACGCCATGGGTCTCTTCTCCATGACCGAGTTCCAGTTCACGCCTCGCGACACCACGGCGGCCTGCGATACCCTCGACCTGACGCTCAACTGCACTTTCGACAAGCCGTGGGACGTCTATATCGAGACCAATGTCAATGCCCGCACCATCGGTCGTGTGGGTCCCGAGCTGAAACTGGGTGTCACGCGTCGTAACGCCTTCCGTGGCGGCGAGAAAATTGATGTCAACGTCCACGGCTCCTACGAGTGGGCCACCAGCAACGGTACCAGCATGAACAACTACGAATATGGTGCTGACGCTTCCGTGGAGTTCCCCCGCATCATCGCACCCTTCGTCAGCAACCGCATGTTCCGCCGCGACAGCAAGACGGGTCGTCTGAAGCGTCGTCGCATGTTCTACTCCACGCCCTCGACCTACGCCAAGGCCGCCACCGACATCATCTACCGCCCCGGCTACTATAAGATGCATGTCGTCAGTGGTGAGTGGACCTACCGTTGGCAGACCTCCCCAAGCAGTCGCCACGAGTTCTCGCCGCTGACGGTGAAGTACCAGTTCATGAACAGCCATACCGCCGCGTTTGAGGAGGTCATCAAGAAAAACCTCTATCTTGCGGCTACTATGCAGGACTACTTCATTCCCGAGATGCGCTACACCTATACCTTCACCAGTCCCTCCACCCAGATGAACCCCATCCGCTGGGAGACCACCGTGGCCGAGTCGGGCAATGGCACGTCGCTGGCTAAGATGGTTATCGGTCAGAAGTGGAACCAGAAGGACAAGACACTCTTCAAGAACCCCTATTCCCAGTTCCTGAAACTGGAGACAGACTTCACCAAGACGTGGACCCTCGACGCCCACTCCAAACTGGTGGGCCACCTGAATGCCGGCGTCATCTACGCTTACGGCAATAGCGACTGGCTGCCTAACAGCGAGATGTTCTATGTCGGCGGTGCCAACAGCGTGAGGGCCTTCCCCGTACGCGGTATCGGTCCGGGAGCGTTCCCTGGTTTCGACGACAAGGCTATGTCGTACCTCACCCAGAATGGCGACATGAAACTCGTCGGCAACCTGGAATACCGTCGCCAACTCTTCGGCAGCCTCTATGGTGCGCTGTTCATCGATGCCGGTAACGTGTGGAACATGCAGGACGACATCGAGACCACCGCCGTCACAGCAGGTCGTTTCCACGCCAAGGACTTCCTCCGTGAGATGGCTCTGGGCACGGGTCTCGGACTGCGCTACGACCTCGACTTCCTGATTATCCGACTCGACTGGGGACTGGGTCTCCACGTACCCTACGATACGGGGCGCTCGGGGTACTTCAATGCCGACACGTTCCGACGACACCAGACACTCCACTTCGCCATCGGATATCCGTTCTAAACCACGAAGTTTATTACGACCACGAATTATTATATTGTCTAATTTAAAATACAACGATTATGAAACCAACATTATTTCTTTTAGCAGCTGGCATGGGTAGCCGCTATGGTGGCCTGAAGCAGCTCGACGGTCTGGGCCCCAACGGTGAGACCATTATGGACTACAGTATCTATGACGCCATCCAGGCCGGCTTCGGCAAGATTGTATGGGTTATCCGCAAGGACTTCGAGGAGCAGTTCCGTACCCAGATTCTCTCCAAGTACGAGGGTAAGGTGCAGTGCGAGCTCTGCTTCCAGGCTCTCGACGCGCTGCCCGCAGGGTTCACCGTCCCCGAGGGTCGTCAGAAGCCCTGGGGTACCAACCACGCCGTGCTGATGGGTAAGGACATCATCAAGGAGCCTTTCTGCGTCATCAACTGCGACGACTTCTACGGCCGCGACTGCTTCATGCAGATTGGCAAGTTCCTGAGTTCGCTGCCCGAGGGTGCCAAGAACCAGTATGCCATGGTCGGCTTCCGCGTCTGCAACACGCTCAGCGAGAACGGTGCCGTAGCCCGTGGCGTCTGTGCCTACGACGACAAGCGCCACCTGACGGACGTCGTAGAGCGTACCGAGATTCTGCGCATGGATGGTGTCATCAAGTACAAGGACGAGCAGGGCGAGTGGCAGGCTCTCGACGAGAACGCTCCCGTCTCCATGAATGTCTGGGGCTTCACACCCGACTACTTCGAGTATAGCGAGGCCTACTTCAAGGAGTTCCTCAGCGATCCGAAGAACATGGAGAACCTGAAAGCTGAGTTCTTCATTCCCCTGATGGTCAACAAGCTTATCACCGAAGGTACCGCTACCTGCGAGGTCCTCGACACCACCAGCAAGTGGTTTGGCGTCACCTATGCCGCCGACCGCGACGCTACTGTGGCCCGTATCCAGCAACTCGTGGACGACGGAGTATATCCCAACAAGCTCTTCTAAACCACGAAGATTTTGAAACAACGAATGAAAACGAATTTCACGAATTAATCATCAAGCATTGAAATGATTCTGTGCGCAGCTAATTCGTTTAATTCGTTTTCATTCGTTGTTAAAAAATAATTAAGTTCAAAGAATAGTCATGCTTGAACCCATTATGACAGAGAGGGAGTGCGGGCAGTTGCGCTCCCTCATTGCCGATGCCGAGACCATCGTCCTGTGTTGTCACCAGAATGCGGACGGTGATGCCGTGGGTGCTGTGCTGGCCATGGGCGAGGTAGTGCGCCTGATGGGCAAGGAACCCCTGATGGTCGTGCCCGACCAGTATCCAGACTACCTGCAGTGGATGCCTAACAGCGAGAAACTGGTGCGCTACGACCGGCGCCGCGACTATGTCGATATGGTTCTGAAGATTGCCGACCTCGTCATCTGTCTCGACTTCAACACCCTGTCGCGTACCGACCAGATGGCCGACAGCCTGGCAGCCTCGCCGGCCCGTAAGGTGCTCATCGACCACCACCTCGGTCCCGACATCGATACCGTGCTGACGGTGTCGCGTCCCCAGGCGTCGTCCACCTGCGAACTGGTGTTCCGTGTGGTGTGGCAACTGGGACTCTTCGACCGTCTGGGGCGCCACTTCGCCATACCCGTCTATTGCGGCATGATGACCGATACCGGCGGCTTTACCTACAACTCTACCGACTGTGACATCTACTACATCATCTCGCAACTGCTGACCAAGCGCATCGACAAGGATAAGATATACCGTAACGTCTATCACAACTACTCCGAGCACCGCCTGCGCATGGTGGGCCACGTGCTCTGCAACTGCCTGGTGGTGGATCAGGAGCGCCATGCCGCCTACTACACGCTGAGCCGTGAGGACCAGCAGCGCTTCCACTTCATCAAGGGCGATGCCGAGGGTCTCGTCAATATGCCCCTGCAGATCAAGGGGCTGAAACTCTCCGTCTCGCTGCGCGAGGATACCGAGCGCCAGATGATATGGGTCTCCCTGCGCTCCGTCGATGACTTCCCCTGCAACGAGGTCGCCGCTCGCTTCTTCAATGGCGGAGGCCATCTCAACGCCTCGGGTGGCAAGCTGGCCTGTACCCTCGACGAGGCTGTCCGCATCGTCCATCAGGCCTTCCTGGCCTTTGAAGACAAGTTAAAGTAGTATAACGCTGCACCATTCTCAAATATTCTTCGTACCTTTGTGCCCGAAAAATTTCTGTATGCAGAACATGAAGACCATTCTATACCCCTTTTTCTTTGCCCTGGCCTGTCTGGTGACTCTGGCCAGTTGCGAGGACTATGAGACCTATGCCGACCAGAAGCGTGCCGAACAGGACGCCATTTCGCGCTATATCGCCGCCAACGGCATCCAGGTCATCAGTGAACAGCAGTTCAACGACCAGGGCAAGCAGACCGACCTGTCGTCCAACCAGTACGTCCGCTTCTCACGCAACGGTGTCTATATGCAGATTGTTCGCAAGGGCTGTGGTACCGAACTCCCCGACAAGAAGGAGAGCTACGTGCTGTGTCGCTTCGTCGAGAAGAACATCAAGACCGACTCCGTCATCACGCGTAACGACATCTATACCGAGGATAGTCCCTGCGAGAAACTCAGCGTGACGCGTAGCGGTACCACCTATACCGCTTACTTCACCGGCACCTCCGTGATGGCCTACGTCCATGGCTCCTCCATGGTGCCTACCGGTTGGATGGTGCCCTTTGGCTATATCAACGTAGGTACTCCCAGTGCTGCCAATGCCGATGAGGAGGTCGCCAAGGTGCGCCTCATCGTGCCCCATACCCAGGGCACCACCGACGCCTCGTCGAGTGTGATACCCTGTTTCTACGAAATCACTTACCAAGGAATGTAACCCCATCATCTTATGACACTCATCAAATCCATTTCCGGCATTCGCGGAACCATCGGCGGCCCCACGGGCGACACGCTGAACCCCCTCGATATCGTTAAGTTTACCACGGCCTATGCCACTTTTATAGGAAGGAACCTCCCCAACCCCTCCGAAGGAGGGGCTCAGGACTCCGCAGGCACTCCCCTCCCTCGGAGGGGTAGGGGGAGGTTGGTCGTTGGTCGCGACGGCCGCATCTCCGGCCCCATGGTGCGCGACGTCGTCTGTGGCACCTTGGTAGGCATGGGCTACGAGGTCATCGATATTGGCCTGGCCACCACGCCGACCACCGAGTTAGCCGTCCGCTGGCACGAGGCCGACGGTGGCATCATCATCACCGCCTCACACAACCCCACCCAGTGGAACGCCCTGAAGTTGCTCAATAGCGAGGGCGAGTTCCTGACGGCTGCCGAGGGTGCCGAGGTTCTGCGTCTGGCTGAGGCCGAGGACTTCCACTATGCTCCTGTCGAGCAACTCGGCCGTGTCGTCATGGACGACACCATGAACCAGCGCCACGTCCAGTCCGTCCTCGACCTGCGTCTCGTCAATGTCGAGGCCATCCGTCAGCGCCACTTCCGCGTTTGTGCCGACACCATCAACTCTGTCGGCGGCATCATCCTCCCCGAGTTGTTCAAGGCTTTGGGTGTCGATTTCGAGATTCTAAACAGCGAGTGCACAGGCCACTTCGCCCACAACCCCGAACCCTTGGAGAAAAACCTCCAGGGTATCATGGATAAACTGAAGAACGGTGGTTTCGACCTTGGTATCGTCGTCGATCCTGATGTGGACCGTCTGGCCTTCATCTGCGAGGACGGTCGCATGTTCGGCGAGGAGTACACCCTCGTCAGCGTCGCCGACTATGTGCTGTCACAGACTCCCGGCAACACCGTCAGCAACCTCTCCAGTACGCGTGCCCTGCGCGACGTCACCCAGAAGCATGGAGGCGTCTATAGCGCAGCAGCCGTCGGCGAAGTCAATGTCACTACCAAGATGAAGGAAGTCCATGCCGTCATCGGCGGCGAGGGCAATGGTGGCGTCATCTATCCCGAGAGCCACTACGGCCGCGACGCCCTCGTGGGTATCGCCCTCTTCCTGACGTCCCTGGCACAGAAGGGCTGCAAGGTCAGTGAGCTGCGCCAGACATTCCCCGACTACCAGATTGCCAAGAACCGCATCGACCTCACCCCCGAGACCGATGTCGATGCCATTCTCGTGAAGGTCAAGGAGATGTTCGCCCAGGATCCCACCGCCCAGGTCAACGACATCGACGGTGTGAAAATCGACTTCCCCGACCGTTGGGTCCACCTGCGCAAGTCGAATACCGAGCCCATCATCCGCGTCTATAGCGAGGCTGCCACCATGGAGTCCGCCGACGAGATTGGCAAGCGCCTTATGCAGGTCGTCTATGACATGCAGTAAGAAAGGGCAGAATTAAGGCTTCCCCGTCAAAAAGTCGTTACCACTTTTCTGAAGGCCGTTACAGCTTTCCTAAAAGTGGTAACGACTTTTTGCTGGCTCTGAGCAACGCCTCGATGTAATAGTAGTCGGCGTAGATGATACTGGCGTTGATCTCGCTGCCTGCAGGATGTTGCGCGGCTCCATGGTAAAGTCGTACTTTCCCTGGCCGTCCTGTAGCGAGGAAAGGGCCTTATCGACCTGTACGGAACAGTATTGCAGCGCTTGTCCGGCATTCGTCTCGGCAGGCTGGTGCTGACAGCCCACAAGGTTGCAGAGCGCTAAACACAGTAGAGTAATCTTCATCGTTTTCATGCATTCTTTTTACCTCAATACGGACGAAGACGAAAAAATACTTAATTGATGGATGGTAAAAAGAAATAATTCAGTATATTTGTAGGCCGAAACGTATTAAGCTAAAATAACCATCACGATATGAAACGATTACTGATAGTGCTGTCGCTCTTAGCGTACACGATACCTTATCTTCTTGCGCAGAGTGACTATAAGATGGCGGGACCCTACGAGGTAGTGGCCCGTGACGGACAGTACAGAAACAGCACGCTGTGGGCCGACGTGGCACATCCCATCATGATAGGCCTGCATGGCAATCCTGCCATCGGTGACAGCATTGTGGGTCTGCGCTACGACAATATCGACATCATCGGTCAGAACGAACTCCAGGTGGACTATCAGGGTTGTCTGGCCATCAACTGTGGCGACGGTGCCATGACCAATACCGAGGCCCGCAGCGTCACCATCTCCACCGACTTCCTGCCCAAGGGCAAATACGAGGTAGAGATCTACAATGATGACCCTTCGCTCCATACGCGTACCAAGGTCTCTTCAAAGACCATGACTATCAAGTCGGGTAAGCCAATCACGCTGCAACTTCAACCCAGTGGAGGAGCAGCACTGCATTTCAAAATGAGAAATGAGTAATGAGAAATGAAAAATGAAAATGAAGAAATGAGAAATGCCATGAGACTGTTAATTCTTAGTTGCTTTGCATTTTTGTGCTCCATCATTTCATGGGCACAGAAAACAATCGTTGTCTCCAATCCTACCTCTGCGCAGCGTTCGGAGTTGATAGCTATCCCAGCCGAACAGTTGGGCGTTAAGCCTCGCGCCAAACTCATCGTGCGCGACGTTTTTGATATAGAACAGCCCACACAATGGACCTACGACGGCCGGCTGTTGATGAGTGTGTACGTCAAGCCGAACGGCAAGGCTACATTCACCGTCCAAGAGGGAACGCCGGCTGTCTTTGAACGCTCGTGGGTCAGTGGACGTATGTATCCGGAGCGTCTGGAGGACATCGCTTTCGAGAACGACCGTATCGGTTTCCGCCTCTATGGTCCTGCCCTGCAGAAGCGCGGCGAGAAGGGCTTCGGCCATGACGTCTGGGTAAAGCGTACTACGGAACTGGTACTCGACAAACTGTATCGTGACAATCCACGCCTGTCGTTCCACCAGGACTACGGGCTGGCACTTGACTGCTATGGTGTGGGACCGTCGCTGGGTTGCGGCACGCCGTGCTTGATAAAGGAAGGAAAGATAGTCTATCCTTGGTGCTATGAGACCTACAAGATACTGGACAAGGGACCGCTGCGCTTCACCGTGCAGGTGGACTTCCCTGCCACTACTCCCGCCACCACTCCTGCCACGGCTCCCGACGGGTTACCGTCGGGTATTACCGAGCACCGCATTCTTTCGCTCGACAAGGGCTCCAACTTCTGCGAGGCCTGGGTTTGGTATGACAACTTGCCAACAGCTAACAGCCAACAGCCAACAGCCAGTATTGCTGCAGGCTTGGCTATCCGTCCTGCCGCGCCCCAGTCGGTGGTCATCGGTAAGGACTACGTCCACTATGCCGACCCCACCGTCGATCCCGAGCGTCATCAGTTCCAGATCTATTCCGCCCTGCTATTTCCCGATGCCCAGGTCACTATCCGGCAACAGGAGAACCACGCCCTGGGCATCCTGAAAAACTATCAGGAAGGCCAGCGCTTCCACTATTTCTTTGGTGCCGCCTGGAGCGAGTTTGATGTCCGCTCACAGGCTGAATGGCAGTTGCGAATTGACGGATTCATGCAAGCCAAGAGACAACCCCTACTAATTACCATCCGATGAAAAGACTCTTGTTCCTTCTTACATCTCACCTCTTTTCCTTCTGACATCCATCATGGCCGTAGCCATAGCGGCATGTACCAGTGGTCCGTGGCGCTGCATGGCTACATCTCTACCGAGACAGGCAAGGCTCCCACCGCTTTCCTCTGGATTCCCGAAGGATGTCGGGAGGTCAAGGCCGTCATGGTGGCGCAGCAGAACATGACGGAGGAGATGCTGTATAAGATGCCGTCCTTCCAGAAGCGGATGAAGGACTTGAATATCGCATTGGTATGGGTGGCACCGTGGTTCTCTCGCAACTGGGAACCCACATCGGGGTTATGTCAGTCTGTCAGTCTTCTTTTTGATTTTCTCTACAAATTTACAAAAAAATTTTGGATCTTGCAACTTTTTCCGTACTTTTTTGTCAAGCACAATAAGTAATCAGGGCTGCTGGTTCGTATTCATAGTGTAAGTAGTTTAGATAGTTAGTTTTAAGTTAGTAGTTATTTTCATTAAAGAGTTAGTGTTTAGTTAGTTATTAGTTAGTTTAGGTAAGAAAAAACGGCTCCTGGGATAGGAGCCGCTTTTTTGCTTTTTGCTTATCTTTAGAAGTTCACGCCGACATTGACGAAGAGGTTGCGGGTGCGGACGGTCTGGAAGTCGTCCTTGCTCAGGTTAGCCAGTCCAAAGTCGAAGCCGAACTCACCATAGACCATCTGGTATTCCAGTCCGCAGCCGATGCGCAGGCCGGCATCCCAGCGGTTGACGTCGCTGAAGGAACTGACGGAGCTGCGCGTGGCGTAGTTCTTGGTCTTGCCACCGACGCCACAGGCCACATAGCCGCCCACGAAGGGTGCCAGGAAGAGGTCGTCGTAGGCCTCGATGGTGTATTTGCAGACCAGGGGCACCTGCAGGAAGTTCATGCGGCAGTTGACCTTCTCGTTGTTGTATTCGCTCTTGCCGCCCTTCTGCGAGAAGAAGAGGCCCGTCTCCAACCATACGGGTGCCGAGTTGGCCAGTTGGAGACCATAGATGGCACCGAAGGCGAGGCCGACATAGGCGTCCATGTCGTACTGGGCGATGTTGCTGGAGAGCATTGATACGTTGAGGCCGAGGCGGAGTCCGTAGTAGCTCTCGGTGTCGTCGTGGTTGTAACGGCTGCGCCCGCGGTTGGTTTCAAACTGTGCGAACGTCGGGGTAGCCAGGGCTACCGTCAGTATCAGTAGAAGAATCTTTCTCATTTTTTTCGTTTCGTTATCAATTATCAATTGTCAATTATCAATTTCTCTTGTTCGTCATTATCTGCAGCACGAGGTCGTCGGTGATGCCCATGCCGTCGGCACCGATGCTGGTGAGGTTGTGGATGGAGCGATCCACGCAGTCATCGACGATGCCCTCCGACGAGCTGACGCACTTGCCCTCCATGGAGAGCAGCGCCGAGAGTACGGCGGTGCTGACGCCCGAGGTAATCTTCAGCGAGCAGGACGGCTTGGCCCCGTCGCAGATCATGCCCGTCAGGTTGGCTATCATGTTCTTGACCGAGCGGCATACGTGGTCGTAGTCGCCGCCCATGAGGTAGGTGATGCCCACGCTGCTGCCGATGCTGGCGACGACACAACCGCAGAGTGCCGACAACTTGCCGAGCGACTGCTTGATATAGATGGCTGTGAGGTGGCTGAGCATGAGGGCGCGGAGCAGTTCCTCCTCGGTATTCTCGTTCTCCTTGGCATAGACGCAGACCGGATTGGTGGCGCAGATGCCCTGGTTGCCTGAGCCCGAGTTGGACATGACGGGAATCATGGCTCCGCCCATGCGGGCGTCGCAGGCTGCTGCCGTGCGGGAGATGATGTGCGAGAAGATGGTGTGGCCGAAGATGCCCTTGGCCAGCGGACGGTCGATGGTCTTGCCGAGGTTGTGGCCGTAGTTGCCCTTGAGGGCCTCGCGCGCAGCGTTCATATTATATCTACGTGTCTCCTCGATGAAGCGTATCTCGTCGAGCGGCGCTGTGGTGGCGAAGTCATAGACCAGGCGCATGGTGAGGGCGATGTCGGCATCGTCGGGCGAGGCGGACGGTTTGTCGCAGCCATCGGCCCCGACCTGTAAGGGACTATCGACGAAATGTGTGTGGCTGCCGGCGATGACGGCGGTGGCCTGCTGGTCACCCGCGGAGCACGTCACCTCGATATACAACTTCTCGGTGATGCCCTCCTTGAGGGCGATGTGGATGCGGTCTTCCCGGACGTACTGCTTGCCTTCGTCCAGGCTCTCCGGCGTGAGGTCCTTGAGTACTTCCAACTGGTATTCGCTCTTGCCGATGAGGGCGCCCAGGGCAATGGCGATGGGCAGTCCGATCATCCCCGTACCGGGAATGCCGACGCCCATGGCGTTTTTCAAGATGTTGGTGCTCAGCAGGGCGTCGATGCGCTCAGGGCGACGGCCCAGCTGTTCCGTGGCACGGGCCGTACAAAGGGCTACGGCCATCGGTTCTGTGCAGCCGATAGCCGGTACGACTTCCTGGTGTACCAAGCGGATGATCTTTTCTCGTGTGTCTTTGTCAACCATGGCATGGATATTTTGTGGGACAAAGGTACGAAAAAAACGGGAAACACCAAATTACTTGCCCAGAAATTTGGTGTCGAGATACTGTTGGAAGGCTTCTTTGTACATCTCACCGATGGGCAGCAGCGTGTCGTCGTCCAGGAGGACGCGGTTTTTGCGGACTTCCTGGATGCGGGTGAGGTTGACGATATAGGAGCGGTGGATGCGCATGAAGGTGTCGGGCAGCCGCTCCTCCATCTTCTTCATCGACAGCAGGGTGATGATGGGACGCGGCTGGTCTTGGAGGTGTACCTTCAGGTACTCGCTCATGGCCTCGACGTAGCGGATGTCGGCGATGCTGACGCGCACGACGCGGCTGTCGGTCTTGAGGAAGAGATCTTGAGGAAGAGATCTTGAGGAGTGTGGAGTACTATTCTCACTCCACGTTCCACCCTCCACACTCCTCGCTTTTAATCGGTTGGCGGCACGCAGGAAGTCCTGCAGGCCAAAGGGCTTGAGCAGGTAATCGACGGCATTGACGCGGAAACCCTCGACGGCATACTCCGCATAGGCCGTGGTGAAGACGATGAGGGGTGCGATGGTGAGTGACTTGACGAAGTCCATACCGTTGAGGTCGGGCATGTTGATGTCGCAGAAGATGGCATCGACGGTGTCGTGCTCCAGAAACTGACGGGCCTCCACGGCACTCTGACACTGGGCGGCCAGCGTCAGAAACGGCACCTTCTCGATGTAGGCAGCAATCTGTCGGAGCGCCAGGGGTTCATCGTCTATGGTCATGCAGCGGATCGTCATAAGTGATAAGTGATGAGTGATAAGTGATGAGTGATAAGTGATGAGTGATAAGTGATGAGGGGTTAGGGGAGGGGGATGGTGAGTTCTACGTGGTAGGTGTCGGCACCGTCCACGATGTTCAGCGTGTAGCGGTCGTCGTAGAGCAGTTGGAGGCGCTTCTTGACGTTCTGCAGTCCTACGCCGCCTTTCTCCTCGTTGGGTTTGTCGGCCTTGGAGTTGCGGCACGAGAAGTGGAGGCGGGCACCGTCGAGGGTGACGCGGATGCTGATGAACGACGGGTGCTGGTAGCTGATGCCGTGCTTGAAGGCATTCTCGATGAACGAGATGAGCATCAGCGGGGGCACGGTCTTGTCGGGAACCTCGGTGGGCAGGTCCATCGTGATGGTGACCCGGTCGGTATAGCGCAGGCGCATGAGGTTGACGTAGGTGGTGATGAACTCAAACTCACGGCTCAGCGGCACACCCTGTTTGCTGCCCTCATAGAGGATGAAGCGCATCATCTTCGACAGTTCGACGATGGTCTCCTGGGCCTTGGCGGGGTCGATATCTACGAGGGCGTGGATGTTGTTGAGCGTGTTCATCAGGAAGTGCGGATTGATCTGATACTTCAGATACTCCAGATGCTGCTCCAGGTTCTCCTTCTCCAGGCGGATGAGCTTGCGCTCGTCGCTGCGCGTCTTGAAGAAGAGTTTGATGCCCAGGTTCATGCCGAACATGAGGATGAGGACGATGGTGGCCACGACGTCGTGCTCGCCGACGATGACGGGAGGCTTGCGGTCGTGGGGCGGACGGGGGTGGTCAGCATGTTGGAAGGCCGGGGCATCGTCATATTCCTCGAAGGGTGGACGCTCGTGGGGCATCTCGTGGGGTGGGCGGTCTCCGTGGGGGCCTCCCGAGGGGTGCGTGTTACACTGGTAAAGCACGAATACCGCCAGGATGACTACTGTCAGCGAACTGTAGAGCAGTCGGCGGCGCTGGTGGATGAGCAGGGGCGCCAGGAAGAAGTTGTGGACGAGAAACAGGACGAGGAACACCAGGAACCGTGTCCATACCATGAAGATGCCGGCCCACTGGAATGTCACGTCCTGATCGCTGACCGAGCGCACATAGAGACTCAGCACTGGGGCGGCGAAGAGCACGCCCCAGAGTGCCAAGTACACGATGTTCTCTTGTTTTGAAAGATTCTTCATCCAATACATAAACGTACGGATTGCGGATTTATTGTCACTTATCACTCATCACTTATCACTAATCACTCATCACTTATCACTAATCACTCATCACTTATCACTAATGATTGCTGGCAGAATAGTTGGACAGCGTGACATTGCTGCCTCCACTCACGGAGCCTCCGATGTTGACCATGCCGTCGAGCATCTCAGTGCCTCCGCTGAGGGTGAAGCCCGACTTCAGCGTGGGCGTCGAGGAGGTATAGACAATGAGTTTCAGCGTGCCGTTGCTGTTGCCGCCATCGCCGGGGCGCGGGGGACCGTACATCTGGCCGCCACTGCTGGAACCGGATTTGGCCGGGGCTTGGAAGGTTGCTGCCAGTTCGTTGCCATTATACAGGGCATACCAGCTGCCATTGGCCCACGACGTGGTATATTTGCACGTACCTCCGGAGATCTGGGCACCGCCCTCGAGGTCGCCGATGGCGACGAGTGTACCGCCCTGGATGTAGAGTTTCTTCTGCTCTTCGGTATTGGCGTCGAGCGACTTCTCGGGACTGCCCGTGCCGACGACATAGATGAAGCCGCCCTTGACATAGAAGTTGCCGTTGGAGTCCATGGCGTCGTTGCCCGACGAGATGCAGTAGATGTAGCCTCCGTTGACTATCATGTCGCCCGAGCCACCGGTCGTGTCGTTGTACGACGCGTTGATGCCGTCATCGGTGGCGCTGACGATGGTCTGTCCGCCATTGAAGGTGATGCTGGTCTTCGACTCGATGCCCTCGCCACCGGCACCCGTCGTGGTGATGCGGATGATGCCGTCGTTGATGACGATGGCCCCGTCAATCTTGATGCCTTTGGGCGATGACTTGTAGTCGGACTTGTAGTTGTCGAGGGTCTTGGAGTTAGTGACCACCGACAGCGTACCGCTGCTGTTGGCTACCACGGCATTGCCCGAGGTGCTGATGGTCGTCTCGCCGCCATCGACGGTGAGTGACCCGTCGGCATTGATGCCCTTGCCACCGGCTCCCGTGCTGGTCAGCGAGAGCGTGCCACCGCTGATGGTAATGGAACCGTCGGCGCTGAGACAGGACGACGACTTGGTCTTCAGATTCTTGCTGTCCCACACGCCGCCTCCGCTGGTGGAGAGGGTGATGGTGCCTCCCGTGACGATGAGGTCGCCATTGGCATTGACGCCTTTGGCGGCATCGGCGGTGATGGTGGCGCTGAGCGTGCCGCCCTCCAGATAGATGTTACCCGTGTCCTCGTCCTCGTGGCCACCCTCGGCAGCGTCGGTGGCGGCGATGGGAGTGCCCTCGTCGTTGTCGATGTCACACTGGATGCCGTCGTCACCCACACCGCTGATGGTCAGCACGCCGCTCTCCAGGAGGAAATACTGGTTGCAGGAGATGCCGTCCTTGACAGCCCCGAGGATGTTGACGGTACAGTTTTTCATCTCGACATACTCGCCGCTCTTGATGGCGTGCGATGTCTGGCCCGTGACGTTGAGCGTGCCCTTGCCCTTCAGTTCCAGGTGGCCCTTGACATAGAGGCAACCCTTCTGCGAACCACCCGTACCATCGACGAGTGTGTTCTCGGTGTCTTTCTTGACACTCATCTCAATACGCTTGCCATTGGTGATGTTGATGGGGGCGCCACTGGGGTTCGTCAGTGACAAACCGTTCAGTTCCACGGTGGCCTTGTAGCTGCCACTCATGGCAAACTCGCCGTCCGTCGATGTGCCACTGAGGGTGTAGGTGATCTCGCCCACGGTGTCATCGACATCCGCGCTCTGGGCGATGGTGACGTGGGCACCGCTGACGGTGACCTCGACATACTGGGCGATATTGCCGGCCACGAGGACCACAGCCTCACTGCCGCTATAGGCCACGCTGACCTGGTTGTTCTTCAGCGTCTCCTCATTGGTCCACATCTTACCAATCTCGCTGATGTTGAACGTCTTGCCCATGACGGTGAGCATGGTGCCGGAGGAGAAGGTCATCTCGCCGGTATCAGAGGCCGGGAAGAGGTGGGTGACGCTGCCCTGCTGGACGTTCAGCGTCTGGGCTCCTGCGACCATTGCGGCCAGCAGGAACAGGGATGTCAGGGTCTGTCTCATCGGATCTGTACTTTAAAGGTTCTGTTCTGTGTTTTGACGATATACACACCCTTGGGCAGTGCCGTTGTCGAAGGCATCTGCCGGCCGTTGAGGTCATAGACGGCCGTGGTCTGGCCGATGGTCAGTGTGTCGGTGGAGAGCGTGTCGATGGCCGTGGTGCCGTCGGTGGAGAACTCCATCTTCTGCAGATTGGCCAGCACATAGGTCTTGTTGATGTCGCTACCGTTGGTGACGTAGATGTTGCCGTCACCGAACGTCATGGTAAGGTTGGCGGAGGCCACCACCTCGGTCTGACCACTGGTCGTGGTGAATACGAGGTAGTCGTACCCCGCAGCCCGCGCTCCCAAGGAGAGAACGGCGAGCAGGACTAATACGAATGTTTTCTTCATCATGTGGTATGTTTGTTTATCACTTATCACTTATCACTTATCACTTATCACTTATCGTTTATCACTTATTTCATCCCAGGTCTTCCGCCGCCGGGCATGCCACCGCCCATGCTGCTGGTGATGGTGTTGGAGGCCGTGACGCTGGCTGAGGAACTGCCTACCGTCAGGGTGTAGCTGCTGCCACTGGTCACGCCGGGGGCCGTCACGAGGATGGTTCCGCTGGTGTTGGCGTAGGGAGGCAGCGTGAAGGTGGCCAGTGTCGTGGACCCGCTGGCGAGCGTCGCCGTGCCGTTGGCAGCGACACTGCCACTGGCATTGATGAGACCCTGCGTGGTGCTGCCCAGTTTGACGTCCATGCGTCCGCCGATGGCGAAGAGACTGCCGCCGCTGATGTAGAGGGCGTGGCTCTCGTCAGCGTCGATGCCGGCCTCGGCACCGCTGGCTCCATAGGCGATGATGTTGCCACCTTTTATATATAGGTTACCGTTGGCATCGATACCGTCGTTTTTGGTGCCCACGGCGACCACGGTACCCCCGCTGATGGTGAGGTCGCTGCTGGAGTTGATGGCGTCGTCGTAGGCGGCCACCATGACGGTGCCTCCCGTGATGTCGAGCGTACCCTTCGACTCGATGCCCTCGCCGTTGGTGCCCGAGGTACGTACCATGATGTCGCCACCCGTGATCTGGAGCACGCCGTGCTGTTCGATGACGTTGCCACTGGTGTCCGTCGAGGCCTTGACACCGATCTTGATACCCTTGGGCGACGACGTGTAGGCATCGTCCAGATTGTCGGTATTACCCGTGAAGTTGTGGTTCTCGGTGGTACCGTTGCTATAGTACAGTCCACCCTCGGTGATGACACGGATCTTGCCGCCGGTGATATAGGCCTCGTAGTCGGCCTTCAGACCCTTGCCGCCACTGCCCGTAGCCTTGGCATTGACCTCGCCGCCATGGATGTAGAGGATGTTGTCACACTTGATGCCTGCGGCGGCCTTGGTCTCCAGGTCGGTATCGTCCCACTCGCCGTTACCCGTACAGATGACGGTGGTGCGACCACCATTGATGGTGATGTCGTTGTCGCAGTTGATGCCCTTGGCTCCCAGACCGGCTGTCTGGACGTTCAGCACGCCACCATTGATGACGCAGTCGGTACCCTTGATGCCGTGGTTGGCTGCCTCGACATAGATGTTGATGCCCGACTCGAAGAGCACGTAGCCCTTGGCGTGGATGCCGTTGTTGTACTTGCCATAGACCTCCAGCGACCCCGTACCGCTGAACAGGATGTTACCCTTGCCGTAGAGGGCACTCTTCTGACTGGCACCGTCGCCCGTGCCGTCGGTCAGACGGTTGGTACCTGTCAGCACTACGTAGGCAGTCTGTTTGCTGTCGAGGTTGAGGGCTGCCGAAGCCGGACTGGTGATGTCGGTGCCGTTGAGGTTGACCTCATAGGCCGTATTGCCCTGGATGGTCAGCGAACCACTGGCCGTGGTGCCGGTGACGGTATAGCAGACGCCCTCCACACTGGCGTGGTTGGCGGTGACGTGTCCGTTGCTGACCGTAATCACGACGCCGTTCTCCGTCTTGCTGACGGGATTGGCCATATCGATGGCTACGGTGGTGGCAAAGGTCTGGGTGCTGATATTGTCGGCAGCGTCCAGATAGGTCGCTGCCACCGTATTGGCAGGTTCCGCGGTGGTACGGTCGAGAGCTATGGTAAACGTGGACAGTTCGCCGGAGGACGCCGTGACGCCGCTATTTCCGGTGACGATACCGGAGAGGATATTCGTCGGGTCGGTAGCGTCGTCTGAGGAGCAGGCGGTCAGCGCTGCCAGGGATGCGGTGAGCATCAGGGAAATCATCATCTTCTTTTTCATGTCGTGTCGTTTTAAGTGCATGTACGTTTGTTTTCGCCACAAAGATAGGAAAAAAATGTCGTTCGTACCAAAAACTTTCAGCGAACACCCGATTTTGTTCAGCGAATTCTTTTGCATATGGCAAAAAAGTGCTACCTTTGCAACATTATTATCAGAATCAATACTATGACAAACCTGAAGCAACTTGTAGAGTGCGTTCCTAATTTCAGTGAGGGACGCGACATGAGTGTCATCAAACAGATTACCGATGCCGTGGAGAGCGTGGACGGGGTCTTGCTGCTTAACGTCGATCCGGGAGAGGCTACCAACCGTACCGTCGTGACCTTTGTGGGTACGCCCGAGGCGGTCTGTGAGGCAGCTTTCCGCGCCGTCAGGACGGCAGGCGAAACGATAGACATGCGCAAGCACCATGGTGCCCATCCGCGCATCGGAGCCACCGATGTGCTGCCCCTGATACCCGTCAGTGGCATCACCCTGGAGGAGTGTGCCCTGCTGGCCCGCCAGTTGGCCGAGCGCATCGCCACCGAACTCCGCATACCTTGTTATAGCTATGAGGCCTCGGCGTTCCGTCCGGAGCGCAAGAACCTGGCTGTCTGCCGACGGGGAGAGTACGAGGGTATCGCCCAGCGTATCACCGACCCTCAGGAGCAGCCCGACTTCGGTGCCCGTCCCTATGACGATGATGTGGCTCGTACGGGATGTACGGTGGTGGGTGCCCGCGACTTCCTCATCGCCGTGAACTATAACCTGAACACCACCTCGACGCGCCGTGCCAACGCCATTGCCTTCGACGTCCGCGAGAAAGGCCGTCCCGTCCGCGAGGGCAACCCCATCACGGGTACGCCGAAGCGTGATGCCAATGGTAACGTCATCTATCAGCCGGGAACACTGAAGGGCACCAAAGCCATCGGCTGGTATATCGACGAGTATGGCATTGCCCAGGTGTCGATGAACATCACCGACATCAACGTCGCCCCGCTGCACCGGTGCTTCGACGAGGTATGTCGCTGTGCCCAGAATCGCGGTGTCCGTGTGACGGGTACCGAGATTGTGGGACTCGTTCCCAAGCGCGTGCTCATCGAGGCCGGACGCTACTTTTTGGAGAAACAGAACCGCTCGACGGGTATTCCCGAGGAGGACATCGTGAAGATAGCCATCAAGTCGATGGGCCTTGACGACCTGCGTCCGTTCAATGCCCGCGAGAAGGTGATAGAATACCTCTTGGAGGACCATGTGTCGGGTGGTTCCCCCGCCCCAAAACTCGTTGACCTGACGGTCAAGGGCTTTGCCGAGGAGACCAGTCGGGAGAGTCCTGCCCCCGGTGGTGGTACCATCTCGGCCTATATGGGTGCCCTGGGTGCTGCCCTGGGTACCATGGTCGCCAACCTGTCGAGTCATAAAGCTGGCTGGGACGACCGTTGCGGCGAGTTCTCGGCCTGGGCCGACAAGGGACAGGTGCTGATGACGGAACTGCTGCATCTCGTGGACGAGGACACGCAGGCCTTCAACCGCATCATGGCGGCCTTCGGAATGCCCAAAGGCTCTGACGAGGAGAAGGCGGCGCGCACCCAGGCCATCCAGGAAGCGACACGCTATGCCACTGAGGTGCCCCTACGCACCATGAAAGCCTCCATGCAGGTTTTCGACATCTGTCGCCAGATGGCACAGGAGGGGAACCCCAACAGCGTCAGCGATGCCGGCGTTGGTGCCTTGGCAGCCCGGGCCGCCGTACTGGGTGCCGGTCTGAACGTCAAGATCAATGCCGCCTCGCTGAAGGACCGCGACAGCGCTGCTGCCTTCATCGCCGAGGCAGACGCCCTCATCGTCGCCGCCAACCAGGCCGAGCACGACATCCTCGCCATCGTCGAGTCCAAGCTATAGTACCTATAGCAACTATAGCATCTAAAACCCCAATTGCCCCTAAAACCCATTAACCCCACTAATCCCATGCAAACAATAGCGCAATTCCAACAAGAGATCCGCCAGGGCATCCCCGACGTGTTGCCCGAGATGCCGGCCTACGACCCCGATATCAACCACGCCCCGAAGCGTAAGGACATCCTGACACCCGAACAGAAACGGCTGGCGCTGCGTAATGCGCTGCGCTACTTCCCCAAGCACCTGCATGCACAACTGCTTCCCGAATTTGCCGAGGAACTGCGCCAGTATGGTCGTATCTATATGTACCGCTACCGTCCGCAGTACGAGATGAAGGCGCGGCCTATCGACGACTATCCGCACCGCTCGCGCCAGGCTGCTGCCATCATGCTGATGATTCAGAATAACCTGGACCCGCGGGTGGCACAGCACCCCCACGAACTGATTATCTATGGTGGCAACGGCGCCATCTTCCAGAACTGGGCACAGTACCGTCTGGTGATGAAATACCTGTCGGAGATGACCGACGAACAGACACTGGTCATGTACAGTGGTCATCCGCTGGGCCTCTTCCCGTCGCACCCCAATGCCCCGCGCGTGGTGGTGACCAACGGTATGGTGATACCCAACTACTCGAAACCCGATGACTGGGAGCGCGGCAACGCCCTGGGTGTGACACAGTATGGACAGATGACGGCAGGGTCGTATATGTATATCGGTCCGCAGGGTATCGTCCACGGCACCACCATTACCGTGCTGAACGCCGCCCGCAAGGTAGCTGCCGCCCGTCCTGTGGGTTGCGACTCAGTCGCAACAAACAGAACGCCGCTCTTTGTCACCGCAGGTCTGGGTGGCATGTCGGGAGCACAGCCCAAGGCCGGCAACATCGCCGGGGTGGTCAGCGTGACGGCAGAGATCAATCCCAAGGCAGCCGAAAAACGCTACCAACAGGGCTGGGTCGATGAACTGTGCTATGACCTCGACGAGGTGATAGCTAAAATCAAGGCATGGCGCAGCGGCTCCCTCTCTCTCGGAGAGGGCGGGGGGAGAGGTTTCTCCATCGCCTACGTCGGCAACGTCGTCGATCTCTGGGAACGCCTGGCCAGCGAGGATATCCACGTTGATCTGGGCAGTGACCAGACCTCGCTGCACAACCCGTGGGCCGGTGGCTACTATCCTGTGGGCCTCTCCCTGGAGGAGTCAAAGCAGATGATGGCCGACAATCCCACCTTATTCAAAGAGAAGGTGCAGGCCTCGCTGCGCCGACAGGTGGCTGCCATCAACCGCCTGGCCGACCGCGGCATGTACTTCTTCGACTATGGCAACGCCTTCCTCCTGGAGGCCAGCCGGGCCGGGGCCGACGTCTATCTCACTCCTCCCTCCTCCCTCCACACTCCTCCCTCTTTCCGCTACCCCAGCTACGTACAGGATATCATGGGTCCGATGTTCTTCGACTATGGCTTCGGGCCCTTCCGCTGGGTATGCACGTCGTGCGACCCGAAGGACCTGGAGGTCACCGACCGCCTGGCTGCCGAGGTATTGGAGGACATCATGAAGGACGCCCCGAAGGAGATCCAGGGTCAGATGGCCGACAACATCCACTGGATCCGGGAGGCTGGCCGCAACCACCTGGTGGTGGGCTCGCAGGCCCGCATCCTGTATGCTGATGCCGAGGGCCGTACGAAAATAGCCCTGGCCTTCAACGAGGCCATCCGCCGCGGGGAACTGAGCGCTCCCGTGGTCTTGGGCCGCGACCACCACGACGTCAGCGGTACCGACTCGCCGTTCCGGGAGACCAGCAATATCTATGACGGTTCGCAGTTCTGTGCCGACATGGCCGTGCAGAACGTCATTGGCGACGCCTTCCGCGGTGCCACGTGGGTCAGTATCCACAATGGCGGCGGCGTAGGGTGGGGCGAGGTCATCAATGGTGGCTTCGGCATGGTCATTGACGGTTCCGCGGACAGTGAGCGCCACATCCGCGAGATGCTGCTGTGGGATGTCAACAACGGCATCGCCCGCCGCTCCTGGGCCCGCAACGAAGGCTCCCTCCAGGCCATCCGCCGTGAGATGCAGCGCACTCCCGGCCTGGTAGTGACCCTGCCTAACATGGTCGATGACGACCTCCTCAACAATTTCTAATCTCTCACCTCTCACCTCTTACCTCTAAATCATGATACACCAAATATCCGCCGGTCACCTGACCCTCGACAAGATAGAACAGATCATCCAGCACAACTACCGGCTGGAACTGAGTGACGACACCCGTCAGCGCATCATCGACTGCCGGGACTACCTCGACCACAAGGTGGCCAATAGCCAAGAACCTATCTATGGCGTGACTACGGGCTTCGGCTCGCTCTGTAAGATCAGCATCGACCAGGACCAGCTGGCGCAGTTGCAAATCAACCTCATGATGTCGCATGCCTGCGGCTGTGGCGAGCGCGTTCCCAACGACATCGTCAAGATCATGATACTCCTGAAGATACAGTCGCTCTCCTACGGCTTCTCGGGGTGTAAGCTCGATACCGTCGAGCGACTCATCGACTTCTTCAACAACGATGTCTATCCCGTGGTCTATCAGCAGGGCTCTGTGGGAGCCAGTGGCGACCTGGTACCGTTGGCACACCTCTGTCTGCCACTCGTGGGACTCGGCGAGGTGGAGTATCAGGGCGAGCTGATGACGGGTGCCGAACTGAACCGGCGCATGGGTTGGCAGCCGATACGCTTGGGGTCTAAAGAAGGCCTGGCCCTGCTTAACGGCACACAGAATATGGCGGCCTTCGCGTCGTGGGCCTGCATCAAGGCCAAATACCTCAGCGAGTGGGCCGATGTCATCGCCGCCATGTCGTTAGAGGCCTACGACGGGCGTCAGGACCCCTTCACGCTGGCCGTCCACATGGTACGTCCCCACAAGGGACAGATCGCTACTGCGCGCCACATGAACGAACTGCTGCGGGGTAGCGAGATGATCCAGCAACCGAAGGCCAATGTCCAGGATCCGTACTCGTTCCGCTGCATTCCGCAGGTGCATGGTGCCGTCAAGGATACCGTGTCGTATGTGAAATCGGTCATCGACGTGGAAATCAATGCCACTACGGACAATCCCACGGTGTGTCCAGACGAGGACCTCATCATCTCGGCAGGCAACTTCCACGGCGAACCCATCGCACTGCCCATCGACTTCCTGGCGCTGGCGCTGTCGGAACTGAGCAGCATCTCGGAGCGACGTGTCTATAAACTGGTGTCCGGCACGCGGGGCTTGCCCAGTTTCCTGATCGCTAAACCGGGGCTGAACAGCGGCTTTATGATTCCGCAATATACGGCTGCCAGCATCGTCAGCCAGAATAAGACGCTCTGCATGCCGTCATCGGCCGACAGCATTCCGACGTCGCAGGGGCAGGAGGACCATGTCAGCATGGGTGCCAATGGTGGTACCAAACTCTATCGTATTGTCCTCAATACCGAACGAGTACTGGCTATCGAATTGATGAACGCTGCCCAGGCCCTGGAGTTTCGCCGTCCGCTGAAGTCGTCGCCCATTATCGAGCGTATCTTTGCCGACTACCGCAAGGTGGTGCCGTTCATTGAGGAGGATGAGGTGATGTATCCGCATATTGCCCGTAGCGTAGAATTCCTGCATCATGAGCATATTGATTAAACATATCGACCTCTTGGTCGTCGACCGTCATCGGCAGTCACGCCTACAAGGTGCCGAGATGTCCCAGCTTGACATCCTGCATGATGCGTGGCTGCTGATAGAGGACGGACGCTTCGCCGCCTTCGGAGAGGGGGACCCTCACACTCCTCCCTCCTCCCTCCACACTCCTCCCTCCACCCTCCTCCCTCCACGCATGATAGACGCTCACGGCGGTGCCGTCCTGCCGTCATTCTGTGACAGCCATACGCATCTGGTGTATGCCGGCAGTCGCGAGGGGGAGTTCGTGGACAAGATCAATGGACTCTCCTACGAGGAGATAGCCCGCAGGGGTGGGGGCATCCTCAACAGTGCCGACCGGCTGCATGAGATGTCGGAGGAGGAACTGTACCGTGCCTCGATGCACCGCATCGAGGAAATCATCCGCAAAGGCACTGGTGCTGTGGAAATCAAGAGCGGCTATGGGCTGAATACCGCCGACGAACTGAAGATGCTACGTGTCATCCGCCGTATCCGGGAGACCGCTCCGCTGAAGGTTGTCAGCACCTTCCTGGGTGCCCATGCCGTAGGACGCGACTACAGCCAGCACCAATATGTGGACCTGGTCATTAACGAGATGTTGCCTGCCGTGGCCAGCGAGGGCTTGGCAGACTATGTCGATGTGTTCTGCGACCGGGGGTTCTTTACCCCCGAGGAGACGACGCGCATCCTGGAGGCTGCCATGAAGTACGGCCTGCGCGGCAAGATACATGGTGAGGAACTGGCTCCGTCGGGTGGCGTGGAGGTTGCCGTCCGTTGTGGCGCCCTCAGCGTCGATCATTTGGAGAGTATGACGGATGAGGATATCGCCCTGCTGCAGGGCACGGACGTGATGCCTACGGTACTGCCGGGGACGTCGTTCTTCCTGAATATGCCGTATGCCCCCGCGCGAAAGATGCTCCGGCATGGTTTGGGCGTCGCCATCGCCAGCGACTACAACCCCGGTTCAACGCCCTCGGGCGACATGAAATTTGCGGTCTCCTTGGCGTGCATCAAGATGCGCCTACAACCTGCCGAGGCCCTGCATGCCGCGACACTCAATGGTGCCTACGCCATGGGACTCAGCGACGACTATGGTTCGATAGCCGTAGGAAAGGTAGCCAACTTCTACATCACAGAGCCGATACCCTCTGTGGACTACATTCCCTACGCCTATACGCAGCCTATTATAAATAAGGTGTTCCTAAACGGTGTGGAGGTCTAACTCCACGGGGCAGTGGTCACTGCCATAGACGTCCGTGAGAATCTTGGCGTTCTCAATCTGGGGACGCAGTCTCTCTGACGTGACGAAATAGTCGATGCGCCAACCAGCATTCTTCTGACGGGCCTGGAAACGGTACGACCACCAGGAGTAGGTGACCTGTTCGGGATACAACGTGCGGAAGGTGTCGATGAAGCCACTATTTAATAATAAGGTGAACTTCTCGCGCTCCTCGTCAGTGAAGCCGGCATTCATGCGGTTGGTCTTAGGATTCTTGAGGTCTATCTCCTGGTGGGCGACATTCAGGTCTCCACAGAGGATGACGGGCTTCTGCTGGTCCAGACGCATCAGATACTGGCGGAAGGCGTCTTCCCACGTCATGCGGTAGTCCAGACGCTTCAGGCCGTCCTGCGAATTGGGTGTATAGCAGGTGACGAGATAGAAGTCCTGCATCTCCAGGGTGATGACGCGGCCCTCATGGTCGTGCTCGTCGATGCCGATGCCGTATGCCACGCTGAGGGGCTGGTAACGCGTAAAAATGGCCGTACCGGAGTAGCCCTTCTTGTCGGCATAGTTCCAGTACGACTGGTAACCCTCAAACTGCAGGTCCAACTGTCCGGCCTGCATCTTGGTCTCTTGCAGACAAAAGAAATCAGCGTCCATCTCCTTGAAGATGTCGCTGAATCCTTTTCCTTCACAGGCGCGCAGCCCGTTGACGTTCCATGAGATAAACTTCATACGTTTCACTCCTCTCTCCACACTCCTCTTTTTATCAAAACTTCGCCATCTTGATGGCTACCACGGCACACTCGTCGCCTTTGTTGCCCAGACGGCCTCCGGCACGGTCCTTGGCTTGCTGCATATCCTCAGTGGTCAGCAGACCGAAGATGACGGGAATGTTGTTGGTGGCATTCAGACGGGCGATGCCCTGGGTGACACCCTGACAGATGTAGTCGAAGTGGGGTGTCTCGCCACGGATGACAGAACCCAGGATGATGACGGCGTCATAGCCGTCGTTGAGCGTCATCTGACGGGCTCCGTAGATGAGCTCAAAGGAACCGGGAACCGTCTTGACGTGGATATTCTCGGGCAGGGCGCCATGCTTCTCGAGCGTATTGACACAACCCTCTAACATGGCTCCCGTAATCTCGGGATTCCACTCGGCGACGACGATGCCGAAAATCATGTTCGACGCGTCGGGCACCTTGGCGCTGTTGTATTCAGAAAGATTCTTCGTAGCCATCTCTTACATCTTACATCTTTCGATGTACTTGTCGATGGTCTGGTACTGCATGGAGTTGAAGTACTTCTCCTTCACCTGCTGATACAGTTCCAAAGCCTCGTCCTTCTTGCCCAGGCTCTCCAGGATCTCACCAGCCTGGATAAGGAACGTGGGCGACAGCGAGTTGTTGTCGGCCATCTTGGCAGCCTTCTTCAAGTGATCGACAGCCTTGTCGAGCTGGTTCAGGTTGGCATAGGCGTTACCCAGGGCACCCTCGGCAGCGGGGCTGATCATCTGGTCATCCTTGCTGCTGAACTCCTCGAGGGCATCGACAGCCTCCTGCCACTTGCCCAGGTTGGCCTGGCAGAGACCAATGTACAACTGAGCCAGATTGCCGGCGTCGGTGCAGCCATATTCGTTGGCGACCTGCTGGAAACCAGCCAGGGCCTTGTCCCACTGCTGCTGCTCGAAGAGCTCCTGACTCTTGGCGAGTTCGGTGCTGGCCTCTTCGGCACGGGGCTTCAGATAGTAGCTGTTCAGCATGATACAACCTACGATGATGATAATCACGGCGCATACACCGCCGATGATGGCCTTCTTATACTTCTCGAAGAAGGCTTCGGTCTTCGTGACCTCCTGCTCCTGTACGGGAGCGTTGACGTTCTTGTTTGCCATTATTCTATTGCGTTTTATTGTTTATCGGACAAAATCGGCTGCAAAGTTACTAAAAAGATTAAAGATTAAAGATTAAAGATTAAAGTTTTTTTTGTTTTTAATGTTTTTTCGTACCTTTGCAGGACAAATGATACTGAGCAAGCTCTCCATACTCAATTATAAGAACATTGCCGAGGCCCAATTGGAGTTCTCGTCCAAGATAAACTGCTTCATCGGGCGCAACGGCATGGGCAAAACCAACGTCCTCGATGCCGTTTATTACCTGTCGTTCTGTCGGTCGGCCAGCAACCCCATAGACTCCCAGGTCATCCGCCACGACCAGCCGTTCTGTATGTTAGAGGGAACGTATGATGATGACCTCACCATCTCCGTCGGCATGAAGCGGGGCCAGAAGAAGCACTTCAAGCGCAACAAGAAGGAGTATAAGCGCCTCTCGGAACACATCGGACTGATACCCCTGGTGGTGGTGGCACCGTCGGACACGTTGCTCATTGAGGGAGTCAGCGAAGAGCGACGTCGCCTGATGGATATGGTCATCTCGCAGTATGACCGTTCGTACATCGACGCCTTGGTGCGCTACAACAACGCCCACCAGCAGCGTAACGCCCTCTTGAAACAGGAAGATCCGGCTCCCGACCCGCTGCTTCTGCAGTTGTGGGAGGAGCAGATGGCGGAGTCTGGCGAAGAACTCTACCGAAAGCGTGCCGCCTTTGTCGAGGAACTGACGCCCGTCTTTCAACGCTACTACGAGCATATCTCGGGAGGTGAGGAACAGGTGGGGCTGCGCTACGTGTCTCACTGTCAGCGTGGTCCGCTGTTGGAGGTTATCCAGCGCGACCGGCATAAGGACCTTGCCGTGGGCTATTCCTTGCATGGTGTCCACCGCGACGATTTGGAGTTTACGCTGGCGGACCATCCCATGCGCCGTGAGGGTTCCCAAGGTCAGAACAAGACCTATGTCATCGCCCTGAAGTTGGCGCAGTTTGACTTCCTGCGCCGTACGGCCTCACAGACCACGCCCATCCTGCTGCTTGATGACATCTTCGACAAGCTCGATGCCGACCGGGTGGAACACATCGTCAGTCTCGTGGCCGGCGACAGTTTCGGTCAGATATTCATCACCGATACCAACCGCGACCACCTGGACCAGATACTCAAAAAGACCGCCCTCGACTATAGGATATTCCATGTCGAGGACGGAAATGTCAGTACGACGTAGTACGATTTTCCCCAATTTTTCTGTGCAGCCTTTCTAAAAGCGTACGTCGGTGATGACCTGTTCTCCGACATACTCGTTGAGCTGGTGCGTGAGTTCCTGACGCCGCATGGAGAGGTCGGAGCGCAGGGCAGGATTGGAGAGGCGCACATAGAGCGTCTGGTTGTAGATGTAGGTGTTCAGCGTGTAGCGTGCAATGACGGGACCAGCCACCTTCGGCCAAGCCTCAATCAGGCGCTTCTGCAGGAGAGGCGTCTCCAGTCCCTGTTCGCGCAGGTTGCGCAGAATCAGATCCTTCAGCTGTTGTACGTCGCGCTTGAACATCCCGTCGTTCCCTGTTCGGTTTTACTTCTTGCCCTTCACTTTCTCGGGGAATGCCTTGCCTTCCCGCATGACACGTAGCGTCTCCGTGATGGCGGGGTCGTCGTCGTTGAGGTATGCAATCCACGCCTCCTCCTTCAGCATGTTGTAGATGACACGGCTGATGAGGTAGCGCTCCAGCAACCGGTGGGAACGCTGGATCATGAGGTTGCGGCGGTGCAGACCGTTGCGGTCGGCATAGGACGCAAAGCGGTCCACGATGTTCTGGCGCTTCAGGAAGGAGGCCATCTCCTCTGGGTTGTCCATCTGGTTGAGTTTCTGGCGGTTCTCATCGGTATATTCGAAGGCATACTGGATGATGAGGCCGCTCATGGACGCCTGCTTATAGTAAGAGGTGACATCGGTGGTGTCCTCCGCGACGAAGATGTCGGGGGTGATACCACCGCCGGCATAGACGGGCCGGCCACCCAGCGTGTGGTAGGCCTTTCCCTCGTGCTTGATGCTGTCGCCCGAGAAGAACTCGCCGTGCTGGTAGCGCGTCAGGATGTCTTCCTCGTAGTCCTTGTTGTCGCCCTGAGTATAGGGCTTCTGGATGCAGCGTCCCGAGGGTGAGTAGTAACGGGCGATGGTGAGGCGTATCATGGACTGGTCGTTGAACGAGATGGGCTGCTGGACGAGGCCCTTGCCGAAGGAACGGCGTCCGATGATGGTGCCACGGTCGTTGTCCTGGATGGCTCCGGCCAGAATCTCGGCTGCCGATGCGGAGCCTTCGTCGATGAGTACAACAAGGGGAATCTGCTGATAGGAGCCGCGGCCATCGCTATGGTACTCCTGACGGGGTGACTTGCGGCCCTCGGTATAGACGATGATGCGGTTCTTGGGCAGGAACTCATTGGCTATCTGGACAGCCGACTGCAGGTAGCCGCCGGTATTACCGCGCAGGTCGATGCAGAGACTACGGAAGTCTTGCTGGGCAAGCTTGGCCAGGGCGATGAGAACCTCGGGATAGGTATTCTCGCCGAAGTTCTTGATGTGTATATAGCCCGTCTTGTCGTCGAGCATATAGGTGGCATTGACGCTCTTAGTGGGTATCTCACCGCGTGTCACCACGATGGTGCGCAACTTCTGCTCATGGTAGCGCAGAATGCCCAGTTTGACCTTTGTGTCCTTAGGACCTTTCAGCCGGTGCATGGCCTCTTCATTGGTCAGCGTCTTGCCAGTGAACGGCTTGTCATCGACCATCACGATCTTGTCGCCGGCAATGATGCCTGCCCGCTCGGCAGGTCCGTTGCTGATGACCTGCTGGACGTGCAGCGTGTCGTGGCGGATGTTAAACTCAATGCCGACGCCCGAGAACGAGCCGCGAAGGTCGTCGTTGGCCGTCTGTACATCCTTGGCGGAGATATACACGGAGTGGGGGTCCAATTCGCCCAGAATCTGGGGCATGGCCTTCTCTACCAGGTCGTTGATGTTGACGGTATCCACATATTGGTCATCGATGATGTGCAACAAGTTATTGAGTTTGTTGCCACTATTGATGATACTCAGGCGGTTGCCCGAGAAATGGTTGGCATAGAACGTACCGATGAAGATACCGATGACGACGCTCAGCGCCAGCCAGAGGGGAGAAAGCCTGTTCTTATTGTTCTGCATGCTCACTTATCGCTTATCACTCATCACTTATCACTTATCACTCATCACTTATCACTTTTATTCCTCTCCCAGGTACACGACTTCGATGCCGGCACGCTCCAGGAGTTCGATGCCGTCGGTGAGGCGGTACTTCTCGCCATAGACTACGCGGCGGATGCCCGATTGGATGATGAGTTTCGAACACTCGATGCACGGCGATGCCGTGATGTAAATGGTGGCACCTTCGGAGTTGTTGTTCGACCGTGCCAACTTCGTGATGGCGTTGGCTTCGGCGTGCAGCACATAGGTCTTCGTGATGTTGTTCTCGTCCTCGCAGACATTCTCGAAACCGCTGGGCGTACCGTTGTAGCCGTCGCTGATAATCATGCCCTCCTTCACCACCAGTGCACCCACCTGGCGCCGCTGACAGTAGGAATTCTGGGCCCATATGCGCGCCATCTCCAGATAGCGCTGGTCGAATTGTCTCTGCTTTTCTCTATTCACTTCTTGCTCGTTAATTAGTTGCGTGTCTGCTTTTTCGTGGCAAAAGTACACATAATCGCCCGTTTATACAAATGTTTTAGGAAAAATTGTGATAATAATGCAAAAAGCCCGTGCACCTTCTTCGTGCACGGGCTAAACAATGTGGTCTTAGGACGGTTATTGCAGATTTACCATCCGGGGTTCTGAACGAGGCCGTAGTCCTTTTCTATCTCGGACTCGGGGAAGGGCCAGAGCAACATGCGCTTCACGGCATCGGACGTGGGGTCTTCTTTCCAGAGGGCGCGGTTTTTCAGCTCGAACTTCTGGAAGTCAAAGTATTTCGGCTCACGGGATGTGTCATCAGTCTTCTTGTCACCTTCGGTCCAGGGCTGGTCATAGTGCTGCCACGAGCCGTCGGTGTCCTTTACCAACCGGTGTATCTCTAATCCGTGGAGCTTCTTGGTGAGCCAGTCGGTGCGCATATAGCGGCAGAGGTCGAAGTAGCGGTTACCTGTGAATCCCAATTCGCGGGCACGCTCGTTGAGGATTTCCTCCACCAGCTTGTCCTTGTCGGTCTTCAGCGTGGCATCGGATTTGTCGACATTGTTGGTCAGACCGACACGCTTGCGGACGATGTCTATCTGTGCCAATGCTTCCGTCAGGTCACCCGTCTGTGCCAGACACTCGGCGTACATCAGCAGCATCTCGCTATAGCTCAGAGTCACCCAGTGCATGGGCTTGCGTAGCAGGTCTCCGCTGTGGCCCGGCGAGAAGTTGCCCAGATGGTACTTCATCACGCCGTAGCCCGTTCCGTAGAGACCGCTCTGTTCTGTGATGTCCTGCTGGGCATTGGTGCCGCCCACCCAGAGTTCTGTGATGTCACCAGAAGCGACAGCTGTTGCCCAATCCAGGGATTTCTGCTGCCCATTGACCAATGCGTTTTCATAAAGACGCGGGTCACGGGTGAGTAGTACATTACGCAACAGTTGCTGCAATGCAGATTGATCACCAGTCTTGAACATACCGTTCAGCGAACGGGCATTAGAGACAGGGTTTCCACTGGAGTCATACTTGAAGGAACCATCCGTATTGTACTGCCTGTTATAGGCGGCGGTCCAGTCAAAGGGGTCTCCGTTGGAGTAGGGAAACATCTCGACATATTCCTGCGTCGGACAGTAGGTGTTTCTGGGAACCGCGCGCGTACCCCACGACAGCCAGCACCATCGTACAGCGGTTCCTGGGTCGTAAGTCATCTCAAATCCGCCGTCGCCATAGTAAGCATAGTCACCAGAGGTGTTGTAGTTCGAGTAGGCGCGTGTGGAATGAAGCACTTCGGGACTGTCCATCGTCAGATAGCCTCTGCGGTAGGCCAGACGATATTTTTGGGCCTTGGTCCGTGCATTATCCGAAGTAGTAATGTCTGCTTGCAACAAATGATAGGTATCTCCCATTTCCTGATTCTTGTCAAAGAAGTCTTTGCAAGCCTTCAGTGCACGCTGCCAACGGGCTGCGTCGTAGTTGCCGTACCACACCAGGTGCTGCTTCTCGGCTTCGCTCTGTCCGCCGTAGTAGCCCTGCTCGTTGTTGAACAGCGGCGAGGCGGCAAGCACCAGGATCTTTGCTTTCAGCGCCATGGCACTGGCTGCCGTCCAGTATCGGTTGAATCCGTCTTCCAAGGCGCGGGTGGCATCCTTCTCCCACGGCAACACGGCGATGGCCTCGTCTAACAGACCTACCAGGAATTCTACGGTCTCAGCAAACGTGGCACGCGGCTTCTCGACAGACGTGTTGTCAAGGCTGTTGGAGTTTTTGACGATGGGCAGTCCGCCATAGTAGGGCAACAGGTCGAAATAGCGGGTGGCTATCAGGCACTTGGCCTCGGCCACCATGCGGTCGCGCTCCTCCTGGGTCAGGTCGCTGGCACGGCCGACGTTCTCTATCAGTCGCCAGGCAAAGCTGATGGTCTCCCATATCCAGTCCTGGGTATAGCTGATGAGTCCCCCGTTAAAGCGATCGGAGCTGGCGGCGGACACAATCCCTGCATAGTATTTGGAGGTGACAGCAGCTCCATCCCATAGCAGCTGATAGCAGTCTGTCAGCGCGTCAGGATGTCCCACATAGGGCGAGTGGCTGTAAGGGGCAGAGGTGCTTGTGTACGGCAGCCCATAGTGCTGCATGTGGTACAGGTTGTCTAAGAACTTGCGGGTGCCCTCGGCCGTATCGAAGTACTGGTCGTCCCACTCGGCCGGGTCAACGAAGAAACGCTGCACGTCGGTCAGCGCCCACTGTCTGGTGCCGCCCGCCTGGTCTTCCATGGTCAGTTTGTAGGGAGTGGCACTGGTCAGCGCCACCTTCTTCACGGCGGTGGTGGCAAAGCGCTCCACCTGGCCCGTCTTGTGCTCTACTTTCATCACGTTCTGTGCCGAGGCGGCCAGGGCTGCCATCGACAGGGCTATCAACAGTTGTTTCTTCATGGCTTCACGATTTTGAAGGTTTCACTTCCTATATTGACTATGTACACGCCTGCGGGCAGCGAGGCCAGCGACAGGACGGCATGGCCGTCGGCTGTGTGCGACACGACAAGACACTGCTTGCCGCTCAGGTCGCTCACCGTCATCTGACCCTGGCAGCCGTCGACCGTCCACTCTCCGGCACCTGTCGCACGGAAGCGCACCTCACCGTTGCGCAACTGGCGGATGCCGGTTTCGATGGTCTCAAATCCGAAGCCGTCAATCTCGGCGAAGGTGTATTCCACCTGCGCCTCCTCGGCCTTGATGGTCAGTTTCTCTTCCGCAAAGGTCACCTCGGGCCGTTTGGACAATTCGAAGGACACCTGCTGGCCGCTCTTCAGCGTCAGCGTCAGCACCTCGGCGGTCTCTGCCCCCACTGCCGGGCCGCAGAGACACGTGAGTAACATACATAGTAATAATCGCATTTTTCTCGTCATTGCTTTTGTTTTTAAGTTAATAATATGTTCCATAAATCTATTTATACACAATAAGAAAACGTGGACAAGTTACTTCGTCTACGTATTCTGAGGTGTTGGGGTAAAGACTTACTTTATCAATGTCGTTCCTTCATTCTTCCGAGTATCCATGCGTGCACTTGTTTGGTGGCACATGAAGCCGACGTAGAGCCAATGCCATGTCTCTTCGGCAAAGATACGGTTTTCTTTTGAAACCACCAAATCCTTACTGTTTTTTTTGTTTTAACAATTGTTGGTTCTCCCTTTTTGCTCCTGTTTTTCCAAAAACAGTCAGCTTCGTGACTCATGGGTACGTACCTCCTGAGTTTCGCAAGGGAATAATGTTAGAAAGGTTTTACTTGAACACGATTCTGGAATATGTCTACATTCATTTACTCTTCCAGAACACTGGCGACAATTGCAGTGGTTCCATGATGGCGTGATGGTTCGCTCTTAAGTGTTAATGAAATGTTAATTTGGGGCATTGTGTACACAAAATTTATTTTTCATGAAAAAATAAATTTGCGTGCAACTCCTGCATTTCGGCCTGACGGACAAGGGCGTAAAAAACGTGGTAACGGTCTCATGAAGTGGGTGTTACCACGTTTTTCGGGTTAGCTGTGATTTGCTGCTTTTCCTTGTTGGCTTCGCTTTAGTGCTTTTTCCGGGTTGGCTTTATGCCGTCTCTTTTGAGGAGTGCGTCGATAGTGGGCTCGCCACCGCGGAAACGCTTGTAGAGTGTCATGGGGTGCTCGGTGCCGCCCTTGCTGAGAATCTCGTCGCGGAAGCGCTGGGCAACGTCCTGGTTGAAGATACCGTGGCGCTTGAAGACGCTGAAGGCGTCGGCGTCCAGTACCTCGGCCCACTTGTAGCTGTAGTAGCCCGCTGCATAGCCTCCGGCCATGATGTGCGAGAACTGTACCGTCATGCACGTATCGGGCAGTTGTTCGCCAAGGATGGCCTTCCGCCAGGCCTGTTTCTCGAAGGGAATGATGTCGGCGGTAAACTCCTCGCGCTGGGTGTAGTAGGCCATGTCGAGCAGTCCGAACGACACCTGGCGGAGACAGGCCGTAGCCGCCATGAAGTTACGGCTGCGGACGATGCGACGGATGAGTTCGTCGGGTAGGGGCTCACCCGTCTGGTAGTGGAAGGCGAAGGTGCGCAGAAATTCCTTTTCGACAGCGTAGTTCTCCATGAACTGCGAGGGTAGTTCAACGAAGTCCCACCAGACGTTGGTGCCCGAGAGCGACTCGAAGCGCGTATTGGCAAACATGCCGTGCAGCGAGTGGCCAAACTCATGGAGGAAGGTCTCCACCTCGCCGAGGGTCAGTAGGGCGGGTTTGTCCTCCGTAGGTTTGGTGAGGTTCATGACCACGCTGACATGCGGACGCACATTTTTAATTTTTATTTTTTCATCTTTCATCTCCCAGTGCTGTCCTTGGTACTCCGTCATCCAGGCGCCGCCCTGCTTGCCCTTGCGCGGATGGAAATCGGCATAGAACACGGCGAGGAACGAGCCGTCCTTGTCGAAAACCTCGTAGGCCTTGACGTCGGGATGATAGACAGGGATGTCGTGGTTTTCGCGGAACGTGATGCCATACAACTTGTTGGCCAGGCCGAAGACACCCTTGATGACGTTGGAGAGTTCGAAATACGGACGCAGCATCTCCTCGTCGAGGTCGTACTTCTTCATCTGCAACTGGTGGGCGTAGAATCCGCTGTCCCAGGGCATCATCTTTAGCTTTTGGCTTTTCTCTGCAGAGCAGAGTGTGGCCTTGCGAATTGCTTTTGGCCTTTGGCTCTCAAATAGTTTCTTCAGTTCGTCGCGCTCCTTTAGGGCGGTGGGCTTGTAGGCCTTGATGAGGTCATCGAGCAGCCGATAGACGTTGCGGCTGTTGCCGGCCATGCGGCGCTTCAGCACGTATTCGGCATATGTCTTGTAACCCAGCAGCTGGGCAATCTCGCGGCGCAGGTTGATGAGGCGCTGACAGATCTGAAGGTTGTTCTCCGTGTTGTCATGGGTACACACCGTGTTGCGGGCCATATAGAGTTGCCGGCGCAGCTCGCGATGGGTGCTGTAGGTCATAAAGGGTGAGTAGCTGGGCATGTCGAGCGTGAAAACCCAACCCTGCTTGCCTTGTTCCTTAGCCGTCAGGGCGGCAGCCTCACGGGCCGTCTCGGGAAGACCATCGAGCAGTGCCTCGTCGGTGATGTCGAGCGTAAAGGCCTTGTTCTCCTTCAGCAGGTTCTGCGAGAACTGCAGCGACAGCATGGAGGCCTCCTCGGTCAGTTGGCGGAGCTGTTGCTTGCCGGCCTCGTCAAGCAGGGCTCCCGAACGGACGAACCCCTGGTAGCAGTTGTCGAGCAACATCTGCTCCTCGGGAGTCAGCCGCCGGTGGTGCAGGTGGACATAGCGGATGCGCTCAAAGAGTCGCGGATTGAGCCGTATGTCGTTGGCGTGCTGCGTCAGGATGGGCTGCATCTTCTGGGCCAGGGCGTCCATGGCGTCGTTGGTCTCGGCTGACAGCAGGTTAAAGAATACCGTTGAGACACGGCTGAGCAGATCGTAGTAGCCCTCGTCCTCCTCGGTATTAATGATGGTATTATCGAACGTGGGACGCTCGGGGTTGTTGATGGTTTTCTCGATCTGTTCGTTATCGCGACGGATGCCCTCCAGGAAGGCCTCCTCGTAGTCCTCCAGACGGATGCGGTCAAAAGGCACCGTGTCGTGCGGCGTACCGTAGGGATGGAGAAAGGGATTCTGATGCTCGCTCATAGTTTGTTTTGCTTCTTTTGGCCTGCAAAGATACGCATTCTGTTTTATATTTTGCAATATTTTACATATTTTTGAATAAAAATATAGGGGATTGTCGTGTTTTTTGCGTACTTTTGCAGCACAAATGAACTACTAATTATTATATGGAAGACAAAAAGTACTTTTTTGCCGTTGACCTTGGTGCTACCAGTGGTCGTACGATACTGGGCATATTGGCAGACGGCAAGTTGGAACAAGAGGAGCTGACCAGGTTTCCCAACAACCTGATAGAGACCGGCGGCCACTTCTATTGGGACATCTACGCCCTCTATTTCGAGATGATCAAGGGATTGCAGATTGTAGGCAAGCGCGGCATCGACATCACGAGTATCGGTATTGATACCTGGGGTGTCGATTTTGTATTCATCGCAGAGGACGGTGCCATCCTGCGTAACCCTGTGGCCTACCGCGACCCCCACACCTTCGGACGCATGGAGGAGTACCTGTCAAAGGTCGTTCCCCAACGTGAAGTCTATGACATCACGGGCATCCAATTTATGAATTTCAACTCGCTGTTCCAGTTCTATGCCATGCAACAGGACGGCAACAGCGCGCTGAAGCAGGCCAAGAAGGTGCTTTTCGTGCCCGACGCCCTGTCGTGGATGCTGACAGGCGAGGCCGTCTGTGAATATACCATTGCCTCGACATCACAGATGCTCGACCCCAGAACCGGCGACCTCAGCGAGAAACTCATCAAGAGCGTCGGTCTGAAGCGCGAACACTTCGGCCGCATGGTACAACCCGGCGAACAGATTGGTGTACTGACCGAGGAGGTACAGCGCATGACAGGTCTCGGTGCCGTTCCCGTCATAGCCGTGCCAGGTCACGATACCGCCTCGGCTGTGGCCGCCGTTCCTGCCAAGGACGAGCACTTCGCCTACCTGTCGAGTGGCACGTGGAGCTTGATGGGCATCGAGACCCGCAAGGCTATCATCAACGACCGCAGCTACGAGTTGAACTTCACCAATGAGGGCGGCATCGAGGGTACCACACGCTTCCTGAAGAACATCTGCGGCATGTGGCTCTATGAGCGCTGCCGTAAGGAGTGGCCCGAGGAGGTACGCCAGCTCAGCCATCCTGAGTTGCAGGGCTCAGCCATGGGTGTGGAAGCTTTCCGTAGCATCATCAATCCCGATGACAAGGCCTTTGCTAATCCGTCTTCTATGATAGAGGCTATCCAGCAGTACTGCCGTGAGACGGGACAGCCCGTCCCCGAGACGCCTGCGGAGATATGCCGTTGCATCTTTGACTCGCTGGCCTTGAGGTACAGACAGGTGTTCGGGTGGTTGAAGGAATTCTACTCGACGACAGAATCGTCGAGCACAGACATTGACGTGCTACACGTCATTGGCGGCGGCTCGCTGAACAAGTTCCTGACGCAGTTTACCGCTGATGCCTGTGGTGTAGAGGTGCTGGCCGGTCCCCAGGAGTGTACAGCTATCGGTAACATCATGTTACAGGCCAAGGCCGCCGGCATCGTCAGCGACGTCTGGCAGATGCGCCAAATCATCGCCAACAGCGTGGAGATGGTGGCCTACCATCCCACGAAGGACCAGGCCGCCTGGGAGCAGGCTTATCAGCGCTTCTTAGAGGTGAGTGGTCAGAGGTAAAAATAGTCAAATTGTAAATAGTCAAATAGTTAAATTGTAAAGTTATGGCAAAACCATTAGTAGAAACCAAGGCAAAGGTCGGTGTGTTCTCCATTGCCCTGCAGGCATACCTGCCACAGTTCCCCCAACTCGTACCTAACTTCGAGGCCCAGTATGAGGCTTTCAAAAAGACGCTGCCAGACACCATCGAGATCATCGATGGCGGCATGGTGACCACCAAAGAGCAGTCGATGGCTGCCGGTGACAAGTTTCGCGCTGCTGACGTGGACTTGGTCATCCTGCAGATGCTGACCTACTGTACCTCTTATAATATGCTGCCCGCCGTTCGTGACCTCGACGTTCCCGTGGTCATCGTGAACCTGCAGAAAAAGCTGACTCCCGACTATGCCAAGACCGACATCCCCACGTGGCTGGGTGATTTGTACGCCTGTGGTGCCATCGGTGAGATGGTGGCCGACCTGAACCGTGCCGGCAAGCGCTCGGCTGTGATTACCGGCGTCGTCGAGGGTGGAGACCCCGGCGTGCAGGCTGAAATTGAGGACTGGTGCCGTGCCGCACAGGTGCGCCGCCGCTTCCGTGATACGAACATCGCACAGATTGGCCGTCCGTATCCCGGCATGATGGACCTGTACATCGATGAGACTAACCTCTACCATCGCATGTTTGTCTATACCAAACAGTTTGACTGGGAGCAGATGTGGGCCATTGCAGACGATATCACCGATGAGGCAGCCATCCGTGCCAAAGCTCAGGACATCCTCGACACCTTTGAAATCGAGGGTGGCGGTACCATTGAGAAGGTCTGGGACATGGCGAAGTATGTCGTGGCCTTCGAACAGTGGGTCAAGGACGAGAAGTTGGGTATGATAGCCTCGCACTATGCCGGTTTTGCACAGGGTGTGGCCGGTAAGCTCGACTCCATGCTGATTCCTGCTTTCTCCATGCTCATCAAGCAGCATACGGCCTGTGCCGTAGAGGGTGACATGAAGGTCGCCATGGCCATGAGCATCCTGAAGACCATCAGCGGAACGGGTACGCTAGCCGAGATGTACAGCATCGACTTCCCGAAGGACATCTGCATCATCGGACACTCTGGTTCCGGTGACTTCGATATCTCGCAGGCTCACAAGCCCACCATGAAGATCGTGCCTGTCTTCCACGGCAAGACTGGTGGTGGTTACCTGACGCAGTTCTATCCGCCTACGGGTCCTGTCACCTATCTGGCCATCACGCAGGACAAGAACGGTGTGTTCAAGTTTGTCGTTGCCGAGGGTGTCAACGAGGACGGCGAGATCTTCACCTTTGGTGACACCAATATGCGCACGAAGTTCTCGCTGTCGTGCCGTGAGTTTGTCAATAAGTGGAGCGAGGCAGGTCCTACACACCACATGGCTGCTGCCGTGGGTCACCATATTGACACCATCCTGAAGGTCGCCAAGATATTCAACATCGAGTGTGACGTAGTTTGTAGATAATTGACAATTGATAATTGATAATTGACAATTATGGCAAATTCTGGTTCTTTGAAGAGCACGATAGCCGTGTCTCTGACCAATTATCTCGATGCCGGCGCCATCGTGGCCGGTGCGTCGGGCCTGACGCTCTGGCAGAACTACCTCGGACTCTCTGAGGTACATCTGGGATGGCTGAATTTTATCTCAGCCAACTGTCTGGGTGCCGCCGTAGGTGCCATCATCGGTGGTTTCCTGGCCGACAAGTATGGTCGTAAGTTTATCTTCACCTACAACATGCTGGTGTATATGGTCGGCGTGCTGACGGTGATGTTCAGCGTCAACTTCCCCATGCTGTTGGCGGGATTCCTCATTACGGGTATCTCCGTCGGCGTGGGTGTTCCCGCCTCGTGGACCTATATCTCTGAGTCTTCGGAGGTCAACAACCGTGGTCGTAACATCTGTATCTCGCAGATGTCGTGGGGCTTTGGCCCCATGTGCATTCTGCTGTTGGGCATGCTGTTTGCCCCCGGTGGCTACCTCTTCGGCTGGGTACAGGCCGTGGCAGGACTCTTCGGCGGTGACACGATGACCGTGGAACAGGTCAACGTCTTCTCATCGCGCATCGTGTTCTGCTCGCTGTTCATCGTGGCCTTCATCGCTTGGAACCTTCAGCGTAAGTTGCAGGAGAGTGCAGAGTTTACGGCTCAGAAGGCCTCCGGACAAAAGCAGCCCAGCATGATGGACAATATCAAGTTGTTGTTTACCAACAGCATCGCCGTCAAGACGGTGTGCTTCCTGGCTGTCATCTATCTGACGTGGAACCTCGTGGCCTCCGTCATGGGATTCTTCCAGCCGCATATCTATGAGACGGCCGGTGGTGTCAGCAACGAGCAGGCCAACTGGATGAACTGCATCCAGTGGGCCATTATCGTAGGTGTGACGTTCATCGTCTCGAAGCTCATCGACAAGACCAGCCACAAGGCCATCTACGTCTTCGGACTGGTGGCAGCCATCTCGGCATGGCTAGTCATCGTGACCATCGGTGTCAATGGTATGGCAGGCCTGTGGGCTTTCGCTATCCTCTGGGGCATCCAGGGCGGTTCGTCTCCACAGATATTCTACGCGCTGTGGGGCTCAGAACTGTTTCCCGCCAAGTTCCGTGCCGGTGCCCAGGGTCTGATGTTCTTCATCGTCCGTGGTCTCTCGGCCGTCTGGGGTGTCATCTTCACCATCATCTATGGTGAGAACGGTGAGGGCTTCACCATTGCCGCCTACTGCATGATTGTCTTGCTCTGCATCTCTTTGGTGGTGGGCTTCATCGGCGCTCCGAATACCCGTGGCCGTGCGTTGGACGACATTACGAAGGAACGATATGGATCCGTTGCCCCCTAAGTTAGGGGGCTATAGGGGTCTGAACAAGCGCAGACTCCTAAAAAAGTAAATAACAAAAAGGGGCTGATAACGCTTGTTCAGACCCCCGTCCCCCTCACTTAGGGGGCTTAAGAATATGAAATCAATTTTGGAAGGCCGCGAAGGATTGAAAGCGGTGGTTTATCAGATTGCCGAGGTAACAGGCTACCTCTGGCAGAAAGGATGGGCAGAACGTAACGGTGGTAACATCACCGTCAACGTCACCGAGTTTATGGACGACGAGTGCAAGGCCATGAAGGCCATCTCGGAAGTGAAGCAGATTGGTATGGTGCTGCCCCAGTTGAAGGGTAAGTACTTCTATTGTAAAGGTACGGGCAAGCGCATGCGCGACCTGGCTAAGGAACCCATGCAGAACGGAAGCATCATCCGCATCTGTGACGACTGCGCCTCGTATGTGGTCATCGCCGATGAGAACGTGGTGCCCACGTCTGAGTTGCCTACCCATTTGGCTCTGCAGAACTATCTGCTGGAGACCGGTTCTTGCTATAAGGCTACCCTGCACACTCACCCCATCGAACTGGTAGCAATGAGTCATATCCAGCGTTTTCTGAAGGGTGATGAGATGACGCGTGTGCTGTGGTCGATGATTCCTGAGACGCTAGCATTCGCTCCCCTGGGCATCGGTATCGTACCCTACGCCCTGCCTTCGTCTGTCGCACTGGCTGAGGCTACCCTGGAGCAGATCAAGACCCACGATGTGGTGCTGTGGGAGAAGCATGGTACAGTGGCCGTAGGCACGGATATCATGGATGCCTTCGACCAGACTGATGTGCTCTGCAAGGCTGCCAACATCTATATGTGTGCCCGCAATATGGGTTCTGAGCCCGATGGTATGACGGACGAGCAGATGAAGGAAGTGCAGGATGTGTTTAACCTGCCCAAGAAGCGTCCCTGCTAAAATGTGAAAAAGTCATTGAAGACTAAGAATGAGATACTAGTACCTGCAGGCGTGCAACAGGTGTTGTTGCACGCCTGCTGTGCACCATGTTCCTCGGCAATCGTGGAGTGGATGCTGGCACACGGCATCCGCCCTACGATATTCTATTATAATCCCAATATCTGGCCCCGCGAGGAATACGAGATTCGCAAGGAAGAGAGCAAACGCCATGCGGAGAGTCTGGGACTCCAATGGATTGACGGCGACTACGATCACGAAAAGTGGCTGGAGGCCGTGCGTGGTCTGGAGGGGGAACCCGAGCGCGGCGGACGCTGTCTTCAGTGTTTCTCCTATCGTCTGAAGGTCGCAGCCCTTGAGGCTCGGCAGCTGGGGCTGACCTGGTTTTGTACCACGCTGGCTTCGTCGCGCTGGAAGAGTCTGGAACAAATCACTGCTGCCGGACTGCGTGCCCAGGAGGCCGTTCCCGGTACCCAGTACTGGGCCCAAAACTGGCGCAAGGGTGGATTACAGGAACGCCGTAACCAACTCCTGCGGGAGTATCAGTTCTATAATCAACAGTATTGCGGTTGTGAGTTCAGTCAAAGACCTTGAACGCATAACCTTGTTCCAATAGCCACTCGATAGCCAGTGGCAGTGCTGTGTGCAGCTTCTCAATGCTTTTCAGTGAGTCGTGGAAGGTGATGATGCTGCCGTTGCGTGTGTATTTCTTGACATTGTTGAGCACATCGGTGGCGGTGAGCCATTTGGAGTAGTCACGCGTCACGACGTCCCACATGACAATCTTGAATTTCCTGCTGAGCCATGCATACTGGTCGTGGCGCATCCACCCGTGGGGTGGACGCACCAGATTGGTATGCAAATAGGCATTGGCCTTCTCTACGTTGTAGCTGTAGTCATGGACGGAGTGGCGCAGACCACCCATGTGGTTGTGGGTGTGGTTGCCGATGCGGTGTCCCTCATCGACAACACGCTGGAAGAGTTCGGGATATTTTCTGACGTTGTCGCCCACCATGAAGAAGGTGGCTTTGACGGAATAGCGTTTCAGCACGTCCAGAATGAAGGGCGTGGCCTCCGGGATGGGGCCGTCATCGAATGTCAGATAGACGGCTCTCTCCTGATGGTTCATTCGCCATAGCGCCTTCGGATACATCCAGCGCAGCCACATGGAGGGTTGTTCGATAATCATGTCTCCAACTCTTGATGTTCTAATCCGTTATTCCTCATACAGGCTTCCGCCACGCTGTTCGTAGATGGATGACAACAGGGTCAGCTCCTTGTACTTCTTCTCGCCCAGGTTCTGGTCGATGACATCGGTCAGCGCTGTCAGCTGCTGGAGGATATAGAGATGCATCAGACAGTCGCTCTTGGCCGAGTCGAAACGGAAGCCGGTGAGGGCGTAGTACCATTTCAGGTACTGTACGGAGTTGTTCCACAACTTGTCCACAATGGCCAGGGCTTTCTTGTTCTTGCCCAGTTCCACCCAGGTGCGGGCCATGTCGATGGATCCCGAACTGTAAGAGTGGGGCACGTTGAAGGTCGGAATCATCTTCTCCGTGTATGTCAGCACTTCTTCAGCCTGCTTGTCCTTGCCCTCCTGAGCCAGTTGCTGTGCCAGTTTGGCCATGATGCGGCGATGGGTGTAGCACATGCGCATGACGGTTTCGTCGAGGTAGATGCCGGGTTTGTCGAGGCCACCGAACTTAAAGCGGTGCATGATGTTGTCATAGGTCCGCTCCGTATCGATGTTCTTGACGCCAGGCAACGGTTTGCCGCCATGGGTGGTGGTAAACGGTGTGATACGGTAGGCGAGACCCTCCGTGATGACGTTATCGCCCAAGTTGATATAGTTGTCGTCGCCAACGCTGACAGCCACATAGATGGGACGCACCCAGTTGCACTGGGCGAGCATCTCTAGGATCATGATGTCACCCTTGTAGAGGGCGCGCTTGCCCTTCAGCGAGATGACCATGCGGTCGGGAATGCTGTCGGCAGCCATCATCATGCCGCTCTTGCGTACGGCCTCCTTGTCGATGGTCATATACAGCGTGTCGGTAGGGATGATGTGCAGGTCGTTGTTCTTGGAACGGATCCAGTATTTCAGCACGTTCTTCAGTTCGAAGGGCTCGTCGCCAAACTGCTTGCGGGCCTCCTCGGGATTCTGCTTGTAGTGTGCCTCTACCACCTCCTTCATGCTGGGTTCGATGGTGACATACTCGTTGGTGCCGGCACAGTACTCGATACGTTCCCACGAGATGGGGACACTGGGCGAGTCGTATGCCGGACGGCGCATCTGGTCGATATACCAGTCGGTCTGCAGGTAGGAGAGGTTGCAGACGCGGGCATCGGTCCTGAAACCCTCGACATCCTGGTTGTACCATAGGGGGAAGGTGTCGTTGTCGCCATTGGTATAGATGATGGGGTAGCCTTCCTGTTGACAGGAGTTCAGGTAGTTCTGACCGAAGTCACGGCAGGTGTAGCGCCCCGAACGGTCGTGGTCGTCCCAGTTCTGGGTGGCCATCTGCACGGGAACGGCCAGGGTAACTAGTGAGACAAGTGAGGCTAGAACAACTAGATTAACTCTCTTGAGTTTTTGGCTCAGCAGGTCGATGATGGCTGCCACGCCCAGTCCGCACCAGATGGCGAAGGCATAGAACGATCCCGCATAGGCGTAGTCGCGCTCACGGGGCTGCATGGGTGTCTGGTTCAGATAGATGACGATGGCTAGTCCCGTCATGAAGAACAGGAAGAACACCACCCAGAACTGTCTGATGCCCGTCTGGTCCTTAAGGTTGTCGTGGTGCTTGGCCAGCGACTGCCAGAAGAGTCCGATGAGTCCCAGGATGAGGGGCAGCATGAAATAGACATTGTGGCCCTTGTTCTGCTTCAACTCGTCTGGCAGCAGCTCCTGGTCTCCCAGCCGCCAGTTGTCCAGCCAGTCCCATCCACTAAGCCAGTTGCCGTGCTCCAGTTCTCCATTTCCTTGCAAGTCGTTCTGACGACCGGCAAAGTTCCACATGAAGTAACGCCAGTACATGAAGTTACACTGGTAGGAGATGAAGAATCGTATGTTCTCCAATTGTGACGGCATCTTCACGGTGACCATCTCGCCACAGCGGTCGTACTGTACCTCTGAGCCGCTGATGTCGCCCATCCAGCTCTCGTAGGCGGCGCGGTGGGCCGAACTGTACATGCGGGGGAAGAACATGTTTTGGGCGTATTTGTACTCGTCCTTGGTGCGCAGTACGAAGTATTCGTCCTTCTCGTCGGCCGAAGCCTTCTCCTTGCGCTGCCAGACGGGCGCTCCCGTCGTCATGACAGGTTTGCAGTACTGGCCGTCAGGTTCCAAGGCCACCTGTGAGGTGTAGGCCGGTCCGTAGAGCAGGGGACGCTGACCATACTGTTCGCGTCCCAGGTATTCGCCCAGAGTGAAAATGTCCTCGGGAGAGTTCTGATCCATGGGCGGGTTGGCTGACGAGCGGATGACAATGAGGGCGTAGGATGAGTAGCCAATCATCAGCATCAGCATGCAGAGCAGCGAGGTGTTCTTGATGCGGGCGGTGACGAGGGCTGTCGGCTTCTGACCTTTGACGGTCGGTTTCCTTTGGTAGTTCAGCACGTACCACATGATGGCCAGTACCACGATGCCTATCACTACAGCACTCCAGCCGTGACCATAGAACGGAATGCCCAGCATGGCTACAGCCAGCAGGAAGGCGATGTTCTGACGCTTCTCGTTTGACGTTGAACGTTGGGTCTCCCAGATAGCCCATATCATAATGCCGATGAGTAGGAAGATATAGACAATCTCACCCGTGTTGAACGGACAGCCAAGGATATTGACGAAGAACAGCTCGAACCAGCCTCCTACCTGTACGATGCCGGGTACGACGCCATAGAGTACGGCAGCCAGGATGACTACCGAGATGAACAGGGCTATCAGCGAGCCCTTCAGGTCGCGTTTCGGGTCGTCGGTGGGGAACTTCCGGTAGTAGTACACCAGTACGATGGCCGGCAGACAGAGCAGGTTCAGCAGGTGTACACCGATTGAGAGTCCCGTCATGTACATGATGAGTACCAGCCAGCGGTCTGCGTGGGGTTGGTCGGCCTGGTCCTCCCATTTCAGGATGAGCCAAAATACCACCGCCGTAAAGGCACTAGAGTAGGCATAGACCTCACCCTCTACAGCCGAGAACCAGAAGGTGTCGCTGAACGTATAGATAAGTGCTCCCACTAGAGCCGAGGCCTCTATGGCTATCCACTTGTATGCGGGCACATCCTTCAGCGTGACGGCGTTGCGGAAGTCTTCCTGCTTGATGAGCAGGCGTCGTACGAGGTGTGATATGGTCCAGAACAGAAACAGAATGGTGGCTGCCGACAGTAGGGCACTCATCGTATTGACCATGCGGGCCACCTGTGAGGGGTCGCTGGCAAACTGCGAGAACAGATTGGCGGTGAGCATGAAGAATGGTGCACCCGGTGGGTGGCCGATTTCCAGTTTATAGCCCGTGGAGATGAATTCCGGGCAGTCCCAGAAGGAGGCTGTCGGTTCAATGGTAGAACAGTACACCACAGCGGCGATGGCGAAGGTCAGCCACCCCATGATGTTGTCCACAAGTCTGAATTGTTTCATTATCTGTTTGTCGATTGATTTTCGTTCTAACCTGCAAAGGTAGTGTTTTTTGGGGAGTTAAAGGAGTTAAAGAAGTTAAAAGGAGTTAAGGACGTCAGATTAATAGTTGGGCACCATAGATAAGCACCACATATCTTAGGAATTTACCCAGAGCAATGCTGCTCAGCGAGATGGGGATGTTGGCACGCATCAGTCCGAGGACGATGGTGATGGCAGAGCCCAGAATGGGCACAAAGGCGAAGAATCCCATCCATGCGCCCCGTCCCGCCATAAACCGTGTGGCACGGTCCATGTCTTTCTGCTTGACGTGCAGGTATTTCTCAATCCATTCCAACTTACCCATCCGTCCTACGAAGTAGTTGAACATGCCGCCTGCGACATTGCCGATAGTGCCATAGATGATCAGCCCCCAAGGGTCCAGTCCCGCAGCTAGCAAACCAGTCATCACTGCCTCGCTGCTGAATGGGAAGAACGAGCCTGCCACAAAGGCCGTGACGAGCATTCCCCAATAGCCGTAACTAATCAGAAGAGAGATGATGTACTCCATAGATGGTAGATAGTCAGGATGACGGTACTGCCAGTCATCGCGATGAACAATACGTTGGAGAGTCTCGTCGCTGTCAGGGTCAGGTAGTGTCCTACCAATGGTGCCGTGGCCACTATCATCACACGCAACAAGACATCGGCATGCTGGGGCTGTAGCAACAGGAAGAGCGCTGCCACCACGTCCAGCCAGGCCAGAAAGGCAAAGAACATACGGGTACGTATCTTGTCCAGATAGCCCTTGCTGAGCAGGTGGATGACAGCCACCACAAACAAGGTCCCCAGGAATCCCAGGGTCAGCCAGTGTTGGGTCGTCAGTAAGTCATAGTCTGTTGGCTGCAGATTCGCCAGTTGTCTGCCATGCTGCGTCACGGCGCCGATGCTCCTGTCGTTGAGCAGATCCCAGCCGCACCAGAACCAGTAGGGTGTGGTCACACCCAACAGGGAGGCCATGAAGGTACGCCACGAAAAACACATCAGCGTCGTGACCATCATCAACCAGAGGAAGGGCAGGAAGAACAGCATGTGGACATACAGGATGCTGGTCAGTCCCAGGAGCAGGAAACTGTAATAGGCGGCCCCAGTAGCCCTTTTATCCTGATAGGCATAGAACAGCACCAGGATGCTGGCTATGAACAGACACTGCATGATACCTGCTCGGATGTCGCCGAACAAGAAGCACGCGCTACACGTCAGTCCGAGGAACGAGCAACTCACCATGCGTGAGTAGATACGTATCAGCGCATGCAGGTTGTTGAGCGTCATCATCAGGTAGACTGCCAGGGCGATGCACCCCAGTTGCAACCATCCCTGACGGTCCGCCATGCTCCAGAGTCCCCACACCAGGAGGGTGAAGAGTGCTGTTGCGGGCAATGCCAGTTGGCTGGTGGTAATCCTGCTCTGTAGTAACTTGCCCATTTACAGGTCTGCGCCGATGTCGCGACGGAAATACTTGTCTTTGAACTGTATCTGCTGAGCCCCCTCGAAAGATTTCCGCAAGGCCTCGGCCTTATCCTTGCCATACGACGATACGGCAATGACGCGTCCGCCGTTGGTGACGACCTGCCCATCTTTCAAAGCTGTGCCGGCATGGAAGATGATGCTGTCTCCCCCGCGTTCAGAGAGGGCAGGGGGGAAGTTTATCGGATAACCTTTCTGGTATGATTGCGGATACCCTCCGCTGACCAGCATCACGCAGACGGCAGCACGCTCGTCAAACTCAATGGTACGCTGGTTCAGGTTGCCTTCGGCGACTCCCTCGAACAGATCAACGATGTCGCTCTTCAGACGCAGCATGACGCTTTCCGTCTCCGGGTCGCCCATGCGACAGTTGTATTCGATGACATACGGCTCGGGTTCTCCGGTCGGTGTATTCGTCCTGTTGATGAGTCCGAAGAAGATAAAGCCCTTGTAGTCGATGTCCTCGGCAGCCAGACCCTCTACGGTAGGCCTTATGATGCGCTCTTCCACCTTCTTCATCCACTCCTTGGTGGCAAAGGGTACGGGACTTACGGAACCCATGCCGCCCGTGTTCAGACCTGTGTCGCCCTCGCCGATGCGCTTATAGTCTTTGGCTTCGGGCAATATCTGGTAGTGCAGTCCGTCAGTCAGTACGAAGACGCTGCACTCGATGCCACTCATAAACTCCTCGATGACCACGCGGCTACTGGCATTGCCGAACATGCCGCCCAGCATCTCCTTCAGTTCCCGCTTGGCCTCGTCGAGTGTGGGGAGGATGAGTACACCCTTGCCGGCACACAGACCGTCGGCCTTGAGGACGTAGGGGGGCTGGAGGGTTTCCAGGAAGGCTAAACCTTCCTGCACCCTGGTACCGTCGAAGGTCTCATAGCGTGCTGTAGGGATGTTGTGGCGCATCATGAAAGCCTTGGCAAAGTCCTTGGAGCCTTCCAGTACGGCACCTGCCTTCGAGGGTCCGATGACGGGGATGTCTCGGGTGCGTCCGTCGGTCTTCATGTCGTCGTAGATGCCTTTCACCAGCGGGTCCTCGGGACCCACCACCACCATGTCGATGGCTTTCTCCACACAGAACTGTTTGATGGCCTCAAAGTCGTCGGCCTTCATGGCTATGTTTTCTCCGCAGTCGCTTGTTCCGGCATTACCCGGTGCGATGTAGAGTTTCTCACATTTCTCACTCTGAGCGATTTTCCAGGCCAGCGCGTGCTCTCGTCCGCCACTGCCTAAGAGTAGTACCTTCATCTGATTATCAATTATTATTTATCTACCGCGGTAGCAATTTATCATTTGTAATTTATCATTTAGGCCGTAGGCCGTTATAGTTTTCCTTGTTCACCCAAATAACTGTCCTTGAACCCAAGGAAGTAGAGCACACCGTCCAGTCCGATGGTGTTGATGGACTGTTTGGCGTTGGCCACCACACGGGGCTTGGCGTGGAAGGCAATACCCAGTCCAGCCTCGCTGATCATGGGCAGGTCGTTGGCGCCGTCGCCCACAGCAATGGTCTGTGCCAGATTCACCTTCTCTACCTGAGCGATGAGCTTCAGCAGTTCCGCCTTGCGGTGTCCATCGACAATCTCACCCACATAGCGCCCGGTCAGTTTGCCGTCCTCGTCCACCTCCAACTCGTTGGCATAGACGTAGTCGATGCCGTAGCGGCGTTGCAGGTATTCGCCGAAATAGGTAAAACCACCCGAGAGGATGGCAATCTTGTAGCCACACGTCTTGAGGATGTTCATCAGACGGTCCACGCCCTCGGTGATGGGCAGATGCTCGGCGATGTCCTGCATGACGCTGATGTCCAAGCCTTTCAGCAGGGCTACGCGACGTGTAAAGCTCTCTTTGAAGTCTATCTCGCCACGCATGGCACTCTCGGTGATGGCCCTCACCTGGTCGCCCACGCCGTTGCGCTCTGCCAGTTCGTCGATGCACTCCGTCTGGATGAGCGTCGAGTCCATATCGAAGCAGATGAGGCGTCGCATCCTGCGGAACATGTCATCGCGCTGGAAAGAGAAATCTATCTCCATCTGCTGCGACAATTTCATCAGTTTCGACTGCATCTCCTGCCGGTTCGTAGGTTCACCGCGCAGTGAGAACTGGATACAGGCCCGTGTGTGCTTGTCGAGTTGTTTGATGCTCTTACGGCCTGTCAGACGCAGGATACTGTCGATGTTCAGCCCTTGGTCGGCCAGGATCTGCGTTGCCGCCTCTATCTGGCGCGCCTCCAACTGTCGGCCCAGCATCATCAGGATGTAGCGGTTCTTACCCTGATGTCCTACCCAGTCCTCATACTCATCGTCGCTGATGGGCGAGAACCCGATGTTGACACCCAGTTCGGTGGCCTTGAAGAGCAGTTCCTTCATGGCTAAACCAGATTTCATCTCATCCATACGGATGAGGATGCCCAATGACAGGGTGGAGTGGATGTCGGCCTGGCCGATATCCAACACTTGGGCATCATACTTGGCCAGGATGCCCATGATGGATGCGGTCAGTCCCGGCCGGTCCTGTCCGGTAATACGGACTAATATCTGTTCTTCTTTCATATATCTCTTATCTCTTATCTATCTCAGGTAATCTTCAAAGTACTGTGTAATGCGTTCGTGCAGATGTACGCTGGCGTGTCCTCTCATGTTGTGCTCCTCGCCGGGATAGACGAAGAAATCGGGTTGTGTTCCCGCCTTGATGCAGGCGTCGAGGAATGCCAGGCAGTGCTGTGGCACGACGGTGTTGTCGTTATAGCCTGTGATGATTTGGAGTTTGCCCTTCAGGTCCTTGGCCTTGTGTAAGAGGCTTGTCTTCTCGTAACCCTCAGGATTCTGCTGCGGAGTGTCCATATAGCGCTCGCCATACATCACTTCGTACCATTTCCAGTCGATGACGGGACCACCTGCCACGCCCACCTTGAAGACGTCGGGATGGTTGACCATCAGCGAGATGGTCATGAAACCGCCGAACGACCATCCGTGGACTCCCAAGCGCTCCATATCGATGTAGGGCAGGGTCCTCAGATATTCCACGCCCTGCATCTGGTCTTGCATCTCGACTTGTCCCAACTGTCGGAAAGTGACCTGTTCGAAATCACGTCCACGGTTCTCGCTGCCTCGGTTGTCGAGAACGAAGACGATATAGCCCTTCTGTGCCATATACGTCTCCCACGGGCGACTCTGCCAGTGCCAGGAGGCCTCGACGTTATGGGCGTGCGGACCGCCATAGACGTAGATGACGGTGGGGTATTTCCTGTTCGCATCGAAGTCGTGGGGCTTCACCATGCGGTAATACAGGTCGGTTACTCCGTCGGCAGCCTTGATGGAGCCACACTCGAAGATGGGCTGCGCATAGTCCTGCCACGGGTCTGAGGCGGTCAGGAGGATGGTGCCCGACGCTGATGCGTCGGGAGTGGTGGCTTTGCCTGGAGTAGTGGCCATCACGCTGATGTTGCGAGGTTGAGTGGGTGCTGTGTGACGGTCTGTCACGTAGCGTCCCGATGCTGAGAGCTCGCCGCGGTGAATGCCGTCCGTCGCGTCCAGACAGGCCAGTTGACCGTCCGCCACATTGAGGCTGTAGAGGTGTCGGTGCAGCGGGTGCTCCTTGTTGGCCTCGATGAGGATGCTTCGTTGCTGTTTGTTGAATCCCAGCACGTTGAGCACCACCCAGGGGCCGCTGGTCAGCTGACGCAGCAGCTCTCCCTCCTTATTATATAAGTATAGGTGGTTGTATCCGTCACGCTGGCTCTGCAGGACGAAGAGGTTGTCGTCCCAGGGCAGGAACTCGATGGGGTGGAGGGGTTCCACATATTTGTCTGATGTCTCCCTGTAGAGCTCCGTCTTGCGCTGTCCCGTCGTGGCGTCGTAAGCCACCAGGCGGCAGTCGTTCTGGTCGCGGTTCAGCTCGAAGAGATAGAGGGTGGCGCCGTCGGGGCTCCAGCTGATATTTGAGAAATAGACGGGGGTGGAGCCCGACGCTGATGCGTCGGGAACGGTGGCTGTGGCAGGAGTCTGCAGATAGATGGTGCGGTCGGTTCGCAGGTCGTAGATGCCCACCGTCACCTCATGGCTAGTCTCGCCCGCCATGGGGTATTTGTCGGGCTCATAGGTGGCGATGCGTCCGTAGATATCCACCTGCGGATAGTCTGCCACCATCGACTGGTCCATGCGGTAGAAGGCCAGTCGTTGTCCGTCAGGGCTCCAGAAGGTGCCCTTCATGATGCCGAACTCATTGCGATGGACGGCAGAACCGTACACCACCTCGCGGCTGCCGTCGGTGGTCAACTGGTGGCGCTGTCCATTGGCGTCGGCGACGAAGAGCTGGTGGTTCTCTACGTAGGCTGTGGCCCGTGAGGTTTTGTTCCAGTCGTTGGCCTGCTGTCCTGAGATGCTGTCCTGCCAGACGATGGCGTGTTTCTTGAAGTCTATGAGGATGAAAGCCTTCTTGTTGCCCAGGGCCACAATGGGCTTGTCGGGGTAGGGGAAGGAGGCGTTCATCAGGTGGCGTACGTAGCGGTTCTCCTCCTGGTTGCTCTCTGCCCACCGGTTGATGTCGTCGAGGGTGAAGAGCAGTTTCTTCTTCCCCGTCTTGACGTTGATGAGGTGACACGTCTCGATGTCAGTCTGCACCAGTTGGTCGCCCCACCACGTGAGCCACATGTTCTCCGGCTGCAGGTTGCGGTAGTTGTTGCCACCGTAGTTGAGGTCTTCCAGTGTGAAGCGCTTTTCTTGTGCGGACATGGGGGTAGCGGTGAGATGAGCGGTGAGCTGTGCGAGGAACACGCACACCCATGCGTACTTAATCTTCGTCATGGTCGAAACGCTTGTTGCCCTTATAAGGCCTCTTGAAGTCGCGCGGCTTGCGGGGCCCCTTGAAATCCTTGCCGTCTCGGAAGCTCTTGCCGTCCTTGAAGTCCTTGCCACCCCGTGAGAAGCGGGCAGGCTTGGTGTCTCGCGGCTCCCGGGGTTCCCTGCGCTCCTTCTTCTCAAACGAGTGGAACTTGAAGTCGCGAATGTCGGCGTTGGCGTTCTCCTCCTGTTCCTCCAGGCGCTTCTTGAACTCACGGTTCTGCTTGAAACGCCGTTTCTCGGCCATCAGACGCTTCTCCTCGTCGGTCTTGACGGTACCTCCCTCGGCGCGGAACTCCCTGATCTTGCCGTCAAACATCTGGTATTTTCGGAATTCGCACTCTAGGCTGCCGTTGAAGACGGGAATCTTGATGCTGGGCTTCAGACCTATCTGGTCGAAACACTCCTCGCGGTAGCTGAGTATCCAGGCGTCGTTGCCCGTAAACTGGTGCTTCAGGCGCTCGCCTATCATCTTGTAGGTACCCAGCAGGTCGGGTGTCGAGATGCGCTCGCCATAAGGTGGGTTGGTGACGATGATGCTCTTGTTCTGGGGCTTGGTGAAGTCCTTGAAGTCCTGCTCCGTCACCGTGATGTCTTTGGTCAGACCGGCAGCCTTGACGTTGAGGCGTGCCGTATTGACGGCCTTGATATCGACGTCGTAACCGTAGATGTGGTGGTGAAACTCGCGCTCCTGGGAGTCATCGTTATAGATCTTGTCGAAGAGGTCGGCATCGAAGTCGGGCCATTTCTCGAAGGCATACTCCTTACGGAACAGTCCCGGTGCCATGTTACGGGCGATGAGGGCTGCCTCGACGAGTAGCGTACCGCTGCCACACATGGGGTCGATGAAGTCGCAGTCACCCTGCCATCCCGTCATCAGAATCATACCTGCCGCCAGTACCTCGTTGAGTGGCGCTTCCACGGACTCCTGCCGGTAGCCTCGGCGGTGCAGCGACTCGCCGCTGGAGTCCAGCGACAGCGTGCATTTGTCCTCGGCGATATGGATGTTGAGGCGGATGTCGGGATTGGTGACGCTGATGTTGGGGCGCTTGCCTGTCTTCTCGCGGAACTGGTCCACGATGGCGTCCTTCACCTTGTAGGCGACGAATTTCGAGTGTCGGAACTCTTCCGAGAAGACTACCGAATCGACGGCAAACGTCTTGTCCTCAGCGATATAGTCGCTCCAGTCGATGTCCTTGACGCCCTCATAGACGTCGTTAGCCGAGAGCGCCTTGAAATGTTTGATGGGTTTCAGAATACGTATGGCCGTATGCAGTTGGAAGTTAGCACGGTAGAGCAGTTCTTTGTCGCCCGTAAAGGAGACCATTCTCCTGCCTTCCTTGATGTCAGTAGCGCCCAGCTGCGCCAGCTCTTTCGCCAAAACGGGCTCCAGCCCCATGAAGGTCTTGGCGATGATTTCAAATTGTTGTGCCATTATGTGATGATAAAAAGATGGTGCAAAGGTATAAAATATTTATGAATTACGCACGATAAATAAATATTTATTTTGCCGTTCCAAATCTTTTCACTACCTTTGCGCCCACAAAACCGTATCACTTAACCCCGAGCTCATGGTTCAGACACTCTATTGTATAGCTTGGCACAACCTTTGGCGACTTGACATCCTGGTATGGGTGGCAGGTGTCTTCCTGGCGTTGCTGGCTATTGGCGGACTCCTTTGGCAGAACCGCCAGTACCGTCGGCTGCGGAGGAGTCTGGACGTGTTGTCGAAACTCAATCTCCATACTGTGGAGTACGACCTGGTACTGAAGGTCATGAGACTGGCCATCTGGCATGTCGATCTCCGCACCAATACCCTCTCCTTCGGTACCGACTACCGCGAGTCCACCGACAATGCCGTCATCCCTCCCAATACCAGTCTCGAGGCTTTCTTCCAACTGGTAGAGGAACCCTATTCCACCCAGTTGAGGGAGATGCTTGAAGACCTGCGCTCCGGGCGTGTGGACAATGCCCACGGACAGTATCGGATGAGGGTGCCCCATACCCAACGCAACTATTGGGGCGAATCATTCTTCACCGTTGAACACCGCGACCTCAACGGCCGGCCACTGACGCTGGTGGGTGCCTCTGTGCGTATAGACCGTCAGAAGGCGCTGGAGGAGCAACTCATCGAGGCCCGCAACAAAGCGGAGGAGAGCGACCGTCTGAAGTCGGCCTTCCTGGCCAATATGAGCCATGAGATCCGTACCCCGCTCAACGCCATTGTCGGTTTCAGCGATGTCTTGCCGTCTGTCCAGGACGAGGGTGAGCGCCAGCATCTGATGGACCTGATCCGTGAGAACAACGCCCATCTGCTGCGTCTCTTCGACGATATGGTCAACATGTCGAAACTCGAGGCCGGCGAGACTGTTGTCCGCCGCGAGCACTTCTCCGTCAAGCAGTTTATCGACGACCAGTTGGAGCGCTACGAGGACAAAGCCCTGGAGAAGAACCTTTTCCTGCACAGCGACGTGCATACCGACGATGCGACCCTCTATACCGACAAGCACCGTCTGGGCGAGATACTCCATCAGTATTTAGACAATGCCCTGAAATTCACCACAGAGGGCGGCGTCACCATCGGCTACGACATCAAGGCCGACTCGATACGCCTCTGGGTGCGTGACACCGGTATCGGCATTGACGAGAACCATCTCGGTGAACACCTCTTCGACCGTTTCGTTAAGATTGATGAGTTCGTGCCCGGCACGGGTCTTGGCTTGAGCATCTGCCGACGCCTGGCCCTGAGCCTGGACGGTAAGGTGGGTGTGGAGTCACAGCTTGGCGAGGGCTCGTGCTTCTGGGTGGAACTGCCGAATAGATAAACCCGATGACGATGGCCAGACTGTTTTCCCTTTTTCTCTTGTTGTTGCTGTCGCTGCCTTTCCGGGCACAGGAACTGATACAGGGCCACGTGGTCGATGAGGCCACGGGCGAGAACATCGCTTTTGCCTCCGTACAGTATAAGAACCGCCAACTGGCAGCCATCACCGACCTGCAGGGACGCTTCACCATCCGCCATATTAAGGGTGGACGCCTGGTGGTCAGCGTGCTGGGCTATAAGAGTCGCACGTACGACATCACCGGTGACACCCGCAAGCTCTTCGTCTCGCTGCGCCAGGATACCAAGGCCCTCAAGGAGGTCACCGTCCATGCCAAGCGTTCGCGCTACAGCCGTAAGAACAACCCCGCCGTGGAACTCATGCGGCACGTCATAGCCCATAAGAAGCGTACCGACCTCTCCCTGCGCGACTACTACCAGTACCAGCGGTACCAGAAACTCACGCTGGCCCTCAACGAGGTCAGTCCCCAGCTTCTGGAACACCCGAAGGTCAAGAAGCTGCCGTGGCTCGTCAACCAGGTGGAGACCAGCGAACTCACCGGCAAGCTCATCCTGCCCGTCAGTGTCGATGAGACCGTCTCGCAGACCATCTACCGCCGTTCGCCCCACAGCGAGAAGACCATCATCCAGGGGCAGCGCTCGTCGGGCATCAACGACTTCTTCCAGACGGGCGACATCCTTAACACGATGACGAAGGACATCTTCAACGACGTCAACATCTACGACGACCAGATACGCCTGCTGCAGCACCCCTTCACGTCGCCCATTGGCGAGGGGGCTATCAGCTTCTACCGCTATTATATTGAGGATACGCTGGCCATAGGTCGCGACAGTTGTATCCACGTCCATTTCTTGCCCAACAACCAGCAGGACTTCGGATTCCGTGGCGACCTCTACATACTGAAAGACACGTCCTACCAGGTCAAGCGCTGCGAGATCATCCTGCCCAACCAGACCGACGTCAACTTCGTTGAGGACCTGCGTCTCGTACAGGAGTTCACCCAGCTGCCTACGGGTGAGTGGGTGCTCGCCGTCGATGACCTCATCGTCGAACTGGTGCTCTTCGACTTCTTCCAGAAAGGTGTCGCCATCCGTACCACGCGGCTCTCCGACTACTCGTTCGACGAGGTGCCGCGTCAACTCTTCAAGGGCCGTGAGAAGACACGCATCAACCCCGATGCGCCCCTGCAGGGCGATGATTTCTGGCAACAGCACCGCCAGGTGGAACTGACGCGCAGCGAGAAGGGCATGGGTCAGTTCCTGGCCGGCATGCAGAAGACGGGCGGCTTCAGTTACGTGCTGTGGGCGCTGAAGATACTCGTTGAGAACTATGTCGAGACGGGCAGCAACAGCAAGGTCGATATCGGACCCATCAACACGCTTATCAGCAGCAACTTCATCGACGGCCTGCGCACGCGACTGAGTGCCCAGACCACCGCCAACCTCTCGCCCCACCTCTTCCTCAAGGGCTATGTGGCCCGAGGCTGGAGGAGTCGCAAGAACTACTACAGCGGACAGTTGACGTGGGCGCTGAACCGCAAGAAATACCTGCCCGACGAGTTTCCCAAGCGTAACATCACGCTGCTCTCCACCTACGATGTCATGTCGCCGTCCGACAAGTTCCTGACCACCGACAAGGACAACGTCTTCACCTCGTTCAAGTGGGCCACCGTCGATAAGATGATGTTCTACAACCGTCAGCAGGTCACCTTCGAGCGCGAGGAGGTCTGGGGCCTGCGCTCCCTGCTGAGCATGAAGGTCGAGGAGAACGAGGCTGCCGGCAACATGCAGTTTACGCCCCTGGCTTCCACCTCTACCTCCACACTCCTCCCTCCTCCCTCCTCCCTCCCCTCTATTAAGTTCCGCACCACCGAGCTGCGTGCCGAACTGGAGTACACCCCGGGAGCCCTCTATGTCAACTCCAAGAACCGCCGCCACAAGGTCAACCGCGAGGCGCCCATCATCACCGTCAGCCACACCATGGGCATCCAGGGCCTGCTGGGTGGCGACTACCACTACAACTATACCGAGGCCAGCATCTTCAAACGCTTCTGGTTTGGCAGTTGGGGTCGCATCGACTTCTTCACGCGGGCCGGTCAGCAGTGGAACCAGGTACCCTTCCCCCTGTTGTGCATGCCTGCCGCCAACCTGTCGTACATCAGCCACAAACAGACTTTCAACCTGCTGACCAATATGGAGTTTCTCAACGACCGCTTCCTGTCGGTCGATTTCAACTGGGACATGCAGGGTAAGATATTCAACCGCATACCGCTCATCAAGCGGTTGCGCTGGCGTGAGTATATCGGTGCCAAAATGCTGTGGGGAACACTCTCCGACAAGAACAATCCCTATCTCCCCGAGAATGCCGGCAGCGATGTGCTTATGCTCTTCCCCGACCAGTCGCGCATCATGGACGGTCAGGTGCCCTACTGGGAAATCTCCCTCGGCATCCGCAGCATCTTCCGCTTCTTCCAGGTGGAGTATGTGCGCCGCATGAACTATAACGACGGGCGCTTCGGACCCAAGAACAGCGTGAGGGTGGGATTCACTTTGATGTTCTGAAAACGTAAGAATGGTGTGCTGAAAAACGCAAGAATGGTGTGCTGAAAAAGGCAAAAAAAACTAAGAATGTCTCACGACATCCTTAGCCCTTTCTAACTAACTTATTATCAACTATTCATTACTCATTCTGTTTTTTCTGGTGCAAAGATAGTAGTTTTTCGGGATATGTTGGCAAAAAAAAGTGTAAATAATCAACGTAAACGTTTGCGGAATACTGATTATTTTGTACCTTTGCACCCGGAACCTAATCTTTGTTAACAGCTATGAACTATAAACGACTCCATCGGACGTCTCTGAAAGACCTGGCACTGAAGCTGGGCGTCAGCATTGCCACCGTCAGCCGCGCGCTGCGCAACTCCCCCGAAATCGGGCAGGAGATGCAGCAGCGTGTCAAGGAGCTGGCCAAGCAGATGAACTACCGTCCCAATCCCTTTGCCCAGAGCCTGCGCAAGGAAGCCCCCAAGGTCATTGGCGTCGTCGTTCCCAACCTCGTCACCCACTACTATGCCGCCGTGCTCGACGGTATTGAGGACGAGGCCCTCCGTGCGGGCTACAGCGTCATCAGTGCCAACAGTCACGAGCGCTGCGAGGACGAGAAGATGGCTGTCGATAACTTTATCAGCATGCACGTCGAGGGCATCATAGCCTGTCTGTCACAGTCCACCACCGAGTACGACCACTTCCAGGAGATTGCCGAGATGGGCATCCCCCTGGTCTTCTTCGGGCGCACCTGTCTGACCGATAAGTTTTCCACCGTCACGGCCAATGGCGACGAAGCCGCTCAGCAGGCCACCCAGCACCTCATCGACACCGGCAGTCGACGCATCGCCTTCCTGGGCGGTCCCAACCACCTCGACATGGTGCGACGCCGCAAGCATGGCTACCTGGAGGCCCTGCGCGACAACCACCTGCCCGTTGATCGCGACCTCGTGGTGTGCGACCAGATAGACTACCAGACAGCCCTCCATAATGCCGAGCGGCTCCTGCAGAGCGACCACCGTCCCGATGCCATCCTGGCCTTCAACGACATCATCACCTTTGCCGCCTTCACGGCCATCAAGAACTGCCACCTCCGCATCCCCGACGATGTGGCCCTCATCGGCTTCACCGACGACGTCCATGCCGCCTACGTAACCCCCCGCATGTCGGCCATCGAGGACCAGTCCCACCAGATGGGTGTCACCGCCTGCCAACTGCTGCTCAAGAACATTCAGGGCGATACCAAGGTCTATAAGAAGATTGTGCCCCAGCAGCTCGTCATCCGCGACACATCGGCGAAGAACAATAACCAATAACCATTAACCAATAACCAATAACCGTTATTGGGCTTTCCTGCGCGCGTCTTAGACTTCCCCGTTTATGGCTAAGCCTTTCCCGTTCGTGTCAAAAGCCTTCCCGTGATTCCTACTTTCTCGTGTCCTTACTTTTGTAGTTGTAAAAATAGTTTAAATTTGTAGTGTGCATAAAAAAGATTCGATGAGAAATCGTACCTTTATATTATTAATAATGACATAACCTGATTGGTCTAAAAACCTAGAACGAAAACAGAAAGAAGAAAATGAAACAGAAAACACGCTTGTTACTCTCTGTATGGGCCGTGATGCTTGTCTCTACGCTGGGCGCATTTCTGGCTTGCTGGTACGTGATAGATGCCGAGACCCACATGCGCTATGCCGGACGCATGAGTGTCTCGGGCGAAAAGATAGCCAAGACCATCCGAGGCATGGAGATGAATGCCGTCAACGTGTTTGACGAGGTAGGCAAACACCTTGACTCGCCCGACGCCGTGGTCCAGGCCCTGGAGAGCAAGGTGCACTTGGGTACCGACGTGCGTGGCTATTTCGCTGCCTTCGAACCCAGCTACTTCCCCCAGAAGGGACGCTGGTTCGAGCTTTATGTGCACCAGTCCGACAGTACGGGATTCGTGATGAGCCAGGTAGGCTCTTCCCGCCACGACTACACCAAGTCGGGGTGGTATGTGAAGGCCAAGGAGTCGAGCGAGAGCTTCTGGTCAGACCCCTATTACTATTATGACGGCACGAACATCAGCGGACACTACTGCACGTTTGTGAAACCCGTCATCGACCAGGACACCGATGTGGCAGCAGGCTGTTACCTGTCGTTGGGCCAGTGGTGTGTGTACCTCTGGGGCAACGACTTCCTGAAGTCCCATCCGCGTGTGGTCGCAGGCATTGAGTTTGCCCTTTAGCGATAGCAGCGGAAGATGCGGTCCACCAGTTGGCGATCCATCTTCGGCGTCAGCAGGCTGACGAGGATGACGACGGGGAAACCACCCAGCATGGCGATGGCTCCGCAGTTGATGGGGTTGATGGGATTACCCAGCAGCATGTTGATGACGGTGAGACCGACACCCCAGAGGAAGCAGGCCCAGACCGACCATGTGGTGACGCCACGCCAGTAGAGACCCAGCATGAAGGGAGCCAGGAAGGCTCCGGCCAGTGCGCCCCACGAGATGCCCATGAGCTGGGCGATGAAGGTGGGCGGATTGAGGGCAATCATCAGCGAGATCACGATGAAGAAGACGATGAGCACGCGCATGACGACGACCTTGCGGCGCTCGATGTGCTCGGCGACGATGTCGTCGATGCTGCCATCCTCGACCTCGCCGGGCAGCGCCTTCTTGTCACGGTAGATGAGGTCCAGGGTCATGGTGCTCGATGAGGTGAGCACCAGTGAGGCCAGCGTGGACATGGAGGCCGACAGTACCAGCAGCACCACGAGGGCGATGAGGATGTCGGGCAGCGTGACGAGCATGGCGGGGACGATGGAATCGAAGGCTATCTTGCCTGTCGCTTCGTTGATGACGGGGTCGTAGAGACGTCCGAAACCTCCGAGGAAGTAGCAGCCTCCGGCGACGATGAAGGCGAAGACCGTAGAGATGACGGTGCCGCGCTTGATGGCACTCTCGTCGGTGATGCTGTAGAACTTACCCACCATCTGGGGCAGTCCCATGGTGCCCAGCGATGTCAGCACGATGACGCCCAGCAGTCCCCAGGGGTCGGGACCAAACCAGGTGGCAAACATGCCGCTGCCGGGTTCGGTGGCTCCGTCGGCGGGCAGTTGCGCCAGCTTATCGACAGCAGCAGTCAGTCCGCCGTTGTTGTAGAGCACGGCAAGGATGACGGCCACGATGCCGAAGAGCATGATGATGCCCTGGATGAAGTCGTTCATCGCTGTGGCCTTATAGCCACCGAGGATGACATAGACGGCGGTGAGCACAGACATGATGACCACGCAGTACTCGTAGGGGATGTTGAACCCCATTTCGAAGAGTCGGGAGATGCCGCTATAGACGCCAGCGGTATAGGGAATCAGAAACACGAAGGCGATGATGGACGCGGCGACGCGCAGACCCTGGTCGGCAAAACGGGTGCCGAAGAAGTCGGGCATGGTACGCGACTCGATATGCTGGGTCATCAGTTTGGTGCGCTTGCCGAGGATGATCCACGCCAGCAGCGAACCGATGACGGCATTACCGATGCCGATCCACGCGCTGGAGAGTCCGTACTTCCAACCGAACTGTCCGGCATAGCCCACGAAGACCACTGCTGAGAAATAGGAGGTACCGAAGGCGAAGGCCGTGAGCCAGGGACCTACGGCGCGTCCGCCCAATACGAAACCATCGACACTGCTGGCCTGTTTACGGGTGTAGAGACCCACGCCAATCATCACGGCCAGGAAGATGATGGTCAGTATGACTTTTACAAACATTTCTCTATAATCAATTACTTACTGCGGTAGCAATTTATCATTTATCAATTAGGCCGCAGGCCGCTTAAAAAGCGACTTGCACCTGTCCCTGAACGCGGTTGTAGTCCTTGCCCAGCAGTTCACCGCAGAAGCTGTGGGTGTACTGCAGTTGCAGACGGCACTTGGGGTAGAACCAGTATTGCAGACCACCGGTGAGGTCGGTGCGCTGCCAACCACTGACGGACGTGTTACGGTCGTAGTAGTCTGCCGAGAAGATGACATCGACACCCTTGCCGATGGCTGCCGAACCGGTGAGGTAGGCGCCACGGCTGCCGACATCACCGTCTTTGCCGGCCAGGAACTCGCTGCGCAGACAGATGCCGCCACTGGTGGACTGACGACCCAACTGGGTGGGCACCTTCAGTTCGCCACCGAAACTGACGCGGTCGCGGCGATAGTCGTCGCCTGCGGCAATGGTGTTCCAGGCGACGGTGTTCTTGGCGTGGCCACGGCCTTTCTGTCCGGAGGCGACGATGCGCAACTGGTTGGTGGGACGGTACTCTAACTTGAGGATGACGTCCTTGTCGCTGTTGCCGTCAGCCTGACAGATGCCCTGACCGTTCATCACGGCCAACTCGTAGTGCAGATGATCGCCGAAGAGGTCGCCCAGCAGCATGATACCCTGGTCACGTCCGTAGTTGGGACCCAGCAGGGGCTCGTTGCCGTTGGCCAGGTTGGTCACCGACTGCGACGTGATGTCGATGAGTTCGAGCATGGTGGGCGTCATGGGACTCTCCATGGAGAACGGGTGCTGGAACTGTCCGATGCGGACGGACAGCGCCTTGTTGCGGGTGACGCGGTAGTCGGTCCAGAACTCCAAGGGTCCGGGGCTGATGGCGAAGTTATTCATGAAGAGGAACGACCAGCGCTCCGTGATGCGGGCCTTGCCCCAGAAGATGGCGCGCTTGAAATTAAACGAACTGGTAGTCTTACCACCCTGGTCGCTGTAGGCGTAGCCCCCCTGCATGTAACCATTGATGGTGATACGGCTGGAGAGCTCTTTCAGCCAGTCGATGCCCTCGGCGGGCTTGTCTTGTGACCAGCATGCCACGGTGCCGAGGAGGGCACAGCAGATGGTCAGCAGGGATCTCTGAATGGTTGGGTTTGTCATTGTGTTGAATTGATGATTATGATTTCTCTTTTATGGATGTTTTGATTGAGGTCTCTCCTTGTTGACGATGTATTTCTGGTAGTAGGTGATGAGCAGCGTAGTCATCGGCAGGGCGATGACCATGCCCATGATGCCCAGCAGGGCACCCCAGATAGACAGCGAGAGCAGGATGATGGCCGAGTTGAGTCCCATGACCTTGCCCATGATCTTGGGTGTCAGGATGGTGTCCTGGATGGTCTGCACGACGGCGAAGACAGCCAGCGCACAGAGCATGACAATCCAGAAGTTCTGTCCCGTGTCGGCAGCCTTGACGACAGCCAGCAGGATGGTGGGTATGAAGCCCAGCAGCTGGAGGTAGGGCACCATGTTGAGCAGTCCGATGAACATGCCCAGTCCGATGGCCATGGGGAAGTCGATGATGAGGAATCCGATGCTGAACAGCACGCCGACGCAGAAGGCTACCATGCCCTGTCCGCGGAAGTATTTGTTCATACCCTGTTCGATGTCGCTGACCAGTTGCGAGGCGAAGGGACGGTAGCGTCTGGGCAGCATCTCCACCCAGCCATTGGCAAACTGCTCGTAGTCCAGCAGGATGAACAGCGTGTAGAGCAGCACCATGGTGATGGTGAAGAAGCTCGACAGGATGTTGAACGACTGGGCGATGACGGCCCACACCTTGGGTACCGTCTGCTTGATGCTGTCGATGAAACCCTCCTGGGTGATGAGGGCCTTGATGTCCTCGGAACTGATGTTGTCGTGGATGAAGTCCTCTATCATGTGGGGGATATTGCTCATGACGGCATCGTGCGACACGTAGTCGATGAGCAGGTCCTTGACGCGTCCGCCCTCTTCAACCATCGGCGGAACAGTCAGGAAGAACAGCCCCGTGAGTACGGAGCCTACCGTGAGGACGGCACACAGGATGCCGACGATGCGGAAGCGCAGGTGGCAGCGGTACTGGAAGAATTTGACCAGCGGAAAGAGGATGTAGGCCAGCAGCCACGCCAGGAAAAAGGGCAGCAGGACGTTGCTCAGCAGTCCCAGCAGCCAGATGATGGCAGCCACGATGACGGCACCCGTGATGCCGCGGATGAAGCTGTCGAAAGTGATCTTCTTCGGTTCCATGGGTGCAAAGATAGTAAATAATTCTAAATTCTTGATGATAAATGGCTATTTTCGTGATTATTTTTTACCTTTGCACCTATGAATATCGAACCGATAGCCTTTTTCCACTCGCCATTCACCACGAAATTCGGCATTCCCAGACAGAGCGGACTGGTGGAGACGCTGAAGGGCACCGTCAGGCTGACGCCGGCATACAGGAACCCCGAGGCCCTCAGGGGCTTGGAGCAGTTTGACTACCTCTGGCTGATATGGGGATTCTCCGAACATGTCGATGCTGAGAAGCACCCCACGGTGCGTCCGCCACTGTTGGGCGGTAACCAGCGCATGGGCGTCTGGGCCACTCGCTCGCCGTTTCGTCCCAACAATCTGGGACTCTCGTCGGTACGTATCACGCGTGTTATCGCCAGCGAGGGTGTCATTGAGGTCGAGGGTGCCGACCTGATGGACGGTACGCCGGTTTATGACATCAAGCCCTACCTGCCCTATGTCGATAGCCATCCCGAGGCCCGTGGCGGATTCACCGACCAGCATGTGTGGCAACGCCTGGAGGTCGTGATGCCCCCGGAGCTTCAGCAGCTGCTCAGCGCTGAAGAGTGTGATGCCCTGCACGACACGCTGGCCCTGGACCCCCGGCCGCACTACCACGACGATGAGGGGCGCAGCTACGTGATGCCCTTCCTGAATCTGGAGGTCACCTTCCACGTTGCCGACGGGTGTCTGTGGGTCGATCAATGGCAGAAAATGGCGGGGAAAAAGGAAAAAGAGTGAAAAAAGTTTGGCAACTCGTATTTTTTTCCTTAACTTCGCAGCCGTAAACAAGGAGAGAAAGCCATGATCATGGAACAGGTGTTAATCGTAGCCTTAGCCGCGGCATTGCTCGTGGCATGCTGTCTCGTCTGGCGCCTCATGCACGTCATGAAGGACATCCGACGCTTGGAGCGCATCCAGAAGGCCTTTCTGCGCCACATCAGTCAGGAGGTGCACCAACCCCTGAAGGTGGTGGAGAAACTGGCCGGTACGGTGGCGCAGGAGGACTTGTATCTGTCGAAAAATGAGAAGCGCGACATCGCGGAGCAGCTGAGATACAATGCCAATCTGGTGAGTACGCTGATGGACGAGGTGCTGATGTTCACCGATGCCGCCGAGAACGGCCACCTGCTGAAGAAGGAGTCGTTCAGTCCCAACGCCCTCTGTCGGCGCTGTCTGGAGGCCAACATGGGCAGCATCTACCACCGTGAGGCCGTCAAGTTGGACTTCAAGCGCGAGATGAGCGACGAGTTCTTCTTCAAGAGCGACCGTCATCTGGTGGAGCTCGTTGTCAACAAGCTGATCTGCAGTGCCTGCAAATTCACTGAGGAGGGTGCCGTGACGGTGGGTTGCAACATCCATGAGTATCCTGACAGCCTGACCGTCTTCGTGCAGGATACGGGTGTGGGTATTCCCGAGAACCGCCTGGGCAAGTTGTTCAGCTTCTTTGAGGCCCCCGACGATATCAAGGACGAGGTGGAGATGGACCTGAGCATCTGTCAGCGCATTGCCGAGAAACTGGGCGGTCACCTGCTGCTCGACTCCTTATATAAGAAAGGTACGCGTATGCTCCTGGTATTACCACTCAGGGCATAGGCATCGCAACATATTACGGACAAAAAAGATGAAAAAGACGATTATGACGACCCTGCTGGTGGTGCTGGCCCTGGTGCTGGCATCGTGCGGGGAGAAGAAAAAGAGTGAGACCATCATCGCCCAGAAGGTGGCGAAGCCTCGTCCCGTGGAACCTATCAAGATGCAGGAATATTCCGACGAGCGCACCATCGACTGGTTGGACAAGAAATACCATGTGGCCATCCACCGTACGCCGTGCGACTCGCTGCCGATGGTGAAGGACGAGACGGGTCAGCAGTATGTGGACAACCGCTTCCGCATGGTGGTGTCGCGTCAGGACGGTTCCATCTTCTTCCAGAAGACGTTCACCAAGCAGATGCTGGCAGCCTGTCTGGACAATGATTACAAGAAAACGGGAGTCTTCGAGGGACTGGTCTTCGACCGTGTGGAGGGCGACTACCTGGTGCTGGGCGCCAGTGTGGGCCATCCGCAGACCGATGAGTATATCCCCCTGGTGGTGCGCCTGTCGCGCATGGGACAACTGGATATCAAGCGCGACACCCAGTTGGATACAAATGCTGATAATCAGCAGCCAGACTCAACATCCGAGGATATATAAGGTCGGCACCCTCCTTGAGGAGCATCTCGTCGGGTAGGGGACCGGTGTTGACGGCAATGGTAAAGCAGCGCGCGGCAACGGCGGCCCGGACACCCAAGGGGGCGTTCTCGACGACGATAGTCTCCCAGGGCTGTACGCCGCATTTCTCCATACCTTTTAGGTAAGGCTCGGGATGGGGCTTGCCGTGGACGACGTCGTAGGCCGTCACGATAAGCTCCTCTTGGAGCAGCCCGTCGAAGTCGTCCAGCAACTTGTCTAACAGGGCATGCTGACCACTGCCCGTCACCACACAGATTTTCCGGCCGTCGGCCTTGATCTGCTCCATCAGTTCCTTGATGCCGGGCATGATGGGGGCGGGATGGCCCTTGACGCGCTCGGCGAAGCAGTCGGCCTTGTGACGATACATGCGCAGGGCCTCCGTCTCGTCGATGCGGTGGCCCCATTGCTGCTGGGCCAGCACCTGGACGGTCTCCACGCCGCGCATGCCCTCATACTGATAGACCCCCTCGTAGGGCATGTCGAGACCGAAGTCGGCCATCGACTCGTGCCACGTGACGGCATGGTTGGACATGGAGTCGTAGATGACGCCATCCATATCGAAAAGCACGGCTTTCGGGCTGAACTGCCCGAAGCCGTGTTTCTCTAAATACTTTTTAATTACTTCTGTCATCCGATATCTTTTTGCAAGAACTACAGGACTTAAGGACTTTTTTACTTATCACTTATCACTATTCACTAGCGTAGCGACAAGTCCTATTAGTCCTGTAGTCCGCTGCTAAAAAATTACTTCTCGCTTGCCAGGCGCTCCTTGATGGCCTTGGTCTCAGCCTCGTAGCCGGGCTTCTCGAGCAGGGCGAACATGTTCTTCTTGTAGGCCTCGACACCGGGCTGGTTGAAGGGATTCACACCCAGCACGTTGCCACTGATGCCGCAGGAAATCTCGAAGAAGTAGATGAGCTGTCCGATATAGTACTCGTTGAGCTTGGGCACGCTGATGCGGATGTTGGGCACGCCACCATCGACGTGAGCCAGGCGGGTACCGAGCTCAGCCATCTTGTTGACCTCGTCCACGCGCTTGCCGGCCAGGAAGTTCAGGCCGTCCAGGTTCTCCTCGTCCTCGGGGAACAGCAGCTTCTTCTCGGGCTCCTCGATGCTGATGACCGTCTCGAAGATGGTGCGCTCGCCGTCCTGAATCCACTGACCCATGGAGTGCAGGTCGGTGGTGAAGTCAACGCTGGCGGGGAAGATGCCCTTCTTGTCCTTACCCTCCGACTCGCCATAGAGCTGCTTCCACCACTCGCTGAAGAAGTGCAGCTTGGGCTGGTAGTTCACCATGATCTCAATCTTCTTGCCCTTCTGGTACAGGCCGTTGCGTACGGCAGCATACTGTGCGGCGGGGTTCTCCTCGAACGGTACGCTGGGAGCGCAGGCCTTCTCCATGTCCTGGGCACCCTTCACCAGCTGCTTGACATCGAAACCGGCACAGGCGATGGGCAGCAGACCGACCGGAGTGAGCACCGAGAAGCGTCCACCCACGTTGTCGGGGATGATGAAGCTCTTGTAGCCTTCCTTGTCGGCGCAGGTGCGGGCAGCACCACGCTTGGCATCGGTGATGGCGACGATAACCTTCTTGGCCTCCTCCTTGCCGCGCTGGGCCTCACACTGCTTCTTCAGCAGACGGAAGGTCAGGGCAGTCTCCGTGGTCGTTCCCGACTTGGAGATGTTGATGACGCCGAACTTCTTGCCTTTCAGATACTCCGTCAGTTCGAAGAGGTAGTCCTCGCCGATGTTGTTGCCGGCAAAGAGGATGGTGGGGTTCTTACCGTCGTTGAGGAGCCAGCCGAACGAGTTGCTCAGGGCTTCGATGACGGCACGGGCACCCAGATACGAACCACCGATACCGGCGACGACGACGGCCTCGCAGTTGTCGCGAAGCACCTTGGCGCAAGCCTCTATCTCGTCGAGGAATGCCGGGGTGATCTCGGTGGGCAGGTGGAGCCAACCCAGGAAGTCATTACCAGGACAGGTACCCTGCTCCAGGGATTTCTGTGCCTCTTTTACTTTCGGCTCGAAAGCCTTTACTGCACCAGCCTCCAGAAAACAGGCGGCCTTGGCGATGTCAAGTTTGATGTTACTCATAGTTTTAAAGGGTTTTTATCTAAATGAATCAGTTAATAATTTGATCTCAATCTGTGGTGAGATACGCTCGTAGAGGATGTTATAGACGGCGTCGAGGATGGGCATGTTGACGTGGCAGTGCCTGTTGATCTCCTTCATACACTTGGTGCCGAAGTAGCCCTCGGCAATCATCTCCATCTCGATCTGTGCCGACTTCACCGAGTAGCCCTTGCCGATCATGGTACCGAAGGTACGGTTGCGCGAGAAGTTGCTGTAGCCCGTGACGAGCAGGTCGCCCATATAGACGCTGTCGGCAATGTTGCGCTCGATGGGGTGGATGACCTTCATGAAGCGCGACATCTCCTGGACGGCATTGGACATGAGGACGGCCTGGAAGTTGTCGCCGAACTTCAGCCCGTTGCAGATTCCTGCGGCAATGGCATAGACGTTCTTCAGCACCGACGAGTACTCGATGCCGATGACGTCGGTAGATGTCTTGGTCTTGATGTAGTCGCTGGCCAGGATGTCGGCAAACGACTGGGCCTTCTCCCTGTCGGCACAGCCTACGGTCAGGTAGGAGAGTCGCTCCAGGGCCACCTCCTCGGCGTGCGACGGTCCGCCGATGCAGGCGAGGTTCTCGTAGGGCACGTCATAGACCTGATGGAAATACTCCGAACAGACGAGGTTCTCGTCGGGTACGATACCCTTGATGGCGGTGACGATGAATTTGTCGCGGATGCGCGTCTTCAACTTCTTGAGATGGCTCTTCAGGTAGGGCGACGGCGTGACGAATACCAGCGTGTCGTAGGTCTCCACAATCTTGTTGAGGTCGCTGGAGAAGAAAATCTCGTCGATGTTGAAATGTACACTCGTCAGGTAGGCAGGGTTGTGACCCATGCGCCGGAAGTCGTCGATGCGGTCGTCACGGCGCATATACCATCCGATGTGATGGGTCTTGCCAATCACAATCTTGGCAATGGCTGTGGCCCACGAGCCACCACCGATAATTGCTATTCTACCACAGTCGTACATGTATAAGTCCCCTAAGTTAGGGGGTTGGGGGTCAGAACAAGCGACACCTCCAACCTAAATTATTACTGGGTCTGCGCTTGTTCAGACCCCTATGGTCCCCTAACTTAGGGGACTTTGTGCAGCTTTCTCGATCCAGGCAGCGACGTCATCGACTGAAGGCTTCTGGAGGTCGAGCTTGTATTTCTTGAAGATCTCACCAATCTTCTGCTGCAGGCCCTGGGGCTTCTCGTCCTTGATGTTGGTAATCTGGTTGAAGCCAGCCTTGCGCAGTACGGGGACGATATCCTCGGGGACACCGATCTCGCCCCACTCGGCCACAGACGACTGCGGAATCTTCTGCTCAGGTTTCATCTGCGGGAACAGCATGACCTCGCCAATGGCGAACTTACCCGTGAGCAGCATCACCAGACGGTCGATACCGATGCCGATACCGAAGGTCGGCGGCATACCGTACTGCAGGGCGCGCAGGAAGTCGTGGTCGATGATCATGGCCTCGTCGTCGCCCTTGTCGGCGAGCTTCATCTGTTCGATGAAACGCTCCTCCTGGTCGATGGGGTCGTTGAGCTCGGAGTAGGCGTTGGCCAGCTCCTTACCATTCACCATCAGCTCGAAACGCTCGGTGAGTCCGGGTTTTGAGCGGTGCATCTTGGTCAGGGGCGACATCTCCACAGGATAGTCGGTGATGAAGGTCGGCTGGATGAAGGTACCCTCGCAGAACTCGCCGAAGAGTTCGTCAATGAGCTTACCCTTACCCATGGTCTCATCGACGTCCATGCCCTTCGACAGGCAGAATGCGCGGATCTCGTCCTCCGTCTTGCCGTCGCAGTCGAAACCCGTCTTCTCCTTGATGGCGTCGAGGATCGGCAGGCGACGGAACGGAGCCTTGAAGGAGATGACCTTACCATCGATCTCCACCTCGGGTTTGCCGTTGACGGTAGTACAAATCTCTTCGAGCATCTTCTCGGTGAAGGTCATACCCCACAGCAGGTCCTTGTAGCTCACGTAGAGCTCCATGCAGGTGAACTCCGGGTTGTGGGTCTTGTCCATACCCTCGTTGCGGAAGTTCTTGCCCATCTCATAGACACCCTCGAAGCCACCCACGATGAGGCGCTTCAGGTAGAGCTCCGTGGCGATACGCATGTACATATCCTGATTCAGGGCGTTGAAGTGCGTGATGAACGGACGGGCTGACGCACCACCAGCGATGCTCTGCAGGATAGGTGTATCGACCTCGGTATATCCGGCCTCGTCGAGAATGCGGCGCAGCGTGCGGATGATGGTGGCACGCTTCAAGAAGGTGTCCTTCACGCCGGCGTTGACAATCAGGTCCACGTAGCGCTGACGATAGCGCAGCTCCGGGTCGTCGAAGGCGTCATATACTTTGCCTTCTGCATCCGTCTTGACGACGGGCAGCGGTTTCAGACTCTTGCTCAGCACGGTCATCTCCATGACGTGAACACTGATCTCACCGGTCTTCGTGCGGAAGACGTAGCCCTTCACGCCGATGAAGTCACCCAGGTCGAGGAGCTTCTTAAATACAATATTGTAGAGGTCTTTGTTCTCGTCGGGACAGATGGCGTCGCGCTGTACATATACCTGAATACGACCTTTGGAGTCCTGCAGTTTGGCAAAGGCGGCCTTACCCATGATGCTCTTGCTCATGATGCGTCCTGCGATGCTCACCATCCGACTGTTCTCGGGGGTAGGCGTCTCGCGGACATCGTTGCCCTCCTCGTCCTTTCCTATCACGGGCAGGTCCTCGAAGTTCTCAATAATATCTGTGCTCCATGCATTGACGGGAAATTCTGCGGCGGGGTAGGGGTTGATACCCATCTCGCGCAACTGTTGCAGACTCTCACGTCTGCCAATTTCTTGTTCACTAAGTTCTAAAACGTTCATTTCTCGTGGCTGTAAATTTACATATTTGGCGCAAAGATACGAAAAATATTCTGATTTCCCACTCCTTTTACTTTTTTTTGTATTCAAAAAATGCAAGGACATTTAATAATTGTAAAAATTCCGTCATTCTCTTGCATGTTTGAGGAATAATTCTTATTTTTGCGGTTCACAAGCCAATTACTATGATTAATAGCAAAACTAAAACCCGTGTCGTCGGTGTTGACATCAGTCTGGACCGAACATCCTGTGCCATCGTTGATATCCGCGGCAACATCATTGCCACCGATTACTTTGTCACGGAGAACTATCCCGTCATCGGAGAGTATGTGTCGGTACTGTCTGACCACATCCTGGCCCTAGTCGAGGCCAATGGAGGCTACGAGAGCATCCGCTCCGTGGGTATCAGCGCCCCCAGCGGCAACTTCCGCACGGGCAGCATCGAGAATTCGCCGAACATGCCGTGGAAGGGTGTCGTCCCCCTGGCAGCCATGTTGTGCGACCGCCTCGGCATCGCCGTGGCGCTGGGCAACAATGCCCATGTGATGGCGCTGGGTGAACAGACCTTCGGTGCCGCCCATGGTCTGCGCGACTTCATCATCATCACCATCGGCCACGGTTTGGGCAGTTGTTTCTTCAGCAATGGCATGGCTCATCTGGGTGCAGAAGGCTTTGCCGGAGAGATAGGCCATACGTTGGTCGTCCCCAACGGACGCCAGTGTGGTTGTGGCAACAAGGGTTGTATGGAGACCTATGTCGCCGCCAAGGGTATCATCCTGACGGCCCAAGAGGTGATGGCGGAGTCTGACGAGCCCTCGCTGATGCGTGACGTGGAAGCTCTGACACCGGAGATTATCCAGCAGTTCTGTGAGAAGGGCGACCCGCTGGCCATCGAGACCTATCGCCGTACGGGTGTCGTCCTGGGCTTGGGTCTGGCCAACTACGCCTCCGTCATCGACCCCGAGGCCATCATCTTCACGGGTGGTGTCTCCCTGGCCGGCAAATGGCTGCTGGAGCCCGCCTACGAAACCTTCGAGGCCCATGTGTTCCACAACATCCAGGGCAAGGTGAAATTCCTGCAGTCTTGCTTGGACAACCGCCTGCGCAACACCCTGGGAGCCAGCGTGCTGGCCTGGGAGGTCAAGGAGTACTCGCTGTTTAAGTAGCTGTTGGCTATTGGCTATTGTTTATTGGCTATTGTTTATTGTTTATTGGCTATTGTTTATTGTTTATTGGCTATTGTTTATTGGCTATTCGCTTTATCATTAACCTGAAAATCTTGAGCGAAATGGAAAACGAAATAAAAACCAAGGTGGTCGGCATCAACGTCACTTCTTCCGTGACGCTGATAGCCCTGGTGGACATCCGTGGCAACATCCTGGCCAAGGACACCCTGAAGACCACCGACTACCCCAATGTCAACGGCTTCGTCGAGGCGTTGGCCGAACACATCATGCTGTTGTCCGAGGCCAATGGTGGCTATCAGACCATCCGTTCGGTGGGTATCAGTGCCCCCAGTGCCAATTTCGTGACGGGGTGCATCGAGAATGCCGGCAACATGCCGTGGAAAGGCATTATCCCACTGGCTGCCATGCTGCGCGACAGCATCGGACTGGCTGTGGCCCTGGGCAACGACGCCCACGTCTCGGCGCTGGGCGAGTCGGTGTATGGCTATGCCCACGGAATGAACACCTTTATCATCGTCACCTTGGGTCGTAAAGGCGTGGGAAGCGGCTTCTTCGCCTACGGACAGCCCCATCTGGGCGCCGACGGCTTTGCCGGCGAGATAGGCCATTGTTGCATCGACGTCAACGGACGTCCCTGCAACTGCGGACGCAAGGGTTGTCTGGAGCGTTACGTCTCCATCCAGGGCATCCTGCAGACCGCCCGCGAGATGCTGGAGCAGACCGACCATCCCAGCCTGTTGCGCTCGGCAGGTGAGCTGACCATCGAACAGCTGAAGACTTGTGCCGACCATGGCGACGAACTGGCCCGGGAGGTGTGGAATGTGGCAGGTACCACGCTGGGTATCTCCCTGGCCAACTACGCCACGGTGGTCAATCCGGAGGCCGTCATCCTGACTGGCGAGCTGCTGGAACACGCCAAGTGGATGATGGCGCCCATGGAGAAGTCGTTCTACGACAGCCTGTTCCACAACATCCGCAGCACCATCCGCCTCCTGGTGTCACCCATCAACAACTCCGATCGCGACGTGCTGGGCGCCAGTGTCCTGGCCTGGAAAGTCAAGGAATACTCCCTGTTCAAATAATCTTTTTTGTATTGAAAGAAATTACGGGGAATTCTTTTTTTTAATTTGGAAACGAAAAAGACATTTTTATTTTTGGGGGAAACGAAATTATGGGAAATTATGGGAAATTTTTATTCCGCGGATATTTCTGTGCGCAGCTTAATTTCCCATAATTTCTTTCAGAATAAAAAATATTTATCCCATAATTTCTTTCCAAAAATCAGTACTTGAAGCTGCTGCCGCCTAAGAACTCACGCATGATGCTCGTAGGCGGTATTTCCTTGTCGCTGATGGGTACGAAGTAGCGGATGAATTTCAGCAGGCGGTGAGCCTCCGCATATTCCGGGCAGTTCTTGGGCACGGAGCTCAGGATGAGTTCCGCATGGTTGCGCAACACGGCAAACTCGATGTTCAGCGCCGAGTTGAACATCACGTCGGCAGACTCCTGGAAGGGGAATATCCACTGGTCCTCCGACTGGCAGACGTTAGGCCACTGGGCGATGGTCTCGCGGGCGGAGAAGGCTCCCTTGTTATAGTCGCGGATGATGCGGCGCAGCAGACGGTTGTCGCGCACGGGAATCCAGTTGTGGTCGTCGAGCGACACGCTGGTGAGTGCCGAGATATAGATCTTGTACTTCAGCGAGTCGTCAATCTTCTTGGTCATCAGGGGGTTGAGGGCGTGGATGCCTTCGATGATGAGCACCGTATCGTTTGCCAATTTGAGTTTCTTGCCGTTCCACTCGCGCTTGCCCGTGGTGAAGTTATACTCCGGAATCTCCACCTTCTCGCCCTTCATCAGGCGCGTCAGGTGCTCTTCCAGCAACGTGTATTCCACGGCCTCGATGTTGTCGAAGTCATAGTCGCCATTGGGCAGCTTCGGCGTATCGACACGGTTGACGAAGTAGTCGTCGGTAGAGAATGACACAGGTCTCAGTCCGCAGGCCAGCAGCTGCACGCTGAGGCGCTTGCAGAACGTGGTCTTTCCCGAACTGCTGGGTCCCGTGATGAGCACCATCCTGATGGGGTTCTCGCTCTGGTGGTAGCGGCGGTCTATCTCCTCGGCTATCTGGACAATCTTCTTCTCCTGCAGGGCCTCGCTGACCTGTATCAGTTCCGAGCCGTGGCCTTTCAGCAGCGCTTTGTTGACGTCGCCGGCATTCGACAGTCGCATGATGATGTCCCAGCGCGTCTTCTCGGCAAACATCTCGTAGGTCTTCGGCATGTCCGCCTTCTCGGCCAGCACGTTGGGGTTGTTCCAGTCGGGTATGCGCAGCAGCATACCGTCGTGGTAGGGTTCCAGGGCCCACACCTTCAGATAACCTGCCGAGGGCACCAGCGGACCGTAGTAGTAGTCAGCGGTGTCGCCCAGCGTGTAGTAGTCGCTATAGATCTGTCCGCTGGTCTCCAGCAGCTTGACCTTGTCCTGCAGGCCACGCTCGGCGAATACGCGGACGGCCTCCTCCGTGGTGGCCTCGTTGCGGCGGAACGGCATGTCGAGGTCTATGATCTCCTGCATCCTGTTGCGGATGCGCTCGATGTCGCCCTCGGTGAGCGACGTATTGTCTTTCTTCTTAAAATTACAATAGTACCCGCGCGAGATGGTGTGCTCCACGAAGAGCTTCGACCCCGGAAACTCGTCCTGTGTGGCCTTGTAGAGCACAAAGGTCAGCGAGCGCACATAGACGCGGTGTCCGCTGCCTGCCCGGGCGTCCAGAAACTCGACGTCGCGGTTCTGGTAGAGTCTGAATTTCAGACCCTGCGAGGCGTTATTCACTCTGGCGGAAATCACGGGGAAGGGGAGCTTGATGTCGTCGGCAAACTCCTGATAGACGTCCAGCAGGGAGCATCCCTCGGGGAAACTCTTCGTGACGTTGTTGTTCTTGCAGCGGATCTGTAGCATGGTTGTCTTAGGATTTTGCCTGCAAAGGTAGTGCAAAGCAATCGAAAAACCAAAAATATTTGGGAAAAAAGAAGCGGGTCCCGTCCTCACGGATGGGTTCCCGCCATTGGTTATTAGTAAAATGAATAGGTAGTAGTGTAACTCTCGTATTCTTTGTGTAACTAATATTCCCGGTAGAAGTCGAGGGCCTCCTTGATGTCGTCCTCGGAGACGTGCTGGTCGATGCGTATGTCGCCGATGCCACCCAGCAGCGTGAAGTTGATGTCGTTGCCCACGTTCTTCTTGTCGTGGTGCATCAGGGCGAGCAGCTGCGGATAGTCGTCGCAGGTGATGGCCATGCGTCCGTAGTGCTCGCGGATGAAGTTGACGGTCTGACGCATCTGTGGGGTGGGGAATCCCGCCTTCACGGTGCTCAGCCAGAGTTCGACGACCAGTCCCCAGGCCACGGCATAGCCGTGCAGGACGGGGTGGCGCTCCAGGGCCAGCGACTCAAAGGCGTGGCCTGCGGTATGTCCCAGGTTGAGGGCCTTGCGCAGTCCTTTCTCCGTGGGGTCCTCCATGACGATGCGCTGTTTGACGGCGATGCTCCTGGCCAGTACGTCGGCCAGGTCGGGGCGTGTCACGACCGCCTCCTCGCTCAAGAGTTCCGCCCAGTGCTTCTCCGTGTCGATGAGTCCGTGCTTGAGCATCTCGGCATATCCCGAGAGGATGTTCTCCTCGTCGAGGGTCTTGAGGAACGTCGTGTCAATGATGACGCTGCTGGCATTGGAGAAGACGCCGATTTCGTTTTTCAGTCCGCCGAAGTTGAAACCCGTCTTTCCGCCCACGCTGGCATCGACCATGGCCAGGAGTGTCGTGGGGATGTTGATGAACTGGATGCCGCGCTTGAACGTCGAGGCGGCAAAGCCTCCGAGGTCCGTCACCATGCCGCCGCCCAGATTGACGAGCAGCGAGTGGCGCGTGGCCCCCAGGCGTTGCAGTTCGCTCCATACGTGTGTCACGCTGTCCAGCGTCTTGTGCTGGTCGGTGGCACCAATGGTGATGACCTCGGCACCCTGCATCGGGGCCATGTCGCTCACCACGGGCAGACAGCAGCGGCGCGTGGTCTCATCGACCAGCACCAGCAGGCGGTCGTGCGGACAGGCGTCGATGGCTTGTGCCAGCGACACGTCGATGTGGTCGGATAGGATGACTTTCTGTGGTTCCATCTTCTGCTTTGAGCCTGCAAAATTAATATTTTTTTTGGAAACTGTATCGAAAAAACCGAATTATTGTTAAAAACACAATAAAATTCTACCGTACTGATTAAACTTTCGCCCCTTTATTCGTTATATGATAGGAAAACAACACAGGATTATTTTTAGTTTCATGAAACGTTATATCGGTATTTTCCTGTTCCTGGCCGTCGCGCTGACGGCCGCAGCACAGGGTAAGATTACGGGTGTGGTCATCGAGAGCGACTCGCAGGAGCCTGTCGCCCAGACGACGGTACGCCTGTTGAAGACCGACAGCACGCTGCTGTCGGGTACGCTGACCAATCTGGAGGGCCGCTTCTCGATGAAGCCCCCCCGCGCCGGCAAGTTCATCCTGCAGGTGACGTGTGTGGGTTTCAAGCCCTACACCAAGCGCATCACCGTCTCTGCCGACAAAGACCTGAAGTTGGGCACCATCGCCCTGAAGCCCGACGCCATCATGCTCAAGGGCGCCACGGTGACCGGTCAGGCTGCGAAGGTGGTACTCAAGGAGGACACCTTCGTCTATAACGCCTCGGCCTACCGCACCCCCGAGGGTTCCGTGGTCGAGGAACTGGTGCGTAAGTTGCCCGGTGCGCAGGTCGATGACGACGGCAAGATTACCATCAACGGCAAGGAGGTCAAGAAGATCATGGTCGATGGCAAGGAGTTTATGACCGGCGACACGAAGACCGCCATGAAGAACCTGCCCACCAGCATTGTGGAGCGTGTGAAGGCCTACGACATGAAGAGCGACTTCTCGCGCATCTCCGGCATTGACGACGGCGAGGAGGAGACGGTGCTCGACTTCGGCATCAAGCGCGGCATGAACAAAGGCTTCTTGCTCAATGCCGACATGGGTGTGGGTACCCAGGACCGCTATAGCGGACGCCTCATGGCCGGATGGATGAAGGACGACCTGAAAGTCATGATGATGGGCAATGCCAACAACGTCAACGACCAGGGCTTTGGAGGCGGCGGAGGCCGTTGGGGCCGTGGTCGCCAGGGACTGACAGCCACCAAGATGACGGGTGTCAACATGAACTACGAGAAGCGCGACCTCCTGAAGTTGGACGGTAGCGTGCGCTGGAACTATACCGACGGCGACGCCCTGGTGCGCCGCTCCACGGAGAGTTTCATGACGAGCAGCGCGTCGTCCTTCGGCAACAGCCTGAGCCACGACTTCTCGCGTGCCAACAGCTGGGATGCCCGCATGCGTCTGGAGTGGACGCCCGACTCTATGACCAACATCATGTTCCGTCCCCAGTTCCGCTACAACTCCAACGACGGCCTGAGCCAGTCGTCCAGCGCCACGTTCAGCGCCGACCCCTATCTGTTGCCCGGCATCACGGACCCTCTCAGCCAGATCAGCCGTCTGGCCGATACCGACTCCATCGTCAAGAACCACAGCACGGGCAACGGGCTGAGCTACAGCGACAGCAAGTCGGTGGGCGGTACCCTCCAGTGGAACCGCCGTCTGAGCAACCACGGGCGTAACGTCACCCTGCAGGTGGGTGCCAACTACGGCGAGGGCATGAGCCGCTCCATCACCAACAGCCTCGTGCGCTACTACGTCATCGACAATACCGTCGTGCCCCGTCAGTACAAGGACTCCACCTACCAGGCCAACCGCTATGCCGTGACGCCCACCAAGAACTGGGACTACAGCCTGCGCGCCAGCTATAGCGAGCCTATATTTAATAAGGTGTACCTGCAGTTCAGCTACCAGTTCCAGTACAAATACACGAAGAGCGACCGTGCCACCTACGACTTCAGCAAGCTGGGCCTGCCGTTTGCCGGTGTCACTGCCGGCTACCGCGACTGGGACAACTACCTGTCGCTCCTCGACACCACCACGCCGCCCACCTCGCTGGACGACACGCGCAACAACAGCCTGAGTCGTTTCTCTGAATACAAGAACTATATCCATACCGCCCAGGTCATGCTGCGTGTGACGCGCCGGGACTACAACTTCAACGTGGGTTTCCAGGTGATGCCCCAGAAGTCGCACTTCACGCAGGACTACCAGGGTGTCCACACCGATACCGTGCGCCACGTCACCAACATGTCGCCCACGGCCGACTTCCGCTGGAAGATCTCGAAGGTCAGCCAGTTGCGCTTCACCTATCGCGGCAATACCAGCCAGCCCTCGATGAGCGACCTGCTCGACATCACCGACGACTCCAACCCGCTGAACATCCGCAAGGGTAACCCGGGTCTGAAACCCGCCTACACCCAGCAGCTGCGCCTGTTCTACAACAACTACATCCAGAACCACCAGCGTAGCATCATGGCCAACGTGTTCTTCAACACCACGCAGAACTCCATCTCCAACATGGTGACCTACGACGAGCGTACCGGTGCGCAGACCACGCGTCCTGAGAACATCAACGGCAACTGGAACGTCTTCACCATGTTCATGTTCAATACGGCCATCGACTCTGCCGCCTACTTCAACGTCAACACGTTCACCACGCTGCGCTATGCCAACAATGTGGGCTATGTCAGTCTGAACCGTCAGAGCAACTCCGTCGAGTCCGTGACGCGCTCGGCGACCATCGGCGAGCGCCTGGCCGCCAGCTACCGCAACGACTGGCTGGAGTTCGAGCTCAACGGTTCGTTGGAGTACCTGAAGGCCCGCAGCGAGTTGCAGACCAACAACAACCTCGACACGTGGACCTTCTCCTACGGCGGCAGCGTGCAGCTCACGGCACCGTGGGGCACTGCGCTGTCCACCAACCTGAACATGAACAGCCGGCGCGGCTACAACGACGAGTCGATGAACACCAACGAGCTCATCTGGAATGCCCAGCTGTCGCACTCCATGCTCCGTGGCAACGCCCTCACCTTGTCGCTCCAGTTCTACGACATCCTGCATCGCCAGTCCACGTTCAGCCGTGCCATCACGGCCATGCAGCGCAGCGATACCGAGTATAACGCCATCACCAGCTACGCCATGCTGCACGTCATCTACCGTCTGAACCTCTTTGGCGGTGGTGGCAGCATGCCCGAGATGCGTGGTCCCCACTTCGACGGCGGTGGTCGCCGTGGCGGCGGAGGCTTCGGCGGAGGCCGTGGCGGTGGCGGTGGCCGTCCCGGAGGCGGTGGCTTCGGCGGTGGTCGGCCGCACTTCTAACCAAAAAAGCTCCCTCGAAGGGGAGCCTTTTTTGTTGACGTATGTCTTAGATTATTTCGCGTATGCCACGCTGCGTGTCTCGCGGATGACGGTGATCTTCACCTGTCCGGGATACGTCATCTCGTTCTGGATCTTCGAGGCGATCTGTCCGCTCAGGGCCTCCGTCTCGGCATCGTCCATCTTGTCGGCACCGACGATGACGCGGAGCTCACGACCGGCCTGGATGGCGTAGGTCTTGGTGACGCCGGGATAGCTCATGGCGATGGCCTCCAGGTCGTTCAGACGCTTGATGTAAGCCTCGACAATCTCGCGGCGGGCACCGGGACGGGCACCGCTGATGGCGTCGCAGATCTGGACGATGGGTGCCAGCAGGGTCTGCATCTCCATCTCGTCGTGGTGGGCACCGATGGCGTTGCAGATGTCGGGCTTCTCCTTGTACTTCTCGGCTATCTTGGCACCGTAGATGGCGTGTGGATCGTCGGTGTCCTCGTCGGGCACCTTACCGATGTCGTGCAACAGTCCGGCGCGCTTGGCCTTCTTCGGGTTCAGACCCAGTTCGGCAGCCATGACGGCACAGAGGTTGGCGGTCTCGCGGGCGTGCTGCAGCAGGTTCTGACCGTAGCTGGAACGGTATTTCATCTTACCGACGATGCGGATGAGTTCGGGGTGCAGACCGTGGACGCCGAGGTCGATGGCGGTACGCTTACCGGTCTCGATGATCTCGTTCTCCAACTGCTTCTTGACCTTGGCGACGACCTCCTCGATGCGTGCGGGGTGGATGCGGCCGTCGGACACCAGCTGGTGGAGGGCCAGACGGCAGGTCTCGCGGCGTACGGGGTCGAAGGCCGAGATGACGATGGCCTCGGGGGTGTCGTCCACGACGATTTCCACGCCGCAGGCAGCCTCCAGGGCCCTGATGTTACGACCCTCACGGCCGATGACGCGGCCCTTGACGTCGTCATTGTCGATGTGGAAGACGCTGACCGAGTTCTCGATGGCGGTCTCCGTGGCGACGCGCTGGATGGTCTGGATGACGATCTTCTTGGCCTGGGCGTTGGCGTTCAGCTTGGCCTCGTCCATGATCTCGTTGATGTAGGCCTGGGCGTCGGTGCGGGCCTCGTCCTTCAGCGACTCCACCAGACGGGCCTTGGCCTCGTCGGCCGCTAGTCCGGAGAGCTCCTCCAGTTTGGCGCGCTCCTGCATCTGCATCTTCTCCAGCTCCTCCTGCTTGAGGGCCATGAGTTTCTTCTCGTTGTCGATGCGTGTCTGCTGGTTGTCGAGCTCGTTCTTCCGGCGGCCCAGCTCTTCCTGGCGCTGGTTGAGCGATATCTCGCGCTGCTTCAGCTTGTTCTCGTTCTGCTGGAAATGCTGGTTGCGCTGCTGCACTTCCTTCTCCAGCTCGCTCTTCTTGTTGAGGAATTTCTCCTTCACCTCGAGCAGTTTCTTTTCTTTGATGACCTCGGCCTCCTTCTTGGCGGTGTCGATCATCTCGTTATATTTTCCCTTGATGACAAAGCGGAAAATGAGGAATCCGCAGAGGCCGCCAATGATGAGAGCCGCTGCGATGAGGATGAAAGCTACAATGATGTCCATAAATGTATTTGTATATATAGTGTGAATAATGTTCCCGTGTGGTCATTTCCGCTCGTCCAGTGCCGCTTCTATCTCCGCGGTCAGCTTGGCGAGAACATTATCGTAGGGCAAGGTGTCGTTATGGGCGTGCTCCTTCTGGTACATCAGCGCAATGTCTATCAGTGCCATCAGCGCTATCGTGTGGTCCGTCTTGCGACCCTTGTAGTGCTGGGCATAGGCGTTGTAGCGCCGTGTGATGAGCTTGGCTGCCTCGCGATAGAACTCTTCGTCATCACGCTTGATGAGAACATCTATCTCTTCGTCATAGACGTGCAGCTTGATATGTAATTTGTCCTGATTCTGTTCTGCCATGGCTTGTTCTCCTTACTGGTTTTCATCGCTGAGGATGGCAATGCACTTGTTGACGTCACGTATCAGCTTCGACAACCGGTCCTTGGCGCCCGAGAGGTCGCCGTCGGTAATCTCGATCATCTTGGCCATTTTCAGTGAGTCGTAGTCGTGCTGCTTCTGTTCCACCGTCTCGCGCAGTTCCTTCATCGTCTGCTCGTGCCGCACGATGGTGTCGTACAACTCTTCGTTCTCCTTCTTCAGCTCTTGAAAACGGAGAATCATCTGCCTCAAACGGGTCTCGAACGTTGCTAAGGTTTTCTCGTTGTCAGTCATGGGGGACTCACTTTATCCCACAAAGGTAGCATAAACGGATGAAAGATGAAAGGGTAAAGACAAAATATTAAGATTTTTTAAATTTTACCCACACCTTGCTCTTCCGTCCTGCCGTTATTCCTTGGGTTGTTTCTCTTTCTTGGCCAGCATCACCACGCGATAGACGAAGTTGGTGACCCACTGCTGCGAGAAGCCCAGCTTCTGGTCGTACTGGCGGATGGCCACCACGGTCTTCATCACGCCGGCGTCCGTGAAGTCGTTCTTCGTGAAGATGTCGTTGACGGTCTTCTCGGTCATCGTATAGATGGCCTTCTTGAAGAATCCCGGTACGCGGAGCTTAAACTTCATGAGGTTGCCCGTGAGCATCATCAGGTCCTGGGTGAATCCCGAGAACTGGTACATATAGGTCTGGATGTCCTGCGGTTTCTTGCAGCGCTTGCGGATGCTCTGCTCAATCTCCCGGGTGAAGTCGTCGTCCATCTGGTAGAGCTCCTTGAGCATCTTCTTGCAGCGCGACTTCTCGGCCAGACCCAGCTTGTTGTTCTGTGTCGGCACCTTCAGCGTGGCCTTGAATACCCGCAGGTCGGGCAGTGCCGCCAGGTTCGTGATACCCAGGTCAGAGGCCATGACGGCCTGGAAATATACGCGGATGAGCGTCATGAAATCCTCCATGCCTCCCGCCTTCTGTTCCTCCTCCTTCTTTCCGAATAGTTTACTGATAAAACTCATCTTCTTTCTCTGTTTTCAATTAATTGCGTGCAAAGGTACAAATAAAAAACGAGCCGACCAAACAGTCCGCTTGCTTTTTCGCTTATCACTTATCACTTTAAACTCTCGCAGAGCCGCAGAATACACAGAGTTTTCGCCGAGGAACAATTTATTCTCTCGCAGAGCCGCAGAGTACACAGAGTTTTCGCCGAGGAACAATTTATTCTCTCGCAGAGCCGCAGAGTACACAGAGTTTTCGCCGAGGAATATAAAAAACTCCAAAAACTCCTTTTCTCTGAAAAAAACAATCACTCCGCGTGCCCTCCGCGTTCTCTGCGGCTCTGCGCGAGAAAAAAATCCGCACGGGGCCTCTCTCCCCGTACGGATTTTCTCTTGCTCCTTGCTCCTGCGCTAGCAATTTATCACTTATCACTTATCACTTATCTCATTCGTAATTGCCATGTGGAAATTGAAAAGTCGTTACGGGTTTTGCTAGTGTTGTCAGGCCTTTTCCTGGAGTCGTTACGAGTTTTCCTTAGCTACTGCAAAGATACGAATAAATAAGCACTCCTGCAAGTTTTTTGGCACATATATATAGTTCTCCAAGCATAAACCTTCTTCACTCGGTGCCTTGTGGGAGATTTCCACGTTTCCACGTTTCCACATTAAGCTTATTTCTGTCCATCTAAATAATTATTATTATATTATATATATTATAATATATATAATATAATAATAATTTAATAATAATTTAATAGTTAGAACTCTCTATTTCCAATCATTGTATTTTCTCTTCTGTACCAAGCAATAAAAAACCCTTAACGTGGTAACGTGGAATCGTGGAATTTGCAAGAAAATGATTTGTCAGAACGAAAACTATCAGCACGACCACGTGCAAACGATGACGTCGCTCGAGATTGCCGAGCTGACAGGTAAACAACATTTTCACGTGATGGAAGCCATCAGAAAGATGGAGCCAGCGTGGAAGAAGGTAGCCGAATCGAATTTTCGATTGGGGTCTTACAAGGACGCCAAACTGCACAGCGGACCCTATTGTGCACTCTTGGCGAACTCGGTGACGCAGCGGACGAGGGCGTCGGGGTTGCCCATGTCGAACATCTCGCCGTGGAGGCGGATGCCCATCATGCCGCTCTTCTGACGGACGGCCTCGAGGGCGGCGGTGAGCTCTATCTCGCGCGAGGAATTGCCCTCGGCATCGGCGCAGGCGATGTCGTCGGACAGTTGGGCAAAGACCTCGGGGGTGAGGATGTAGAGTCCGAAGACGCTATAGTACTCCTTCTCGCCGGCGGCATTGCGGACGCCGAGGAACTCCTCGGCATAGGAGGCCTTGGGTTTCTCGTTCATGGTGCTGACGTTGAGGACGCTGCGGTCCTTGTCTTCCCAGACGCCGCTGAGGATGCCGTAATGGCTGACGACCTGCAGGGGGATGGGGTGGATGCTGACGAGCAGTTGGTTGTAACGCTCGTACTCCTCGATGAGCTGCAGGGCGCAGGGCTTGTTGGAGTGGCTGCGGTAGAGCGTGTCGCCCAGCAGCAGGAGGACGGGTTCGTTGTTGGCGAAACCGGCAGCCTGATAGACGGCATGGCCGAAGCCGCGCTTCTCCTTCTGATAGACGTAGCGCAGGCGCTTGCCGATGCTGCGGATGTGTTTCTCGTACTCCTGGGCCTCGGTATTGAGCTTGTGGAGGTGTTCGTCGGACAGGGGACGCTCGAAGAAGTCGGCATACTGCTGGCGCTCCTCCTCGCTGCCCAGGACAAGGCAGATCTCCTCGACACCGCTCTTGACGAGTTCCTCGAGGAGGATGAGGATGACGGGACGTACCATGCCGTCGTGACAGGGGATGGGGAAGAAGTCTTTCTTCAGCGTGCGCGTGGCGGGGTAGAGGCGGGTGCCGAAGCCTGCCACGGGGATGATGGCCTTGCGGACGGTATGGACGGGACGGATGGTGAGGGTGTAGGCGCGCATGCCCTGCTGGTTGAGGTAGTCTTGCAGCTGCTGCTGGCTCTCCTTGTCGCGGGCGAGGAACTGTACGGAGCCGTCGCCATGGGAACCGACGCCCTTGCCTCCGTAGATCCAGGGCTGGATGTGCTCGTCGGCCAGGACCTGATGCAGCTTGGGAGCCTGGAGGGCTGTGGACATGGGCGTGATGTAGCGCTCGAACATCTCCTCGTTCTCGGTCATCAGCCGACCCAGCGCCTCGGCATCGCCACTGGCCATATACTGGATGGCGCGCTCTACCATCTCCTGGTTCCACTCGCCCAGGGCCTTGTGGAGGTTCTCCTCGGCCTCGGTATTGGCGAAGGGGTACGACTTGTTGAGGTCTGACAGGATCTTGATGGTATCCTTCTCGGCACAGAGGTCGGCAAAGACCCAGTAGAGGGTCTTCTTGACGTTGAGGGTCTTGACCTCGATCTCGTCGCCGTCGAAGACCATCAGGTTGGGTTTCACGCCGAAGGCACACGCCTGGTCGAGACGTCCGCAGCGCGACGACGTGCGCAACTCGCCGAGGTAGGCGATGTTCATCTCGCCGAGGGTGTTGAGGTTCAGCTTATATAAAAGATTGAACGCGCGCGCCACGAGGACGCAGATGGCTGCCGACGAGCTGAGACCGCTCTTCATGGGCAGTGTCATGCCCGTGATGCGGATGCGTACGCCACCCACCTTGTACCACTCCAGCATGTAGGAGGCCACGCCGGCACAGTAGCTGAAGAAGGAGCCCGACTTGGCGACCTGGCGCAGCGCCGTCTGGTCCATGCGGCAGGAGAAGTCGCTCCACAGGTCGGAAATCTCGGGGGCGTCGCTGTACATCTCGAAGATGGACGACTTCTCGACCTCGGCATAGATGCCTTGTTCGATACCTGTCACAATAGACATACCGGGCTGGATGGCGGCATTCATGGTACGATAGTGGCCTGCCCAGTCGGTATGTTCACCAAACAGACACAGGCGTCCTGGAACGAATAATTTAATCATATTCTTGCGCTTTTTGTTGTTTTTCTGCCACAAAGATACAACAAAATTAAGAAAAATGTCACTTTTTTAGCTTTTTATTTGGCGCAAATGATATTTTTGCTTACTTTTGCAGCGCACAATTAAAAACAGTTAATAACCTTCAAAACAATTTCGCCTATCGAAAAAAGCTCTACTTCATAACGTAAAAAAAAGAAGATATGAAGAATTATGCAAGCCGTACCGACGAGGAGTTGGCACTGCTTTACATAGAAGGAGACAATAGGGCGTTTGATGAGTTATTAGCTCGCAACCAGCAGAAACTCTATTCGTACATCATGTTCGTGGTCCGTGACCCCGACTTGGCTAACGACGTGTTCCAGGAGACCTTCTTCAAGGTCATCTCAAGACTGCAGGAAGGCAAGTACCAGGATACGGGCAAGTTCTCGTTCTGGCTGTCGCGCATCGCCCACAACATCATCATGGACACCTACCGTCACCAGAAGGCCTCGCACATCATCGAGCCTACGGAGGACAACGACCTCAATAAGTTGGGTGGTGACACGCTGATGGATATCAACCGCGAGAACGAGTATGTCAACGCCCAGGTGCTGGACGACGTGCGTCACCTGATGGACGCGCTGCCGACGAGTCAGCGTGAGGTGGTGTACATGCGTTTCTACCAGGATCTGTCGTTCAAGGAGATTGCCGAGATCACGGGCGTGAGCATCAATACGTCGCTGGGCCGCATGCGCTATGCGCTCATCAACATGCGCCGCATGGCCAAGCAGCACCAGATCCAGCTGAATTTGGAACTATAGCGCCCGCAGGGCGCTGATGAGTTGCTCGGGGTTGGGGCTGCCGAAGACGTAGCTGCCGGCGACGAGCACGTTGGCACCGGCCTCCACCAGTCGGGGAGCGGTCTCCTGCTGTACACCACCGTCAATCTCGATGAGTGCCTTGGAACCGCTGCGGGCGATGAGCTCGCGCAACTGGCGTACCTTCTTGATGGTGTTCTCGATGAACACCTGTCCGCCGAATCCGGGGTTGACACTCATCAGCAGCACCATATCGACATCGCCGATGATGTCCTCCAGGACTGATACGGGTGTGGCGGGATTGAGCGTCACACCAGCCTTCATGCCGGCCTGGTGGATCTCCTGGATGGTGCGGTGCAGATGGGGACAGACCTCGTAGTGGACGTTCATCATCATGGCACCCAACTTGGCGGTCTGCTGGATGAACTTCTCGGGCTGGACAATCATGTAGTGGACGTCCAGGGCTTTCTTGCACTTGCTGGCCACCGCCTCGAGGACGGGGAAACCAAACGAGATATTGGGTACGAAGACACCGTCCATTACATCCAGATGAAGCCATTCGGCCTCACTGCGGTTGATCATGTCGATGTCGCTGTCGAGGTGCAGGAAGTCTGCTGCCAACAGGGAGGGAGATACAATTGTTGCCATCGTCTCTTGGTCGTTTAGTTCAGACACCACTGGGCCGATTGCCGCTCGGCTGACTTCGCTTGGTTGTACTGTCGTGCAAACTGCTTGATCAGCAAAATGGTGGATTCACGGGGCTGTAGGTCTTCTTGGGTAAAATGTTGCATAGGCATCGTTGATATGAGTTTCTATAGGAGAAACGTATCGGGGTGCCCGTTTATTATGCCGATGATGAAAATTTTTTCTCGTCCCGTGGAAAGCTATCTGACGTGGTAGGCTTCCAACTGTTTCATGCCGTTCAGAAAGTCGCGTGCCGCCATGCGTTTCTTGCCTGCCAACTGGAGCTCGACGATCTCGAGGAGTGCGTCGCCGGCAGCGATATACAGCGCTTTGCCGTCGGTCACCACACTGCCGCAGGTGCTGGCGGGACGGTCCGTCTTGCGGGTCTTGTAGATCTTCAGCACCGTCTCCTTGCCGTCGGGAGCGACGAGGGTGGTCCAGGCGCCGGGTACGGGACTCAAGCCGCGTACGAAGTCATAGACCTGTTTGGCCGTGCGCGTCCAATTGATCTCGCAGGTCTCCTTGAAGATTTTGGGAGCGTGCTTGATGGCTTCGCTAATTGACAATTGACAATTGACAATTGACAATTCCTCTTGAGATGTGGTTTGGGGATGACCGTCGGCGGCGATGATGGCGTCGAGGGTCTCCAGACAGAGTTGGGCTCCCAGGTGCATCAGTCCGTCATAGACGTACTCCACGTCGGCATCGTCGGGAATGGCGAAGGGCTTCTTCAGGATGATGCGACCCGTATCGATGTCGTGGTCCAGGAAAAATGTCGTCACGCCAGTCTCTGTCTCGCCATTGATGACGGCCCAGTTGATGGGGGCGGCACCACGGTACTGGGGCAGCAGGGCGGCATGGACGTTGAACGTGCCGTAGGCGGGCATGGCCCACACCACTTCGGGCAGCATGCGGAAGGCCACGACGACCTGCAGGTTGGCCTGGTAGGAGCGGAGCTCCTCCACAAACGCGGGGTCTTTCATCTTCTCGGGTTGCAGCACGGGCAGGCCGTGCTCCAGGGCATACTGCTTCACCGCTGAGGGTTGCATCTCGGTCTGGTGTCTGCCCACGGGTTTGTCGGGCTGTGTCACCACCGCCACCACGTTATACTCGTTCTCCACCAGCGCCTGCAGCGTCTCCACCGCAAACTCCGGCGTGCCCATAAACACGATTCTTAAATCTTCTTTACGCATTCGCTACTTATCACTTATCACTTATCACTTATCACTTATCACTTATCACTTTTCACTAGGCCGCAGGCCGCATCAGTCTTGGCTCATGTCGTGGACCATCTTGCGGTACATATCATACATACGCTTGCGCGAGATGTAGCCCTTCAGGTGGTGGTCGCTGTCGAGGACGGGCAACCAGTCGGCCTGGGTGCGCTCAAACTTCTTCATCACCTCGGCCATGGGCGTCTCGTCGCTCAGTACCGCGGCAGGCTCCACCATCAGCTGGTGGGCCTTGAAGTGGTGGTACAGTTCGGTACGGAACATCACGTGGCGGATCTTCCGGATGTTGACCTCGCCCAACAGCAGACCACCGGCATCGGTGACGGGCAGCACATCGCTGTGGGAACGGCTGATCTTGTGGACCATCTGACCCAGTTCCATGTCGGGATCCACGGCCTGGTAGTCGCGGTCGATCACCGAGTCGAGGCTCATGAGCGTCAGTACGGCGTGGTCGGTATGGTGGGTCACCAGCTTGCCCTGCTTGGCCAGACGCAGTCCGTAGATGCCGTTGGGCTCGAAGATGTTGATGGTCAGGTAGGCCGATACCGAGACAATCATCAGGGGCATGAAGAGGTTGTAGCCACTGGTGATCTCGGCGATGAGGAAGATGCCCGTCAGGGGGGCGTGCATGACTCCCGACATGACACCGGCCATGCCCAGCAGGGCGAAGTTCTTCTCGGGGACATAGACGCCGATGTCGTGGATGTTCCACAGGCGGGCGAAGAAGAAGCCCGTGAAGCAACCGATGAACAGCGAGGGTGCGAACGTTCCGCCGCAGCCTCCGCCACCGTTTGTCGCCGATGTGGCGAAGACCTTGGTGAGCAGCACGACGCCGATATAGACGAGGAGGTATTCGGAGTGACCATAGAACAGCGACCCCGAGAGCAGCTGGTTCCAGTCGGCCTCGGTCTTGCCGTTGAGCAACAGGTTGATGCTGTGGTAGCCCTCGCCATAGAGCGACGGAAACAGGAAGATGAGGGTGCTCAGGATGATGCCGCCGATGGCCAGTTTCACGTAGGGCTTGTCCTTGATACGGGCGAAGAGGTCCTCGCAGACCGTCATGGTGCGGATGAAGTAGAGCGACACCATGCCGCACGTCACGCCCAGCAGGATGCTGGCGGGTACGCGCTGTACCGTCCAGTCGCTCTCCAGGTGGAACGTGAAGAGTACGGCATTGCCCGAGAAGATATAGGTAAAGCACGTCGCCGTGACACACGAGACGAGGATGGGTAGCAGCGAGGCCATCGTCAGGTCGATCATGAGTACCTCGAGGGTGAACACCAGTCCTGCGATGGGCGCCTTGAAGATGCCGGCGATGGCTCCTGCGGCACCACAGCCCACGAGGGTCATCAGCGTCTTGTTGTCCATGCGGAACAGCTTGCCCAGGTTGGAGCCGATGGCGGAGCCTGTCAGCACGATGGGCGCCTCGGCACCCACGCTACCGCCAAAGCCGATGGTGATGGCCGAGGCGATGACGCTGGACCACGTGTTGTGGGCCTTCAGGCGGGAGCGGTTCGACGAGATGGCATAGAGGATGCGTGTGATGCCGTGCGAGATGTTGTCGCGTACCACATAGCGTACGAAGAGCGACGTCAGCCAGATACCCACCACGGGATAGACCAGGTACAGCCAGTTGTAGGTGTCGGCATGGAAGCGTCCCGTCAGCAGGGCCACAATCTGGTTGATGAGGCCGTGGAGCACATAGGCCGCCACAGCCGACAGCAGACCGACCATGAAGGCCAGGAAGAGCAGGAACATCTTGTCACTCACGTTCTGCTCGCGCCAGTCGTGCAGCCTTAACAGCCACTTCGGGTATTTCGTCGTCTCACTCATCACTTATCACTCATCACTCATCACTTATCACTCATCACTTATCACTTATCACTTTCTAATGATGGTCACTTCGCCATCAGCGCGCAGACGGATGATGCTGCTGGGCTGGTGGGGCTTATGCTCCTGACGGCGACTCCAGCAGACGTAATCGACAGCCTCCAGGATGCGCGGGTCGATGTCCTGGTAGTTCTGGGCAGCGGGTTCGCCGCTGATATTGGCCGATGTCGATACGATGGCCTTCTGGAAGCGATAGCACAGTTCCTTGGAGAACGGCTCGTTGGTGATGCGGATGCCCACGCTGCCGTCCTCGGCAATCAGGTTGGGTGCCAGGTTCACGGCACCGTCCAGAATCAGGGTGGTGGGCTTCACGGCGCCAGACGGAGAATCGTCGGATGCGCTCTTCAGGCTGTCGATGAGCTGCCAGGCCACGTCGGGCACCTGGCGGAAATAGCGCTGCATGCGGGCGTCGCTGTCCACGAGGCAGATGAGTGCCTTGGAGTCGTCGCGCTGCTTGATGGCATAGACGCGTCGCACGGCCTCCTCATTGGTGGCGTCACAGCCGATGCCCCATACCGTATCGGTGGGGTAGAGGATGACACCACCCTTGCGCATGGTCTCAACGGCATTTCGTATATCTTCTTCTTGTTTCATAAAAAAGTCCTTTAGTCCTGTAGTCCGCTGCTAAAATTCACTTGTGAAGTGGAACTTGATGTGCTTGAAGTCCTCCTGGGCCATCGAGAGCACGTAGCCCGAGTCGGCCAGGAAGACGTCGCGGCCTTCCTTGTCCTTGGCCATATACTGGTACTTGCGCTTCTTGAAGTTCTCCAGCTCCTGGGCGTCGTCGCTCTCTATCCAGCAGGCCTTGTAGAGGTGGACGGGTTCCCAGCGGCACTTGGCATTGTACTCGTTCTCCAGACGATACTGGATGACCTCGAACTGCAGCTGTCCCACGGTACCGATGATTTTGCGGCCATTGAACTGGTTGACAAACAACTGGGCGACACCCTCGTCCATCAGCTGGTCGATGCCCTTCTGGAGCTGTTTCGACTTCATGGGGTCGTCGTTCTCAATGTATTTGAACAGCTCCGGCGAGAACGAGGGCAGTCCGCGGAAGTGCAACTGCTCACCCTCGGTCAGCGTGTCGCCAATCTTGAAGATGCCATTGTCGGGCAGACCCACGATGTCGCCGGGCCAGGCTTCGTCGATGGTCGATTTGCGCTGGGCCATAAACTGCGTGGGCGACGAGAAGCGCAGCGTCTTGCCCTGGCGCACATGCAGGTAGGGCTGGTTGCGCTGGAACTTTCCCGAGCACACCTTGCAGAAGGCGATGCACGAGCGGTGGTTGGGGTCGATATTGGCCGTGATCTTGAAGATGAATCCCGTGAACTTCTGCTCCTCGGGGCTGACCATGCGCTCCTCGGCCTTGGTGGGCTTGGGCGATGGGGCAATCTGTACGAAACAGTTGAGGAGCTCCTGCACGCCGAAGTTGTTGAGTGCCGAACCGAAGAAGACGGGGGCTACCTCGGCAGAGCGGTAGGTCTCTACGTCAAACGCGGGATAGACGCCGTCCACCAGTTCCAGGTCGTCGCGCAGCTTGGCGGCGTCCTGCTCGCCGATGCGGTTGTCGAGCTCGACGGAATCGAGCTCCACACTGACCTTCTCGGTGACGCGCTGCTTGTCGGGCGTGAAGAGGTCGAGCTTCTGCTCATAGATATTGTACACGCCCTTGAACTTGGCACCCTGGTTGATGGGCCACGACAAGGGGCGAACCTTGATTTCCAGTTCCTGTTCCAACTCGTCGAGCAGGTCGAAGGGGTCACGACCCTCGCGGTCCATCTTGTTGATGAAGATGATGACGGGGGTGTTGCGCATGCGGCACACATTCATCAACTTGCGCGTCTGGGTCTCCACACCCTTGGCACCATCGACCACGATGATGGCAGAATCGACGGCTGTCAGCGTGCGGTAGGTGTCTTCGGCAAAGTCCTGGTGACCCGGGGTGTCGAGGATGTTGACCTTATAAACCTCTCCTGACCTCCCCGAAGGGGAGGAACCCTGCTCACCTCCTTCGGAGGCGTCGGGGAGCATATAGTCGAACTCCATGACGGACGTCGATACCGAGATACCACGCTGCTTCTCGATGTCCATCCAGTCGGAGGTGGCTGTCTTCTTGATTTTGTTGTTCTTCACCGCTCCGGCCACCTGAATCTGTCCGCCGAAGAGCAGGAACTTCTCCGTCAGCGTGGTCTTACCGGCGTCGGGGTGCGAGATGATCGCAAATGTTCTTCTTCTTTCTATCTCTTGATTCATAATTTCTCAATACAATCTTTTAAACTTTCCTCCCAGTAGGGTATCTCGATGCCGTAGGTCTGCTTGATCTTCGTCTTGTCGAGCACGCTATAGTGCGGACGACGGGCTGGGGTGGGGTATTCTGCCGTATGCAACGGACGGACGTGACAGGTGGTGATGCCTGCCAGGCGGTGGATGGCCTTCGTGAAGTCATACCACGAGATGACACCCTCGTCGGAGAAGTGATAAATGCCCGGCTGGATGCCCTGATTGATGGCCGTGAAGATGACTACCGCCAGGTCGCGGGCGTAGGTCGGCGTACCGATCTGGTCGAAGATGACACCCAGTTCGGGCTTCTCCTGACCCAACCGGATCATGGTCTTCACGAAGTTGTTGCCAAAGGTGCTGTACAGCCATGCCGTACGGATCACCATCGAACGCTCGCAGAGCTTCTGGACGTTCAGTTCGCCCACCAGTTTGGTGCGCCCATAGACGCTGTTGGGACAGGTGTCCTCGTCCTCGGTATAGGGTGTGTGGTGGGTGCCGTCGAAAACGTAGTCCGTGGAGATCTGTATCATCCACCCGCCACGCTGGCCCACGGCATGCGCCAGGTAGGCGGGAGCCTCGGCATTGAGTCGCTGACAGAGCGGTTCGTTGTCCTCGGCCTTATCGACGGCGGTATAGGCGGCACAGTTGACGATGCCGTCGATGGGGTTCTCCGTGACGAAGGCCTCTACGGCCTGCTGGTCGGTGATGTCCAACTCGGCGACGTCTGTATTAAAATAGGTATGCTGGGGATTCTCCTTCTCCAGCACCTGCATCTCGTTTCCCAATTGGCCGTTACAGCCGGTAATCAGTATATTCATCTTGTGATGTACGATTTTTATTCGAACTCCAGGGGTTCCTGCTTGTCTTTCAGGTAGTAGTCGTTGAGCATGCCGATGAAGGTGGTCATCTCCTTGACGGCAGCCTGCGTGTTGGGGGTGATCTCCTTCTGTTGCAGGCGCAGCATCATGACGCCGTAGAGGGCGTTGAAGCAGGTCTCTACCTCGTGCTCCTCGTGGTCGGCACCATGGTTGCGAAGCTCGACAATGTAGGGCAGCACCTTGTAGTATTCGGCATTGTAGAACGGAAACTTCGGCGATGCCAACAGTTGGGCGTGCAACTCACAGAGCTGTTGCATGACCACCTTGTTGATTTGCAGATGGCCCTGTTCGCGACAGCCCTCCGAGTTCATCATGCGGATGAGGTTGCCAAACCAGTCGGCCTCCTCCTCTTTCTGTTCCTCGTCGTAGTCGAAACGGTCTATATATTCGTGGCGGATGCGACTGATGGAGCATCCGAAGGCCCGAATGGTGTCCTCGATCTGCCACATATACAGCAGATACTCCGCGATGTTTGTCTGACGTAATTCTTGTGCAATATACATAGTTATCCTTTTTTTTACCTTTAGAAGAAACGGTACAGATTGGTCGTCGTACCTAACAGAATGATGACCGACACGATGGTCACCGCGGCGCCGATGATTTGGTTGATGAGGCGGATGCCGTTGTTGTCGAAGATGGCCTTGACCTTATCGACCAGCCACGTCAGTCCGTACCACCAGAGCATGGCACCGCCCACAATGCTGGCGAAGCCCAGCACCATCTCGAAGGGATGGTCGGGGATGACGAAGGCAAACTGGGCAAACAAACCCATGAACAGCAGGACGATGAGCGGATTGGAGAAGGTGACCAGGAAGGCCGTCCAGGCGTTGTACCAGTAGGTGCCGCGCTGCTTGCCCGACTGGTGGGCGTTCTTCATGGGGTCGCTGCGCCAGGTGACGATGCCGAAGGCCAGCAGCACGATGCTACCGATGATCTGCAGGTAGAACTTGTTCTGCTCGTTGTTGATGATGTCCATGACGAACGACATACCGAAACCGGTGATGCAGGCATAGATGATGTCGCTCACGGCAGCACCCACACCCGTGGCCAGTCCGTACCAGCGGCCCTTGTTGAGCGTACGCTGTACACAGAGCACACCCACCGGCCCCATGGGCGCCGATGCGACCATGCCTATCAGCATGCCTTTCAGGACCAGATCAACGATATTAATATGTAGTGGAAAAACCATATCGAGTGCAAAGGTACAACTTTTTGGGAAGTTGTGGAACATAAAGGTGTTAAAGGGAGTTAAACGTAACGTGTTTCTCTCAGAAATGTTTATCTTTGCAACGTAATTAGAAAAAACAAAACCATCAAGTCGTACTACTTATGATGAACGAGCAATCAGATATCAAACCCTATGTCATCGGTTTGGACCTCGGAGGTACCAATGCCGTCTTCGGTGTCGTGGATCGTCACGGTAATATCAAGGCCACTACAGCCATCAAGACACAACAGTTTGCCACGGCAGAGTCTTTCGTCGATGCCTCCGTGGAGGCCATGCAGCCCATCATCGAGGCTGTGGGCGGTCTCGAAGAGTTTAAGTCCATGGGTATCGGTGCCCCCAACGGCAACTACTATAACGGTTCCATCGAGACTGCGCCCAACATCCAGTGGGCCCACGACTGCTGCGTTCCTCTGGCCCAGATGTTCAGCGACCGCCTGAACGGTCTGCCCGTGGCACTCACCAATGACGCCAATGCGGCAGCCATCGGCGAGATGTACTATGGCGTGGCCCGTGGCATGAGGAACTTCATCGTCATCACCCTGGGAACAGGTGTGGGCTCGGGTATCGTCATCAATGGCCAGCTGGTCTATGGCAGCGACGGCCTGGCCGGTGAACTGGGTCACGTCACCATGGTGCGTGGCGAGGAAGGACGTCTGTGCGGCTGTGGCCGTAAGGGTTGTCTGGAGACCTATTGCTCGGCGACGGGTGTGGCACGCACGGCCCGCGAGTGGTTGCAGAAAGACAACCGCCCCTCCCTGCTCCGCGACATGAAGCCCGAAGACATCACTTCGCTTGATGTGGCCATTGCTGCCGGCAAGGGCGACGCACTGGCCCAGGACATTTATACCTTTACGGGACGTATGCTGGGTGAGGCCTGTGCCGACTTCGCCACGTTCTGCTCGCCCGAGGCGTTCATCTTCTTTGGTGGTATGACCAAGGCCGGTGACCTCATCATGGATCCTATCAAGGAGGCGTACGACAAGAACGTCCTGAACATCTATCACGGCAAGGCGAAGTTCCTGGTCAGCGGGCTGGACGGCTCCTCTGCAGCCGTGCTGGGTGCCTCGGCACTGGCGTGGGATGTGTGATTTTTAGGAGTTAAAGGAGTTAAAGAAGTTAAAGGAGCCCCTTGAATCCTTCAAATAAAAGAGGTTGGTGCAGGACGCTACCAACCTCAAATTTATATAGATAAGAATCGTGAGCAATGGCCTACGAACGTCTTATCGGGGGCAAATATAGGTATTTCCCATAAGAAAAACAAATTATTCCAGAATTTTTTTTGTTTTTTCTCCCTTTTCCCTTATCTTTGTCCGCATGAAACATGCTTACAGTCTCCTGCTCCTCTGTCTGCTGATGCTCACCATCGGCTGTGAGAAGAGTGTGGGTGACGAGGACGATGCCGACAACGGTGTGATTACTGGCGAGATGATGAGTCAGGCGCTGACCGTTCCACAGGCCATAGCCACTGAGGGAGGCCTGAAGGTGACGGTAAAAGGCTATATCGTCGCTGCTGCCGAGAGCAATATCAAGAAGTCGGACTTCCGCGCGCCCTTTGAGGGCTCGTCGGCCCTGGTACTCGCCAAGCGGAAGTCGGACGGTACGACGACGCAGTTCGGCTATGACGAGCTGCTGCCCATCTGTCTGACGGATGCCGCCAAGGGCATCCGCGACACCTATAACCTGGAGGAGAACAACCAGTACCACAACTGCTACGTGTATATCTATGGTACCCGTAAGGAGTATATGAACCAACCCGGCATCAAGAAGGTGCAGGAAATCCGGGTTGATTACAACCACCAGCCCACAGCCGACGAAGAGGCTGCGGCGTCACCAGAGGAACCAGGCGGCGAAGGTACTGGAGAAGGCGGTGAAGGTACTGGAGAAGGTGGCGAAGGTGGCGGTGCTGGCGAGCAAAGTACCTTGACGGTAGCGCAGGCCATCCAGGATGCGGTGCTTTATGACGACGTCTTGGTGAAGGGCTATCTGGTTGCCACGACCAAAAGGTCGATGAACAGCGCGAACTTCACTCCTGACTTCAGCGACTATACGGCCTTTGTCCTGGCCGACCGCCCCGCCGACACCCCGGAGATGATTCAGCATTATCAGGAGAATCTTGCGGAACTGTTTCCTGTGGGGATTTCCTCCAGCAGCCGCAAGGAACTCAATCTGGCGGGCCATCCCGAATACCACAACCGTCTCATCGTGGTCTTTGGCGTGAAAAGAAATTATCTGGGTCAGCCGGGAATAGACGAGGCGGTATATGTCGATTTTAATCCGTAGGCCAAAGGCGTTTTCTGCCAAAAAGCGAAAAAATATCGGCCATTATTTTGCATTTTACTCACTTATTCGTATCTTTGCAAGCAGAAATCTACTTAAGAACTAATCGATTAGACAATATGAAACGACTCCTACAGACGCTGCTCTGCATGCTCGTCGTCCTTTCGGCGTATGCCAAGGGGTGGAACGAACAGCACTATCGTCAGATTGAGCAAAGCATCCGCGTGCCGCAGTTTGCCGACCGCACGTTCCTCATTACCAAGTATGGTGCCAAACCTACCCATTCGGCAGCCAAGAACCAAAAGGCCATCAACAAGGCCATCGCCGCCTGCTCCAAGAAGGGTGGGGGACGTGTCGTGGTGCCCGCCGGTCAGCACTTCCTGACGGGCGCCATCACCCTGCTGTCGCATGTCAACCTCGTCGTGGAGGAGGGTGCCGTGCTGGAGTTTGCCTTCCAGCCGGAACTGTACCCCATCGTTCCCACCCGCTGGGAGGGTCTGGACTGCTGGAACCTCTCGCCGCTGATCTACGCCTACCAGCAGACCGACGTCGCCATCACGGGTAAGGGAACCATCGACGGTGGTGGCTCGCGTGAGACGTGGTGGCCCTGGGTCAGCAGTCCGCGCTTCGGCTACAAGGAGGGCATGCCTGTCCATCAGTGGAAGGATACCAGCCGTCCGCTGCTGCTGAAACAGGCTGAGGCTGGTGTCGATATGGACGAGCGCCGCTTCGGTCCGGAGGATGGTCTGCGTCCGCAGATGATCTGTCTGAACCAGTGTGAGAGCATACTCATCGAGGACGTCACCCTGTTGCGCTCCCCGTTCTGGGTCATTCATCCCCTGCTCTCGACGGACATCACCGTGCGGGGTGTACACGTCAATAACGATGGTCCCAACGGCGACGGTTGCGACCCCGAGAGCTGCGACCGCGTACTCATCGAGAACTGCTTCTTCAATACCGGCGACGACTGCATCGCCATCAAGTCGGGCCGTAACAACGATGGCCGCGAGGGTGGCCAGGGTCGCTATGCCGGACGCCCCTCGAAGAACATCATCATCCGTGGCTGTCACATGCAGAACGGTCATGGCGGCGTGGTCATCGGTTCGGAGATTGCCGGAGGCTGTCAGCATGTCTTTGCCGAGAACTGTACGATGGACTCGCCCTCGCTGGACCGTGTACTGCGCATCAAGACCAACTCCTGTCGCGGTGGCATCATCGAGGACATCAACATGCGCAACATCACCGTCGGCCAGTGTAAGGAGGCCGTACTGAAAATCAATACCGACTACGAGCCTCGCGAGGTGTGCTGCCGTGGTTTCAACCCCACCGTGCGCGACGTGTGGATGGAGAATGTGACGTGCCAGAAGTCCAAGTATGGCGTCATGGTGGTCGGCATGCCCGACGCCTGTCAGGTGTATGACATCGACGTCAAGAACTGCCAGTTCAATGGCGTCGCCGCAGGCAACTCCATGACGGGTCAGTATCGGGACATCCGCTTCGACAACCTGAGAATCAACGGTGCCGTGGTCCTCGACCACCTGCCCTACAAGCACTATTCCGAGTGGCTCACCTACTCGGAGATGCAGCGCATTCCCCAGTCCTACATGATAGACTTCGCCACCAAACCCAAATGGGGCTATGTGGTGGGCATCGAACTGGAGGCCATGCTCGACACCTATCTCAGATATGGTGGCGAGAAGATACGCCGCTACTGTCAGGAATATACCGACACGATGATCCGTCCCGACGGTACCATCCGCGGCTATAACCTGGAGGAGTATAACCTCGACAACATCCGTACGGGTCATTTCGTGGTGCGCATGTACCAGAACTGGCCCGAGAAGAAGAACCTCCAGGCCATGCAGCTCATGATGCGCCAACTGAAGGACCAGCCACGTACCGATGTCGATAAGGTCTATTGGCACAAGGCCATCTACTCCTATCAGGTGTGGCTCGACGGCATCTTCATGGGACTGCCGTTCTACACCATGGCAGCGCGTGACCTGTTGCCGAAGAAGGAGGCCAAGAAGATCTACGACGATGCCGTCAACCAGATCACCATTACCTACAAGCGCACCTTCGACCCCAAGACGGGACTGAACCGCCATGCCTATGACGAGACACGCGAGATGTTCTGGGCCGACAAGCAGACGGGACTCTCACGGCACTGCTGGGGACGTGCCCAGGGATGGTACACCATGGCGCTCATCGAACTGCTCGACGCACTGCCCCAGGACTACAGTCGTCGCGGCGAGGTCATCGACCTCCTGAAGCGCGACTTCGACGCCATCCTCAAGTGGCGCGACCCGCAGAGCCTGCTCTGGTATCAGGTGCTGGACCAGCCGGCACGTGAGGGTAACTACCTGGAGGCCACCTGTGCCTGCATGTACACCTACGCCATGCTCAAGGCCAGTCGCCTGGGTTATGTCGGCCAGGAGTACCGCGACGCCGCCATCCAGTCCTACAAGGCCATCGTCAAGAACTTCATCCGTGTGGATGCCGACGCCACCATCTCGCTGACGCGCTGCAACGCCGTGGCCGGTCTGGGCCCGGGACTGAGTGCCAAGGTGCTCAAGGCCGCTCCCAAGGTCAAGGAGAACAAGCGCCGCGACGGTTCCTACCAGTACTACCTCTCCGAACCCGTCCGTGACAACGACGGCAAGGGTGTAGGTCCCTTCATCTGGGCCAGCCTGGAAATGGAGGGTATGGGATATAACATCGACAATCTGTTTACTAAATAAAGGTATCATTATGAAATCAGTATTCCTGACTATAGCAGCGTCCTTGATGGCGCTGTCTGCAGTAGCCGACGACTATGACCAGAACAAGCCCTTCGGCTTCTGCACCGTATCGTCGCGTACCGACGCCACTGTCACCTACGACATCACGGGTGGCGGTGTTTGGACTTATCCCTTGCCCGATGGCTTTGATGCATCTACCGTGAAAGTCATCACGTCAACCCCCGGAAAGGATATGAAGGGCGATATCCAGAACGCCATCAAGAATGGCAATACAAAGGTGATTATCCTCGACGGCTCGGCTGGTGACTTCATGATCTCCAAGCCTATCGGTTTCGAACGTGGAGATAAGACCATCCTGGGTATCAACAATGCCCGCCTCTGCACCCAGTGGTATCTGACGGACGAAGACAAGACGCTTCTTGACAATGCGACAGCCAAGGACAAGAATGGCAACGATGTGGTGGGTGTCAAGAACATGAGCACCAACTCCGGTGATAATCTGGGCGGTACCGTCAATGGCCAGTCTATTAGTGAGCAGGCTGAGTACATGACGCGCAAGACGCTCTTTGCGAAATATGGCAACGAGGACTACCGCAATGCCGGCATTTTCAGTCTGAACAAGGAGAACGTCATCATCCGCAACATCACGTTTGTGGGTCCTGGTGCTGTCGATGTGGGCGGTACTGACCTCATCTCCGCCACGGGTGCCAAGCACTGCTGGATAGACCATTGTACCTTCATCGATGGTGAGGATGGCAACTTCGATATCACGGAGGCTTCGGACTTCATCACCGTCAGCTGGTGCGTCTTCAAATACACCGACCGGTCGTATGTCCACCAGAACACCAACCTCGTCGGCAGCAGCGACAGCAAGACCAGCGACCAGGGACTGCTGAACACCACCTTTGCCTACAACTGGTGGGCTCCTGGCTGCAAGCAGCGTATGCCGATGGCACGCTACGGCAAGATCCACATGCTGAACAACTACTTCAGCAGCACGATTGCCGGCAACTGTATCAATCCGCGTAAGAACTCTGAGTTCCTGATTGATGGCAACAATATTGCGCCTGGTGTGGCTCATTACTACAGTCAGAGCTCTGCAACGGCTGTGACGTGGACCGCCAACAACTTCATCGCCGCTTCCAGCGAACTGCCCAGTAATGTGGGTTCCGCCGTGACCGTTCCCTATAGCAACTATACGGTGGCTCCCTGCAGCGATGTGCCGACCTTGGTGCAGGCTGGCGCTGGCGCCAAACTAAAGTATGGCGACGATACAGAAGTAACGACCAACGGGTTCATTCAGTGGGCATTTAACACTGGAGTAGAAGGACAGACGTCCACGCTGAACGGTCTGGCTGCCGAAGGCATCGGGGAGACCAGCGTGACCTTAGGCTCGCACCTGACGTATGCAGGCAAGAAGACGTCCGACATCGCCATGACGGGATTTACCATCAACGACACCTCGTCCGATGATGAGGCAAATGCCGGGAATGCCGTCTGCTTTAACTTCACCGTGAAGGACGGTTACACGTTTAACCCCACCAACGTGATGTTCTATGCCACGCGCTTCGGTACGGACAATGGCAAGTTCTCGTCCTACCTTAGCTATGCCGACAAGACCCAGTATGACGTTTGCGGAGAGACGCTGGCTTACAGAGATAATGGTAAGACGTCCAGCAGTGACGCTACAGCCACGCCGAAACATTCGGAGGTCAACGTCGCTACCGACGACGCCAAGGCCATGACGGGCAAAAACGCCCTCGTCATCCATCTGTACAACATACCATATAACGAGGCCAACCCCAAAAGTGTGGGTCTCGCCAATATCGTCATCAGTGGCTATGTGAAGAATCTGACCACGGGCATCACGACACCCGTCCGTTTCTCGGCACCTGCCAACGTCTATTACAACCTTAGTGGTCAGCGCGTTGACAAGCCCACCCGCGGCATCTACATCGTCGGGGGCCGAAAGGTGGTCATCCGGTAGCATCTAACACAATAAGGTCTATACTTTACGCAATGCCTCAAACACGCTGTTTGGGGCATTGCGCATCTTGATCTATAGCCTCACGCCGAATGCCACACGGGCGTAGGCGTCATTATACAATAAGGTAGTTCCCACTTTATCGCATCTTGCCCGTATAGTGATGGTGGCCGGCAGTAGCCTGTACGCGGGTGCCGTCGGGCAGGTGGATCTCGGCATCGGCATGGGGCGGAACCACGACGTCGAGGGTCCAGTAGCCCATGGCGGGCTGTCGGGTCCAGTGGCATGAGACCAGACCGAGGGGCGTCTGCAGCGACGTCTTGGCCCACGTGACGTCGCCCACCATCTGGGGGGCGATGACGAGGTGGCGCCAGCCATTGTCGGACGGACGGATGCCGCCCAGTCCACCATAGAGCCATTCCATGATGTGACCCAGCATGAGGTGGTTGTTCGACACGTTGTCGTAGGCCTGCCAGCTCTCCGTCAGCGCCGTGGCCCCCTTGCGGAGCTGATAGGCGTAGCCGGGCTGGTCGGCATTGTGGTTCATCCGATAGATAACGTCGCTGCGCCCATGCTGTTGCAACACCTGGACGACATAGCGGAATCCTACGTCTCCCGCCGTCAGCGCATAGCCGCGCCGCTCGATGTCGCGCACCAGGGCGTCGAGGGCTGCCTGTCGCGTCTGGTCCGTGCAGAGGCCCATGTAGAGGGCCATTGCCAGACCCGTCTGACTGCCCTGCTCATAGACCCGTTCGTCGCCCGTGGCAAAACGCTGGTTGAAGGCCCGCTTCACGTCGTCGGCCTGTCGGGCAAACTGCTGGGCATCGTCTGTCAATCCCAGATGCCGGGCCACCTGCTGCATGGTCTGCAGTTCGTAGTGCAGCATGGCGGTGGCCGACAGGGCCACGCTGGTCAGCTGGGCCACGCCAGGCCGTTCGGGTCCCAGGTCGTACCAGTCGCCGAGACCGTAGTCGAGGATGCCGTCCCGGGCACGTCCCAGCAGATAGTCGATGTAGCGCCTCATGGCGGGGTAGTGGCGGCGCAGCGCCGTGTCGTCGCCATACCACAGGTAGGTGTACCACGGACAGAGGATGAACGAAGCGCCCCACTCGGGCGTGTCCTCGAAACCGCTGCCCGCCTGGAAGCGCACATATTCCGGCGCGATGGTGGGGATGGCTCCGTCGGCATGTTGCGAGTCGGCCAGGTCGTCGGCAATCTTGTTCATCAGCGCCCGCATGTCGTAGCGATACATCAGCGAGTAGGCCATCAGGTGGTTCTGCTCCTGCCAACCCAGTTTCTCGCGCGTGGGACAGTCGGTGGTGATGCTCACCAGATTGCTGCGGATGGCCCAGTCGATGAGTGTATGTATCTGATTAAATAAGGTGTCGGAACACTCGAAATGGCCCACCTCGGGAGCGTCCGTCGTGGTGTGCAGAGCCGTCAGTTGGAGCAGTTCCACGCCCTGGTCGGCCACGACCTCAACATAGCGGAAACCCGTATAGGAGAACTGAGGCTGCCACGTCTCGCCGTTCTGGTCGCCCCGCAGAGTGTATTGCCATTCGTAGCCCGGCAGGCTCTTCTGATAGACGGTGCCGTCCTTCAGTACCTCGGCAGGGCGCAGACGGATGGTCTGTCCCCGCTGGCCACGGACCGTCAGGCGCACGATGCCCGAACAGTTCTGGTGGGAGTCGTAGATCAGAGTGGCATCCGACGCAAGGCCTGGGGCGAGAGGCTGCATGGGTAGTTCGCGGGAGACCCGTACGAAGGTACCCTCCTGCTGACGCTCCAGGGGGACATCCCAAGTGGGACGGGTGATGACCACGGGGCGCTGGGCACCCACGAAGGTGGCATCGTGCCACTCGCCACTGTAGATGCTGGCATGGCGCACGGGACCGGCCTCGGCCTGCCACGAGGCGTCAGAAACGATGGTCTGCTTCTTGCCGTCCCCATACTCCACGTGCAGGCACAGCAGCACTTTCGGTGCCCCACAGGAGCCACCCATCTTGTGATAGCCCTTCAGGGGGATGTCGTACATGCCACCGCCCAGCATCACCTTGAGCGTGATGAGCGGGGAGGGGAGGGCCGTGAGCTGCGACGTGACGTCCAGTTCGTTGTAGAGCATCCGCCGATTGTACATCGTCCACCCCGGACTGAGGAAGTAAGGCCCCACCTTCCGATGGTTGATGAACACCTCATACTGTCCCAGGCCGCAGATGTCTATCCACGCACGGCGAATGCCACTCTTCCTGAGTCGGACGGTCTTCGTCAGCATGGGCAGATGGTAGGTCTTCAGCGACTGGCCGGCCTCCGACTTCGCCTTCAGCAGGTGCTGGTGCGGAAAGAGAATGGTCGAGTCGGCGTCCATCGCTATCCATTGGGCATCGCCAAAGACACTGGGTATGGTTTGCGACCAGACGGCGCCCCATATCATCCAGAGCGCGCTGCAGAGAAGGAGGTAGCGTTGTTTCGTCATAGGGAAAACGTACTGCTTTTGTACAAGTATGCTGCAAAAATACGAAAAAAATCAGAAAGTTCGTTGTATTTCACTCGTTTTTTCGTAACTTTGTAAGAATTCTCAGCTTTTCTTTGATTATAAAGGCAGTCTGGGAGATTGAGGAAAAACTGGGTTACGAATTGGCAACCGTACTCAATTCCACATTCTGCTATAAACTGCATCAA